>Ga0209717_1000192_pt1 | contig 78416 bp, 61 predicted proteins | sample AD_UKC048_MetaG_FD_184418 | JGI IMG/M metagenome (GOLD analysis project Ga0209717, IMG submission 184418) | Active sludge microbial communities of municipal wastewater-treating anaerobic digesters from USA - AD_UKC048_MetaG (SPAdes) (version 2) | ecosystem: Engineered > Bioreactor > Anaerobic >...
GAACCCGTTCTGCCACGGGCTGCCCGGATCGATGTAGATGGTCTTGATCCTGTTTTCGGCCAGCCAGCGCTGCAGCTCGTTGGCGATGAACTCCGGGCCGTTGTCGCCGCGCGGGTAGGCCGGCGCCCCGTGCGCCGCGATCGCCCGCTTGAGCCACTCCAGGACGTCGGCAGAGCGAAGGGCCCGGTCGGCCCGCAGCACGTGGCACTCCCGGGTGTATTCGTCCAGGATGGTGAGCGTCTTCAGCGCCCCGCCGCGCACCGTCGCGTCGGCGACGGAGTCCCAGCTCCAGACGTGGCCGCGGTGCTCCGCCTTGGTCGGCAGGCCCAGATAGCGGCATGCCGCACGCCCGGAACACATCCCTTCGGCCACCACCCCCCTGACCGCCTGTCGCCCGTGGGCCGGGCTCACAATTTTTTTTCGCACGCCGCCTCCAGAACCCGGTTCTTGAGCAGCGCGTCGGCCAGCAGCTTCTTGAGCTCCAGGTTCTCCCGCTCCAGCTCCCTGAGCCGCCGGGCCTCCCGGATCTCCATCTGCCCGAACTGCCGCTTCCACCGGTGGAAGCTCACCTCGCTGATGTTGTGGGCCCGGCAGACCTCGGTGATCGCCTTGCCCCCGTCCGCCTCCCGCAGGATGCGGATCTTCTCCTCAGTCGTGTAGCGCTTGCCTTTCATCTCGTCTGGTTCCTCCTCGGCCCCAGACTAACATCTCAGGCGGCTCGAAAAAGCGCGGTCACGTCAGAGCCATCACCGCATCGCAGATACCCGACGTGCTGGAGGAATGGAGGCACCCGGAACATGACGCCTTCCGGCCGCGGAATGCGTGGTCGCTATTCAACGCCTTCACCGGCGTCTACCGCGAAATCAACCCGCACACGACCCTGCGCAGAGGAGAAGCCCTACACGGCCTCTTCGACGCGGTCGTCGGGATGTCGTGAAACAAGGGAGAGCCCTTGCACCGCGTGGCGCGGGGACTTTCCTTTAGATGGCAGCGGCCATTCGAGGGCCTCGCGCATCCACTCCCGTGGGTAGCCCCACATGTCCCGACACAGGCCCCTGGCCCACAGAACTGCGGCGATCTTCCAGACCTGCGGCAACTACCTGCCCCCGAACTGTTTTGCAACACATCGGCCAAAGAACAGCCGGAAGGCAGCCATGATGAGAATCGCCGATGCGACGGTCCAGCAACTCACGACGAAAATCTGGCCCGGGATGAAAGTCTGAAACCTCTTCTCGATCAGGCCACCCGACATCACACGACCGCCATTGCCTTTCTGGGCCTCGACAAGGTTCACCATGACATGGGCCACGTATTGGCGGGAAAAGAACCCCTCGTAGGAATAGACCCCGGATACCGGCGCGGTGAAGGTCAGATCGTACTGATACTCGGTCTCGCGTTTCAACTCTTCGTCCGACTTATCCTTGTTTTCCTCGCTCTTCGTGATGGTCAGGATGTTCGCCCCCACCGCGTGCAGTTTGCTCTTCACCGCGGTATGGAGCACCTTGTCGGCGTAGCCGTCGCAGGTGGTGAACGTGTCCACGTAAACGTTCTTGTTCGCGTACTTGGTCCAGTCGATCTTGCCAAGGGCCTCATTGAGTCCCCCGAGGAGGAGGACCTCGTGGATCCCGTTGGGACTCACCAGATCGATGGTGTTTTCCATGAGCAGGCGCGGCTCGTCATCGATGCAACCTGTCAGGGCAACGGTGACCAGTGCAAAGATGGGGAGCCGGACGGATGTTCTCAGATTTGCTTTCATATGTGTGCTTCTACCTGCCCCCTAATCGTCGGCCGGGGCGAGCTGATTGCGTGATATTCAAAGCTTTAGACTTGGTTCGACCACAAATGACTGGTATCATCGTTGCGTCCGACGAGAGAATCAGCAATGAGAGGGTGCCATGACACGCCAACGCCAGAAAAAGGACCGCAACAACACACTGGTTGAGGCCGCGAGCCACCTGGGGCGTGCAACAAATTTAGAGGAACTCATCGACTGGTTGCTGTCGGCCGTATGCCGACAATTCCGGTGCAAGGCGTGCTCGATCTCCACGGTGGACGAGGCCACGGGCGATCTCTTGCTTCGAAGTTCAGAGCCCGATTTGCGCGATGGTCCGCCCATCCGAATACCGAGGGGAAAGGGTATAGCGGGCAGGGTTTTCGCCACCGGAGAACCGGACAACACCGCAGATGCGGGGGCTGATCCCGAGCACTACACCAAGGTACAAGAGCGGGCACGATCTGGCACTCGAGCCATGATGACGGTGCCGCTGATGGACGGGAACCGGCGGCTCGGGGTGGCACAAGCCCTTAACCCAATTGGCCGAGGCCGTCGCAAGTTCCGACCGAAAGAACTTGAGATCTTCGAGGCCTTTGCCGGGCTGGCAGGGGTCACGTTGTGTCGGATCGAGCATCAGCGTCAGGAGATCCGGAATGCCGAGTTGCGTCGAGAATTGCGAATCGCCGCAGAACTGGTCGAAGGGATTCTGCCACCGAAGGCCGGGGTCTTCGCCGGGATCGGCTACAGGGCGTTCGTGCTACAGGCCAACACCGTCGGGGGGGACTTCTTCATCGCGGAGGAGACCGCCAGCGGAATCCGATTCTTCGCCCTGGGCGACGTCTGCGGACACGGGATCCCGGCGGCCATCGACATGGCCCGTGTGTCCACCGTGATCCACGGGCGCTTGCCAGAATTGGATCGCATGGGGCTGGCACCCTGGACCTCCAGCCTGAACGACGTGCTGCAAGGTATGGTTCAACAGTGCCGATTCACCGCCGCCATTTTCTTGGCAATCGGGCCGAAGACCGTCGAGCTTGTCATCGCCGGCCACCGGCCACCGCTCCTGTGGCTTCGGCCCGATGGCACTACACTGGGTCTAATTCCCCAGAATCCACCGCTCGGCGTGCGCTCAAGCACTACCTGGAGTGCCCTATCGGTTCCTCGCAAGACTTTCCACACGTGCCTTATGATGTCTGATGGGATTTTCGAGCGCCGGAATACAAGCGGCCAGTTCTTCGAGGACTTTGCCTGGCCCCTTCCCTCCAGAGACCGCACTCCGACCGTCGAAGACTTCGAAGCATTTCTGGATGTGTTTCAGGATTTCGCGGCTGGAGGCGCGCTACAAGACGATGCAACCGCCCTCTGGATATCGGTTGAGCCGTCGGACCCCGCCGGGTAAGTCCTTCACGGATTTCCCTTGTGCGCCAGTAGACCGCCAATAGTCTATGCATCATCGGCTCAACGACAGGGCGATCGACGCAGGGCATGGCAACAAGTCGCACCCAAATAGAATGGGCTTGTCTCATCACCGACGGTGGTACCCCCGCAACTATCCTAGATGAATTCAGGATAGGCCGCGATCGAACGAACGACCTCCAAGTGGACTGTGCCGACGTTTCCCGCCACCACGCCATCATCCGCCGACATGGCCGAAACGAATACCGGATCTTCGACCAGAACAGCACCAACGGCGTCCGCGTAAACGGCGCGCTCCTCGCCCGCCCAAGACGCTTGGCGGACGGTGATCGTATCACTATCGGCAGGGCGTGCTTCCGTTTCCGCCAATCCAGCAGCGAAGATCGAAAAGGGCCATCTTCATCCGCCGCCGGATCCCAGATCACAGAAAGGCACATCGAAACCCATGCCTGCTGGTTGCTTATCGCCGATATCGAAGGCTACACGAAACTCAACCAACACCAGCCTCCCGCGAATGTCCGCCGTCTTTTCGAATCTTGGATCAGGCGAAGCGATAGTATTCTCGAAGAGCATGATGGCGTCTTGATCAAGTTGACCGGCGATGGCTTCCTCGCCTACTGGCACGATCACCCAGATGTCCGGCCCGGCATCGCCGCCGCCCTCGAAAAGCTGCGTGAGTTCCAGAAAGAAGAAGACCCGAAATTCCGAATTGCCGTCCACCTGGGTACCGCTTCCTTCGCCGGTCGCGTCGGTGGCGATTTCATGATCATGAGCCCAGATGTGATTTTCGTCTTCCGCATGGAGATGCTCGCCAAGGCTTTGCGCGCCCCCCGCATCATCAGCGCCCCCGTCGCCCGCATCCTAAAACACCACATGCCCGTCAGATATCTTGGCACACGCTCCGTCCACGGCTTCAGTCGCAAATTCGGCTTCCACGCCTTTTGATCCGCGGAACGTGTAACTGGTCCACAGGGTGCAGAATCCTAACCCCGCAGCACAACCGCTTTGTCCATCGCCATGCTGCCCGCCTCCAATCCGACCTGCGCCCCTTCGCTAGTGCCTGTCAGTAAGCCTTGATCTACTGGCGACGCTCGTCCTACCGACAACCCGTCGTCCGCACACGTCCCGCGCGAACAGCGCCACGGGGCCATAAACGCGCTGCAAGAGCCGCCCAATATCCGGCTCAATATATCCTGCTTCCCCCTGCCTTTCATTTCCGATACACGTTTCTCAAGGAGATGCTCGTTTCCGGGTGTTGGCACTGAGGTCGTGCGCACGGCGCCCGCAGAACGGTTTCCTGTCACCGCATGCCGTTGAACGTCTGCGCAGCCTGCAATCACGCATACAACAGCGATGAGGGAGATCGCTGTCCCAAGTGCGGGCACGATGTGCGCGGGCGCGATTCCCATCACGATGGCTCTGAATTAACAACGCTCCTGATCGAGCCATGGGGTTTGGTGAAGCGGCTCTCACCAGTGTCATCATCGGCCCTTTCCAGGGTATTCAGGGGTGAGATGGGAGGGCGCGACGTGTGCGTCAAGGTGCCCCCTGCTTCACGGAGCACGGCGGGCCGCGCCGTCCAACACTCCCTCGGATACTATCGGCAAGAGTGGTATTCTGAAACACGTGCCTTCGCGTGGAGTGGCATGATTGAGGAGGATTTGCCAGCGGATGTCTGTGGACGCCTGATCGCGGCACAGGCCGCGATCCTCAAACGCGTCGGCCCACACTGGAACCACGAGCCCATTGGGCTCGGGAACGCCACGATTGATGGGTCCGCCTGTCCCGTATTGCTCATGAATGCCTATCAGGGTCAGACCTTGAACAGTTTCGCCCCCGAGAGACGACGAGAGATCTTCCCAACCCTCCTGCCCGCGCTTTGGGACGCATTGAGCCATTGCCCCCATGGCGATCTCAAGGATGACTCCATTTTCTTAGACTCCGGGGAAAGATTCTTCCGCATCCTCGATCCGGGCTCGCTGGTGAGGGACGACCGCCCGGGACCAACGCGCTCCAATAACTTCGAACTCCGCTTTGCGACCAACCTGGCACACTACCCCGTGCTTTGCCCCGAGTTCGGTCCCGGGCCACCTCGGGCTTTTTCGGGCACCCTTTACGATCTACTACTACACCGCGGTGGGGGACCGTTCTTCATGGACTTGCCCTTCGACTGCGTCGCGGAACGCACGGATTCTTCTGCCCGACCCTCGGCGAGCGACCTTCTGGCCCTAGGCCTGATATACCTGTCATATCTTGCCCCAAATGCTCTTGAACCACTCAAAGCCGTCTTCGGCCCACATCCCATGTGGTCGTTTATGGGATTCGATGCCCCCGCGGGCTGGCCCAAGATGCGACTGCGGTTACTCTCTGCCCTGCAGGGCGGGTTGCTGGAGGATCTGCTGCCCTCCTCCCAAGCGCGACCCGGCCAACGCGAACTCTGCATTCGGCTCCTGACGCTCCGTATCGATTGCCAGGAAACACTCATGACGCTCGTGCAGCAGGCGGCATGAATCCAATTTGCGGCGATCCCGCAGAACGCGGTCCACTGACCACATCGATGCTCAGTTGGCGAGGCCGCCCTCGATGGCCTCCCGCTTTGCGCGGACCCGCTCGTCGGCGAGGACATCGGGCGGGGATGCCAGTATCAGCATGAGTGCGTCAGCGGGCCTCCCGGCCGCCTTGATCCGCGCGACCTGTTCCAAGAGAGTATCGACGGATCGCAAGGGTGCCGGGCCATCCGAGGCATCGGTTACCACTAGAAACTCTCGCGTCGCCTTCGCGGCCGGAACACCGGACACCGGCTCGACCGTCAGCCGGTAGCGCACCCCCGGTTGGAGCGGCTTCGAGTCCAGCCCGGAAAACGGCATCGGAGATCGCGACACGATCGCTGTGGTCGAGGGCGGCGGGGCGGAACCCGGATCAGCCAATTCGATTCGAACCCGACAATCCCCGGAAGTGGGCAGCCGCCAGACAAACCAGGGCCGCGTGAAACCCGTGGTATCGCCCGGTGCCATAAGCCCAAGCTGCTCCCCCGCATCTTGCCCCTGGGTTCTTTTTCCCACCCTGTAACCCGCCACGTCTTCTAGTTGACCTTGGAATACGCGCCCCGACAACTTCACCGAATCTCGGCCTGTCCCATCTCCAGCACCCGCGACCATCCCCGGCTGTTGCTCCCCAGAACACCACCAGAATGCGCTGGTCGCCAAAATGAGGACCGCCGCGCCCGCCAAGGCCACCCGAGGCACCCATGTCGGAAGCGCTCCGCCGGCCCCCCTCCCACGCCGCCGCTTCCCCATCTCTCGCGACACGGTTTCTCGAACCCGATCAAGCCTTGCCACGACATGCCCAGGGATTTTGTCGCTCCGCGGCGACGGCTTCACCCGCGATGTGTACGCGCGGGATACGACGCTCGCCACCGCCCGTAGACGTTTCAACTCCTCGCCGGCATCCGAGTCACGGAGAAGCAAGAGTCGCAAGCGCAGTCGGTCCAACCAACCCGTCTCACCCAAGGCTGCCTTAGCCAGCAATTCTCCGCGATCTCTCATGTGATCCCCCCTATGTGCCTCCGCGCAACCGTCGAAGGTTCGGCCTAAGCACCAAGAAAGCCCTCCTGAAGCGGCTCAATACCGTGCCCAGTGGCATGCGGCGCTTGCGAGCGATCTGGCTCGTGGTCAGCCCCAGCACGAACCGGTCTTGGAACAGTTCCGGGTCCGGGGACGGCAATCGCCCGATGATGCCCAGCAACTCCTCCAAGCTGAACTCCGGACAGTCCGGTTCGGCAAACCGAACATCCGGCGAGTGCCCCTTCTCGGGCTCACGCTCTTCGGGTCGACGCATCCGATAACGGATGTAGTCCACCACACGATTCCTGGCGATCGCCTTGGTCACATTAACCAGATCGTCAAAGGACCGAATATTATTGAAGGAATTTGTGGTCGGTCGCAGGACCTGCGGAACGACCTCATCCGCAAGGATATCCGCGGCAATATCGTCGATATCGTGCGTCTCGGGGAACATCAGTTTTGAGCGGATTACCCCCACCGCCGCCCGCCAAAGAATCGGGTAGGCCGCTTCCCAAGCGGTTTGCTCGTTGGCGCGCAGCGCCTTCAAGCTCGGCAGCCCATCGTCCACTCGCTCTAGTCATTAGTCCAAGTCCCAGAAGAGTCACGTCATTTCCGTGGCGCCCATATCACATAGGCCCAAACTGTCATCACCCCCTCCGCCCCTGGGTCCGAACTCGCTCACGGCATGCGCCACGGCTGCATGAAAAAACACGGCCACTCAAGAATCCTGCATTGTCACACCGCCGCCCAACGATTACCGTATCGATGCGCGCCGAAAGCAGTCTTGTTTCGGATGTGAAGAACATGGGGACCATAGGATCCGGGCCGACCGGCCGCGCCGACAGAGTATTTTTCCTTGGCTATAAGAACGGCACGCATACGATTAACTTCAGAACAGTATCCATGGGAGGTTCTGCGATGGATTACCGAAGTAGCTGTGGACCTCAGTCCAAAATGGCCCCACTCATCGCGGTCGCGCTCTGCTGTGTCACCTTCGCCCGTGCAGAAATCCGCCCCCTTTCCACCGAGTTCCGGCGGGAATCGGCTCTCCGAGCCACCCTTGCGATCTCGTTCGGCACGACAGAAGGTGCCGAGGTCAAAGAGGTATCGGCCAAGGGGGGCGACCGTATCCTCGATGCTACGTTCGCACCGTTTGAACCCGCCAAAGACGGTAAAAGCGCCTACCTGTTTCTTGTCGACACCAGCGACCCAAATCGCGCCAAGACCCTGGCAAGCAACAAGAAGTGGTTGGCGGAAATCATCAAGAAAGCCGGCCCAGAGCGGCTCATCGCGCTATACGCCTTCGACAGCGAGCTCCGAGAAATCCTGCCTTTTGGTCCTCCTCCGACCGATGTTGAGAAGAAGCTGGCGCCGCTCAAAGCCGCTGGCCAAGCCACCGAGCTGTTCCGCTCGGTCATGGAGGGCGCCAGGCGCCTGTCTGAAGTCAAGGCCACGCGCAAGGCTCTAGTCGTCATCTCCGATGGGAAGGCTGAGGATCAACCCTATTACTCAATCACCAACGCCGTGGCCGAGGTCGCGAATGCCGGGCTCGTGCTCATCGCGATCGGGATCCCCGAGTCGCCGTCGGAGAAACCGGCGCTCCAGAGCCTCCGCTCCCTGGCCGAGAACACCGGTGGAATCTTTATCGATGCCAACATTGACAGCAAGACACCCAAGGACGAGGACACCGCACGTTTCTTCCGCTTCCTAGAAAGCGGTGGAACCGCCTCCGTCAAGCTGCCGCGTTTTTCGGGAGCCACGACGGTCACCCTAACCGTGACAACCGCAGATGGCCGCACCTTCCCACTCGAGAGAACCGTCCAACCGATGCCGTTGCCAACCTGGCTCTGGCTTGTCGTCGGCGGCCTCACTTCGGTTTTCATCACATTCCTGATCCTCGTTAACCTCCGACGGCGCTCCAGCGATGGTCCGGACCGACCCACCCTCGCGACGCTTGAAGTCCTCGACGGCGACGAACCTCGCTCTTTCGCGATCACTTCACCGGCCGTGCGGATCGGCCGCGGCAAGCGATGCGAAATCCGGTTCAGAAATGACTCCGTGTCTGAAACCCATGCGGAGATCATCTGCGACCGAGATGGCACTTTCGCCCTCACGGACCTGGGTTCCAGCAACGGCGTCAGTGTCAACGGCGACAAGGTTGAGCATTTCAACCTGAAAAGTGGAGACACCATAAAAATGGGCGACTTGATCCTGCGCTTCACGCAGCACCCCGACGGTCCAGGCGCGAAACCAAGCGCCCAGACGGTTCGCCGCAAGTGACAACCATCGCCGTCCCATGCCATGAAAAAGCTGGTTCGCAACGATGACGGGGAGGTCCGCGAAATCGATGTGCCCACGACATCCTACCCTTCGTCCCGTCGCCACTTCCTCGTGGGGCGCAACTCCCAATGCCACATCCGAATCCCGAAGACTTTTGACTCGATCAGCAATCGGCACCTCATCATCGAAATCCTCGATGATCGCCACTATCGCATCGTCGATCAGGAGAGCGCCAACGGCACCGAGTTCTTCGACCGCCAGATGCGCAAATGGGTTTCTGTCACCGACCCCGTCAGAGTGCGAGGCGACACCCCCCTCCGCCTTGGCAAGAAATTCAAGACATCCATCGACGAACTCCTTTCCAAATACCGCGCCGAAAGCCGCGGCGACGCGCGCTCCGACTCCGAATCCATCATCATCCGCGATGACGATGGAAACGTGCGGCGCCGCAGTTCCCGCAAGAAACCGCCATACACCACATGACACGCAGTGATCCCAGCAGGCAGAGACCGGTGGTCGCCGTCATATGCATCGTCGCGGCCGCACTCTTTCTTCTTATCCTCAATCTCCTGCCCCTGCCCGGCTCTTTCAGCAGGGTATTCCTCGGCAACGCCGTGGACGGCACGATCCATCCCTTCTCGATCCAAAATTTCACCTGGCTCGCCTTCTTCATCGCGCTCGGCGAACTCTGGGTGAGACTGCTTTACGGCATGGACGAGGAGCGCGAGGTCCGGCGCGGCCATCTCCCCGCCGGCAACGAGATGCTCCGCCCCTCGGACCTGGGCCCCATCGTCCGCAGGGTGCGGGAGAAATCCCTCGAGGATCTCTTCCTGCCGCGTCTCGTCCTCCGCACCGCCTTCCAGTTCCAGGCGTCCCGATCGGTCGCCCAAGCCAGTGATGTCCTTAAGTCCAGCCTCGATCTGCTATCGCACGAGATCGATCTGCGCTACAACATGGTGCGCTACCTCGTCTGGCTCATCCCCACCCTCGGGTTCATTGGCACCGTCGTCGGCATCTCCGGCGCCATGGGCGTCGCCACCAAGGAAGGCGCCGAATCCCTCGACAAGGTCACCGCGGAACTCGCCGTGGCCTTCGACACCACCCTGGTCGCCCTCCTCCTATCCGGGGTCGTCGTCTTCCTCATGCACCTCATCCAAGAAAAAGAGGAAAGGGCCCTCAATTCGGCAGGGCAATACTGCCTCGATAACCTCATCAACCGCCTCTTCGAAAAGCAGGAGAACTGAGCCATGTCACCCATCAAACACCGCGACGACGACGATACGGAACCTTCGCTGCCCACACGCATCATCCGCCCAGGCCCCGAAGACCCCTCGATGCACCGCCCCGGGGCCCAAGATACCGATGACGATGATGAGACCGGCACGGTGCCGCTCTCTGAAGACTCCGCCGAGGCCGAGACGAAAACTCACAAGAAACCGAAAGTGGTCGGCAGGCAATCGGATTCGGAATCTTTCGGTTCATCCGGTGGTCCCACCATACTCGTGGGTCCCAATATCCCTAAGCAGCACTTTGAGCTTCCCACTGGCTGCCTGTTGATCGTGCGCGGGAAAGGTCGCGGGAAGATCCTCCCGATACCCAGGGAAACGAGCACCGTAGGCCGCGGTGAGGATCAGCGAATCCGTATCGACTTTGGCGACAACAGCATCAGCGCTCACCACGCCACGGTCAGCTATGATCCGCCGGGCCACAAGTTCTGGATCGCGAACGCCAGCGGAAAAATCACAACGCGTGTCAATGGCGAATCCGCGTTGACCCAGCGTGAACTCAAGTCGTTCGATGAAATTCAAATAGGCAATACTTATCTCAAGTTCTTCCCCTTCTGCGGAGAGAACTTCGACTGGGAGCGGGAGATCGGCAAAGAAAAGGCCCCCTGACCACCACCAGCGCGATGGTGTCTGCCCGGCTCACGCTATTGCCCCCTGAGATGGACCCCGGAGAGAAAGCGGTGCCCGCCACGAAGCCCACCTTCGGCCAAGGGTCGGGCGCGGGCTTGGAGGTCGAGCGTGACTTCGCCTCGCGGTCGGTCATTGGCGAGCGGCAGGAGCAGGAAGACTATTGCGCGTTCTGCCCGGACCCGACGGGCACGACGGCGTCCAGTCTCCTCATGGTCCTCGCCGATGGCATGGGTGGGACACAGGCAGGCGCGGAGGCCAGCCGCATCGCTGTGACCTCCTTCATCAAGGAATTCAACCGGGCTGACGGCTCGATCCGCGACCGTCTGCTCGTTGCCATCCACGCCGCCAACGGGGCCATCGAGGAGCGTGTCGCGTCGGACCCCGAGCGCTTCGAGGGCATGGGCACGACGCTCGTGGGTGCGTCTGCCTCCCCAGCGGGCATCGAATGGGTGAGCGTCGGCGATTCGCCGCTCTTTCACTGGTCCCGCGGGAAAAAGGCCCTCCGGCGGATCAACGTGGACCACTCCGCCAACGCATCCGAAGAGGGCGGCGTCGGCGACTCCAGGCGCAAGAAGAAGCGGAGTTCGAGGCTCCGCTCCGCCCTGGTCGGCGGCGACATCCGCCTGATCGATGTCTCTGACAATCCCCTGCCCTTCGCGGATGGAGACATCCTCCTCGCCGCGAGCGATGGGATTCTCACCATGTCCGTCTACAAGATTGGCGACAAGATCGAGGTCAACCGCAACGAGCCCGCCAGCCGCATCGCCGCAGCCCTCGTGACCGCCGTCCGTGCCCACCGCTACGAGCACCAGGACAATGTGACGGTGGCCGCCATCCGCCTCGACGCCATACGGGGCGCCGCTCCGCCCACCGATCGGGAGTCACCATGAGACGCATCCAGCGCGGTGTCCCCATCTTCGGCCTCTCCCTGATCGACCTCTTCGCCTGCGCCACCGGCGCCTACATCGTCATCGCCTTCGTCCTCTGGCCCTACTACCTCAAGAGCGGCCAGCTCAAGGAATCCCTCACCCAAGCCACACAGCAGACCGCCGCACTCCGTGCGGCCGCACAGGCCGCACGGGCCGAAGCCGCGCGCCAGGCCAGCCGAGCCGCCCAGTTCGAGGGCGAAAACCGCCGCCTCATCGCCGATAACCAGGCCCTCAACCAGCAACTCGACGAGGCCCGCCAAATCGCCTTCCTCGGTATCACCACTAAGGCAAAACGCCTGATCCTCCTCGTCGACATGTCCGGTTCCATTTCGGAGAACGGCTATACCCCCATCATGCAGCGCGTCCTCAACCAGATGATCGATATCGTCGACGAGGACTACTGGATACAGATGATCGGCTTCCGCGCTCCCAGCCAAAGGAATGTGAGCCTCTACTCCTGGTTGCCCGAGGGCCGTCTCGCTGCGATGACCGGTGCCATGAAAACCCAGGCCAATGCATGGATCGCCGGCCTCGGCGCGCAATTCGGCGGAGGCACACCCACCGGCTTCACACTCAACAAGGCACTCGACTACTCCGATGCCCAAGCCATTTTCCTCTTCACCGACGGCGAACCCACCGACGCCCCGAAGGACGCCATTGTCAACCAGGTCACAGCCCGCAACGCCGGCCGAGCGGAAATCCACTGCGTCGCCATCGGCAACTACTCCACCCAGTTCCAGCTCCAGCAGTTCCTCATCCCCCTATCCGCCCAAAACCGCGGAGAGTTTATCGGCGTCACGCGGTAGATCCATCCCGCATGAGGGCCGCTGCACGGAAAGACACTGCCGTCACCCTCTGTGAATGCAACAACACGCCTCTAAAGGTTCTGGGAAGGCAGTCTTGGCACGGGGACCGAGAAGACGTGTTCCCTCCGATTGACCACGATGTACAAAATCGCAATGCGATCAATTGCCCCGTTATCCCTCGAACCCAGATAGCCGAGCGATCGAGGATATCCCCAAGCCCTTGAGAGGAAATGGACAACATCGAATCGATGATGCGGCACGAAGCAATTGTGCGTCTCCACCACACGACCCTTTGGCATCCTGATTCCGCACCCCCTGCCGAAAAAAGACCTCCCAACTTCTTCTGCCAGATCACTCGGAACGCAATCGGTTTCATTTCGCCGCACTCTCATATCCTACTTCCGCTGGCAGAGGAAGACCACGAGATCCTCCTTTCCGCCGCGCACACGATCGCCGCGAGCAACGGCGAATCCGTAGGAAGCGATGCCGCCATGGGCAGCAACATTACCCACCTCACCACGGAAATCTCCTGGCTCTATGTCCAGAAACACTCCACCCTGACATTCAATCATTCCGCATCATACCGGGAATCTGAACCCACGACTTCGCACGCCCTGATCAGCACACCGTTCTCTCTCCTCTCAGACAGCCTTGCCCCCTATTGAGTCCTGTATAAAAGAGTGAACTATGCGAGGACTCATGTATATTCTCGGCATGGGTTTCGCACCTGGCACGAAGATCGATCCGAAGGAGTTGGAGAGGCGGCGGTTGAAGGCGGCCCGGCTGTTCGAGCGCGGGCTCGGCCCCTCCGAGATAGCGCGCAGGCTGAAGGTGTCCTGCCAGTCGGCGTGCCGCTGGTGGGCTAAGCTGCGCGCCGGTGGCAAGTCCGCCATTGGGGCACAGCCGTGGGGCAGGCGGTCGCTCTTGAGCGACGCGCAGCTGCGGGACCTGGAGCGGTCGCTGGTGGAGGGTCCCGAGAAATCGGGCTACTCGACCCCGCTCTGGACAGCGGCGCGCGTGGCCGATCTGATCCGGCGCAAGACGGGGGTGCGCTATCACACCGACCATATCTACCGGCTGCTGGCCAGGCTGGGCTGGAGCTGCCAGCGTCCCAGCGGCCGCGCCCTGGAGCGCGACGAGGCCAAGGTGCGCCGCTGGAAGCGCCGCGAGTGGCCGGCGCTAAAAAAAGAGGCCATCGCCGAGGGGCGCGCGATCGTCTTCGTCGACGAGAGCGGCCTGAGCCAGCGCCCCCACCAGGTGCACACCTGGAGCCCGCGCGGGCAGACCCCGGTGCTCCAGCACGCGTTCAACTGGAAGAGCTTCTCGGTCATCGCGGGCATCACGGTGTCTGGCGACAATTAAAACTGGGCTCCGACGACAATTAGCGAACCGCTGGTCCCCCGCGGACTGAACCCTCCCAGCCCTGGCGCATCTCAGGTCACGAAAGACTTTTGAAACTCTTCCTGCCGCCAAATACGGCTACACTTCCGATTGCCTATTCCTCGCCACCGCCCGCGATGCTGACGTCTACATCGAGCGGGAATAAATGCCCACCACACAAATCCGCATCGGCAATGCTGAGAGCCGCTCCACCTCCGGAGCGTCACCAGCAACTCAACGGAAGTGCCCCAACTTCTGTTCCGCGAAGCGCAGCCCTTCCATGAGATCCGCCTGTTGCGTACGGGCGAACTCGGCGCGCAGCACGACCACAGCCTCTCGAAGTTCTCTCTCAGCACCTTGCCGGTCGCCAAGTGTCTCAAGGACTTCAGAATATAACACCCGAGCAAAACCTAACTGCCCGACCACCGCCCAGTTCCTCTCCGCCTTCTTGTCATTCACCAACTTATCAAACATCTTGATCCCCTGATCGCATAGCCGCACAGCAGCACGCGATCCCCCAACACTCTGAGACAAACAAGCCGCGTTGATGTAGGTAGTTGCTAAGATGTGCGCATACTCACTCCGGCCCTCCTTATTCACCAAACTCTCGAAAAGCCTAATTGCCCTGTGGTATAGGCACACTGCGCTTCCACTCAAATGTACCTTTCGAAGCGCGTCTGCCTTCTCCGCGCACGTTCTGGCAAAGTGCTCGCCCAGTCTGCACCGCTCCTCCCGATCTTTTAACTTACTGCAAAGTTCGATTACCCGATCGCAAAGCGTCCCTACGCCGCGGTGCTCGCCCAGATCATTTAGCTCATCACTCTTGTTGATGCACGCGGTTGTCAAATAGTGTGTCAGCTCTCTCCGACCCTCCCGCGTCACAAGCTGCTCGTAAATTTCGATAGCGCGGTCAAAAAGTGCGCAGGCGGTTCTCCCGTCATTCAAAGAACGAAGCGCCCGAGCTTTGTTCAGCAGGCTCAGGGCCAATCCATCGGCCAGTTCACGCCGACCCTCCTGTTCCACCAGTCTCTCGTAGATGTGGATCGCTCGATCACACATAGCAGCCGCCCCGCGCTTGTCGCCCGAATCTGTAAGCGAGGCCCCTTTGTTCATGTAAGCCTTGGCCAAACCATCGGCAAGTTCACGCCGGCCCTCTTGATCGACCAGCCTTTCGTAAATATCAATTGCTCGGTCAAACAGAGTGCCTGCTTCGCGATGCTCGCCCAAACCGGCCAGCGCAATGCTCTTGTTCATATAGGCCGAGGCCAATTCATCATCGAACTCATGTCGGTTCTCCTTGTTTATCAGTCGCTCATAGATCTCGACGGCCCGCCCACAGACCTCCACCGCGCCGCGTTTGTCGGCCAAGGCTGAGAGCGCGTTGGCTTTGTTCATGTAGGTGTCAGCCAGATGGTTTGCCAGATCACCTCGGCCCGCCCGATTCACTAGGCGCTCGTACATGTCAATGGCCAGATCGTAGAGCCCCACTGCACCCGGGGCATCACCCAGATCCGAAACAGCGGCACCCTTGTTTGCGTAGGCCGCTGCCAGCTGATCGAGCACTTTTACCCCGTTTAAACCTCTAATCATTTGATTGAAAGTGTCGATTGCCCGATCATACAGTTCAACCGCCTCGCGTTTGTCGCCTAAGTCACGGACCATGTTGGCCTTGTTCACGTAGGTCCTGGCCAGATCATCAACCAGTTCTCGCCGGTTTTCTCGATTCACCAGTCGATCGAGATCGTTGATGGCCCGGTTGTACAGCGCCAAGGCGCCGGACGAATCGTCGGCCGTCTGATGCAGATAGGCCGCCTCAGCGCAAAGGATTGCCAGATCATGCTCCAGTTCCTTCCGTCCGGCCTGAACCAGCCGCTCGTAAATCTGCCGGGCCTCATCGTACACCGCGATCTCGGTCACCAGCTGGCCCCGGCGTGTTGCTCCGTGTCTATCGGCGATTGCCAGTGCTTCGGCCGAATCCCCGCCTTCAGCGCGCAACGCCTTTTGCAACCATTCTCGGGGATCCCTCCAATCACCTCCCGAACGACCCCGGCGTTCTTTGATGCCAACTTGGTCAACAGGCTGTTGGTCGACGCGTCCGAGCGGCCGCCCGTACTCGCGCCCAACGGTATTACGATAGACGATCTTCAGTTCTTCGACTGCATCGGCCAGGGTTGCCCAGCGTTCGGCAGCCTTTTCGCGAAAACAGCGCGCAAGCACCCTTGAAACGCCGTCGGGCATTCGCGGGATGCCTGCAGGCCCATTCTCGTCGGCGAAATGTTGCTGCAGAACGGAGTCCGCAACCTGGCCAGTGAGCCATGTCACCTCCCCGGTGAACATCTCGAGCACCGAAACGCCCCAACTCCAGATGTCGGTGTGCCTAGTCAGCCGATCACCGCGTGCCTGTTCCGGCGAGCAATACGCCGGCGTGCAACCGCCACTGCTAACGAGGACGTCTTGACCCGGTTTGGGAACATGCCGTTCCCCGGCGGCCGCCCTGGCCCGTGCCAAGCCGTAATCGGTCACTTGCACACGAAACCCAGATCCCGGCGAGCCGCCGTTTTCGGAGACGAGAACGTTGCCGGGTTTGACGTCCTGGTGCACAACGCCCAACTCGTGGACACAGTGCAGACCCCAGGCAAACTGGATCGCCATGTCCAGCATCCGCTCGAGCGCCTTCGCCGCATCACCGCCATAGAGTTTGCGGCTCTCGATCCAGTGCTCCAGGCTCCCGCCCTCGACGTAGTCGGCGAAGATCACGACCTCGGTGCCCAGCGTGCGGAAGAAACGGCACGGCACCATGTTCGGGTGCTCCGGCAGGTCGATCCACACCTGCAACTCGGACAGAAAATTCTGCCGTTCGGGGCCGCTCAATCCGATGGCGCGCTTCACGGCAAAGCGCGATCCCCCAGACTGGTTCCGCACCAGATAGACACGTCCCATCCCTCCTTGGCCCAGTAACCGTTCGACAACGAAATCACCCAAGATCGCCTGCCCGTCCGCCCAGTCGCTTCCCGCGGCGAATTCTTCAGTCTCAGGCGGCACACCCTGGTTCTTTCGGGACGCTACATAGAACTTTGCGTCGCACTGGGGACACTCCACATTTCGGTCCCAATATTTCGGACCGAGGGAGTAGGTGCTCGAACACTTGGGGCATGTGACATCGATGGTCCCCTCAGTCTCCGTCGCGGGGGGCGGAGCCTCAGGTTGCGAGGGCTGTGGCGGAGCGGGTTTCGGTGACGTGGCAGCCTTCGGGGGCCGCACCGGAGCCCTGGTTTCAGGGGTCAGGCCTCCCACCGCTGCGGCTTTCTGCCGCAAGGCCGTTTCGAACCGTTCGAGGCATCGGCCGCAGATCGTCGCCCCTCCCTTAGAGGGCATGGCGACCAACGCGGACGGCAGTTCCCTGCTACAAAACGAACAGCGTACCCGATCCGCCACCTTCGCGCCGCTGGCAAGCGCCGCTAGGTTCAAGGGAAGCCGCCTCAGGGCGGTCACACACCCATTGCAGATACAGTGGCTTGGACCCTTAACCAGGAACTGAACCTGAACCGCCGCTTTTCCGCAGAAGGCGCAAACCAACGTCTGGGTGGCCGCGGCCGGCTGTGGTTTGCGGACCGCTGAGGGACTTGCAACCTTGATTCGGCCTTCCGCCAGGGAGGCCGCGATTTCCGCCACGACCCTGATGTCCTCCACGCCGGCGGGAAGGGGCAATCGGTTCCACCTTTCACCATCGAGGCGCCAGAGCCCATGCGAGCCAGAGGCAGCGATGATCCTCCCCTCGCCATCCTCGCAAAATGCACAGACCAGTCCCGCGTCGGGCAGGGCAAGATCCCGCGTGATGGACAGGGTTCGCGTGTCGAACTGAACAATTCCGCCTCCCCATGTGCCGAACCACACCCGTCCATGGGAATCGGCGAAAGCGGCCTGCACGGTCTTCTGGGGCAGCCCCGTCTCCACTGTTAGCTCGATATACGACAAGTCGGGCTGCACGACCATCGTGCGCCCGATTGCCCCAAGATAGATCCGGCCGCCCGAATCGGAAGCCACGGATTTCACGTTCAGCGGCGCAAACGCTTTCGGGATTCCCGGTAAGAAGGCCCCGTCCTGAAGCACCGACACGCCCCGGTCCGTCGCGATCCAGAGCCGCCCCAGCCCGTCCTCAGCGAACCCATTGACGTCATCAAAGCAGAGCCCGTCCTGCTGATGCAGGCGCTTGACCCGACCATCCTCCCAACATCCGATGCCATCCCCCCATGTGCCGAACCAAACGCGCCCCTTCCGGTCTTCGACGAGACTCGACACGGGCTTCGCGACGGTCGAGATCATCACCCCACCGGCGTTAAAGCGGCAGAGGGCCCCCTGACCCCCTATCCAAAGTTGCCCCCTGCTGTCGGTGAACACCGCCCTGACCACTCGGATGACTGGCCTCACGGCCTCCCAGGGAATCCATTGGTCCCGGCGGCTCAGATAGCACTCGCCCCCCTCCCTGACAACGAGGATGTCCCTGGCGCCCGAATCCGCAGCAGCACCGGCAGATTTGGCGGGCGAGGGGCGAGCACGATTCATCGCCTTGATCTCCGATCCGCCCGAGCCTGGGCGACCCTATGTCGCATACAGCATCGCGGCGCCTTCACCCTCGACCCCACATTGTCGTACTGCATGGGAACACTCCTGCCATGCCGCCTCCTTTAAGACTGATCGGCGCTCCGCCTCCAATCAAGCCCAATCCCATGGCGCATGACATTTTACGCTCCCACCAGCCGAATCTTCCTGTCAAAATTGGCTAGGAGTGGATATGCTCACAAAGGTCCAGTTGATCGTGTCGGAGGGCGCGGCCGCAGGGAAGCGTTTCGTCTTCGATGAGCACGACACGCTGATACTCGGGCGCGAGACGGATTGCCACATCCAGATGCCAGAAGGCGATCCCGCCGTTTCAAGGCACCACTTCATCCTCGAGGTCGATCCACCCGACATGATGCTCCGTGACCTCGGGAGCATGAATGGGACTTGGGTCAACGACGAGAAGCAAGGGGGACGCGAGAAAGGCGAGACACCGGAGCAGGGTGCCCGGCGCAAGCATCCTGAGGTAGAACTCCGGCACGGCGACAAGATCAAGGTGGGCAACACAGTCCTCACGGTGGCTGTCGATAGGCCTCCGCCACCGAAGGGGTCTCCCAAACCCCGCGCGCAGACCTGCCTTCGCTGTGGCAAGGATGTCGCCGTCGAAGTGGCCGGACGACAAGAGGGCGCCTATGTGTGCAAGGACTGCCGGAAGACAGCCGAGCACGATCCGGCCGCGCTACTCGCAAACCTCATCGCCCGCGCCGTGAAGGGCGGCGCCGCAGGCCCCTCCATCACAGGGTATGACTTTGTCCGGCGCCTCGGCACCGGAGGTTTCGGGGCGGTCTACGAGGCCCGCGATAAGCGCAGCAAGCAACCCGTGGCGATCAAGATAATGCTCTCGCGGGTCGCCGTCGAAAAGCGCGGCCGGGAGATCTTCGAAAGAGAAGTCAGCCTGATGCGCGATATGCGCCATCCCCACATCGTGGGATTCCTCGATCATGGATGCGAGGGCACGGCGTTTTATTTCATAATGGAACTGTGTGACGGAAACCTCGCGGACCTGATAAAGAGATCTGGGGGACGGATACCGCTCAAAGAAGCCGTCCCCATCATGCGCGATTCCCTCAAGGGCCTTGAGTACGCCCATTCCCGCGGTTTCATCCACCGCGACCTCAAACCCCACAACATTTTGCTCGCCCGCGCCAGCGGTCGAACGATTGCCAAAGTCGCCGACTTCGGGCTGGCGAAGAGCTTCATTAAAGCCGGGCTGAGTGGCATGACCGTCACGGGGTCCTTCGCCGGCACGGTCGAGTTCATGCCGCGCGAGCAGATCTCCAATTTCAAATACCTCAAACCCGTCAGCGATGTGTGGAGTATCGGAGCGACGTTTTACATGATGCTCTGCGGACAACTACCCCGCGAATTCCCTGCGGGCCACGACCGCGTCCGGGCCGTCCTGCAAAACCCGACGATCCCGCTCTCCAAGCAACAGCCCGGTCTCCCCAAAGCCCTGACCGCGGCCATCGACCGCGCCCTCTCGGACCGCATCGATGAGCGATACCCATCCGCTGTGGAATTCTCCCGCGCCATCGAGGCCGCACTTTGACTGCCGGGACCCAAGATCCAGACCCGCCGCAGGAAATCCGCAATCCGAGTTTTCGGCGCAGCGGAGTCGCGCCGCACGGCCCCACACGACTCCATTGGGCAACAGCCACCGATCCCGGGAGGGTCCGGACCGCCAACGAGGATGCCTGCCGCGCCATCCCGGAATCGGGTCTCTTCATATTGGCCGACGGCATGGGCGGCAGCGCTGCCGGAGCACTGGCCGCCGATATCGTCGTCCAACTCCTTCCCGACCTGCTCGCACGTCGCCTCAAGTCAAACGCCGTCGAAACGTCCGATGATGCTTGCTCGGCCATTGAGGCTTCGCTTTCCGAGCTTAGCGAAATGGTCCTCGAGAAGGCCGAGACCACCCCCGCCCTTCTGGGCATGGGATCGACCGTCGTGACGGCATGGTTGCGCGAACAGGCCGACGTCATCGCGCACATGGGCGACAGCCGAGCCTATCTGCTCCAGAAGGGCAGACTCAATCGGTTGACCCAAGACCACAATCTCGCTCAGATTCTCGACCCCGCAGGACAGCCCCCCGCTTTCGGAGGCGAACAGCTCCTTCGGTATATCGGAATGCGGAGCGAGCCCTTGCCCGAGGCCCGCATTATCTCTCTGGATCACGGCGATCGTCTGCTCCTCTGCTCCGACGGACTCACCAATATGCTCGACGACCAGACCCTCGCCCGAATCCTCTCATCCGCATCCGCGCCTCGTGAGACCTGCGATGAACTCGTCACGGCCGCCAACCGGGCCGGAGGCCGCGACAATATCACCGTGATGGTCCTCGACGTGATAAGCCCGCCCTGACTGACGCCGGATTGCCCCATCCCACGGAGACCTGGGCAGTCAGTTGACCTTCGAGGATCGGATCGACACAATCTCAAACGTGTCTCGTTCGTGGACCGGTCTTAGGATTATCACATCCTCGACCGTGCCCTTGTGTGGCTTATTCCTGTTATCGGCCGAACCGAATCTGCCCTTGCAGTCATAGTCGATCCTCACCTTGACCTCATATAAGCCGCCCTCCAGAAAACTGATTTGAGGCGTTCCAGCTATCCTGTATGACCTCTGCGGCCACTTGCGCGTGTAATCGATCATATCTTTGGCGATGAATTCCCTATCCACTTCGCCATTATCGAAATACTCGACTCGAGGCGCGTAGAAACCGATCTGGAATCCCTTTGCTCCCGTATTGCCCATCTCAATAAATCCCTCGATGAAGCGCCTGATCTTTTCTTCGTCCACCTTCGCTGGGCCAGCCACTGGCATGCTCGGGGGCACCGGGCCAACGACAACTGGTTGCGTCGCTGGCGCCACCTGCGCCGCCCGCTCTTCCAATACACCGGGATGGCCTTGCGGCACGCCCGCCGTGGCTGCCGGAACGACAGACCCAGTCTTCCCTCCCACCGGCCCACTGGGGCCGACGGGCAACCCGCGATCCATCACATACCACAGACCGAATCCCGCAAAACACAGAAACCCAGAAACGGCCGTCACCAGCGCCCATTTCCAGCCGTCTCTCCGCGGCGCCCGGGCTCGAGGCGGCGAACCCTCTCGGCCGCCCAAGGCCTTGCGAAATTCTGCAACCGACCGAGGGCGGTCTCTTGGCGCAACCGCAAAACCCCAGTCGATTGCCCTGAGAAAACCGGGCGAATAGCGCCGCCCTAAGTCCAGATCGTCCGCCAGGGGCACGAAAGGATCACCCCTCTTCGGATCCAGCCTGTCGATCGCTTCGGGCACGGCGTCTCCGCCGCGCAGTGTCCAGATCACCAGCGCCGCCAACGCGTAGATATCGGTGTACGGCCCCTGCTCTTCCGTGCTTACGTATTGTTCCCAGGGAGCGAACTTGGGCGTCAGGACGCTCGTGAGCGACCGGGTCCGCTCTGATATCACATGCCGTGCGCTCCCGAAATCCAGCAGAACCGGTCCCCCTTGATCTCGAATGTAGAGATTCGACGGCTTTATATCCCGGTGGAGGTACCCTTTGTGGTGAACCACCTCCAGCCCGTCCAACGTCGGCAGCAGGACGTCGAGCAATTCACTCTCCTCAGGCAGTCGCCCAAAATTCTCCGCCCACTTGTCAAACCTGCATCCCTCCGCGTAAGCAGTCACGAGATATGCCGTCCCATTCGCCTGAAAAACTTCGTGCACCTGCACCACCGCCGAGTGCTCGCAAGCCGCAAGCGCCCTCCCCTCCTGCATGAAGCGTTTCATGGCCCAATCGAAATCCCTCGACAGGCCCGATCGCAACATCAGCACCTCCGCACACCCCGGCCTCCTCGTCACCAGGTCCATCGGGAGCAATTCCTTGATGGCGACCCACCGCCCCAGCGCCCTGTCCTTGGCCTTGTATGTGATCCCGAATCCCCCACAACCCAGAACACTTTCCAAGGTGTACTGCTTGAGCATGTACCCCTTGCCCACAGGCAAAACCCGCCTCTGACGACTCCCGGCCATCCCATCCGAATTCGTCATGATCTGCTCCAGGACTACTTGTTCCCGATTCTCTTGATCGATGTGATCCTCAGCCGGCCTTCGGCCAACCGCACAACTATCTGGTCATGCGCTCGCCCCCCATGGTCCTTCTTCTTGGTGCTCCCCCAAGCCCTATACCGCATCCATAGTGTCACCCTGAATTCCCCACCTTGTCCCGGCGTGACGTCAATCTGGCCCTCTGGACAAAAGCTCCGCCGGGGCCAGTCACCGGCATATTTCGTGAGATCATCCCGGATGAAGGAAGGGCCGATGCCCTTGTCGTCAAAGTAATCGACGGTGTCCGAAAAAAAACCTAGTTGTCCGAGCGCGGGCAAGGCGCCCCCCGCATCATCATGGGAGTTTCCGGCGCTGTAGTATCTCCGGACGAACTCCCGGACCCTGTCTTCCAGGCTCAGCGTCTCAATCGGGGTCGAAGCTATCGACGTGATCTGGAGGGAACCGCCGACAACCCGAATCCCCATTTCATCGCGCACCTTGCCCCAAGTCCGGTCCTGACCATCGTCCAATTCATAGCGGATTTCGGCCGTCGCCTCGTAGACCTCGCCTCCGGCACGCCGCACATTCGGCCCGCTGATGATTGTGTATTTCCGCGTGGGCCAACGCTCGCAAAATCGGCGCCGATCCTCACGGATGAACGCCTGATTTACCCCCCTGTCGCCAAAATAGTTGTCCACCCTGGCAGCGTACATCCCCACTTCCTCCTCGATTCCTCGCCTTGCCCCTTCCTCAAAGTATTTTCGGGCAAATGCCTTCACCTCCGCCTCCGATGGCCCGGCGGCGCGAAGGATGATGTCGCGGCGCATCTCCCTGCCCGGTTCTATTTGCACCGCGAAATTTGTTGATGCGCCCGATTGGTTATCCGTCAACCGCACCAAGTGAGTGCCCGACGCCAAATCGGTGACTGCCTTCGGCGTCTTGCCCTTGTGATCCCCATCCACATACACATCACAAGCCACCGGGTCCGATTCGATTCTCAGGGAACCAGTCGGCTCAGGCCACCGCACCTCCAGCCGTTTTGTTGCGCCGGCACTCACCCTCACGACGACGCTCGTCATGCCAAGCCCCAAACCGGCCGGCGGCTCAAGACGGAAAGCATGCGACCCGGGCGCAACATCCGTACGACGGTACGGCGTTATTCCCAGCTGCCTCCCGTTTTCATCAAACACGTGCGCATCTGACGGTACCGACTCCAAAACGACTTCGCCAACCATCGGCGGCCGCGGCTCAACAATCGGTGGGACAGGCACATTCGTCATCGGCCCCTCTACTGTGCCAGTCCCCTGCGGCCCGGAACCGCCCTCATCAGTCGAACCGCCTGTCGAGCGCGCCCACCAGACTCCGATCAATCCCACCACGCCGATCAGCAAAACAAAGGCCAGTGGCACTGCGGCCGGATTATCCCGTCGCCACAGATTCCCCCATGCTCCCCTCACTCCCCTTATCAACCCCATGCCACCCAGGCGGGCCTTCAACCACCCCCACACGCTCGCATTTGCATCTTGGAGTGCGGGCGTAACTGATGTGGCCCCCTGCGGCGGCAAGTTCCCGACTCCTATAGCGCCGCCCCCCGGTCGCTGTTGTGCCCTCTTCTGCCTCTCCAATTCCTCACGATCCCTTGCAGACAACCAGTCCCGCCACGCCTGGACAGTCTCGGGCCGATCCTTGGGACTCAACCTCATTCCCCAGTCAATGCACTCCAGAAACGAACGGGAGTAGTGAAATGTTAGCCGTTGGTCCGCAGATAGGGGCTGGTAAGTATCCCCAAGGGTACGACTTATTGCGGTCGGGGGCCGCTCGCGTCGCATCAACCATGAGAAGGTTGCGGCCACCGCATAGATGTCCGTGTAGCGACCCAGTTGCTTCTGATCCTCCAGATACTGCTCGGGCGGCGCGAAGCCATCCGTGGCCATCCGCGTTACCGTCCCAGTTTCCTCTTTGAAGACATATCGGGCGCTCCCAAAGTCCAGCAGGACAACGAGCCCACTTTCCTGACAGAGATATAGGTTCGAAGGCTTGATATCGCGGTGCAGCAACATCGGCTCCTGCCCATGGATGCACTCAAGTGCTGTCAAGATCTGCCCAAAGAAATCCCGAAGCTTCGCCTCGTCCGGCGGCCTCTTCGCGTTCCATTTCCAGATCCCACGCCACTCCCCGAAGTCCTTCACCGGTGGACGCACCTGCCCACGCTGCGGATCCACCCAGTTCGGAATGACCGCCAGCAGCCGCTCGAGTGTCTCCCTAGTCGGGCTGCGGCCCGAAGCCCACAACCACCGGCCATCATCGAAGCGACCAAACTGCTCCAAGCCGCCGGGCATCTCTTGCCCTCCTCGGAATCTTTCCTCCAGCCATCTCTCCAGATCCTCAGCGAGATCGGAAAACACCGTCGTCGACAAAGTAACCTGCTCATTCCAATGCCAGCGGCTGTCCGTTTCCGCCCCCAAACCCTCAATCCACTGCTCCAGTGTCTGGCCCTTCAGGTAGTCCATGACCATATAGGCCGTGTTGTTCTCGATGAAGACATCATGCACTGTGACGATGCGTGGATCGCTGGAAAACTTCGCCAGAATCGTCGCTTCTGTAAGGAAGCGTTCCTTTGCCCAGTCGAAGTGGATTCCACGTCCGTCATGTGCGGTGACGCCCACGCCGTTGGCCGCCCGCCTCGCAATGTCCAGCGGCATGAGTTCCTTTACGGCAACGAGCTTCTTCAAAGAACCACTCCGGGCCAAATACGTGATGCCGAAACCACCCCTCCGCCCCAACACCTCCTGAAGCACGTATTTGTGGGTGCATCCAAACCGCTCCGCCTCCTCCTTTTTCAACTTCTGCAGATTCCGGGGCAGCGGCAGCCCCCCCCTCACGGTTCGCCTCCTCACCCGGCCACCCCCGCTTTCGCCTCCCTCCAGAGGTGTGGTCTCGTCGGAACTAGCGGCTGATCCGATCTTGCGTGTGCCCTTTTGTCTTTCGATCATATCTCAATCCTCGGCGTTTCCTCGGCACCCGCCTCACCACGACATCTTCAAGCAAAAGAACCAAAGCATATGTGTTCAACGCTCCAGCGACACGATCATGGTCATCCCACCCAGCAGAAGCCCGTCGCCGTGGCGTAGCAGCAGCCGCCGACCGCGCCCAATGAGCCGCTTACCGTTCACGGATGTGCCATTCTTGGATCCAAGGTCCTCGACAAACATCTCCCCATGCTCAAACACGAGCGCGGCATGGGCACGAGAGATTCGGGGATCCTCGACCACCAGGTGGGCGGCTCGCGGGGATCTACCCAAGATAAGACGGTTGCCCTTCCAGCGCATGTCCGCCTCCGAGAAACTAAGGGCGCGCGCGACGCCCTGCCCGTCGCACCATGCCAACCGCCAGCGCTTCACCCGCCGGGTGCGCGGCATGGCCTTCGCGATTCGTACAACACGTGGGCTGCGACGTACCGGCATACCACCCCCTAATCTCTTTGAACCCTCCCCCCCCCAGGATCGTCTTCCGTGAACGTCAGCGAGAGATCTCCCAGCAGCAACTTGTCGCCATCGCGTATGCGCACCCTGACGAATCGTTCCAACCGCTTCCCATTCAATCTGGTGCCGTTCATGGATTCCCAATCCTCAACCCAGAACCGCCCCTCCTGGTCCCGACCCAATTTGACATGCTGGGCGGAAACATGCCCATCATCAATAACCAGATCTGCCCTATCGCTCTTGCGCCCGATCATCAGTCCCTTCTCCAACCGCTTGCGCGAATCGGGGCCAATCCTCACCGAAAGCTTGTCTCCACTGCTGTCGCGTCCTTCCAGGCGACATCCGCCCACCGGAGAGAGCGGACGCGGGTGGTCAGTGGTGGTTCCCCCGCCGCCGCCATCCACTGGGCGCCTTGGATGCTTGCCCCACCCGACGACCGTCGTGTACATGCGGCTGAGGCGCTGGCGCATCGGCTTGCGCGTGGCGGTGTAAAGCGCCACTAACGCAACCGCCATTGACGTTGTCCAGCCCAGACTTTGCGCCAGCACCCCAAACAGACGCGGATGAAATGAGAATGCCGCCACGCGGTAGCGGACTCCGCGCGCATCGAGCACCGATCGCGCGACCGCGGCCCCGGACGAGAATTTCACCGTGCCACCTTCGTTACCCCTCGAAAATACGTTCACCCCCAAGACTTCGCCACCTTCGTTCAGGAGGGGCCCCCCGCTGTCCCCAGGCATCATGTTGACATCATGGTGGATGACCTCGATCTCCGGCCGTTTGGAGCGAATATCGTCCCCGACCATCTGCACGAGTTGCTTGAGATCTTGGGGCAACCGCGGTCCCCTGCCCTCCTTGCCTTCAAACACTTTAGCCCAGCGATTCGCGTCGGCCTTCAGCGCCGCCAAAATGGTCTCGATCGATGGCGGCACCCGAGCGCCCGCCAGTTTCCGCACGGGACCCTTGGAGATCGAAGGGCGGACAACGTCAGACAATCCCTGCCCTTTGACATCTATCTGCTGCATCGAGCCCGACTTGATCTTCTGAATGTCTACCAGCTTAACGAACTTCTCCAGCGCCTCGAGGTTCTCCGCCGCTCCTGGGAAACCGACCGTGTACACGGTGTCGTTTGGGGCCGGAGGGCGCCGCGAAAAAACCAGCGGCCGCATCGTCATGCCAGATGCCCGCAACAAGGCAATGTCCCGCTCCGGTTCGCGCGTCATAATCTCCGCGCGCGCCGCCTGCACCGCATCGCCTTGCCTCCCCAGTATAAGCACAAGGGCGTTTTCCCCCTCCACGACATGGGCCGCCGTGAGAATGTGCCCCTCGTCGCTGACAACAAAACCGCTGCCCGTGCTGCTGATCTCGTCTTTCACAATGATCAGGATTTGCACGATCCCGCGCTCGATTCGCCGCAGGTTGATGTCGGCACGCGCGGGGAGGGCACCCAACGCGACGATGAGCGAAAACCACCAGCAGAAGCTGATCGCGCGCCGACCCCCTATCTTCCTCTTGTTCCTATCGTGGCACTTTCTCATCTGCCCTCCTAGTCTTGCTTTCTCCTTGCATCGGCACCGTTGCGCCAGCCCGCGACCCGGAAATGAGCAAGCGGACCCGAAACGACTGCTCACCCACCCACTCCGCTTGCCCATCCACCACGTACTTCTCACTCTCCCTCAAGGCCCCGCTCTTGTGCTCCATCTCGGTTAGTTTATGGCAAAAATGAGTCGCGATCCCGGCCATGATTTCTATGGGCGAGTTTTCCATCAAACTGTTGGAGGATCCCGGCGGAATCGGTCGCCTCTCCGTCACCCGATGATACTGATCGACCGTCGTGGGCCTCTCCGCCACCCAATCAGTCCCACCCGGCACCCGTCCGAGCACAATGCCAACACTGTTCGTCCGCCGCAGGAAGACCGCGCCAGGATCACTGGACGCGCCATCGGGACTCGCGCGCCGAACGACCCTATCCCCTTCCACCCCCGCGGGAACATCTACCTGAGGCGTCAAGCGCCCTGCATCATTCGTGATCTCCGCTCCGTCGACCACCACCGGCTTCACATCGGGCAGTGGCGGTGCGCTGAGACCATCTCCATACAGGCCGGGTGACACCCCCCCTCGATTCGCGCCCCCGACATCCCGTTGGCCCCCGACCCCGGGTTTGACTCGTGGGACGACGGGGACCACCGCAGTGCTCCCGTGCCCATCATCCGATGGAACATTCGAGAACCGCTTCTGCAACGTCGCAAGCGGATCCTCCCACAGAGCGAAAATGATGGCGCAGGTGATTGAAGCCATCATCAGTGACAGCAAAACCACTTCATGGAGCGAGACGGGCACCCGTTTGCCGGCCCCGTCGGACCCTGCCTCGCGCTTGGGCACGATCGCCACCGCCGTGATGTTGTCGCAGCGATCCCCACCCCGCGCCCGCGCCTTGCCGATAGAAGCACGCAGTCGGCGATCCAGGTCTCTATCCTTCCGAAGGACTTGGCCAATTTCCTCGATGCCAGTCTTTTCCCAGAAACCGTCCGTGCACAGCAGGAATGCGTCCCTTGTGTCAACGTCGCACGCCCCCATCGTAGGGGGCTTGTACTCGTCCCCACCCAGACACTGGAGGAGCCGCCCCTGGTCAGGATGGTCTTCCATCTCCGCCTTTGTCACGCGACCGGCATCAAGCAGCACCTGCAATACGGAATGATCCTTTGTCTGATCCGCCAGTTCGCCGCCCCGGAAATGATACAGCCGACTGTCACCGCTGTGCATCCAGAAGGCCTTGCCCCCCTGGATCACCAGGGCGACGACGGTGGCACGGGCCCTGATGTCGCGCTTCGCGGACATCGCTTCGATGCTCCTGTGGGCCCGAAATGCGAGATCCCGAAGGTAGACCTCGGGGTCTCCCAATCGCCCATCCTTCGCATCGATTAGGCGCTCGGCCTCATCGATTACCGCCTGGGCCGCATCCTCACCCGAGGCATGCCCGCCCACCCCATCGGATACGACGACTAGCCACTCCCCGGCATCGGGATTCTCCCATACGAAGAACCGGTCCTCTTGGATCTTGCGCGCTCCCTTGTCTTTCGCGCTCTCGATTGTCCATGAGAGGGCCATACTACGCTGTCCCACACCGAGTCGCACTCATGATCAGATCCGAAGGAAAACCACCAGCAACGTTAGAAAAACCAACCCCACCCCAAGGATAAGTAACAGCTTCCCGACTGTGTGGTCGGAAAAAAATGTCGTCGCCTCCTCAAAACTGCTCTTGGCCGGTGGCTTGGCCGCCCAAATCGTCTTGCCCCCCTGAGTCCCTGACTCCACCGCGCCGTCATCACTCCCCTGTGCCCCTCGCTTCACAGGCACGTGTCGTCTCTTCTCGGACGGGAAACGACTCCTCCACGCGCCAACGGACTGCGGTCTGTCCTCCGGTTCGAACTGCAGCGCCCAATCAATCGCCCCAAGCAACTCCGCGCTGAACTCGTTCGAATAGCGGCTCTTCCTAGACAGGGACATGTACGGGTCACACGCGCCGCCCTGGCCGTAGGCCATTATCCTCTTCAACGCATCCGGCGGCTTCTTCCGCGTCACCATCTCGTGCAAGACCGCGCCGAAGGCGTAGATGTCCGACCATGGGCCGATGCGACCCTTCGAGTCGATCTGCTCGCAAGGCGAGTAGCCCGGTTTCCACACGCGCGACTTGGTCCCGCACATTCTCGAAATATCCCGGTCGAAATCCGCCTTCGCGGCCCCGAAGTCGATCAGCACCGGAAAGCCTTCCTTGGTGATCATCATGTTGTCCGGTGCGATATCGCGATGGACGCAGTCGGCGCCGTGTATTTCCTCCATCGCACCCATCAACGGGAAGGCGATGTCGAGAATGTCCCGCTCTCCCAAGGCGCCAAAGCGCCGCTGATAGGCGCTCAACCTGTATCCATCCAAGTACTCCATGACAAGATAGAGGGTGTTGTTCGCGGGAAACACATCGAACCCCTTCACGATATAGGAACTCTTGAACCGACCCATGAGCAACCCGCCCTCGCGGCGAAAACGCGACCGGCAATTGCGGAATACCTCCTCATACTCGTGATCGTCGTCCTCGTGCGGTCGCACAGACCCATCATCGTCCCGGTAGACCAGGTCTATCGGGAATAGTTCCTTGATTGCGACAAATCCCTCCCCGTTGCCCTTCGCCTCCCTGTCATGCTTCCTCGGATAAGAAGCCTTGTACGTGATCCCGAACCCACCCTGGCCGATAGTCTTCAGGATCCGATAATCCCCCAATCGATATCCGGGTGCCAACGCCTGGGCGAACGTTTCCTCTTTCCTATGCCGACGCTCGCCTTCGCCCGCAGTCATGCTCTCTTCCCGCCACTGTCCCCCCCCCGCGCCGGGCCTTTGCTGCGCCATGACATTCTCCTTCCGCAACACCTTCCTCCTAAGCCTCTTCGTTGAATCCCTGGCCACGCCAAGACACGGCTGGATCTTGTTACGAAACATCTGCCCAAAATCAAGCCGAATTTCCCAAGGTCGCTCCTCTGCGCAGGTTAGAAACCGGCGGCTGCAGACATCAATCGCCACGCTGATGAAATCGACTTTGGCACGGAAGTGATTGCGACAAGCGCTCGAAAACCAATCGCCCAAACCCTCCCGGCCTTGCTACCCTCGGGCCCCGACAACAGGTAGCTGCCATGGATGCCATCGAGGCCAAGTGCCCGGGATGTGGGAGCGTCTACGACCTGGGCCCCGAGTACTGGGAGCGCAACGTCGAGTGCCCCAAGTGCGAAGCGACGTTTTTTGTGGAGTCTTCCCGGGCCGGTGCGTGCGGAGCCCCGGTAGCCCCCAGGGCCCCCGACCCGATCGCGGCACCCGAAGACGGGATCCCGGCCGAGTGGCAAATCGGCGACGCGATCCTGGACCTCTACGAGGTCAAGCAGATCCACGAGGGCGGCGGCATGGGGTTGGTCTATCGCGTCCACCACCGGGGCTGGAACACCGACCTGGCGGTGAAGAGCCCGCGTGCCGAGTATTTCGCCACCGAGGAGCAGAAGGAGAACTTCACACGCGAGTGCGAGGCATGGATCAACCTCGGCCTCCACCCCCACATCGTCAGCTGCCACTACGTCCGCCGGCTCGGCGGCATCCCGCGGGTGTTCGCGGAGTACGTCGAGGGCGGCAGTCTCGCGGAATGGGTCCAGGACCGCAGGCTGTATGAGGGTGGCCCGGATCGGGCCCTGGGGCGCATCCTGGACATCGCCATCCAGACCGCGTGGGGGCTCCACCACGCCCACGAGTGCGGCCTCATCCATCAGGACGTCAAGCCCGGCAACATGCTCATGCAGTCCGATGGCACCGCGAAGATCACCGACTTCGGGCTGGCGAAGGCGCGGGCCACCAGTGGGGAATTCGCGAACGCGGGCCCCGGCCGGAGCGTCCTCGTGAGCACCGGGGGCATGACACCGGCCTACTGCTCTCCGGAGCAGGCAGCGCGGGAACCCCTCACCCGCCGCACCGACATCTGGTCGTGGGCGCTCTCGGTGGTCGAGATGTTCACGGGCGAGGTCACCTGGCAGAGCGGGGTGGCGGCGGCCCAGGTGCTGGAGAGCATCGAGGAACTCCGTGCTGAGGATGTGGCGCTGCCGTCGCTCCCGGACGACTTGAGAAGACTGCTCGAACGGTGCTTCGAGATGGATCCGGCCCAGAGGCCGAAGGACTTCGCGGAAATCACTGCGCGACTGAAGGAGATCTACCGAACGGAGCAAGGCGCCGAATACGCCCGATCGGAGCCCGCGGTTGCCGAGTTGCGCGCCGACGCGCTGAACAACCGGGCGGTGTCGCTGTTGGACCTAGGAAAGCGCGATGAGGCGTTGGGGGCATTCGAACAGGCGCTCGCTGTCGAACCGCACCAATCGGAGGCGACGTACAATCGCGCCTTGCTGCTGTGGCGCTCGGCACGAATGACAGACCAGGAACCGATCGAACAAATCGTAGAGGCGAGTCGAGCGCAACGAGCGAATTGGCAAAGCAATTATCTCTTGGGATTGCTGCATCTTGAACGTGGAGATCCGTGGAGCGCAATCGATGCATTACATAATATCGCGAAAGACGCGGCAGGCGCTCCCAGTTACAACAGTGTGTTGCGCGCTGCACGATTGGCAGCGCAGGCGATGGGGCCCAGAGTTCAAGCCTTCGAGGGGCACATGGGCACAGTAAGTTCCGTCGCGTTTTCTCCCGACGGGCATCTCATCCTATCCGGAAGTCACGACAAAACCCTGCGCCTTTGGAATGTTGAATCTGGCGACTGCCTTCGCAGATTCGAACGGCAGGAACACAGCATAAATGTCATCTGCTTTTCACCGGACGGCCGCCACGCCTTATCAGGAGCAACAGGCGAGAGTTTCATCCGGTTGTGGGAGGTGGCCACAGGCAAGTGCGTGCGCACTTTCGATGGGCGCTGGGGCAAGATACTTGCCGTGGCGTTTTCTCCAAAGGGCCAATTCGTCTTGGCATCTGGTGCATACCGGCCCCCCCGGATCTGGGATGTGGCATCTGGCAACTGCCTCCGCACCTTTGAGGGACACGCAGGCTCGGTAAACTCCGTCACCTTCTCACGCGACGGTAATCTTATCCTCTCCGGTGGTGAGGATGGAACCCTACGGCTCTGGAATGTGGAAACCGGAGAGTGCCTACGTACGTTCAAAGGGCACAGCAGCGAAGTCGCCTCTGTCTCGTTCTCCCCAAACTGCTGCCACGCCCTCTCAGCGGATTTCGGCAGAACCCTGCGGCTCTGGAATGTGGAAACCGGAGAGTGCCTACGCATTTTTTCGGGGGCCAACGGAAAGGCCGCATTTTCCCCTGACGGTCGTTACGCCCTTTCGAGTACGCCCATGCGGCTTTGGGAGGTTTCTACCGCCCGGTGTTTGCATACCTTTGGGCCCAGCGCTACAGCCGTCGCATTTTCTCCCGACGGCCGTCTGGCCCTCTCGGGCCACGGCGATGAGAACGTAAGGCTCTGGAAAGTCCCCCTTGATTTTTCTCCGGCGCCCCTTTGTCTCTGCGTTCCCCTAAAGTGCGAGGCGATTGCCCAAGTCGCTGACCAAGTTGGGAAACTGATCGCCTCGGCGCAGTCTTGGGTGCGCCGTGGGGATGCCGGCGAGGCCTATCGGAACATTCTGGCAGCCATGGCCGTCAAAGGCTATGCGCGTGATAATTGCCTCTTGTCGCTTCGGCGAAAGATAGGGCTGCTCGGCCGCGCGGCGGGCTTCGCCGATGCCTGGCATAGCAGCACCTTTGATGGGCACAGCAGCACAGCGTGCGGTGCCTTTTCCCCCGATGGCCGCTTCGTTCTATCAGGAAGTGATGATGAGAGTCTTCGGCTCTGGGATGTTGCCACAGGCAAATGCCTGCGCACTTTCCAAGGACAAGTCAAGAGTGTAGCGAGGGTGGCGTTCTCCTATGACGGTCGCTTGGCCCTGTCGGGGGGCAGAATCGAAGCCATCCAGCTCTGGGAGGTGGCCACCGGTAAGTGCCTGCACACTTTCAAAGGACACAGTTGGTTGGTGAATGCTGTCGCCTTCTCACCGGACGGCCGTTTCGCACTGTCTGGCAGCCATGATAAGCCTATCCAATTCTGGGATGTGGCCACCGGCAGGTGCGCACGCGTTTTGGACAAACAGACCGACAAAGCAAACTCCTTTGCATTCTCTCCGGATGGCCGATTGGTTCTATCGGCGAGCCTTGACGACGCTCTGCGGCTCTGGGAGATTGCCTCCGGCCAGTGCCTACGCGTCTTCAAAGCGCACACCGACCCAGGAAGTCCCACGCCCGTTTCTCTGGAGAGCTATCTTGCACAGACAGAGAGTGTGGACCAAATGCGACTGCGAATTTCGCAGAAGGTAGTTTGCAGGAGGGCAGACTCGCTTGCCTTCTCGCCGGACGCTCAATTTGCCGTATCGGGTCATTATGACAAAGTCGTACGACTTTGGGAACTGGCCACCGCCAAGTGTCTGCGTACCTTCGAGGGACATGAAAACCCCGTATATTCTGTCGCGTTCTCACCCGATGGTCATTACATTCTCTCGGGTAGTGCGGAGGGGCGGAGGCTATGGGAGGCAACCTCCGGCGAGTGCCTTCGTATTTTCACGGGGGGCTATGGCCCGATCGCCTTTTCCCCTGACGGTCGTTTCGGTCTGTCCGCGCTCCGACTCTGGGAGTTCGTTTGGAACCACACGTTCCCGGATCCTGTGCATTGGGATGAGAAAGCGAAACCTCATCTGGAGATCTTCCTGACGCTGCATTGTGCGGTGGGCGAGGATGGCTTCAGCCGCCTCGGCAAGCCGGTGTGGACCGACGAGGATTTCCAGAAGCTGATCGTGGACCTCCAGTACCGCGGCTACGGCTGGTTGCGACCCGAGGGCGTGCGCAGGAAGCTGGAGCAGATGACGGCGGAATGGCAGGGTCCGCCGCCGTTGCCGGGCGCCGAAGCATGAATCTGGTTCGGGCAAGAGCTTCGCGGTCAAGCGCGATCCCCCCTCTCTGTACGGTACCCTCGGTCAGGTGCTCCGTATCGAGCCGCGCGATAGGTTCGACGTATTCGATCCGCTGCCCAGCATTTCCATCGTCTAGGCACCCAAAGCGACCTCGGCTGGGACTCAAAACGGTGTCAGTCCCAGCCTGCTGGTTTCACGCCGCATGGCGGCCATCTCGATATCATCGAGCGCCTTCTGCTCGAGATAGAATCGTGGCATGATTTGCGGCGCGGAACGCCTGAGGATCTTCGTTCGATGGTATGCTGTCAGCACCCCGCGAAGGTTCGCCAGCGTCCGTTCCTTCAGATCTTCCAGGCCCTTGCTGGTCCCAAGTCTCTTGAAATCGTATAACTCCTCATACATGATGGGTATTCCCTCCTCGCTATAGCCCAGGAAACGCACGACATACTCGAATAGCCCCCTGATGCCATTGGGAGGATCGATCAACGCATTCCTGCTGATGCTAATGACCGTAACCAAGACGGGGCTGCTCCTCGATTCCGAAATGGACTCGGCAAACTGGTGAATGTCCTGAACTAGTACCCTCTTTAGATGGCCACCGATTGGCGGTCCGCATGGGCCGCCACCCGTCTGACCGACGACTATCCGCTTCTCCGCCGGATCAACCTGACCCTCTTCGGGGCCGTCCTGAGTGGGCTCTTTCATGGCAAGTAATGTGACGTCACAACGCAAGTCTCTCCGCCTTCGATAGCCGCGCTCATGGGGCGGGGCGCAGGATGTTGCCGCAGGCGTCGCGCATCCAGACCCTGCCCGAGCCCTGGCATTGCGGGCAGGTGCAACCGCCGCAACCGTTGCCACCGCACCCCGGGCACGTCACCCGCGTGTATTGGCGCTCTGGCGCCTGATAGTACATGGTCGGCCCACCCAGGGTCGTCGGCCCGACCCGTTGCGAAGGGCGACCCGTTGGCGAGAAGTAACCTTGCGTCTTGCTCTCCTGCACAACCCACCCCTTGCCCCCGCAATTACCGCACACTGTCCCAGGCCCGTTGCAGCGCGTGCACACGTACGCCCCGGCAGCCCCAGGTGGCGCCGCCGCGTAGCTCGGGCCTGATTCCGTCGCCACACATCCAGTCATCAAAAGCATGACCATAGCCTCCATCCCGAACGTCACCAGCCCCCGCGGGATTGGGACCTCCTTTCTTCTTCTCAACTTCTTCATGCCTTCCACATCGCCACGCGGCATTTGACGATTGCACGAAACCGTTCCTCCAAGAAGATCCCCGACAAAGTCAGGCGACCGAATCCCCGGGGGAAACTCAGTGCGATGCACAAGAACGACGGGATGCCCCTCGTGTCAAGATTCTGCACCATCCAAATCCCACAAGATGGCAGCGGGCTTCCGATCACAACCGTGCAGTTCCCGCTCGATGCGCCGCACCTGAGCCACGACCTAGTCCCGGGCCCCATCCCGCCCAGCCACAGCACATTGGCCGCCACATGCCCGTTCCGATACCGTTCGCGGAACACCCGCGCCTGCCCCCCAGCCCGATCTCCTCCTCGAAATCCGCCCCGCCCAGGACGTCGCCTGCCTTGACCATCGCCATGTCGTTATCCGGGAAAAAGAAAGGAATCGTCGCAATCAAAAACCTACCAGAAACGATCTACCTGGCATGACGCCCTTCACCATGCCGGAGATTCGACAAACCCAGGCTTTACTGCTCTTTTGCTCATGCCTCCCGCGACAAGCTCCCTCCCTGCTGGAGACCTTCACCAAGCTGGAAGAGAATATCCGTGATCAAGGCGGTCCTCACGGAATCCCCGTTCATCGGTGCGGTCCGATATCGCCAAGGATTCCATCGAGTCTGACAGCCGGTCATCTCTCCGTGGATGCCGCGCGCCATGTCATATATCGGCACGCAGACCCAGCGTCCCTGCCCACGCTTGCGGTCCAGTCCAATGGCCTCCGGCATCAAAGGCTAAACGCAGGCGCTACCCTGGACATCTCCGCCCTGACACAGAACAAGGGAAAGGCGGTCCTCGCCTTTGCAGAGAGACTCCACCCTTTCACATTCGAGCCGCCCTGGGAATACCTAAACGCTATCCAGCCGCCCTCCAGCTTCTTGCTGCAGTTCTCTTCGGACGAAATCTTCACGCACACGGTCTGCATCTACCAGCGCCTGCCCGACGGTGAATACGCCCATGCATCCGCTGCCGCACTCCACTTCTCCTACCACCAAGGCGTCACCGACAATGCGACCGAGGGCATCCAGATCGATGTCACCGTCGCCGAAAACCTCTATCCCCGGATGCCCTGGCCCGTCCTCAAAGAAGGACTCGCCAAGCATGGCATCGATCCCTCCCACGAGTGTCCGGGAGCCAGCAATCCCACGGGCGACCTCCGCACCTTTCGTCAGATTGCCATCCAGAAGCAATCGCGACTCGTCGCCGATGCCTGCCCGATCGAAGAACTGGCAAACAAACAGGCCGGCAGGCGCCCCATCAGGCTGAAGAAGCTCCTCGATCTCCATCTATGCCTCGACGACCCCGCCCAAGCCATTCTCCCTTTGCCAAGCATTCCACAGCCACAAGGCTGTGGCACAGGCAGGTGAGATCACCTTCCCCAGGGATGGGGGTGTCACCGATGATGGAAATGTCGGACCGTAGCCGATCTCGCGAGATTGTTCACTTCGTCCCAATCAAGGCGCTTGCCGAAACGCCTGCCCATGCGCTTGGCCTCGCCTGGTGTTGCGGCCGCGCGGATCTCCTCGAGATTCTTGTCGTAGAGTATCTTCGCCCCCTGGAAGGCACGCTCGACCGTTGGCACCTCCCGCCCATCCCAACGGATCGCGCGCCGAGAAAAGTTCCTCAGGAACCGGAAATCCCCAAGAAAAGAATTGATCGTCTCGAAGACAGTCTCCTCCGGATCGCCGCCACCATCCCCGCGATCAGCCCTGTCAAGCACGCACACGCATACGCTCCGGCTGCCGCAAAGGCCACGCACGCGCCAATCGCCAGATCCGAGAACATGTAAAGAACCACAACCGCCAGACACGTCTCTGCGCATAGCAAGAGCGCCAGGATATCCAGCAGCCAACCGAATCGGCACCCTCCAAACCACCACCCGAGCAGCAGCACCACCACCGGCCAAATGTATGCCAGAGTAGTGAGAATGCCCTCCCTATCGGATCCGAAACGTTCGAAGGGATAAGTGTAGGTGTAGTAGTCATCGCCCCACGGAAACAGCCACTCTTTCAGAGATGAATGCCCCACGCTAGCGCCGGACGCCCCAACCGCAATGACCGGAGGGGATTCTCCCGCCGCATCGGCGGCCCCGCCAACATCGTTGGATGCCAACCCCGCCGATCCGACCTGCGATCCTGTATCCTCAGTCCTAGCCCGCTCCGACCGCGTTCCACCAGCCAAACAGCAGGCCATCATTACGGCGGTTTCCATATTGGACGCCACTTGCCGTTGCTGCGCCCGCGAGCACCGGCTAACCGGCAACAGCACGGAACAGCACAGGACGATGCCCGCCACCGTCTTGATTTTCCTCAGCCACACCCTCATGCACCCATATCGTCTCCCAGCGATCCTAGATTGCAGCAATGTCTTACGTATCATTAAAGGTCCAATCGTTTCGCTCACGCCAATCCCAGCTCTCTGCGCCTTTGCGAAATCGCATCCCGGATCCTCTTTCTCAACGCATTTTTTTCGTTCAGCTGGGTTGTCACTAAATCCAGCATGTCGCACAGCTCGCTACAGTCTCTCCGGTCCAGCAACACGTTCACGCAGGGCTCGATCGACGCCGCCATCTCGTCGAGCAGTGCCATGTAGTCCCCGATCATCCGCAGCATGTCGTCGATCTCTCGTTCCCCGTGCCTCACCTTGAGATCGGCCTCCCGGTCCAGCATTTCCATCCGCACCCGCCTCCACCCGGCGTGCTCGTTGCAAACACCCTGCCCGATTTGCACGATGGCCCTCATGATCAAAGGATACAGTTCCCGTTTCACTCCAGGGTCCAAGACATCGTCGCCCTCCAAACCTGAAGCCCTGCCACAGTTCGCACCACCCGCTGCCGCGGCATGCCTCGGGCGTTCAAACAGATCATCCAGCAAATCAGCATCCTCAGAAGTTCCCATGGCTTTCTGATCGCTTCACCGGAGCGGATGATTGCAAAAACTGAACGCGACGTCCTCAGCCACCGGGTCCCTCACGCATCCTGATCTGCGTCCCTTTGCCCACGTCGATCTGCAGCGTCATCCCGGAGCTCTCCCCGGAAGGACCCTGCCCCGGTTTCCGTTTCGGTCGGCGGCACCAGTGCACCCCCACACAGCCAGATGTGCCATCCAATGCGAGGATCAAACGGCTTAGCCCACCCGGCACGGGTAAGCCAGCCACAGGCTGATCGTCACCAAGGCATTTCCGGCGAAATGCATGGACATCGCGGGCAAAAGAGAACCGGTCACTTCGAACAACCACGTCGCCGTCAGGCTGTGCAGGAAGAATTGGGGTATCCCGCTCGGGTGGTAGTGCAACAGCGCAAAAACCAAGGCGGTCAGGAACGCCGCGCCAAACCGATTGAGGCGCCCCTTCAGCCAAGGATATAGCATCCCGGTCAAGGCCATCTCCTCCACGAAAGGAGCCTCCAAAACAAGCGAGGGGATCATGGCCAGCCGCCCCTCCAGAGTGGCATCGATGAACCTCGCCACGCAGCCTTGGCTCGGGATCCCCCAGCCCATCTCCTCAAACATCTCACGCCAAGCCCACAATCCAAAAGCCTCGACCGGCAGGGTGGCCAAGCACACGCATGCCCCGCCCATCAGCGCCCACCAAGGACTGAACCCACGAAAACCCCAGAAAACGACGACCGTCGGCACGCTGAGGGAGAAAACCAGGATCGCTGACAATACCCAGGTTGCCTCATACGGGTACCCCAAGAAAGCGACGGCCAACGCCACCGCCACGACCCACGCCGGTGCCCTCACGCTCGGCACGGTCTCGGTGACGATGTATCGCCGCCCCCCGCGGGTCCCGACCAGCAAGATCAGGCCCCCGACGAATGCCGCCAGAGACCCAACCACCAACACGAGCCAGAAAAATTCCCGCGAGTTCATGTCGTTTCTCCCCCGATCAAAGGACTTTCACCTCGATCGACTCGATGTCCCATGCCTAATGATCGCTCCCGGCCACCGCCTGATTGCGCACATCTCGCGGGATCCTTCACACAACGACAACGGGAGCGGACCTTGCGATCCGCCCCCGCGTCTCACCCCGACTCTACCCCAAACTCAATAGGGCCCGAGGCTCCGGAAAAAGTCCCCCATCGCCGCTATCCCCTCGGCGCCGCGGTAGTCCCCGTTGGCGTAGGTTATGACACCCATCGTGTCACAGAGCGTCCCTGTCATCGCCGATAGCTCCGCCTGGGTCTGCGCATCACTGTACCCCGAGTATCCATCCGTCGAGACACAGCCCGTTCAGGCCAGCACACCCAGCAGCCCTACCACGGTCCGCAATTCTCGGACTGTTTTCATTTTGGCTCCCTCCTTTTTGCTGGTCATGCCATGTGATCGACAGCGGCCGCGCCCCGACTGCAAAAATCGGCCGGGGAACCAGTCCCCGGCCGCGATTGCTCTTTCCAGTGCGATGTTCGAGGGGACCATCGGCGGGCGCGACTATAGCGCCATGACCTCCTCCAGCCCGCGCCAGTAGTCACCCCAGCCACCGCAGAGGCGCTTGATGCTGTCGTGCACCATCTCGGCGTGAACGGCGACATCGGGTCCCGGGATGTTGACCAGCGTCTCCAGCATGATGTTCCCGGCATCGTCCACGGTGATGCGATCAGGCGCCCACCGCTCGCGCATGATGGCGTTGTTGTACCCCAGCACCTTTAACTTCCCCTGTTCCGTTTTCCACGCCGCGGGCAGAATATGGACGGCCGTGATGCGGATCACTCGCTCTGTGACCTTCCCATCGGGGCCCTTGCCGCTGATCAGCGTATCCACATCGATCCGAAGTTCCGGCGCATCGCCGCCGCTCCCGCCCCGGTACCGCAAGATGACGTCCTCGTCATTCCTGCCAACAGTCCCGATGTCCGCGGTTATACCATAGCGGGCCCGGATATAGTTCCGGTACTGCATCTCCAAGGACTTCTCGTCCTGGCAGACGGACAGCATCGGATCGGCGCCCACCGGGACCGCCTTGGCCGCGCCATCGTCCGCCTTCTGCACCAACTGCAACGCGCACGCCGCCAGCATCCCGGCGATGGTGCCATGTATCGTATTCATATCAGGTTGCTTCCTCTCTTGTTTCTTGCATCCCCGGCCGCCGCGATCTCGACAGCCACCCGGCCGTCGCTGCAATGGGCCACATGTGCTCGCCCACCGCTCTCCTTCGCGATCCTCCGGTGATGTGTTCTCACGTCATGGGTATCGTCTGCCGGGCCCGCATGATTGCACCCAGCGAACGGAGGGGGCATCGCCCGCACCACCGACAGCCAGCGGGCACCCGTTTGCGGCAATCATTCCTCGCCCCCGGACGATTCCCGTGATGAATGCGTGCCTCCAAACAGCGCCCCGTCGGGCATCTGCGGATGGTCGCCACGTTCTTGGCCCTCGCCCTCTTCCCATTCCTCTGCCGCCCATGTCACGGCCAATCCAAACTTCTTTTTCCCGATGCCTGTGGCGGGGCGTACGAGTTCCGTCCCGCCACCGAAGAGGACGAGACGTGGATCCGTGAACTATTCGCCCACAAATCCCGAAGCTTCGGTGTTCCAGAACACGATACGCGCAGCGTGGAGGTTACGCTCAGGTGCTGCCCGAGCCTCCGGATCCTGTCCATCCGTCTTCTCGGAAATGATGGAACCTACCCCGCTCGCGCCACGATATCCTCCGAAAGATCCGCCCTCATCCTTATCGAAAACCCCCTGGAGGAAGCATTTCATTCCCTCCTGCGGCGGCTCACCAAGCCTGCCGCCAGACCGGATATCCCGGTGCTGCTGGAAAGGAGGCAGTTCCAAAAATTTGTCGGGATCGACACCGACGATACCAAGTCTGTCGAGCGACTCCGTCGCGCGTTTTTCGGGATCGCTGGAGAAACTCAGGGCCTGCTGACCTCGATCCTGCTCGAGGAGCTATTGCACTCCGAAGACAAACCGCGCCACCGTTTCTCGCGTCACCAGTTGGAAGAACGGGCCATGCTCCTTCGATTACTCAAGGGCCGACCTTTCCTCGAACTTTCCCAAGCCGTCTTGATCGGGCAGGCCCTCCGAAAAGCACCCAAGGACTCCAAAGACTACTTTCGCCTGCATTATTACGTGGGCTGGGCAAACATAGTAGATTTTGTCCGCAAGAACATGTCCACCCCGATGGAATCCGTTACCGAGGCAGAAATCCGCTGCCTCGCCGAACAGTACCTCTTTGAACACTATCCCCATGACGCCGAGGCGATCCTCAACCACCCCAGCCTTGCCGGGCTCGGCATCGCGAAAGACGCATCCAGCCACCCGCTCCCGGCCGACCACTCCCCATTGTCCATCCCAGCCAGCCCTCTCAACATTTCTCCGAACGCACCCATGGCAGGGCCACCACGCCCCACTCAACCGCACATCTCCGACGGCGAATCCGCCGCGCCCACGCCTTGAATCCACGAGACCTAATACCAGATACCAAACTCGGTCCTCGACAAGGCGCAGAATTGACAGAAGGGTCCAATCATGCAGGTGGAAGTGCCCACGTCGTGGAGGCCCAAACCACGGTGTTTGATGCCCTGCAGCCATTTCCCCGACGAATTGATCGACACCCAGACAACGGGCGCGCACCATTCTGGACTAGGAGATATCTCGTGAAATACTGGGGCCTCATTACACTCGCCCTCTACCTGGTGTATCTCGTCCTCATCACCATCGGCTACTGCGCTGCCGTCGGCGTTGAAATCGGCGAACTTGCATGGGACTCTGAGCCACTCTGGTTCTGGCTCTGGCTTGGCCTCATGCTCCTGAGCCAAGCGATCCTATTGTTCGTCCCTGTCTCGATCGCGGAGCGGCGCCCCGTCCGACACCGATCACTTCTTTGGTCCATCATCGGCTCCGCAGGCCTGATCGGACTCATGTTGGCGATTGCCGCATGGAGCATGACCGCTGCCGTATGGGGCGAGGGGAACAACCCCTTGGACACGTGGCCGAGGATTCTGACTGTGCTGGGCCTGTCTTGGTTAATCTGGGCTATCCTCTTCCACCGGATGCTCAAGCATCGGGAACCCCAGCAGACGATCGATCGCCTGACCCGTTGGCTTCTGGGTGGCAGCATCCTAGAATTACTCGTGGCCGTCCCCTGCCATGTGATCGTCCGCCAGCGACACTACTGCTGCGCTCCTGCTATCACCGGGGTTGGTATCGCGACCGGCCTTGCGGTGATGCTCATGTCCTTCGGGCCCGGCATCTTCTGCCTCTTCGTCGCCCGCGCGCGGCGGCTGAAACCGCCTTCCCCCAAGGCGCCGCGGTAGCCGAACCCGTCGGCGTTTGGCGCACTAGACCAAGCCCCTATGACACCCGATTACCCCCCAATTCCGCGCGCTTGCGACAATACGGCCCATCACGGCGCGCCATCGAGTAGAGATCTCGCAATCCAGAATATTTGGCGTGGGCGGTCGCGACAGGCCCGAAGCCAGCGCGCACGAGCGAAAGGTGCGCCCGCGGGATATGCCAAAACTGCGTCACCACCGGTCCTGTCCGCCGCCATGATCTGGAGCCGATGCACTTCCGGGACGGATTGCCCCCCTGATGGCTTACGCAGAGTTCCGTTTTGATGCCCGCACGACCTCGTTGATTCGCAGGATAAGATCCTGCGCTTCGGGCCAGCAGATGCGGTGCAACACATCGAGACTGTGACGAAACTCTCCCCTGTGGCACAGGCGCGTGTACTGAATCGCGTCGTATCGCTCGAGATTCATGCCGATCAATGCCGGATAATAAGCCGTGGGGAAAAAATTCAGCGCCTCGACCGTCGCCTGCAATTCCGGATTGCCGGTGTGGACGTCGATGACAGTAGTCAAATGATCCCCTGCCGCCTCCTGTGTCAGCTCTTTAACGATACCGGCTATCAGCAAGCCCTGCAGGCCCTGCCCATGGCTCTTGAGGTCGAGAATGCGGGCCCGCCGGTCCCGCCGATCCGAAACGACACGCGCGGCGGCGACGACGCGCCCACCGGCGCGCATCACGAAACAGCGCCTGTCATATCGGTCGGGATTGCCATGACCGCCCTCGAGACGACGCAGACAGGCCACGCCCGCGCCATGCGCCTGATCCTGATCCCAGCTCTGAAGATAGCGCAATCCGGCCTCATCGTCCCGCTCGATCAAATGACCCGCGGGCCCCGGCTCCGTCGCCATGCCTGACGGCGATTGCCGCATGCGAGTCAGGCCCCGCGGATCGACCGCGAACGGAACGGCGCGTTTGACCTCTGGCAGTGCCACGCCGAAAGATTCGAGCACCGGCTCGGCAAGCGCGCGCACCATCTGCGTGATCGAGGCGCGGGCGCTGCGCTGGCCCAGTGCGGCGGAGGACACCCGCGCCGTCAATAGCATCGCCTCGCGGCCTGCCGGGGTCAGATGGGCGAAAGGCTCGAATCCGGTGGGCTTGAATCCGTTGTGCCGAACGCATTTCCACCCTCCGGCATCGGCCGTGCGCGTCTCCGCGATGAAGTAATGCGCCTGCTCCTCCACCGCCGCATACAAGGCGGCCATCAGCCGGGTGCCAATGCGATGCCCGCGTGCCCCCTGGCTCACAACCAGGCCGAATCCCTCCGCCACCCTGTCAAAACGGCTTCCGACGTTCCGCTCCGCACCGACCGTGCCCACGACCTTTCCCTCAAGCTCGGCGACCAGCCAGCAGATCCCGGGATCCAACACGGCCTCCGCCACCCACCCGGGGTCAAAAAACTGGGGAAAAGGATAATGCTCGCGCGCCTCCCCGCCCGCCGGCGGCCTGTATGCCTCGGCAAACAAACCGCACAATGCCAGCGCGTCCGCCGGACGGGCCGGTCGAATTGTGCTCACGCATGATTCCAGGAATGGCATCCTCGCGTGCTCCTCAGCGCGCCGAAGCCCGCCCGTCCACGCACCTGTCCGTCGGCGCAAGGCCCGCCGGCTTGCAACCCCGGATCGTGCCGCAATGCCCCATGTGCGAATCCTCGAAACTCAATCGCTCGAAACCCAGCGACCGAAATCGCTCGAAAATGTCCTCGGAAGACAAAGTCGGACGCTTGCCTGGATCGAAGCGCTCGTTGCACTCCTTCACCCTCTCCCAATCCTCGCGCATCGGCTCCAGTGCGCCGTCGTCCCGCAAAAAACCTTCGGCGGCATCCAGCAGCGCCCGCAAATCAAAACAGCGCCTTGGCTCCGTGATCACGATGGCCCCTCCCGGCCGCAACAGGCGCAGCACTTCCTGAAGTGCATCCTTCGGCCGCTCCACCGCATAAAGCGCCAGCAGGATGCTCGCCCCGTCAAAACTGCCATCGGCGAACTGCCCCAGCTCTTCCGCACTGTGTCGAATGATGCGCGGGTTGGACAGATCGCCCTGCGGCAGCTTCGCGCGCAGACAGGCAAGCATCGCCGGGCTTGAATCCACGGCCGTGACCTCCCGACCGGCCCGCACCAGTTGCAGGGTGACGTTTCCGGTGCCAGCTCCTATGTCGATGACCCGGAGCACGTGGGCCTGCGTCATCGCCTTCACATGACGGGCCACCACCTCGCGGTAGAAAGGCATCCTCAGTAGGATCCGATCATACGCCTGGGCATAGCTCTCCCACATCCGCTCGTTCTCATCGCCGGCATCGGCACGGCTCAAAGTCCCCCTCCCAGGTCGCATTCGCAATAGCCTCCGTCGGTCATCCGGGTCACCTTCGTCACGTCCAGATAGACAATCCGCATGTAAACCGACTGCCCTTCCGCCTTGAACTGGATCCTGTGCTGGACCACCAGCGGCAGAAACGCGCGGCCCCGGCGCAGCGCCGGCTGGTCGGGCGTTTCCTTGAATATTATCGGGATCGTGGCCACGGGAACCTGCGCGTCGCGTCCCCAGACATTGAGCAGCAGATTGTCATAAATCCTGCCCTGCTCGGCGAAGAACGCGTTGAACTGCTTCTCGGGAATGCTCTCGCGCAACGCCTCAACCAGCTCGGCGACGGGTTTCCCCTCATCAATGGCCGTTCCGAAAAGCTGCCGCGCCTTCTCGGACACGAACGTGGCCCTGATATCAGGCCTTTCTCCCCCGCCACGCCCCTGATGGACCCGGTACTCGACGAACGGCCGCGGCGACAGCCACGTCTGGCCACCGCCCGCCTCCAGCTCCTTGACGAGCGCGTCAAGTTTCTGAATGGGATCTTCGGGCACCTGATAGACCGTCTTGTCGTTGAGGTTGAAAGGGAGCCTCTCCTCCTCGTCCCCCTCCGGGTCGCGCGCGGGCTCATCCCGCAAGAGGACAATGGGCCGCCCCGTCGCCAGCCGGAATCCCACCTCAATCATGACATTGGCGTTGAACTGCCCGTTGCCAGTGGGCGCCCCGAGATAGGCGACCACCATCGGCGTGCGCTCCAGGGATTCGACGATGCGATCCCATTTGTTCTGGCCCGTGAGCTGGTCCGCCTGGATTGACCGGTAACCCGCCCTCTGGCACGCGGGACGAATCAGCCGCTCCATCACCGTCCTGGAGCGCGGGTGCGCCGGATTGAGGGGCATGATCACGAAGCAATCCTTGAGCGCGACCGGGATCACGGCGGTTTGATCATCGACCGGCGGGGCGATCGGGGGTGGTTCCTTCTCCCAGGGCGCGTGCTTGTCCACCGCCCAACGGTGACCCACGAGTGGCAGCTCATGGGCCTTGCCGGGGACGGGCTCCTTACCCCCAAACTTCTGGCGCAGCTCGCCCGGAAGCTCTTCAAACGCATCGTGGCTGATACGGATTTCGCCGCTGCAATGCATCAGGCTGTCATGCCCCCCGCCCTCCTGAAGCCGCTCCGCATCGGAGATGCACCGGCCGCGCCAATGTTTGTCGGCGGAACGCTCCAGCCAGCCATAGTCGATCCCCACCCGAAAGCACCGCATCCTCGCGGGTGAGCTCTTTCCCTGATTCCTGTCCCGCGCTGCGATCAGAAGCGCCCTCCCCATCCGAACGGCCTCCTCGGTCCGCTCAAACAACAGGATGCCGCCATCCCCTCGCCATGTGTCCAGATGTGCCTCGAATTTCGCGCCCACGGACTGGCAGGCATTCCGGATCAGCGTCCGTATCTGATCATCGATCATCGCCACGGGATTCGGATGATCGGCATCCTCCATCGCCATGACCGTCTCCCTGTAATGGGCCATGTCGATGGAGACCACACAATACGCCTTGCGCTCTTTTCGCTCGAATAGCCGGCTCCGCCGAAACTCGAAGGCGCCCGGCCCGTCCCCGACCGCCTCGACCGTCTCTATGTCCCCGTACGCCCGCTGATGCCTTTCTGGCAGGTCCCCATACGCCCCAACGCATGCGCAGATTTCGCCGCCGCGCGCCACTTTGCTCAGGGCCTGGGCCAGGCACTCACCCTCCGTTGGTCTGTCCGGCATCCCAACGCCGTTCCTACACTTGGCCAAACCGATGCGGATCTCGACTCTCCCAGCAGCCGCGGCGTCTGTGCCGTCGTCGCGCGCGGCCAGGTGCAGGAGCTCCCTGCCCAGCGCGTGCGCGTCACCGGCGACCGATAGGTAAAACATCGGCGCCCCCGAGGTCGACAGCGACGCCTTGAGCGGCTTCACCCGCGCTTGCCCCACCGCTTCCTCAACCCACAGGTCAAGATCGCCAATGGGACACTGCCTCTCGCCCGAGCCACGTGACTTGTCATCGCGAGCAAAGGTCATTCCTTTCACGTCCAGACACAGGACATAAATCGCCGGCTGATTACCGATGCCGCCCCTATCGGTTTTCTTTGTCATGGGAGACCCCCGTAGAGTGCCCTGACCATCGCGCATCGATTCTGCATGCGGCCAGGGAACAACGCCGGCGGCGGGAAACTGTTCCACAGACAGCCAGCGGATGAACACATACTCACCACCCTGAGGCCATATGATCGATCGGACGGCCTCGCCGATTGCATCCTTCTATCAAATCCCGCCCGTGCGGGCAAGACCGAGCTTCCCCCCACCAAAGGCCAGATATATCCGCTGCAATCAAAACGGCAGCTGTGCCGATTGGTGTCTGCAGTGACGTCTCAATGTGAACGACGCCATCAAGTAATATGAAAGAGACCAGACCTCGCGGGGCACGCTTGCCGGCAGGAGTCAAGAAGACGGGACTCCCTGTCGATCGCCGGCACCGGAATCGGCCGGCGGGGATCTTCTCAAGGAGCGCTCCCATGAACACCGGCAACACACTCTCGCAGAACCCGGCCGCCTCGGGCCAGCAACTTGGAACGGTCAATCCTGTGCCACATGACCGATGGGCCAGAGTCCGCTCCCTGCGCCTCATCTGCCAGATCGGCCTACTGGCGCTCTCCACCGTGTTTCTTCTCGTCGGCTGTCATCCGGAAAAGAAGTCGGGGACAAGTGCACGCCCCGCCATCAAAATCGAAGGACCGAAGGCCACCACGGAAACGCGCCCCCCAACAGGTGCGGCCCCCGCCGAGGTGCCGGCGACCAACGCGCCAATCGACCGTTCAACCGCCCCCCGGAAAGGGGGACCGACCGCTGTCTGCCAGTCCGCCCTCGAAGCGCCCGCCCGCATCGAGAGCGGCGTGCGCCTCATGGTGGATCTGGAAAACCTAGGGCCGATGTCCGGCTTCGAGCTCCGGTTCGACCAGCCGGTCATCGCACAAGACCGGGTGGGAACGGTGGCGGAATCCTCCCCGCTTGCGTTTGAGCCGCGGGTGTCCGGCACATGGACCTGGCTGAGCCGGCGCAGCGGGCTATTCGCCCCCGATGAACCGCTGCGCATGGCGACCCGCTATCGCCTCACCCTTCGCCAGCTGGCCGGGCCGGACGACAAGCCCATCGACGCGCGCCTGCAATACGAGTTCCACACCCCCGGCTTCGCGGTGCTCGATCCGCCGGGCAAACCCGACGCGAACGCCTCGGCCGAGTGTCCCTTCCAATTGCATTTTACCGCGGACGTGGACCCGGCCGCGGCGTCCCTGTTCATCGGATTTGAAAACGCGTCCGGCCAGCGCGCGGGCGTGGTGGTCGAAACCGACAAGTCCTGGTCCTCGGAAGCGCGCTACTTCGCCGGCCAGCCCAAGCTGGCCCCCTGGCGCCTGCGCCGCATCGCATCTGCGGGCGACCGTGGGTCAAATGACTCTGGCGACGCGCGTCTCCCGAGCGTCCTCGCGATCAAACCCGCCGGCCCGCTGCCCCCCGGGCCGGGATGGCGACTCGTCCTGCGCAAGGGCCTGCCCTCGGCAGACTGCGAGTTCCAGCTCGACAAGACCGTCGAATTTCCGATCGGCGATGTCCTGGAACTCAAAATCACCAACGCCTCGGCGCACTCCATCCTCAACAGGGGCCGATTCATCGTCCTCGACGTCAACAAATACATCCGTGATAGGGACTTTGACATCCGGCCCCTCATCAGGGTCTCTCCGGCACCAGACAAACTGGTTATCCGGCAGCGATTCGACGACATCCTGATCGACGGCGGCTTCGGCCTCGGGACCAATTACACCGTGGAGGTATCGCCCGGCCTGCTAGCACACGACGGCACCCAGGGCACCGAGAAATTCGTCGCAACGCTGCTTTTCGAACCGCTCGCCCCGCGCCTCTATTTTCCCGAAGAGGTATCCCACCAGCAGGCGCACGGCGGTCGGGAGTTCGGCTTCGCCTCGGTCAACGTGCCCGGCGCGCGCGTCCGCGCCTACAGGGTGGCCCCATCCTCCGCCGCCGCGGTCCTGGACCATTTCGAATCGCAGTACCCCCAGCCCGCGCCCACCGAGGACCAACGCGACGATTGCGAGCGCTATCGGCGCGTTGACTTTGCGCCCACCCCGCTGGCCCCTGCCCTCACGCAGGTCTGGGAAAGGGTCTTCGATACCGCCGCCGCGAGCGACGATGCCCGGGTCACCCGGTTCTCATGGGACGAGGTGCTCGGCGCGGGCAAATCCGGCATGGTGCTCCTGGAGATCGAATCGACCGGCACCACGCCGCGCATTGGCGCGCAGACCCTGGTGCAGGTGACTGACCTCGGTGCCGTCTGCACGCGCGACGGCGGCGAGTGGCGCGCGTGGGTGTTCTCCCACCAGACGGGCGAACCGCTCGCGGGCGTCACCGTCGGCTCCGGCGACCGCCGCGCCACCACCGGCGCCGACGGCATCGCGAGACTGCCCGGCCAACCCCAGCTCATCGAAATGGGCCGGGGCGAGGACGTCCACCTCACCCGCCTGGACCGCGATGCCCGGGAACTTGAGACCTGGGGCTTCGATATCCCCCGGGGCTACGGAGAACCGGAGAAGGGGGGGCCACCCCTCCGGATCCTGGCTTTCACCGAACGGCCCGTCTACCGGCCCGGAGAGACGGTGCACCTGAAAGTCATCGCGCGCGCGCTGGACGGCAAGGGCCTCTCGCTGCCCGAGGCCAGGGCGGCCTCGATCCGGTTCGCCGACAACCACGACCGCGACTTCTACAACGAGGCGGTCGGGCTCGGCGTGTCCGGCACGCTCTCGGTCTCGGTCGCCCTGCCGGATGACGTCCTGGGCCAATGCACCGCCCACATCGAATTGGGCGGGCAGACCGCCGAACACACGTTTCAGGTGGCCGACTACCAGCCCGACGCGTTCGAGGTCAACATCGGCGGGGCGCGGGACTATGCCCCCGGGCAGATGATCGACCTGTCGGTCGCCTGCCGCTATTATTTCGGGAAGGCCCTCTCCGGCGCCGGGGGCAAGTGGAGCCTGTCCGGTTCCGCCGCGCCGTTCGCGCCGACCGGCTTCGACGATTTCCTATTCCTCTCGGGTGATTGCGACCACCGCCTGCGGGAGGCGGACTCGCATTTCAACGAGGAGGGCGATATCGCGCTGGACGCGGACGGCGCATGCCGCCTCTCGCCCAAGGCGGCCCAGGCCTTCGCGGGCCCAGCCCCGCAGTGGTTTCGCCTGCTGGCGGAGGTCACCGATGTCAACCAGCAAACCGTCAGCCAAAGCGCCTCGTTCACCAGGCACGCCTCGGATTTCTATCTGGGGCTCCGGCGCCCGGACGGCCCGATCCGCGCCGGCGAACCCATTCCGGTGGAAATCGTCGCGGTCGATCCCGACGGGCAACCGCACAGGGGCGCGGTCGGGGCGCGCGCACGCCTCTATTACGTCGAGTGGCTGACCCAGGACATCGGCGGGGCCAGCCACTCCCGATTCTACCGGGCGGAGCCCCGACTGCATCTGCTCGCGGAAGCCGGGGTCACCACGGGCAGGGTGGCCCGCGAGGGCACCCGCTGGCGCTACCTCAAGGGATCCGGCCCGCGCGTCGCTTTCACCGCCGAGAAAACGGGCAAGCACCTCGTCGAGATCGAGGCCCGCGATGCCGCCGGCCGGCGCACCGTGACGCGCCACGACTTCACGGTCTTCGGGCCGGGCGTGGCCACGTGGGACTTCCGGGATGCCGCCCGGATCGAGGTCGAGACCGACAAGGCAGAGTACCGGGCCGGGGAAACCGCCACCCTCCTGATCAAGTCGCCCATCGCGGGCACAGCCCTGGTTTCTGTCGAAAGGGAGACGGTCCTGCGCTCCTTCGTCGCGCGCATCGAAAAAGGGAGGGCCAGCGTCCAGGTTCCCCTGCTGGCGTGCGATGCGCCCAACGTGTTCGCCAGCGTGGTGGTGGTTCGGGGGTCCGATGCCTGCCCCCACCAGCATCCTGCCCCGGAGTACCGCTTCGGCTATTGCCAGCTCAAGGTGGCCGATCCGGCGACCCGATTGGGCGTCGAGGTCCAACCCGGCTCTGGCACCTATCGGCCGGGTTCCGAGGTGGCGATCCAGGCCGTCGTCCGCGATGACAAGGGCAGGCCGGTGCCCGATGCCGAGGTCACCCTGTATGCGGTTGACGAGGGCGTCCTCGCGCTGATGGGCTACGAGACCCCCGAACCTCACCGCTTCTTTTTCACCACCCGCCCTCTCCGCGTGGACACGTGCCTGACGCTCGCGCGTCTCATGCCGGAGGATCCCAATGACCGGCGCTACACCAACAAGGGCTTCCTCGTGGGCGGCGGGGGCGACTCCGCCGAATCCCTGCGCCGCAACATGCTCGCCTGCGCGTACTGGAATGCCTCGCTCAAAACCGACAAGGGGGGCCGCGTGGCCGTGACATTCAGGGCCCCGGATAGCCTGACGCGCTACCGGGTGATAGCGGTCGCACTGTCCGGCGCGAGCCGCTTCGGGAACGCCCAGTCCTCATTCGAGATACGCAAGCCGGTGATGATCCAACCCTCGCATCCGATGTTCGCCCGCCTCGGCGACCGGCTCAGTGTCCGCGCCGTGGCGCACAACCAGACCGAGGGGCCCGGCACGCTCCGGGTCTCCCTGGCCCTCGACGGCAGGGCAAGATCGACGGAGGCCTCACCCAGTCAATCCATCAAGATCGCCGCCGGCGGCACCGCGGTCATCGATTTCCCAGTGGAGTTCGTCGCCGCGGGCCCATCCCGCTGGACGTGGCGCGCGCGGCTGACCCCCGACGCCGCCGCGCGGCGCACGGGCCCACCCACCACCGCATACGGCGACAAGGCCCCGAAAGCGCGACCCCCGGCTGCGGCCCCCGAGGAGTTCGCCGACGCGGTGGAAACCCAGATCACCGTGGAGGAGCGTGTTCCGCTCCTGCGTCGGATCTATTCCACCAGGGTCACCCCGGACCAGGGCGATCTGTTGCGGGGCGTCGATCCCGCAGCGCTCGAGGCCCGCGGCCAGCTGACGATCACCGTCGCCAACTCGCCCCTCGCCCAGTTGGCCGGAGCCGCCGATAGCCTGATCCACTACCCCTACGGCTGCGTCGAGCAGACTTCCTCGTCGCTCCTGCCATTGCTCGTGCTGGGGGATTCGGCCGGAGCCATCCCGGGATTCGCCTCCCGCGCCAGGCAGATCGCACCGATGGTCCGCAAGGGAATCACGCGCCTGCTGGACATGCAGACGCCCTCCGGTGGCCTCGCCTACTGGCCCGGCGACACCGAACCCGACCCCTGGGGCAGCGCCTGGGGCTGCGCCGCGCTCGCGATCGCCCGCTCCCTCGGGCACCAGGTACCCCCGCAGGCCATGGATCCGCTCTGCGAATACCTGCGGGCCCAGATGGCCAATGCGGCCCTGGCCTCCGGCGACGCCCAGCTCGGGCCCCGCTGCCTCGCCGCCTGGGCGCTGGCCCTCGCCCGGTCCCCCGACCCGTCGTACCACGAGATCCTCTTCTCGAAACGGGGGGGCCTCTCCCCCGAGAATCGCGCACTCCTCGCCCTCGCCATACTCGAATCCGCCGGCCCTCGCGCGATGGCCGAGGAGCTTGCCGCCGACCTGCCCGACGCGGACCATGTCATCTCGCCGTGGTTCTACGACGCGGCGCGCGACATCGCCCTGCGCCTCATGGTCTCCGCGCGCCTCGGGCACATCGATGAGGCAGGCCGCCTCGCCGACCGGCTGCTCGCGCACTGCCAGGGCGGCGATTGGCACACCACCCAGGGCAACGCCTGGGCCGTGCTCGCGCTTTCCGACTTCGTCCGCAAGGGCCGCGCCGACGCCGGTCCCGCGCAAGGCACCATCCTCTACGGCGGCGCGAGGCTCGCAGACTTCTCGCTCGATCCCTCGGGAGGCTTCGCCGAAACCCGCATCGACCTCCCGGCGAAGGAGGCCGGGGCACGGCTCCAAGTGCAGGGGGCCACGGCGGGGCCGCTCTTCGCGCGGCTGGTCTTCGAATCACGACCCGACGCGGCCACGCGCATGCCGCAGGAGCGCGGCTTCGCCATCGGGCGCGCGTACCACAAGATCCTCGACGACGGCTCGCTCGCGCGGGCGGATGACCTGCGGCTCGGCGACCGAGTGATGGTGACGCTGTCGATCCAATCGCAGTCGCACGCGTCGTACGTGGCGATCGAGGACCCCCTGCCTTCGGTGTTCGAGGCGATCAACCCCGAATTCCGCTCCAGGGAGGCCGCTGGCTCTTCGTCGACCCGCACCACGCTGTGGTCGAGCCACAGGGAGATGCGCGCCGATCGGCTGATCTGGTTCGTGAACCACATGCCCGCCGGCCAATACCAGATCCAGTACCTGGCCCGCGTGCGGGCCGCGGGGGAGGCCGAGGCACCCGCGGCACAGATTGGCGAGATGTACCGCCCGGACCGCCTCGGCACCACGGCGCCAGACCACCTGGGCGCGGGGTCCCCCCGATGAAAAGGATTTTTAGCAAATCCTGTCGGATCGCCGCCGCGATCGCGGCCGCGGCCCTCGGCCTCCTGGCGATCGCCGTCGCGCGCGCGCCACTGCCGCCGGGATTGGACGGCCCCCCGCCCGGCGCCGTCGAACTCACCGACCGGAACGGCCAACTCCTCCGCGAGGTCCTCGAGGACGAGGCCCGCTACGCGCGACCCGCGACCCGCGGGGAAATACCGGCGACCCTGCGGCTCGCGACGCTCGCGGCCGAGGACAGGCGCTTCTTCCACCACCCCGGAATCGACCCGATCGCCATCGCGCGCGCAGCGTCCGACTGGTTCCGGGAGGGCCGGGTCGTGTCGGGGGCGTCCACCATCACGCAGCAGCTGGTGAAAATCGCCTCCGGGCGCCTGGGCCGGCCCACCCTCGCCGGCAAGGCGACCGAGGCGCTACAGGCCATCAAGCTGGACCTGCTCTGGGACAAGGAGCGCATCCTCGATGCCTACCTCAACCGCCTCGACTATGGCAACCTCCGGATCGGTTGCCGGGCCGCAGCGCGATTCTATTTCGACAAGCCGCTCGCCGACCTCTCTTTCGCCGAGGCCTCGTTGCTAGCCGCGCTGCCACGCTCGCCGGTCCGCCTCAACCCACTGCTCCATCCCGGCGCGGCCGAGACCGCGCGAGAGGCGGTCCTCGACCGGCTCCTGCGCAACGGGTGGATCGACGCGTCTTCCCACATCCGCGCCGTCGGCCAGCCCATGTCCCCGGGCGGGCGCCGGCGCGTCTTCCGCACCCCCCATTTCGCCGACCTCGCCCTCTCGCGGATCGGTGACCGCACCGGCCCGGTCGTCACGACCATCGACCTCGACCTCAACCGCTTTGTCGAGGCGCGCCTCCGCGGGCGGATCGTCGGCCTTACCCCGCGCCGCGTCACCAACGGCGCCGCCGTGGTCATCGACAACCGCACCGGAGAACTCCTCGCCCTAGTCGGCTCAGAGTGCTATTTCGCGCCCGGCTGCGGCCAGGTCAACGCGGCCCTCGCCCCGCGCTCCGCCGGCTCCACACTCAAGCCGTTCACCTACCTGCTCGCTCTGGAGCGCGGCTGGACCCCCGCCTCTCCCCTGCCCGACATCCCGGCCGAGTACGTCACCGAGACGGGACTCTTCCGCCCGGAGAACTTCGACCGCACCTTCTCTGGACCCGTGCGCCTCCGCCGCGCCCTGGCCAACTCCCTCAACGTGCCCGCCGTCCACCTGCTCCAGGAGATCGGCGGACCCGCGCCCCTGGCGCGGGCCCTGCAGCGGTGCGGCGTCACGACGCTCGACCGGCCCCCCTCCGACTACGGACTCGGGTTGACCATCGGCAACGGCGAGGTCCGCCTGCTCGAGCTCGCCAACGCCTATGCGTGCCTCGCCCGGCTGGGAGTATATCGGCCCATCCGGATATTCCGCGACGAGCGCAACGATCCGGACGGGGGGCGCCGCGTCTTCGGTCCCGCGGCCGCCTACCTCATCGCGCACATCCTGGACGACGACATCGCGCGGACCCCGGCCTTCGGCCCCGACTCCATCCTGAACATCGGTTTCCCCGTCGCCTGCAAGACCGGCACCAGCTCGAACTTTCGCGACAACTGGGCCTTCGGCTACACGCCCGAGTTCACCGTCGGGGTCTGGGTCGGCAACTTCGACGGCTCGCCCATGGGCGATGTCTCCGGCGTCACCGGCGCCGCGCCCCTGCTCGCCGACATCTTCCGCCACCTCAGGGCCACCCGCGGCACCATCTGGTACGCGCAACCGCCCGGCATCATCGCCGCACAGGTCCACCCGGCCACCGGAAAGCGCCTCGCCGGCGTCAGCCGCTCACGCGGCATCACCGAATACTTCCTGGCCGACCATCCCCCCGCCGGTGAGAGCCCACGAGACTACGATGTCTCCGGCCGCGTCATCCTCCCCCCGCAGTTCGCCGACTGGCTCGCATCCACCCGCCCACCCGGTTTCGCCCCCCCGGACGCCGCCGGACCCGCGAGCCTCGCCATCGTCTCGCCAAAGTCCGAATCCCTTTACTTTCTCGATCCGGACCTCCCCGGCTCCGACCAGCTCCGCCTCCGCGCCATCGCCCCGGTTCCCGTCACGTGGCGCAGCGCCACGCTGCCCATCGAGCGCACCGGAAACGAGACCATCGCCCGGCTCGCCCCCGGCCGCCATTGTCTCGAGGCCGTGAATTCAGTCACCGGCGAGAGCTGCCGAGCGTGGATCAACGTGGAACGGCAGTGAACCGATCGTCTTCCAGGAGATCAACCCCCAGACCGCCCTGCGGCGCGGCGAGACCCTCGACGGGCTCTTTTAGAGCTAAAGACATTTGCCACGCCGTGGCCGATGTCGCTCCTCCATCCGTCTCGAATTGCATGCGGTCTCAACGGCAATCATCCAATAGGGTATCCGTGCCCAGCGCCAATAGCTCCGCGTGAGATCGTCCCGTCGCCTCGCGAATCGACTTCATCTCCGCCCGGAGGGCATCTGCACCGTCCCGCTTGAGCAGGCGCGCGGCGCATTCCATGTAGCGCAGGACATGGAGGCGAAGCTCCTTGGCAGCTTGATCGTCCGTAAGTTCTGGCACGTTTGTTTCTCCTCTTGTATATGATCGCGCACCCTCCTCGCGACCCTTCCGCGGTGCCGGTTTCCGCTGGCTAATCCAGCAAACCCCCGTGCCCCTCTGGACCGGATGCGTCGCGGACGCCGAAGGTGCCCAACATACCAACGACCCTCTTCTTTCCCTTCAGAAAGCACTTTGTTGCCGTCTCGACCTCCTGCCTGGTGATCGGCGGACCGCTTCCATCTAAGAGGTCAGCGCCGACGAATTCGGCCTTAGGCGCACCCTCGGCGCGCACCTCGATGAAACGTGCGCGCCGGGCCCGCCGCAGCCAGCCCCCCAACGTCGCCAGCGCCACTCCCCGGTTCGCCGCGAAATCTCGCTGCGTGAGCCCGCTGCGCTCGTACTCCTCGATGGTCCCCGAGATCTCTTCGCGACTCCTTCGACTTCGATTGCCAATCCGCCTTCTTCTCATGGCCCCGGCGTGCCCGGCGATCCCCTGCGCGCATAGATGGGGTTGCTCAGATGCTTACGGATGATCCGCTCCAAGGGATTGTTGCTGCGCAGGCTGCGCCAGCGCTCGCGGGGAAAGCCCATGTGGGCCAACGTCTGCCCGATGGCCTCCCGCACCATGGCTGCGGCCTCTGTCAACTTCACCTCGCGGAGCGTGCCAAGATTGAACTTGTCGGATGAACTAGAACAAACCCAACCTTACCGTTGTGGAGCGCCAAGCGATCTTCCGAGACGATTTGCAACTGGAGCCAGACGCTGAACGTGCGGTCGAAGCACCGCATTGACGTTTGGCCAGCTCACCACATGACCGCCGCCGCACCACCGACCGAAGCGACCCCTGCCCGGCAACAGGCCGCCTGGGAGGAAACCTTCCGTTACGCGGGCAAACATTCCCGGTTCTACCGCGAACACTTTGCGCGCGCCGGCATCTCCCCCGCCGACAAGATCCCTCTCGCCGATATCGCACGCATCCCTCCGGTGGATAAGTCCGTCGTGTGCCAACAACCCGATGAGTTCCTCTGTGTCCCCCGCGAGAAGATCGTGGACATCGTCACCACCAGCGGCACGACCGGCCAGCCGCTCCTCTGGCAACTCACCGATTCCGATCTAGAACGCCTCGGCTACAACGAACAACTTTCCTTCGCAACCGCCGGCTTCACCGCCGCCGACACCGTCCTCCTTGCCGTCGCCATGGACCGCTGCTTCATCGCTGGCATGGCATATTTTCTCGGTCTCCGAAAACTCGCCTGCGGCATCGTCCGCGCCGGCCCCGCCGCCCCCGCGCTGCATCTGGACATGATCCGCCGCGTCCGGCCCACTGCCGTCGTCAGCGTTCCCTCATTCCTCCACCACGTTGCCGAAAAGGCCCGCGAGACCGGCTTCGACCTCGCCGCCGCCGGCATCCGCAAGGCCGTGTGCATCGGCGAGCCCGTCCGCGAAAACGATTTCTCCCTTAACCGCGCCGGGCAACTCATCGAAACCCACTGGGGCGCGAAAGTCTTTTCCACCTACGGCGTGACCGAACTCGCCGCCTCCCTCTGTGAGTGCCCCGCCGGTCAAGGCGGCCACCTCCACCCCGGCCTCCTTTACCTCGAGGCCCTCGACGAAGCCGGCCAGCCCGTCCCCGACGGCCAAGCCGGCGAACTCACCGCCACCACCCTCGGCGTGGAGGCCATGCCCCTCATCCGCTATCGCTCGGGCGATTTTGCCGCCATCCACCGCGCACCCTGCGCCTGCGGGCGCACCACCCTCCGCATCGGCCCCATCGTCGGCCGGAAAAACCAGAAGCTGAAACTCAAAGGAACCACCGTCTTTCCCTCCGCCCTTAAAACGATTCTCGACACCACCCCCGAAGTCTCCACCTACGCCATCATCGCCCGCCGCGAAAACGATCTCGCCGACACCATCGAAATCAAGATCTCCTGCTCCGGTGACGCCGCGAAGATCTCCGCCGCCCTCCGCGAACGCTTCCGCGGCGAAATCAAGGTCGCGCCCCACATCACCCCAGCAACCGCCGCCGAAATCGAGGAACTCCAACTCCCCCCCGGCGCCCGCAAACGCCGCTACTTCGCCGACCTCCGCCATTGACATGACCGGCGAACCCAACATCTGCATCGTCGTCCCCGTTTACAACCACGCCCAGACGGTCGGCCCCGTCGTGCGCGCCGCCGCCAGACACTTCCCCGTCATCGTCGTCAACGATGGATCCACCGACGCCACCGCCGCCGCGCTCGCCACCGAAAAGGACATTCAAATCATCACCCTCCCCTACAACCAGGGCAAAGGCGCCGCTCTCCGCGTCGGCTTTGCCAACGCCGAACGACTCGGCTACACCCACGCCATCACCATCGATGCCGACGGCCAGCACAACCCGGATGAAATCCCCGGCTTCGCTGCCGCCACGCGCCTCCACCCCGATGCCTTCATCATCGGCGTCCGCGACCTCGTGAAAGAGAATGCCCCGCTCGGCCGGCGCATCACCAACGACCTCTCGACCTTCTGGTTCAAGGTCCAAACCGGCGTGCCCCTGACCGACACCCTATGTGGCTTCCGCAGCTATCCGCTCCGGGCCATCAACCGCCTCCGCGTCCGCTCCCAACATTACGCCTACGAACTCGACATTATGGTCAAGGCCGCCTGGGCAGGCATCTCACTTCGCGCCCAACCCGTCTCTGCCGACTACGCAGCGCCCACCTCGCGCCTTTCACATTTCGATCCCTGGCGCGACATGCTGCGGATTTCGCTCCTCCACGGGTGCCTTTCCGCCCAGACATTCTGCGTCCCCGCGCTGTTGCGCAAATTCTCCGCCACCGGCGAATTGCACAACCTCTCCTGCGGCCAGCGCCTCAAGACCATCCTTCGCCACCTTTTCTCCGAGCACACCGACACCCCCGCCAAACTCGCCTGGGCCGTCGGTCTTGGCCTGTTCTGCGGCATCGCTCCCATCTGGGGCTTCCAAATCATCGCCGCCGCCGCCGTCGCCCATGTATTGCGCCTGAACAAAGCCATCGCCGTCACCGCCAGCAACATTTCGTTTCCGCTCGCGGCGCCCTTCATCATGGCCGGCGGACTGTTGCTCGGCCATTACCTCCACACCGGCGCGCTCCTGCCCTTCAATGCCGAGACCCTCCTCCGCGAAATCCCCCTCCGCTTCGCCGAATGGTTCCTGGGCAGCATCGCCCTCGGCCTGCTCGTTGGCATTTTGGGCACGGTCATCACCTGGCTCGTCTGTCGGATGTTGCCCACCAAAGAAGATTCCCCCGCATGACCGGCCACCTCGTCCAACTGCACCTCCTCCTCGCCCGGCACCGCGTCGCAATCCTTTGCGGCCTCCTGCTGGTTGTCGCCGCCGCCCTTTACTTCGGGCGCCGCCTCAAACTCAACGAAGACTTCACGGACATCCTCCCCATGTCCGCCCCCGCGATCGCCGAGCAGATCACCGCCCTCAAACGTGTCCGACAAGCCGACCGCCTATACATCGACGTCGCCACGACCGACCCCACCGCCGCGCCGCCGGCTGAAGCCGCCGCGCGCCTGGCCGCCGCGCTGCGTCAAATTCCCCACCTCGCTGACCTCCGCGACGAGATTGCCCTCGAAGAACTCGGCATCGCCTACGAAGAGCTGCAGAGCCGCCTGCCCGACCTCCTCGATGCCGCCAGCCTGCGCGCCCTTGAACCGCTCCTCACGTCCGACGCGCTGGAAAGACGTCTCGCTTGGCTCAAGCAAGCCATGATCCAGCCCCAGGGCATGATGTTCAAGAACGCCGCCCGCATCGACCCCGCTGGCATAGGCGACCCCATATCCACCCACCTCCGCGCGCTCCAGGCCGGCACCGGCGACGCCCGCATCGTGGACGGCCGCATCACCAGCGCCGATGGCCGTCATGTCCTCCTCTACGCCACCCCGGATTTCCCTCCATCCGCCACCGCCAAGAGCGCCCGCCTCATCCCCGCCGTCCTGCAGGCCGCCCGCTCCATCGAAAGCCAATTCCCGCCCGGCGCGCTAAAGATCTCCATCACCGGCGCCCACCGCGCCACCCTCGACAATGCCCTCATGATCCGCGCCGACACCACGATCACCAGCTTCCTTGCCACGCTCGCCATCGCCGCCCTTATCCTGTTCGCCTGCCGCCGCCGCCTCCTTGCCCTCCTGGCTTTGGCGCCCGTAATCTTCGGGGCCCTCGGTGCCACCCTCTTCTTCTGCCTCACCGGCGACATCGTGTCCGCGGTCGCCCTCGGCTGCGGTAGCATGCTCATCGGCGTCACCGTGGACTTCGGCGTCTACATCGTTTACACGCTCGACGACGCCGCGCCCGCCGACCGCCCGGAACTCGCCCGCATCATCGCCGGGCTTTGCCCCGCGCTCCTGTTCGGCGCACTCACCACCATGGCCGCGTTCTTCATCATGCTCTTTTCGCCCATCTCCGGCCACCGCCAACTCGGCATCTTCGGCCTCATCGGCGTCGGGCTGGCGGCGGCCTTCGCCATGCTCATCCTGCCGCTGTTCATCCCCGTGCAAAGAAGCGGGGGCAACGCACGCCCACTGCCGCTGACAACGCTGCTCCAGCGGGTGTTCGACTGGCGGACGCGGAACTCGCGCCTTATGTTGCCGCTGCTCGCGTTGCTCACCCTGGCCTGCCTCTTCGGGCTGACGCGCCTGAAGTTCGATGGCGACCTGGCGCGGCTCAATGGCGTGACCACCGCCACGCGGCAGGACGAAGCCATCGTCCGCAAGACCTGGGGTCAGGCACTCTCGCTCACCACCATTGTCGTAGATGGCGCAACACGCGAGGAGGCGCTCCTGAAAAACGAACGGGTCCGGGCCGTTCTTGAAAAATTGCGCTCGCGGGATGTGTTAGAGTCATTTTCGTCGCTCGCGCCACTGTTTCCTTCGGCGCTGAAGGAGGCGCAGAACCGGCGCGATTGGCAGGCGTTCTGGACGGCGGATCGGCAGGCGGAAGTGCGCGGTTCACTCGGTGCGGCGGCGGCGAGGCTGGGTTTCCGCGCCGATGCGTTCACGCCGTTCCTGGAAAAAATCGCCGCGCCGGCAACCGTCGCCCCGGGCACCAATTCCGCACTACAGCGGCTCACCGCCGATTTCTGGAGCGCGCGCGACGGCAGAGTCTTTCTCACGACGTTGGTGAAGGTGGGGGACCTCGAAAGATTCCAGCGCTTGCGCGCGGCGGTTCAGGCCGCCGTGCCGGAGGCGGCCCTGTTGAACAAATCAGCTCTCTCGGACGAGGTCACGAAGGTCGCGCAGAGATCGCTTCCGGTGTTCGGGCTGCTCGTCGCGGCGCTCAATGCGCTCCTGATCTACCTGCTGCTGGGACGGGTTTCGCTGGTCTTGGTCACCCTCCTGCCCATGGCGGCGGCCGTGCTGTGGACCTTGGGCATACTGGGATTGCTGGGGTTGCCGGTGGACGTGGCAAATTTCATCTTCGTCGTCTTCATCGTCGGGGTGGGCGGGGACTACAGCCTGTTCATCGTGCTGGGCGAGCTGGAGCCGCTGCGCGGCTGCCCGGAACGCTCGGCGTCCAACGGCGGTGCGGTGACGATGACCGGGCTGACATCGCTGCTGGGCACGGGCGTCCTGGTGCTGGCCCGACACCCCGCGTTGTTCTCGGTGGGTTTTACGGCGCTATTGGGAATCAGCTTCAGTCTGCTGGCGGCATTGTTCCTGGTGCCGCTATGCGTGCGGTGGCTGGCCCAAGACAAACCGCCGCAAACCGCTGCGCCATTGGCGCCAAAGCCGTTGCGGGGGGCGATCGCCCGGCTCTATCGGTTTCAAGGGCCGTATGTCTGCCAGTTCGTGTTTTGGAAGATGAAGACCGATCCGCTGTTCGTGGCGGTGGAACGGACGGCGCCGCCGACGGGCGAGATCCTGGACTTGGGCTGCGGCTTCGGCATCGTGGCGCACTGGCTCACCTTGGCCGCGCCGGCGCGGCGGGTGCGAGGCATCGATTTCGACACGAAGAAAATCTGTGTGGCGCGGGCCACGGCCCTGGCAAATCCGCGGGTGACATTCGAGCAGGGCGACCTCCTCGAACGGACGGAATTTCCGGCGTGCGACTGCGCGCTGCTGTGCGACGTGCTGCACTATTTCCCCCGGGAACAGAAGGCGGCAATATTGAAAAAGACCTTCACGGCACTGCGGCCCGGCGGTCGGTTGGTGCTGCGGGACGCGATGGCCGGGGACGGTTCAGCTCACCAAGTCGTGGCGTGGGCAGAAAAGTGGGCCGTGCGGCTTGGCCAGAACCGGACGCGGCATGGGCTGCATTTTGCGGACGAAGAAACCCACCTCGCGTTGTTGCGCGAGGCGGGTTTTCAAGCGACCGAAGTCCGGCGCGACGCCGGACGGGGATCGAACGCGTTGCTGGTGGCGCTCAAGGCCCAACGGTGAACGGCGAGCAAGGTTTGCAGCAGCGACAGATCGTCAGCGGCAATCGTCCCTGTGCAGCTCCGAGACCCGGTCGGATTTTTCACCGCCAAAGAAATCCCTCTTGATGTCCTCCATGCGCGCCCTGTTCTTCTCCTCGTATTCGGTCACATGCTCGTTCCGGTTCAGGGCCACAACCCGTTTCTCCCGCCGCTCGAACTCGGGCAGTTTCCCCCGGCGGGCATCACCCTTGTGCAAAGGTATCAGCTGGATATTGCCGCGCACAAAGCCGTACCCAATATCAATCATGATGTCGTAGGTTTTCTCGGCCGCCAAATCCGCCTTGACCACGGTCACATGATCGGCCCATGCGATAAAGACATGTTCGCCGGGATCGCAGACAAGCTGAAATTCACTGCCGCCGGGCAGATCGATCAGCATCCTTCCATTCCTGTCGAAGATAGCGAGCTTCTCGATACCGCCCCAATTGGACGGCCGGTGAAAATTGACAAGCGCCTTGCCGCCGGGGGGGGATGCGATTCGCTTGGTTAGCGTGAGATGTTTTGGCAGGCCAGCCTGACTGACGACGGGCAGGCCCATAACGACAAGGGAACAAAGCGCTAACAATCTGAGGAAGGGTATCATCTCTTTTGCCTTTCTACTAACTCGAGTATTCAGGTGCCAGGCAGTAGGGGCCTGCTTGCAGGCGATTCCATGCGCGAATCGCTCGCAAGCGCGCTCCCACGTCTCGTTTTTCACCCCCGGTTGTGCTCTGAATGCGCGCCGTCGGGCGGGCGGCCGCGGGGCATGGGATCTGGCTTGAAAAGCCACGCCCGAAGGCTACGGCGCGCCCCAGGGCCCTGTCAAGAAAGTCGATGGATAAGGACTCACTTACCGATTATAGGTCCTCGCCCAGGCGCGGCATCCCCCGGCGGTCTTCGCAGACACAAGCGAAGGATCGTTCGCAGACCTCATTGCGGTGCCGCCGCACCGTTTGTCGCGCTTGCCTGAAAACTGACTGTTCCGCGCGAACTACAATTGCGCACTTAGATCGAACTTATCACTTTTCGCACGAGTTCCACCACCCGACGGTTGGTGGCGGCGTCTCTAACTGCGATGCGCAATGCGTGCCGGCCCATGTCCGTACCCATCGAAGCCGTGTTGCGCAAGTAGAGTCCGTGTTCGCGACAACGGGCAATGAGGGTCTCCGCATCCGGACCAGCGGCGGGCAAATGGCAGAGGATGAAGTTGGCCGCGCCTTCGAGAATCTCCCAGCCCAGCGGTCGCAACGCCTCCGCAAGCTGGTGCCGCAGCGCCCGGGTCTCGGCATGTTTCGCCGCGTAATAATCGGCCTCTTGCAGCGCATGGACGGCGGCGACTTGCGCGGGAAGGCTCACCGCCCACGGGGGACTCAACGGGCGCAGGGCCTCGAGTTGCTGCGGACTGGCGCACAGATAGGCCGCGCGGGCGCCGCTCAAGGCGTAGGTCTTGGAGAGCGACTTGCAGACAATGATGTTCTCCGAGGCGGCGGCGAAGGTCTCCAATGACTGATCGGCGCCCACGTATTCGATGTACGCTTCGTCGATCCACACGCGCGTGGTGGCGGGGATTCTTTTCAATGTGTCTTCGAGCTGCGCGCGCGGGATATGCTGGCCGGTGGGATTGTTGGGGTTGACCAGCACGGCCAGGTCGTGACGGCCGCCGACCAGATGCTCCTCCCACCGGCGCAAGTCCACGCGGTAATCGTCCGCCCGGGCCAGTTTGAAGCGGTCCACGTGGCAGCGGATGACCCGCTCGAGCACGTGCGCGTATTCGCCATAGCCAGGATCAAGGATGAATACCCGCGACGCGGCGGTCAGCCAGTGCCGCAGCGCGAGAAAAATGAGGTTCGATGAACCGCCGCCCGGCAAGATGCTCTCCTGCTTCACGCCCCTCGCGCGGGCGATCGTCCGCACCAAGCCCTCGCAACCGGTCGGCGGCGAGGTGCACAGCAGACGGGGCAGGTGTTCGCCGACGGCGGCTACCGCCCCGGGCGACGGCGGATACCACGCGTCCAGCACGTCGGCGGCGATGATGGTTTCCAGCCGGCCGAGCGTCTTGAATTCGTCTCCGACGGCCTCGAAAAAACTTCCGCCATGGTAACACGCTGCCGGGGTGTGGAACGGCACGCCAATGTCCCAGACCATTTCCGCTTCAACGCGGTCCAGCAGGTGGCGGACGTTGGGGAGAGAATCATGCACGTCCTGCATGGTCGCCTGCACGAGGCCGTACTTGACCGGGCCGGCCTGCACGTCCTGGCCGGTGGGCTTGAGGCCCACGCGCACATGCATGGCCCGGATTTCCCGCCGACCGATGGCCGCGATGCGCGTGCCGCCGCGCGCTTCCACCCAGCGGAAGGAGGCATACATCAACGCCACCGCCAGCAGGCTGCGGCGTTTCGGCTGCGGCACGGTGAGCAACCGCACCTCGTAGAACCGGTCATCCACGGGGAAGGGCAGTTCCGCGCGTTTGAAATACTTGTCGAGCGAGTAGCTGGGACTACCCGGCGGGGTGATGGAGACAAATCCGACGATTCTCTCGCCGTCGGCAACCACGAGGTAGTGGTTGAAGGCATCGAGCGCGTCCGTGAGGCGGCCGGTGGGATTGACGGTATACTGCCCCAGCTCGGCGGCGAAAACGTCGTGCCGAATCCGGTAAATCTGCTCGCGATCGGCGGCCTCGGCTTGGCGGATGACCAGCCGACGGGTGGCCGGTGGCATATGGTTGGCGGCGGACACGATTAAACCTCTAGCGATTGGTGGTGGCGAGTTCAACTCCCCGGAGATTGTTGACGTTGAAAATTTTCACGGGGTCGCCGAGGCCGTTTGCCCTTGCGAGGCCGGAGAGGACGCGGCCCGGTCCGATCTCGAAGAGAGCGAGGTTGTCCGCACCGCGCAAGGCGGCCATCGTTTCGCGCCACAAGACGGGCTCGCCGAGGTTGCGGGCGACGAGGTCGCGGATCTTCTGTGGGTCGGTTTCCTCTCCGGCGGTGATGTTGAAGCGCAGCGGAACTTGCGGCGCCCGGAACTCCACGGTGGCGAGCCAGGCGGCGAACTCGCGCTGCGCCGCCGCCATCAACGGGCTGTGCCAAGGGCCGGCGACGACGAGGCGGCGGCAGTGGGCGAGGTGGCGCGACGCAATGAGTTGCCTGGCCTGTTCCAGTGCGGCGGTGTCGCCGGAGAGGATGAATTGATCCGGCGCGTTGTCGTTGGCGAGGACCGGCATCCCAGCGGGAATCGCCGCGGAAAGGGCGGACAGGATTTGTGCGCGGTCGCCGCCGATGACGGCAAGGAGGCCACCCGGGGTCTGCGAGGCGGCGGCGGCCATGAGTTCGCCGCGTTTGGCCGCGAGCGCCACGGCCGTCTCGGCGGGGACGATGCCGGCGGCGGCAAGGGCCGTGATCTCGCCGAGCGAGTGGCCAAGGACAAGGTCTGGGCGGATGCCGGCGGCGGTGAGGTGGCGCAGGTAACCAAGGGAGACGCTAACGAGCAGGGGTTGGAGGCGGTCCGGCCGGTTCAGTTCGCGCTCGGGGCCGCGGAGGCAGATCCTCTCCAGATCGATCTTGGTGAGATCGGTGGCGTGACGGATGAGGTCTCGGAAAGGCGCGTCGTCTTTGAACAGGTCGGCGGCCATGCCTATTTCCTGCGAGCCCTGACCTGGGAATAGAAAGACGTTCATGGTCAGGCCGCCGTGGCGGTGAGGCCGCCGTCCACGACGATGGATTGGCCCATGATGTACGAGGCGGCATCGGAGGCGAGGAAGGCAACGACGGAGGCGATTTCCTCGGGCTTGCCGAAGCGTTTGAGGACGATGCGGTCGAGGTTCTTCTGTTTGATCGGGCGCGGGACGCGGGCGGACATGTCGGTCTCCACGAAACCGGGGACGACGGCGTTGACGCGGATGCCCTTGGCGCCAAGTTCGGCGGCCAGGGCGCGGGTGAAGGCGAGGAGCGCGCCTTTGGATGCAGCGTAATTAGTCTGGCCCATCACGCCGACGAGGCCGGCGATAGAGGCGATGTTGATGATGGTGCCGCGACGCGCGCCGAGCATGGGGCGGATGACGGCCTTGCTCCAGCGATAGGCGCCGTTGAGGTTCGTGTCGAGGACGTGGTTCCAATCGTCCGGCGGCATAAGCATGAGGAACGTGTCGGCCGTTACACCGGCATTGTTGACGAGGATGTCAATCGTGCCGGCGGCGGCAACGATCTTCTCGACGGCGGCGGTGATGGCGGCAGCATCTGTCTGGGAGCATTGGATGGCTTCGGCCCGCGTCGCGGCGGAAACCTGGGCGGCGGCCTCGGCGTTCTGGTGAAACGTAAAATACACCCTTGCGCCTCGCGCGGCGAAGCGTTCGACGATGGCGCGGCCGATGCCGCGCGAACCGCCGGTGACCACGACGACCCGGCCCTCAAATTCGTGGTTCACAGGTGCGGGATTCATTGGAGCGCTTGGTAGCGGCGCCAGATTTCGTCGGGCCATTGCTTAAGGAGCCGGTTGGTCCGCGCGTCCACGAGGGTCATGGCCGTCTGGCCGAAAGCCATGGCAACGCGTTGTTTTTCGTGGATGAGGTAATGGCTGAAGACGAGCCGGCCTTCGTAGGCGGGCTGGATGTTGTGCGTGGTGTAGAGCAGCAGGGGGCTGCCGAACTTCACGGGCTTGCGGTAGTGGCAGTGGTTCTCCACGACAGGCATGAAGACACCAAGTCGCATCGCCTCCTCAAGGGGCAGGACCTCGAACATGATCTGCAGGCGGCCCTGCTCGAACCACAAGAAATAATTCGAGTTGTGGATCACGCCCATCATGTCGGTCTCGTGAAAGGCGGGGGTGAGTGCGAGCTTGCGTTTAATGGGTCGGCCTTTGGACTGGGGCAATGCGAGCAACATGCGCCCACCGGGGTTCACATCTCGTCGAGTTTCACTGCCAGGCTCCTGGGCATGATCGGCGGCATGGAAATGGACTGTGCCATCGGGCCGTCAGCCGAGCCGACATGGAAGGACAGGCCGGAAAACGCGAGTTCCACCGGGAACAGGCCCAGCGCGAGCGGGCGGTTCAGGACGTATGAAAGGCAATCGGCGACGACTTCGCCGACGGGCTGGCCATCGTGGAAGATCTTGACACCGGTTTTCAGCGCGGTGCAATCGGCGCCCGCGACGAGGCCGATGATTTTCTGCTTCAGTCCAGCGAGGCGGCGCTGTTTGATGGCGTCGCTGCCAAGGAACTTCTCCTTGTCGAAATCAACCATCCATTGCAGGCCGAGCGGCAATGGGTCGCGTACCCGGGCGCCTTCGCGGAAGATGTTAAAGAAGCGGCCTTCGAGCCGCAGTGCGTCGTGGGCGTCCGTGCCGGCGAGTCGGCCGCCGCGCGCCTCGACTTCGGCCTTGAGCGTATCGAACAACTGCGCGGCGATCGCCACCGGCGCGACGAGCAGGTAGCCGAACTCGGAGGTCTTGCCCGCGCGGATGAACCGCACGGGTTCGCCGGCGAACTCGTAATTCTCAATCGAGAGATACGGCAGGCCGATGACGTCCGCGCCGAAAAGTTTCTTCACGATCTCCCATGACTTGACTCCGTCGAGGATCAAGACAACGTGATCCCCGGTCAGGTCCTTCGCGGGCGATTCGATTCCGGCGCTGGCGAGGAGCGCGTCGAATGGCTCGTCCGGCAGGATGCTTTCGGCGAGCAGGACGAATTCTTGGTCGTTGTTCGCCACGAAGCAATCCGCCGCAAGCCGGCCATCGGCGTCGGCGAGGAAGGTGTGCAGCAGGCGGCCAAAGCGGATTTTGGGCACGTTGCCCGCGAGGAGCGCGTCGAGGAAATCAATGCCCGGCGTTTCCGGCAGCGTGAAACCGCGGACAAACGAGAAGTCCGCCAGCGCGACAGCCTCGCGCACCGCGCCGCACTCGGCACGGACATCGCCGAAATGCGCGGCCACCTCGACGCCGTGGCGTTCGCGAAAGACGGCCCCGGCAGCAGCGAGTCTGTCTCTGAGAGGGGAGGTTCTCATGGGCGGCCTCCGTTCAGGTCTTGTTGTTCAATCACGAAGTCCACGACGGTATTGATGGAGCGCAGCACGGAGATGCTGTTGTCCGGAATCTTGATCTTGAAGCACGTTTCCACGCAGAGGACGATTTCCAGCGCGTCAAGCGAGTCCAGCCCCAGGCCGGAGCCGAGCAGGGCGACATCTTCGTGCAGGTCTTCCGGGAGGTAGGGGAGGTTCAACCGGCGGATCAACTCCTGTTTGAAGGTGTCGATCACCTGCCGCCGACGAGCGATGGATTTAGTGGCGCATTCGGACATCAATTGCTCCTAGTAGCGGTTTCCCAAGGCGGGTCCATATCAAAAAATTCATGGGCAGGAGTCCGCCATCTTCCCTCAACCCCTCGGCCCGCCCAGGCGAACGGCGGTCGAGAGAGCCGGCTGGCGCGGGATGGGCCGATCCGAGTTGGAACGCCGCTGGATCCCTGGATTTCGGGTGCCGAGACGATGATTCTGACGCCCCAGGATGAGATTTGCCGGTCGGAGGAGTCGCGTTGCGACCATCGCCCTCCACGGGCTGCTAAGGGAGCGATAAAACTTGCGGTAGAGCAACGCCCAAATATGCTCCGGGTCCGTAAACGCAGGCTCCAGCGGGCTTCCTCGTCTGTCTTCGGCTCTGGTTCGCATGAAAATCACTTTTGTGTATCCGCGCTTCGAGAAATTCCTCCGGAGCGTGCCGGAACTAGACGCGGGCCTGATTGACTATTTTCTCGGCGACTATACCACGCCGCCGTCGCTGGGCATCCCCTTGCTCGCGGCGCTCACCCCGCCGGAATTCGAGGTCGAGCTGATTGACGACAATGGCGATCAATCGCCGGATTACAGTGCCCCGACCGATCTCGTCGCCATCAACTGCTTCACGCCGCAGGCCACCCGGGCGTTCGAGATCGCGGACAATTTCCGCGCCCACGGCAAAAAAGTCATCATGGGTGGCATCTTCCCCTCGACTATGCCGGACGAGTGCCTCAGGCATGCCGATTCCGTGAATGTCGGCGAGGGCGAGCCCAGCTGGCCGAAGATCCTCGCCGATCTCAAAGCGGGAACACTCCGGCGCCGCTATGACGGCGGCAACTCGATGGACGCCGCGAAGATCCCCGCCGCGCGCCGCGAGATCTTCTACCGCAACGAACACTACGACTGGGACGAAGACCTCATCCAAGTCATGCGCGGCTGCCTTTACAACTGTCCGATGTGCCCGTTGCCGCAGCAGATGGGCGCGCGCATCCGCTTCCGCCCCATCGAAAACGTCGTGGCCGAGATCCGTTCGCTCAAGCACGAGAATGTCTATCTTGCCGACGACATGCTGTTCTTCCCCCACCGGCACGTCCGCGAATACTCCCAGAAACTTTTCGAAGCCCTCACCCCGCTCGGCAAAAAATATTTCGTGAACTCCACGATGGGGCTGAACACGGAGCCGGCCATGCTCGACGTGGTCGCGCGAGCCGGCGTCAAAAATTTCTATTGCACCATGAATGTCGAGCCGGTCTCCATCCGCGCCCTGCAAGGCGGCAAGCAGGAACGGCAGGCGCTGGTTGACCTCGTGAAAGCCATCCAGGACCGGGGTATCCGCTTCTTCGCCTCCGTGGCCATGGGTCGCGACTGGGACAACCTCGGCTTCGTGGATTGCGCACTGGAACTCCTCGCCGCCGCAGACATCCACACCGCCGAATTCTTCATCTTCACACCCTTTCCCGGTTCGCCGCATTGGGCGCGCATGATGAGCCAGAAACGCATCTTTGATTTTCAATGGTCGCACTACAATGGTTCCCGCGTCGTCGCCCGGCCGCAGAACATGACGCCCGACCAGTTGCGCGAACAATTCATCCGCATTTGGCGCGAGTTCTTCCAGATGCAGAAAACCCGCCACGCCGCCTCGCTCGAACCTTCGACATGGGAGAACGGCGTCCAAGTCGTCGGCAAGCCCCTCCAACGCCAAGGTACCCGCAACGAAGCCGCCATCACTGGCATCGGCCTCCTCAGCCCCATCGGCAACGACGCATCCACCGTCACCCGGGCCCTGCGGCAAGGGAAACATGGCCTCGCCCCCGTCACCCGCTTCGACGCCCAGAGTTTCCGCACCAAGTTCTTCGGCGAAATCAAGGACTTTGACGCCGCGGAAAACCTCACCCTCGCCGAGCGGCACGACTATGAAGACCGTTACTTGCGCTACGCCATCGTCGCCGCCCGCCTCGCCCTCGCCAATGCCGGCCTCCCCGCCGCCAACGGCCAGATTCGCCGCGACATCGCCATCGTCCTCGGCACCTGCAATGGTGGCCTCGCCTCCGGCGAAGCCGAATACGCCTGGATCCACGGGCGGAGTTCGCGCCCTTTCGACGAATGCATGAATCTGCAGGCGCAGATCTACGGCTTCGGCAAGGCCCTCGCCAGTGCCCTGAGAATCGGCGGCGAAACTTGGGTTGTCTCCACCGCCTGCTCCTCCACCACCGTCGCCCTCGGCCTTGCCCAGACCATTATCAACCGCGGCTATTACGACACCGTCCTCGTTGGCGGCGCCGATGCCCTGTGCGTCGCCAACGTCTCCGGCTTCGACGCCATCAAGGCCACGTCCACCACGCTCATGTCGCCCTTCTCCAACCCTCCCGGTCTCAACATCGGAGAGGCCGCCTGTTTTTGGGTCGTCGAAGATCTGGAACAAGCCATCCTTCGCCGCGCCCGCTGCCACGGCCGCATCATCGGCCACGCCACCACCTCCGACGCCCACCACCCCACCAGCCCCGACCCGCGCGGGTTGGGCGTCACCCGCACTCTCGCGGCGACCCTCGCCGACTCCGGCATTCCGCTCGCCGATATCGGCTGCATCAACGCCCACGGCAGTGGCACCGAAGCCAACGACAAGGCCGAGACCAAAGGAATCGTCCGCTTCCTCGGTGAGCACAAGATACCCGTCGTCTCAACCAAACCATTCGTCGGCCACTGCATGGGCGTCACCGGCATCATCGAGGCCACCTGCCAGTTGCTCGCGATGAATGAGGACTTCATCCCGCCCACCCTAAACTTCACAGAACCCCGCCCCGGGTGCACCCTCGACTACGTTCCGAACGACGCGCGCGCCAAGAAATACCACGCCTTCCTCTCCGCCAACTACGCCTTCGGCGGCAACAACGCCGCCGTCGCCATAGCCAAATGGGACGCCCCCATTCCCGCGCGCATCCCCAGCCACGATCGCGTCGTCATCACCGGCCTCGGTGCCGTCACCGCCCTCGGTCTCGGCATACCGATCACGCTCGAACAGTTACGGCGCGGCGCCGTGGGCATAGCGCCCGTGACAAATTTTCCGCTGACCCGCCAGGCGGCGCGCTGCGCGGGGCAAGTCCCGGAATTCACTGCGGCCCAGATCGACCGGCGGCTTGACTTCTCCGTGCTCAATCCCATCAGCAAATTCGCCGTCGCCGCCGCGCGCCTCGCCCTTGACAACGCCGGCCTCAAGATCACCCCCGCCAGCGGCGACGACATCGGCGTCGTCATGGGCGTCTGCAACGGCCCCTCCGAGATGGACCACATGAATAGCGTGTTCAGCAGCCAAAATTATACCGCCAACATTCCCAGCTTTTCCAACATCACCTCGAACTCCACCGCCGGATGGGTCTCTGCCCAGCTCTACATCAAGGGCGTCAATGCCTCCCTCTCCGCCGGCCCTCACGCCGGATTGCAGAGCCTGGCGTACGCCTTCGACGCCCTCGTCGCCCACCGCGCCCGCGCCATCCTCGCCGGCGCGGCCGACGAAGTTTATGCCCAGAGCTTCTACAACTACGACGGCATTGGATTCCTCTTTGCCGGTGAGGAAGAAACCGATTACCGCCTCCGGCGCCAGTCGCTCAAGCGCAAGGTCCTTGGTGAAGGCGCCGCCATGCTGGTCATGGAAACCGCCGAATCCGCCACCACCCGCGGCGCGAAAATCTTCGCCGAAGTTCTCGGCTACGGCATGGGCATGGACGCCGAAGGCTTCCTCACCGCCAATCTCGGCCCCGCCGGCCTCCGTTACGCCGTCCAACTCGCCCTCTCCCGCTCCGGCGTCAAACCAGAGCAGATCGACCTGCTCGTCTGGGCGCCTCAGGGCAACCGGCAGGATGAAAAGGTCCTCCAGACAGGCGCGGAGATCTTTGGCGGCCGGTTCGCGCAACTCCCGCTCGTCACCACCACTTTCAACACGGGCTACATCGAATCGGCTTCCATCCTCGTGAGCCTCGCGTCGGCGCTCGCGGCGCTTGACACGGGAACGGGACTCTGGCCCCAGCGCACCGGCCTGCCGGAACTCGACCACCGCGCACTCGCCGCGTGTCCCGGATACGTCCTGGCCCTTGCGAGCACCGATGTTGGATACAACTTTGCCGCCGTTCTGCGGCCCGGATGGAAAGCATGAGACGCGACGTTGTCATCACCGGCCTCGGGATCTTGTCCTGCGCTGGCCGCGACCTCGCCGCCGCGCGCGAAAAATTCCTCGCGGGCATTTGCTGCCTCACGCCCATCCGTGACCCGCGCGCCGCTGGGCTTCGGGCAAGATTCGCTGGTCAGATTGCCGGGTTTCAACCCGCCCCCGAACTGGCCGGGCACGACCGCCACGTCCACTTGGCCCTTGCCGCCGCGCGCGAGGCCCTCGCGGCGGCCGCCGTTCGGCCGGAACACTACGGCCGTCGCATCGGCCTCATCTTCTCCACCTGCTCCGGCCCCATGCTGCTCATCGAGGCGCATTACGAGCGCATCATCCGCGGCCAGCCGCAGATCACCGCCGGCGAACTCTTCGCCAAACGTTATCATTCCGCCGCGCCCGTCCTTGCCCGGACGCTCGGCATCGGCGGCCTTTGCACCACCGTCGTCACCGCCTGTTCCGCAAGCAGTACTGCCATTGCCCTCGCCGCCGACCTCATCCGTTGCGGGATGCTCGACGCCGCCCTCGCAGGCGGCGCGGACTCATTGTCGGTCAGCACGCTCGCCGGCTTCGACGGCCTGAAGGCCACAAGCGACGGGAAATGCGCGCCGTTTTCCAAACCGCCCGGCCTGAACCTTGGCGAGGCGGGGGCCTTCGCGTTCCTCGAACCCGCCGCCGCCGCGCAGCAGCGCGGCGTCCCGCCCCACGCCGTCGTCCTCGGCTCCGGCACAAGCAACGACGCCTATCATTGTTCCGCACCAGAACCCGGCGGGCGCGGCCTCGCCGACGCCATCCGGCGCGCGCTCGGCGATGCCGGACTGACGCCCGAGCAGATTTCCTACATCAACGCCCACGGCACCGGCACCGAGGCCAACGACAAGGCCGAGTGCAAGGCCATCCGCAAAGTCTTTCCCGCGCCGCCGCCCATCAGCTCCACCAAGTCCATGGTCGGTCACTGCCTCGGTGCGGCCGGCGCTGTCGAAGTCATCGCATCCATCGTCTGCGCCGAGGCGGACGTGTTGCCGCCCACGGCCAACTTCACCGTGCCGCGCGACGGCTGCGCCGTGGATTGCGTGCCACAGGCGTCCCGCGCGTGGCCCGGCCCAAAAGTCTTTCTAAGCAACAATTCTGCCTTCGGTGGCCATAATGTTAGCCTCGCCCTGGCGTTGGCGCAGCCCGCGACCCGAAACCCGAAACTCGATACCGTTGAAGAACCCCGGATTTTCGTCACCGCTTGCGGCATTGTCTCGGCCGCGGGCGTCGGCCTGGACGCGCTGGAGGCAGCGAGGCGAGACGGTCGCTCCGGTTTGCGCCCCGTGACGTTGCCGGAATTGCCGCCGTTGACTGCCGGACTGGTGGATGAGGCGGCCGTGGAAGCCGCCGACCGGCGGTTGAACCTGCGCGCAATGGATCGTTGCAGCAGGTGGGCGACGGTCGCGGCGCGGCTGGCCATCCGCGGGGCGAAATTTCCAGAAAAGCCGGCGGCGCTTGCGGAGCTCGGCCTGTTCCTGAACCTCGCCGCCGGCCCGTCGTGGGCGGAATCGGAGTTCCTCACATCGTTCCTCGGCAACGACCATCAGGTCGCGCAGCTCGCGGCGTTCCCCTACATCGTGCCCAGCTCCGTGGCGGGAAACGTCTGTCGCGCGCTGATGCTTTCCGGCCACAACCTCACGCTGAATCCCGGTCCGGCGGCGGGGCTGTTCGGGCTGGCGCCGGCGCTGGCCGCGATGCGCGCCGGCCATGCCAGCGCATTGCTGTGTGGCGCGGTGGACGAGCTGTCGTCCCGCATCCTCGCGGATAATTTTTTTGCCGGTCGGCTCGGCCAACCGCCCGGCGAAGGCGCGGCCGTGCTCATGCTCGAAACCGCCGGGCGCGGCGCGCAACCGCTCGCCGAAGTCCTCGGCTTGGCCATCGCGACCAAGCCGATCCCGAATGCGGACGACATGGAGGAAGTCATCGCCGCCGCGTTAACCGAGGCTGGCGTCGGGCGCGCCGAAATCAACGCCGCCTCTTTTTCCGGCGAAATGGAAATGTCGCCGGTCGTCGGATGGCGTGGGAGATTGCTTCAGTCCGCCGGCATCACGGGTCAGCTCGAGGGCGCGCAGCCGTTGCTGGACCTGGCGGCGGCGCTGCGCTCGCCGGAACTTCCGCCGGGCGGATTATTGCTACTGGGCGCGGTTACCGCACAAGGCGTGGCCGCCGCCATCGTCCGCAAGGCGTGAGCAGGGGACGCAGAGATTTGCAGAGCGTTCGCTTTCAATCTGTACACACCATACAATTGGAGGACTGTCGACGATATGAACCGTCCATTGGACCTGAAGGCGACTTATTCACTCGAGGAAATCCTGAGGTTCCTGCCCCATCGCTCGCCATTCCTGTTTGTGGACAGGGTGACGCATTTGATCCCGTACAAATCCATCGTGGCCGAACGCTTGCTGCGGGCGGATGAACCGCATTTTCAGGGGCATTTCCCCGGCCAGCCGATCATGCCTGGGGTGCTGACGGCGGAAGCGCTCGCGCAAACGGGAGGGCTGCTGCTGGGGCTCAGCGATGCGGTGATGGGCCAGGGCGAGGCGGTTTCCCGCATCTTCTTCCTGGTCGCTACAAACCTGAAATTTACCCATCCCGCCCGGCCCGGCGACATGCTCATCATGAAGGCCACGACAGACACGAGGTTCTCCGGCCTTTTCCGGTTTCATGCCGAGGCCTTCGTGGGCCGGAACATGATCGCCTCGGGCGCCCTGACTCTCGCCACCCGGGACCTTCCATCGTAGCGCCGCACCCTATCTTGCGGAATAGATGGCCCGCCGCAGGTGGCGGTTGACAGTTGTCGTCTCAATTGTTACAATATCGAACATATTATGAAACGAATCATCCCACTCTTGTCGATGGTGTTCGCGATTGTCTTGACTGGTTGCGCCACCGCAGTGATCCACCAAGCGCAAGTCTCGTCCGGTTTAAACCTGGCAGCAGAATCTGGAACCATCTACGTCAAGGACTTCGACGCATCCCGCGCCGTCTTCAAAGGTGACTATAGTGACGTGGCCGAGAAGGTCGCCGCCCAAAGAGCTCGTCTCCCAGGCGTTATCACCAAAGAGATGATCGACTATCTCGCCAAGAATGGTCGTCGTGCGGTCCGCTACGACGGCGGGGCAAGTTCCGCTGGCCTGATCGTGGACGGCGTGGTCACTGAAGTCGATGCAGGGTCCGGTGCGGCCCGTTTCTGGGTCGGCATGGGCGCGGGTTCGTCGAGGGTTAAGGCGAACGTTCGTGTTTATCGCACGTCCAACACTTCCACCCCCATCGCAGCCCTGGAGATAGAAGGTCACTCCGGCGGAAGAGGCGGACTCACCGGTTACGCGGACTGGATCGGTACCAACAGCAAGGATATCGCCCTGAAAGTTGGCAAATTCCTATGCGGAAAGAAGTGAGGATCAGGGGGCTTGTAACAGGTCGCCAAGTTCTGACGCGGTGCGTCGCCTGCAAGCAGGCTCCGCGATCCGGTGTCTGAATTCTCGAGCAGCATCGCGACCCGAAGGCCACGGCGAAGGTGCGCGGGTTCAATCGGTTTCAGGCAGGCCGGCAGACGAGGAGGGTGTGGCCGACGCCGAGCTGGTCGTGTTGTTCCTCGATTTCAAAGCCGGACGCAAGGACAAGCGACAGCAGGAGCTGGGAATTATACATCTGGCTATTGCCGTTTGCCAGGGCGGTGAAGTACAGGGAGGTGAACTGGAGACTGGACGCGGCGGCCCGGAATTTCTGACGATCCCAGAGCGGTTCGAGGATGAAGGCGCGGCCGGCCGGGTCGATGGCGCGGCGGCATTTGGCGAGGATGGCGCGGATCTGTTCCTCCGAGAAGCAGTCGAGGAACTGGCTCATCCAGATGGCGTCAAAGTTCTCCGGCAGGGTGGAGTCGGGCGCGAGGATGTTGATGGGAAAACCGCTGATGCGGTCGCCGCCGGGCCGGGCGCGGGTTTCGGCCTCTGCCATCCGCAACTGGCCGGGGAGGTCGGCGATGCAGACATGCACGTCGGAGGAATGCCTGACACAACGTAGCGCCCAGCGGCCGGTGTTGCCGCCGATGTCCAGCAGGCGACGGGGTTGGTTCTTGAAGACGATGGGCAGGACGGAATCGAAGGCGGCGTCGGAATAAAAGTGGTCGAACTTCAGCCAGCTGGCGCGGACGTGCGGCGGCAGGTGGGCGAGGGCCTCGTAGATACTGGGCCACTCACCAAATACCTTGAGGCCGACGGGTTTTCCTTCGCGGACCGATTCTTCGAGGTCGAAGGCGCCGAGGTAGCAGACGTCGTTGACGAAGTCGAAATTGACGCGGGTCATTTCGTCGTGGAGGAGGAACCAGGCGGCCCGGGTGGCGCGGAAGTTTTCGCCGTCGGTTGTGAGCAGGCCGAGGCCGAGGCCGGCTTCGAGGAGGACGCGGGCGCCGTAGTTGGAAAGACCGGTTTTCGCGGCGGCCTGGGCGCTGCTGAGACCATGGGGCCGGGCCTTTTCAACGGCCGCGAGGAGGCCGAGGTTGACAAGGGCTCGGGCGGCCTGGAAGGCGATGGGGGCAAAGGCGAGAAACTGGGCGTGTTCCTTGGCGTCCACCGCGGTGAGGGTGTCTTGCTGGAAGAAGTTCATCGTGCGGATGGCCTGGGCCGACTGGGGGCTAGGATGTGGACAAGCGCAGCGTGTGCGGTCCGTGCGGCGGCCGCGATTGCCCCGGCGAGGGCGGCGCCGATGATGCGCGCATCGGTTGCGAAGGTGCTCATGAACGGTCTTGCGGGGGCAGCGTAGGGGAAGCCAGGGGGGCTTCCAACAAAATCGGCGGGAAATGTCGGAACTCTTTGAGAATGTCCCCTTTTGGACTCGATAGAAATGTCCCCTTTTTGGCGAGGCGGCAGCAGCCACCCTGCCCACAAAATGGAGACGTTAAGGATGAGTCGGAAGGAGAGGGAACGGTTGAGCGT
>Ga0209717_1000195_pt1 | contig 77779 bp, 62 predicted proteins | sample AD_UKC048_MetaG_FD_184418 | JGI IMG/M metagenome (GOLD analysis project Ga0209717, IMG submission 184418) | Active sludge microbial communities of municipal wastewater-treating anaerobic digesters from USA - AD_UKC048_MetaG (SPAdes) (version 2) | ecosystem: Engineered > Bioreactor > Anaerobic >...
GCACGCGGTCCTCCGGGCGCTGGACGTACACGAAGTAATGGCAGAAGACCTCGGGGGCCGGCTGGAGTTTGCGGTCGATGCGACCGTTGCGCTGCTCGAGGCGGCTGGGGTTCCACGGCACGTCGAAATGGAACAGGTTGTGGCAGTGGGCCTGCAGGTTGATGCCCTCTCGGGCGGCGTCCGTGGCCACGAGGATGCGGATGGGGTGCTCGTGCGGCGGGAGGTTGAAGGCGCGCTTGATGGCCTCGCGCTTATCGGGGGGGGTGGGACCATGGAACACCTCGATGCGATGCTCGGCCATATCCGTGTCGGCTATCGCCGCCCGAAGCATGCCGACCAGGTAGCGCTTGGTGTCGTCGTATTCTGTGAAGATCAGCAGGCGCAGATCGTTCCACGCGGCACCGGGCTTGGGACAAGCTTCGCCCGGCATGCGGACTCCGGGGCACATCTTCTCATGGATCCACTGGATGAGCTTTCGGACTCTGGCGTCGGGCAGACCGCGCGCCGACTCGGCCACGTTCTGCATCTCCGTGAGGAGCGCCTTCTCCTTGCTGAAGTCCGACCCGCCCCCCGCCGTGGCCGCGGTCACCGCCTCGACTTGCTCGGCCATGAGGGCCTCCTGCTCTTCCTCGTCCAAGAGCGAGCGGTCGTCTTCTCGGTCGGGCGCGTCCTGGAGGAGGTCGAGGCGGGGGACGGTGGACGGTGGTTGTCCGGTCGGGGCATTCCAGATACGTTCCATTGTACGCCTGTGGACGGCCAGGGTCCGTGCGAAGGCCTCGATGGAGGACAGGAGGCGCTGCTGGAGGTGGGAGACGAGGAGCGCGGCCTGGGCCTGCTGGCGTTTGGTGGCATCAGCCAAGCGCGATGACCGGGCCTGGCGGTACTTCTCGAGGAGCTGGGACAGTTTCAGTTCGGGGGCGTTCTCGGGAAGACCGGCGATGTCGATCTGCTGGACCTTCCGCTTTGGGAAACCGCCGGCGATCTGGCGGATGTCTTCTTTGAGGCGCCGGACCATGACACTGTCCAGGTTGCTCTTCAGGACCTTGACGCCGCGGGTGAAACGCTGCGGGTCGAGGAGCTCGAGCAGGGCGCTGAAGCTGTTCGAGTGGCCATTGTGTGGGGTGGCCGAGAGGAAAAGGCGATGCTCGAACCGGAATCCCAGGTCGCGGATCGCGCGGGTGATCCGGGAGTCGATCGCGTACTTGGCACCGCTGGCGGGCGCCACGTGGTGCGCCTCGTCGAAGATCAGGAGGGAACCGGGGCGGATATTGTCCAACCAGTCCCGGAGCGGCGTCGTGTATGTCTCGTCGATCAGCAGCCGATGTGAGATGAGGAATCGCGGATACGTGGTCCAGGGATTCACCCCGTAGCCTCGCTCGCGCCGGACCCGTTCGATGTAGTGCCGGTCCAGAATCTCGAACACCAGCCCGAATCGCGTCTCGAGCTCATCCTTCCACTGCATCAGCATCGAGGGGGGGCAGGCCACGACGATTTCGCGGACGCGCCGTCGCAGCAGCAGCTCGCGGGCGATCAGGCCCGCCTCGATGGTCTTGCCAAGACCGACATCATCCGCGATGAACAAGTTCACGCGGGGGAGGAGCAGGGCCTTACGGAGGGGCTCCAACTGATAGGCGTCGATCCGGATTCCGGCCCGAAAGGGAGCCTGAAAGAGGCGAGGATCGGTCGCCGTCACGCAGTTCCAGCGGAGGGTGTGCATGTAGGCGCTGAAGAACCGGGGCTCGTCGAACCCCTTGCGGCCGATCGTCTGCCACGCCTCGGAATTCAGGATCTCCGCATCCAACTCCAGCTCCCAGACCACCTCGAGGTGCTGCCCCTGGGCGTCGTCATCCAGGCAGGCCAGCCGCACAACCGTCGTCCCCGAGGTGTCCGGCTCGACGGCCTCCACAAGGTACGTCCGCGTCCGCACCCGGATGGCATCACCAACGCTGGGGAATTTCGGTGTCATACGTCACCGGTCGGGTGAACACCGTAGCTTCCCCTCATTTTCGCATTCGATATCAGACTGCAGGCCGGTTGCGCTCTCATATCCAGCAGAGCATGTGGACGGCAATGGGACGCACGCGGTACCACCCCACCATGGCCTCCATGGGTCCCGAAAACCATGCGGTGACTGTAAGCAGGACGTTCTTGGGGGTGAAGAGAAAGGTTTACCCCTACCTATGGTTGGGAGTTTAATGAGGCAAACGCCATGTTTTCGGGATTAAGGGCAGAGGAAAGCTGCGGCACCAGCCCTCCGGCATCCTCGGTGGCAGGTCGGCGGCTCTGAAAGCGGCGCGCCTCATGCGGTCGACGGTCTTCTGGTCGAAGTGGGCGGTCTCCATTTGGAGACTCTGCATTTGGGCCTGGGACATCCGCGGTACCAGCCGCGCGAAAAGAAAGGCGGGCCGCGCGGGTGGGTTTTGGGATAGGGGAAAGAACGGCCCGCGCGGCCCTGGCGCATGGGAGGCACGGGCCATGGCTGGCCGCGCGCGAACAATCCCAAGCGTCGGGGCGATGGTGGGTCGCCGGGTTGAGGGCGACAAGGGTAAATCGGCGCGTAATGGAACTGCCAGTGTCCTGCTCGCCGACATAGATTGTTCCATGCCAGAACTCTTGATCGCGAGATTCGCCTCCGGCGGCTAGACCGGCGCCACCGCGCAGCGCCTCAACCTGCACGCAGCTCAACGCTGTGGGGTCGCACAATCCTGCCGACCGCCACTACCTCCCTGACGGAGGACTTCATAGCCCCTGGGTGAGGCCGGTTCGTCCTGGTGCCGCACTGCGTCGAACAGAAGTTACTAAACTTGATTGGGCCAGTGCCCGGCGCATTCCTGTAGAGGCCCAGGTCGATGACCCGGGGTTTTTCGGGTCGCTCAAGGGCGAGCAGCAGCAGGGCGCGACCGTATGAGCCGACCTGGAGGGGACGCGGGACGTTCTTCCACGATCCGCTTGAGGGATCTTGCCACTGGACCCGCTGGCCATGCGCGGTTCGCAGGCCCCGCCGTTGGCCCGAACCCGGGTGGGGATCGCGCGCGCCGGGGGAACCGACGAAGATCACGTAGGCCGGTTCGTGCCCGAAGAGCCGCCGCAATCTGTCCGGGGTCACCGCACTGGATTGCAGTCGCCACGGCACCCCCGGGATCTGCGCGCGCAGCCTGGGGTCCCGGCTAAAGAGCGCGATGTCGCGGATCTTGCGGCGCAGGATCTGTTGGGGCGTCTCGCCGGCGTAGGCCCTGGGAGTACGGATGCGACTTCTTCTGTCAGGCAAAGATTGTGTCTTTTCTCGGGTCGGCGCCTGACGTGATAGGGGGCTGATCGCGCGGGATTGGGGGCCGCCGTGAATCTTCCACGTGAAAAGAATCCGAGTAATTTCAAATCTGTCAGGCGTGACCGATTTGGCGAGCCGGTCAGGCGGGCGCGTGGACGTTCCAGTGGGCAGAGAAGCGCGCGTCGGCCAGCCAGAATTTTCTCGGCTTGGGTACGACGTGGCGGCATAAATCTGCGCATGGAGGAGGGCGGCTGAGCCATGGAGGGCGCCGGGCATCCGGGGATCCAGCCCACCGATCCGCTGGCCGGCACGCGGCTGGGGGATTTCTTGATCGAGGGTCTATTGGGCAAGGGGGCGATGGGCGCGGTGTATCGGGCGCGGCAGATCAGCCTGGACCGGGAGGTGGCGCTGAAGGTGATGCGGCCGGAGTTCGCCGCGGAGGAGGACATGGTGGCGCGCTTCCGGCGGGAGGCGCGGGCGGCCGGGGCGATATCGCACCCGCACCTGATCGGGATCTACTCCTTCGGGCAGGAGGGCGAGACCTGCTTCTTCGCGATGGAGCTGGTGGAGGGCCAGAGCCTGCGGGCGCACCTCAAGAGGGGGGAGCGCTTCACGGAGGCAGAGTGCCTGGAGATCGGCCGGCAGGTCCTGGCCGGGCTGAGGGAGGCGCACCGCGCGGGCATCGTTCACCGGGACATCAAGCCCGACAACCTGATGCTGGACGGCCGGCGGCAGGTGCGGGTGGCGGACCTGGGGCTGGCTCGGGTGGCGGGTCCGGAGTCGGGGCTGGCGGTGACGATGACGGGGATGATGATGGGCACGCCGCTCTACATCGCCCCGGAGCAGGCCGAGGGCCGGCGGGAGGTGGACTACCGCGCGGACTTCTACGCGCTGGGGGCCACGCTCTACCACCTGGCCACGGGGAAACCGCCCTACGACGGATCCTCGGGGGTGGAGGTGATCGGCAAGCACCTCCACGCGCCGGTGCCCGACGCGCGGGCGATCAACCCGGAGCTGAGCAGGCCTTTCGCCGAGCTGCTGAAGAGGCTGATGGCCAAGAGGGCGGAGGACCGGCCGCAGAAACACTCGGAGATCGAGAAGGAACTGGACCGGTGCGGGGCGCTCCTGGCCGAGGAGTTCAAGGAGCAGTCGCGGATCGCGCACAGCGCGGCGCTCAAGGTGGTGCAGCGCTCGTGGGTGGACGAGCCGGTGACGTGGATCGCCGCAGCGGTGGTGGCGGCGGTGCTGGTGGCTGGCGCGTTCCTCTACGCGCGCTTCTCGAAGGGGCCGGATGCAGACGCGGTGCTGGGGATGGGATCTACGATGGCCGATGGAAGATTGCCGACCGGGGATGGAACCACGAAGGGCACGAAGGACACGACCCCTGAAAGTTCAAGCTCGAGATTCTCTAGCCCCGCGGCGGTAGCCTCTAGCCTGATAGCGGCGACGAAGGACAAGCCCTTCGTCAATTCCCTCGGCATGGAATTCGTCCCGATCCCCGGCACGCATGTCTTGTTCAGCATCTGGGAGACGCGGGTGAAGGACTTCGAGGCGTTCGTGAGGGAGACAGGTTACGCCTGGCGCGAGAAACCGCCCTTCGAGCAGGGGCCGGATCACCCGGTGGTGCAGGTCTCATGGAACGATGCAAAAGCCTTCTGCGACTGGTTGAGCAAAAAAGAGGGGATCGAATACCGCTTGCCCACCGATGAGGAGTGGGACGTTGCAGTGGGCAAGGACACTTACCCTTGGGGCGAAGAGTGGCCGCCCGAAAAAGGTGTAGCGAATATTGCGGGAGAGGAAGCGAGGATCGGCCAACCTGACGACCCAACGTTCGGTGTGCTGGGAGGTTACCGCGACGATCATCCGCGAACCGCGACGGTGGGCAGCTACCCCCCGACAGAATTCGGATTGTATGATCTCTCCGGCAATGTGTCCGAGTTCTGTGAGGACTGGTTCACGGGGACGATACTTGAGAAGCACAGGGCCAGTGCAGGTTGGCAACCACCCTCGGACACGATAGCCCGTATCACGAAGGAGAATGCTTGCAGAGTTTCGCGAGGGGGACATTGGGGCCTTTCGCGTCGCGAAACTTTGAATTCATTTGCCCGCGGTTATCCCGGAGCCACTGGTGGGCTTCCAAATCTCGGTTTCCGCTGCGTGTTGGCAACCGCCGCTGCGGACCGTACGTCCACGATCAGCACGCGGACAGCCGTGATCAGTGACCGGCCTTTTGAAAATTCTCTGGGCATGAAATTCGTGCCGATCCCCGGCACGCAGGTCTTGTTCAGCATCTGGGAGACGCGGGTGAAGGATTTCGAGGCCTTTGTGAAGGAAAGCGGCTACGACTGGCACGAGAAGCCGCCATTCGAGCAGGGGCCGGATCACCCGGTGGTGCGGGTCTCGTGGAACGATGCTAAAGCATTCTGCGACTGGCTTTCGAAAAAGGAGGCAAGACAATACCGCCTTCCTACTGACGAGGAATGGGACGTGGCGGCGGGTAGCGCGAAATATCCTTGGGGTGATGAGTGGCCTCCGCCGACGGGGATGGGGAATTTTGCAGGGGATGAGTCGAAACTGGGCAAGCCCGAGGACCCGAAGGAGGAGTGGATGACGGAGGGCTATCGGGACGAGCACCCGCGCACCGCTCCGGTGGGCAGCTACAGGCCGCTATCCTCCGGGCTGTACGATCTTTCCGGCAATGTGTGGGAATGGTGCGAGGACTGGTTCGACCAGAGGATCATGGAGAAGCGCCGGGCCGCCGCACCGTATGAGCCGACGCAGGAGGATCTGGCGGACATAATGAAGGGCAACGTGCGCAAGTTGTTGCGTGGCGGCTCATGGGCCGATGCGAATCGCTTTGGTCTGCAATCCTTCTCCCGCTATCCTATTTCTCCCGACAGTCGGTACAGCACCTACGGCTTCCGGTGCGTGGTGGTGGGCCCGGTGTCGATCACATCACCGCCTGCCACGGCCCTGCCGTCGGCGGTCTCCATCCCGACCGAAGCGACGAAGGACCAGCCATTTGTCAACTCACTGGGCATGAAATTCGTGCCGATCCAAGGTACCAAGGTGCTGTTTTCGATTTGGGAGACCCGCGTCCGGGACTTCGAGGCGTTCGTCAAAGACAGTGGATACAGGTGGGCTTGGAGTAACAAAGCGGGTTTCGTTCAGACGCCCGATGATCCGGTGGTCCAAGTGAGCTGGAATGACGCGATGGCCTTCTGTGAGTGGGTGGGCAAGAAGGAGGGAAGGCAATACCGCCTGCCCACCGATGAGGAGTGGAGTACTGCGGCAGGCAAGGAGGAGTTTCCCTGGGGCACGGAATGGCCTCCGCCGGAGGGCGCGGGCAACTTTGCGGGCGAGGAATCGAGACTGGGTCTTCCGGAGGATCCGAAGGTTGACCTGATGATCGGGGGCTACAGCGACAGTCACCCGCGCACCGCCCCGGTGGGCAGCTACAGGCCGCTGCCGTGTGGGCTGTATGATCTTTCCGGTAACGTGTGGGAGTGGTGTGAGGACTGGTATGCCGAGGGGGTACTCAAGAAATTCACGGAAGGTGGCGGGCGCGCGCTACCATCGGAACAAGTGGCCGACATCATGAGAGGAGATGTCCGAAAGGTCATACGAGGTGGGGCGTGGAACTACTCCCCGCGCAGCGAATTGAGATGTTCCTGTCGTTATCCCGCATTGTCCGGTTCCCGGTATTGCAACAACAACTGCGGCTTCCGCTGCGTGCTGGTGCTGCCGTAGGCGGGCCGACATGGCCGGCCATCCCCTCGGCGCATAGGTGCCCCGCGCGCCTTCGGCGCGAACGGCATCGCCGCGCCGCCGGATGCGTCGGCGACCCCCTTGGCGACCGGCAGGGGGCAGGCGTCCACCCGTCAGCGGATCTCGATCTGGGCCTCCCCGGGCAGGCCCCACCCGGGCACGAAGCGCGCGACGGACGCGTCCAGCGGCATCCGCGCCCGCAGGCGGCGCCAGATGGCGACGCTCCTTCCCCACGGGATATGGCCGATGTCCATGCCTCTCCAGGCGACCCGCACGGCGAACGGGTCGCGGGGGTTGTCGGCCGACGCCTGCAGCGCGACGGGATCGCCGGGCCTCATCCTGTGCCTGCTGATCGGCCCCTCGTGGTACCGGAACCCGGCGACCCGGTAGACGCCGGCGCAGTCCTGGCGGGACGGCGGCCGGGGCGCCGCTCGCGAGGCCGCCGGCTCCGGGGGGATCGGCCAGCGGGCCGGGCGGCGCAGGTCCGATACGTCGAGCCGGTGGGCCTCGATCAGGTCCCCCACGGCGATCGCGTTGTCGCGCGCTATGGTGAGCGCCTTGTCCAGGGCCAGCTGGCGCTCGGCCGGGAACCCGTTGGAGCCCCTGTCGGCGAGCCTCAGCAGGCCGAGGAGCCTGCGGTGAGGGACTGTCGCTCCGGTGGTCCGCATGCCTGCGGGCGAGTGTACCGGGCGCGCGGGTCCGGGTAAACGGTGCCGGTGTTGCGGTGACCCACCGCGGGGCATGCGAGAGAGCGCGGGGGGCGTTCGAGCCGTGGCCGACCATGGCCCCTTGGAACAGGTTGTCGGCGGACGATCGGCCCGGGGATGGCGGATTTAATTAAAGGGTTGGGGCCGGACCGGCTGCGGTGGGATCCCCCTCGCCCCAGTCTCCAATTGGAGACTGCCCCGGTCGGGCGAGCGGCGCCGACCGTTCCGGGGAGATGATGGGCCGGCCCCGCCCGAGATGGCGGTTGATAATAATCAATCGAGAGACCCCGCTGTCACCGGCGCGGGGGCACGCTTCGGCGGTTGGGGCGCGCCGGGCGACGATTTCTGGGCCCGCGGGCCCGCCGTGATTACGATCAAAAATTCCGGTGACGTTTCGCGGGGCGAAATGCTCCAGAAAGGAACAGAAGATCATGGAGTTCAGAGGGAGGCCGGATTCTCCGTGGCCGGTGCTTGCGGCCGATAATTCGGGTATCAGTGTCGGCGCGCGCCCGAAAACGGGCAGCCCGTTTGCGCAAAGAATGGTCGTGGAGACTTAAAAAATTCGAGGTTCGGCCAGGACGGGCCGTTGGCCGGGCGGGGCGCCCTTGGGGTCGGGGTACGGTTAAATAATTCGCCCGGGCCAGCCTCGCGCGATCGCGGGGCATCCGCCGGCGAGCTGTTCCCGGCGGTGCGGGTTGCCACTGTCCGATCATCAAGGAGTTGGCCTCGGGCGGGGGCCCGCGCCCCCGCCCTGGGCCTTCCTCCTATCGGATTATTGCCGCGGTCTTTCTCGCCAGCGTCCGGAATGCCCCCGGCATCTCGCGCACCCTCAGGTCCCCGGGCCACTCGCTCCAGTCCCCGCCGTGCGGGTCGCGCAGCTTCAGCGCCTGGCCGTTCTCCACGGGCCGGCGGCCGAGCTGCTTGACGAAGCAGGCGATGCCCCTCTGGCGGCACTCGTCGCGCAGGTCCCGCGGCCACGCGAGGTCGAATGGCCTCCCGTGCGGGCCGCTCTCGCCGCCCACGATCGCCCAGCCGATCCCCGTGAGATCGATCTGCACCCTCTCGAGCAGCGGCTCGACGGACAGGCCGCGCAGTCTGGCCGGCACCTTCCGCAGATCGTCCACCGCCCTCGCCATCCGCTGGTCGATCACGCTGGTCATCGCGACCAGGTTGTCGGGCCAGGGGATCCCGTGCTCTTCCCGCAGCCACCGGGCGAATTCCGCCATCCTGGCCGGGCGTTTGGTCACCCACAGCCAGATGTGGCGCGCGCCCTCCTGGGAGGAGACCGCGCCGATGATCTCGTCCTTCAGGAAGCCGAAGCCCACGCCTCTCGACAGGGCGTCGCCCATGTCGCTGACGAAGACCAGCCTGGGCATGCCGTCGAGCCACGGCTTGCCGGGCACGGTCCTCGACTTGCCCTTGCGCGTCACGCGCCGATCGGGCCTCGGCTTTCCAGCCAGGTCCGCCTTGCGCGCCATCTCGGCCATTCGGCCCGGGAAGCACGTGACCCGCTCGAAGGTCGGGGCGTAGCCCTTGCTGATCTTCTTGTCGGGTTTCTCGCCGTTCAGGCCCTTGTTGCAATGCAGTTTTCCCGCATAGCACGAGAAGGGCCTCTCGATGCAGGCCTGGAGCGCGCCCCGCATGCGCCTGCCATTTCTTGCCCCGGGACCCGCCTGTCTCTCGAGTTTCGCCGCGATGGCCCTGCGGCGCTGGTACACGTCGGTGGCCGTCAGGCCGTCGAGCGCCCCGTCCAAGAGGCGCTGGGCCTCCTGGGCCGGCACGCCATGCTGGGCGAGTTCCGCTGCGGGCGCCTTTCTGAGCGCCGCGGGCGTTGGCCACAGGGGGCAACCCCCGCAGCCCATGACCGGGTTGACGGTGCTGTCGCACCACTGGATTTTTGTCTCATCTGACATTATCAGTCTTCTTTCTATATTCCTGGGTCCACGAGGGCCGGTTTTGTCACCGCCGGTCGTCCGCAAACCCCTTCTTTTTTAAAAGAACAAACCGTGTGTCTCGCGCCATGCGCCCACCCGGGCACACAGCACGCACGGTCAACAGCACGAGAGTGACGGGCGCCAGAACGGGGCCCGACCCATCTTCGGTGTGGTCGCTGCTTGGGCTATCGGAGCCCCCGACCATCCTTCTAGGGTGCCGCTACGAATCCGCCGCGGCACCTTCGTCCGGGGTCGATGGACTCCCCGGACCGTATGCAGCATTAGACCATGCTGGTCACCCGCCGTTCAAGCGCATTTTTTTGCGTCCTCACAGGCCGCCATGGCATTGGTTCCCACCGGGATCGCCGCCGATTGTCCCTTGCCGTTTTCAGGACCGGTCGCGCTGGCCTCGCGATCGGGTGGCCCCTCATCGCCGCCGAACGATGGGACGCGGAACCGTGGCGGGGACTCGGCGCACTCGCGGCCCACCAGGTGGCGGCAGGGACCGACTGATAAGAATTTGTAAAAATCCCACTGGAAGCCCGGGCCGCCCATGCAAGTCAGTATGCCATCCCCAAGCTTATCGCGCCGGATCATTGCAAGAGGGGGCCCCTCCGTGGTGAAGCTTGGCAGGTGGTGGATGCCGCCGACCGGCGGTGCCATGATCCCCATCGCGGGGTGCGTGGCGGCCGATTTCAGAAGAAGATACCAGAGTTTGCCGTCCTCGAATGCGCGCTCCAGGGCGGCCTCCGTCAGCATGAGGAACAACAGGAGAGGCATCTCCCCGCTGATGGGCGCCTCGACCGACTCGAGCCGGAATTGGCCGGGCATCAGGCCGAAAGCCCGGTCGCGACCGACCGCGACCTCGCCGTCGCCCGATCCCAGGAGGGCAAGGCCCTGGCCGCCGATCAGGATGGCGGGCGCCTCGACCGTCAAGGTCACGAGCGGGCAGTCCCATTCGGGAGGCAGGCCGATCATGCATCCGAAGGACCCGTGCCCCAGCGCATCATCCCACCTGTGCCGCGCCGGAACGCCGGCCGGGAACCGGAGCCTTGAACTCCGGACCAAGAGCGGTTTTGGGTCGGGCCGTGGGCCTTCTCGATGCTTCATCCGGCCCCCGCTGACACGCTGACACGCTGACAGTCCGCCGTCGCCGCGGCCTTGAGGAGTTTATTATCTTCTACCACGAGCCCCATCCGCATGGCGGCATCCAGAATGGGCGTCAGCTCGCTGCTCTTCTGCCGGTGGAATCGGCGGAACAGATCGCGCCGGTTGCAGGGACCCCTCGTCCTCAGCTTGGCCACCATCGCCTCAATCTGGCCGGACGTGACTGCCATGTTGGATCGCAGGGAAGCCGGTGCGGGGACGGCGGCTTCGGTGGCGGCGCGGTGCCGCGCCAGCGCCTCCCCGGCGATTTCGGCGGCCAGCAAGAAGGTATCGCTCGGGATTGCCTCCGGCGGTGGCGCCGGCGTGTGGCAGAAGTTCAAGGCCAACGCGATCCGGGCCACCAGGGCGGGGTCCGGCCCGGTCGGGTCTTGCCCCAGCGCACCGTATGACTCGGCCGCGCCCGGCGAGAGGGCGAAAGTGAAACCGTCCCTGTCGAGGCGCCATTCGAAGATCACTTTTGCGACATTGTGGCGCCAGTCCTCGGGCGGCGGCTCTGGCCGCCGGACTGTCCCGGTCGCCGGTCCGGCGACCGGCAGGACCAGAAGCCGCCGAGCGAGGGAGCCGTCGGCGACGCGGATGCGCCCCAGCACTGGACTCAGCTCGCCCGCCCCGCAACACCACAGCAGGCTCGCGCCCGCGTTCCAGTGCTGGTCGGCCCCCTGGCAGACCAGCCGGTCGCCCCGCCGGAGGCGGTCCAGGAACCCGAGCACGTCCCTCATCTCGCGCGGCGGCCCAGAGAGGAAACGCAGGATCGCGTCGCCATCAGGCAGCAGGTCCACCACGTGCCCGTCGAACGTCCGCTCGGTCCAGCGCGCAACCAGCGCGCCCGAGATCCCGGAGGTCCGCACGACCGGGCGCAACCCCAGCTCGAACAGGCCCATCTTATGGCGGGCCTCCTCGTATTTCCCCAGCGCCTCCCGCTCGTCACGCTCCAGGTGCACGTCCTCCATCCCGCAGGGCGTGCGCACCACGGAGGGCATCTTGCCCGCCGCGACCTCGGCGCGCATCTGTTCGGCCTCCCGGTGCAGCTCGTCATACCGCATGCGCAGCAGGACCGCCCCGTGCCGGGCCTCGGCGAGCATGAAACGCCTCTGCCGCCGTGAGAGGGCCAGTCGCCCCGCGATCGTCTCCACTTCGCCGGCCACGGGCCCCAGCAGGCTCCGGCACGCCTGGTATGGCTCGCAGCCGGGCCCGCCGACGAGCAGCAGGTCAAGGGCCGGGTAGATGATCCGATCGCCCCCGGGGAGCCGCAGCCGCCGCACTGGACCCGAGGCGGCGCCGACCGCCCCCACCGTGAGCATCAGCGCAGCGAGCGGGTCGAGTCCGAAATGAGCGCGGACCCATTCCGAGGTCTCGCCAAGCCAGGGCGGCACGCGGGACAGGAGAGAGCCGATGTCTGTCGCCCCGATATCTGGACCATGCGGCACCGGGCCCCGGGGCACCATGTTCGCCCCGGGGTCCAGGCCTTCTTGGGCCGGTGCCGTGTCCATCCCAACACCACGCATCATGCGGCTCTCCTCGCGCGGTCACGCCCCGGGTTGAACCGGCCATCCCACCTCGCGGGTCGACCGCGGCGCGCCGGCGCCCGTATCGCCGACCACGGCCGGGACGCGTTGCCCTCCGGGTGGCGACAGGATCATCAGGTGCGCCAGATCGCCGGTGATGCCCGCCAGCAGCGATCGGCCTTCGTCCGCCGCCCGGGCGATGTACCGCTCTGTGGCGGGGTCGCGGGCCGGCATCCCCAGAAGGTCGTAGATCTCGTCGGGCACGCCGGCGGGGCGGTGGGCCAGTTCGATCTTGGCGAGGTCGCGAAGTGCCTCGATGTCCTCCCGGTGCGGGGCTAGCGCACCGGCGCGGAAATGCCGGCGAAGGTAGGCCAGGCGGGGCCACGCCGGGACTCCCTCGAAGGCCGGTTCATCCTCCACGTCGCACGCCAGCGCGGCCACGGGGTCCGGCTGTCGCCGGGCCCAGTCGGCCGCGCCCTCGAATTCCATCAGATGCTTCGCCGGCATTTGGGCGGCGATCATGGGTGCCGCGCACAATTCGAAGACGCGCTCCAGTGCCATGCCCGTGACGGCCCTGGAGAGTCGCGCGGGATCCTCCGCCATCAGGCGGACTTGCATGGGCGACAGTTCCGTGTCCGGGTCCAGCCATCTGAGCGCCCGGATCAGCGCCGGGGCGAGTTCCCCCCGGTCGAACCGGAGCCGGAGCGCCTCGGCCGTCGCCGCGTCGGGTGCCCCTCCCGCCAATGCCGCGATCTCGCGCAGCAGCTCCCGCCACTCATTCTGCGGCGCGCCCCGCCGCCGTCGCCGTTCTCCCGGGCCGGCGCCGGGCGGGTTGGTTACCCGTCCGCCGCGATTCTTCACTTCGCTCTTCGGCGACCCGCGTCCCGTAGGGCAGCTCTTCTCCGTCTTCATTTTCGTTTTCAATCTCACCTCCGTTGTTTCCCCGCATCCTGCGGGGGGTTGTTGGTTGACGCTCCCTGTTCGAGTTGGCCCCGTGCCCGCGCTCATGGGGCGCCTCCCGCATTGGCCAGCCCCAGGAGCGTGTCGGCGTGGCACGCTTCGTCCGGGCCGCACCAGCACGCGAGATCCTTGCCCCGCAGCTCGCCGATCCGGGCCAGCACCTCCCCCGCGGATTTGCCGCCGGGCGCGTCGTGGCGCAGGCCCGCGAGCCAGTCTTGGTGCGCCCTCACGCACGCCCCGCGATCGCCGTGCACGCCGACCCTCCAGGGGTTGCCCCAGAAAGTCGGCCGACTCACCACGATTGCCATGGGCGGCTTCCGATGGCCTCGCTTGCGCGACAGCCTGATCCGGCGCGGCGCGCTCGCGCGTGCGCCCCGTCCGTGACCCTCGCGGGTCGTATCCAATGTTCTTCTCATGTTTGTTCTCCTGTCTGTGGCGCCCTATTGCCGCCCGACGGGCGCGCCGACCCGGCGGTGGTGTTTCCCGCCCCACGCGGGCGGAAAATGTCTGCGATGGTGATCTGCGGTCCTGATCTCATGAGGCCTCCGAGAGGGCCTTGCCTTCAGCCCCGCCCATTTTTTCCCTAAACTGGTGGAGCTTGATCTCTGTGGCGTGCAGTTCCCGCGACTGCGCGATCGTGAGCCGGACTCCGGCTCCCCACACGCGGCCGATCATCTCCCGCAGGGCGATGGCCGCATTAACGATCCCCTCCACGCCGGGCCCCGTCGTGCGGGGTTCCTCGCCGGCATCCTCGGCGGTTGTAGAACCGCTTGCCGCGGGCGACGGGCTGTCCGCCTCCTTGGGCGCAGGTGAGGGTGCAGGCGCGCGTGCGGGTGCACGTGCAGCATGACCATCGTCCAGTTTAGACTCAGGCGGCGCGACCTTGGCATCATCGTCCTCCCGCCCCGGGTCACGACGTGTCCCCATGCTGGCGGTGTTCCCGCCCGACGCATCCACCTTCTCCGGATCATCGGCCAGGAGCCGCACGGCCCCTCGCACGGATATCGCGGCGGGACCGGCCCCGTCCAAATCGGCCAAGGATGGCCGTTTTGCAGCCGACATCCACCGGCGCGCGGTGCGCGGACTCAGGGCCGGCACGTTTTCCGCCAACCACGGCTCCCATGCGCCGTGGGCGACCCGTGTCTTCGCCTCGCTGAGCAGGCGCCCGACCTCGCAGGCGTGCTCGGCGGCCACCTGGATCGCGGTGCCGAATTTCCCAATCAGGGACTCCGTCTCCGCCACTGCGTCGCGTATCTTAGCCGCCAGTTTCTCGAGTGCGCGGTCTCGCTTTTTCGGCTTCCCCGCCACCCGCCTATGGGCGACGGCCATCTTCGGGCCGCCGGCCCCGGAGGTGCTGGGATCGTGTATCACTTGTGCACCCCTGTGTTGAGCCGCCGCATCGCGGCGGGATTGTCCATGCGTTGCACCGCGTACGACGCCGCGGCTGTTGGCGTGCTGGCAGATCGTCGGCCAGCCCGGTTCTGTTCTGGTTGCATAGCGGTTAACCGCCTGGCGGCGGGGAATTGGCCTGGTGGTTTTCGGGCGGTCCGGTTTCCCACAAATCCCAGGTGGGCGTGGCAAGCTGGCCCAGGTGAGCCAGCGCGCGGTCCGCCCACGCGACCTCCTCGCGCAGCCGGGCCAGTTCGGCCAGAACACCGGGGGCGGGCGGCGCCAGTCCGAAGGTCGCCAGGACGTCGCTGCCGAGGTGCGGATTGTCCCGCAGTTCCAGGGCGCCCAGTTCCCAGAGGCGGCGCATGTCCGGTTCCCGGTCGAGCAGGACACGCCGGGGCGCGCGCTGGGCCAGCCAGAGATAGGCGGCCCAGGCGGGCGGTGGTTCCTGGCCTGCCCGGGTATGCCGCAGGGCCTCGTCGAGCAGCCGCGACGCCCAGTCGGCCCCCCGCTCGGCCCTCGCCACCGCCGCACCGAAGAGCAGGGTGTCCCTGGCCATGTCGCGCCGGCCATCGGTCAGACTCAGGGTACAGGCAGACCGGTGGCAATGTACATAGTGGCCGGTGTGCTGGACGACCTCGGTGGCGCGCCTCGCGAGGCGCCGCATGTCCAGCGGGATGAAGTCGCGGATCTCGTCGGGGCTGCCGTGGCGGAACAGCGGCCTATAACCCCGGCCCCACCAGTCGACGCAGTGGTACCGCTCGGCCAGCCCGATGAGGTGGTCGAAGATGTCGAAGAGCTCCACCGATAGCGCGCCGGCCCCGAAGCGGTCCATCAGGCGCCTTTGGGTTATGGTAGAACGGCAGCCTTCGCCGAAGAAGAGCCGGGCGCGGGCGAGGAAGGCATCCCAGCCGGGCGGTGCGTCTTGATGGGCGCTCATAGGGCGACCCCCTCCCGGGCCGGGGCGGCCCACGGGGACCCCGCCGCGGCGAACGGGGTCCCGCTCTTGCGGCGGTCCCCCGCGCGCGGCGCCGCCCCGGGGCCGCCAGGCCCATCGTATGTCAGCCGGCAGAGTGTCCAGTGCCACCGGGGACCGAGGAGCCGCTTGGCCCCATCGATGTCCCCGATGCCGTACCGGTCCCGGGCGGTGCCCGCAATGCGCCGGCGATGCCGCCGGTTGCCCTCGGTCAGCAGGGTGAAGTCGGAGTTCTTCGGCGGCCTTGGGTTTCCCCGCGACAGCCCCCAGGCGCGGCGGCGCCTGTCCGCCTCCAACCGGCCGCCCTGGAAGCCGATGAAGTTACCGGCCAGGTAGAGGGCGACACCCGCGGGGGAGGAGTGGACGGGGGCCAGGTGCATGCGGCCGAACCCGTGGGGCCGGCCCAGCCGGGCGACCAGCCCCCAGAGAGACCGGGCCGCGGGATTGAGGGCGGACCGCAGTTCGGCGGGCGGGGCATCCGGGCGGGTGACCACGCGCCAGTCCGTCCCGGCCTCCACGTCCAGCGCCGTCGCGAGCAGGCAGTGGATATGGAGTCCGCCGGCCCGGGAACGGCCGACGACCCAGAGGTACGCCAGTTCTGGGTAGCGTTTCCGCAGACCGTCGAGTACGTGCTGATATCGGGCGACGGCCGCCCTGAGTGTCCGGACGGAGCGCCGGAACGTAAGGGTGCCGAACAGCACTCGGGAGGTGCCCCACTGGCCGATGAAAGAGGAGGCCGCCATGCGCACGCGGAAGGCGGTCTTCTGGTAGCCCGGGGCCGGGGCGATGTGCGTCAGGGCCTGCGGGGTCGGCTGGGGACGATCCGACGTATGGCCGGCTGACTTAACATCGGGTATAGACAAGGCGCGGGCGGGGACAGAGAGGGAGGCCTCAAACCCCCCATCCCTATTTGCCGGCATATCGCGGAGGGCGATCACGCGGCCCCCCTGCCAGCGCGCACCTTGGCGGGGACCGCGGCGGCCTCGATGCCGTCGAGGCTGCAGCGCCACCGTCCACCAATCCGGACGCCGTTGAAGCGCCCGGGATTTCTGCGCACCGTCTTGGTGGACGACCCGAAGCGGGCGGCGACGCGGCGCACCGCCCGGCATCGCCAGTTGGACGGCTTTGCCAGCAGCAGGGGATTAACGGCGAACGCGTTAATGTCCCTTCTGGATTTGAACTCATTGCGAGATGCTTCCATACGCTTCCGAGCTAGACACCGGTGAGATGCAAGTCAAGAAAAAAGATGATGTACATCACAAATAAAGTGACTGAAAAAGTATAATAAAATGATACACAGCAAGTTTTCACTGGACAATGCCCGATCGGGCGGCCACTGTATGCGCATGGGAAGAATCTCCACATCGACGCACCCCGTTGCGCATGTCAGACGGATTACCGGCCTGAGTCAGAAAGACTTTGCGGAAGCTTTGGGGATATCGCGAGACCACCTCGCGCGGATCGAGGCGGGATCGGCTCCGCTCAGCGACGGTGTCGCCGGCCAGATCAGTGAAGAGTTTGGGGCCAGGCTGCCCAGCAACAGCCAGAGCACTCCGGCCACGGATAGTTCGCCGCGGGCGGAAGACCCCCACAAGGGCCGGCCTTGGAAAGATCTCCCTCCCTACTCCAAGGAGCATTATGAGCAATGGAAGCGGCGTACGCAGGTGAGAGTCAGCTACTCTGGACCGCAGGCGGGCAAGGCGTTCTTGCGCTCTATGGCCGACGTGCTCTATGCGATAGGCGAAGCTTTCAGTGGTGGGGGCGTTGATCGGCTTCGCATCGAAGTTGAAGGGCTTGCGCCCTCGGGCGAGGTGAGCGCCGACATCTTGAAGCGGCTGCTCGTGGCGATCGCCAGGACCGCGAGCTTGAAGATTGAGAAACCGATGGGCGAGAATCGCTGGTTAATGCCAGACTTGGCCGTTGCTGCTAAGGGCGGTTCAGGTGGCCAAATTAAGATATTTGTCAGGGGCAGGGGAGGTGTGACGAAGCCGGCGTGGCCGGCCACGACGGGACGATTGACATTTGACGAGCTGTTCGATGAGACGAGCGGTTCGGCGTCCCAGCAGCACAAAGGACAAGAACAGGTCAAGGCAAAGTGACCCAAGCCGGCAACTTGTCTTCAGACCGGGAGCTGTTTCCGGTGTGGCATCAGCTGGTCATCGTCGCCAAGGCCTCGGGCGGGGGCTCGCGCCCCCGCCGTTGGCTCCCGGTGCGACGGTCCGGTTGGTCGTCGCTTCACCCGCCGGCGGTGTTACCGCGCCGGCGCAGGCTCCATGCAGGCCTCCAGGTACGCCCGTATGGAATCGCATGCAAACAGCCTGCGGCCCCGGATCGCTCCGGGCCTCCGCAGGCAACACGACCTGATCAGCCCTCGGGCCGTCAGGTTGTACAAATGGGACCTCGACAGTCCGAAGAGTTGCCGTGCGCCCTTGGCGTCGACAAACTCCGGCGCCGCGACGACGGTCGCGGCGGTCGGGGCCCCTTCATTTATCTTCATGCGCCACCAGTATAGCGGAAAAGTCCGCGGGATGCAGCATCGGGATGGGCCGGGACAGGGGTTCTCGGGGGGCAAAACGGGGTGCGCTCAGGCCCCGGGCAGCACCGACGGCAGCACCGACACGGCCGCCCGCAGGGGATCGAGTTCGCGGTGCGTGTACGCGAGGTTCATTGCCGCGCTCGCGTGGCCGGCCAGGGCTTGCCGGGTCTCGATGCTGATGCCCGCGTTGGCGAGCGCACTGACAAACGCGTGCCTGAGGCTGTGGAAACTCAAAGTGGTATTGCGTCGGCCGCGGTCGGTGTGGCGTATGATATCGGGACGGATGCCCGCCTGGGCCATGATCTTCGCGAACGAGCGAGAGAGGCCGTGCGCACCGCCGGTCTTCTTGCCTATCAGGGACGGAAATACTGGGGCCTTGCCGACCCCTGGTCTCTTGAGTAGCACCCGCTCGAGATCGGGATGCAGCGGCACGACGACAGTCTTCCCGGTCGGGGCCGTTTTCTTCGGCATGAACCGTATTGCGCGCTCCTTGACGTCGATGCTCTCCCACCGTAGGGCGGCGATGTCGCCGAGTCGTGCGCCGGTGTAGAAGCCCATCAGGATGGCGCCGCGCCAGTCACCATCTGAAGACCGCACGAGAGATGCCACTTGGGCCGACGTGAAGTTCTGACGCTCCGCGTGCTCTACCGGCAGGTGTTCCAGCGCATCGCAGGGGTTGTTGGCGATCAGCCCCCGGCGCCGGGCGGCGTTGAATGCGGTGGAGATGTTGCCGACATTCTGCTTGGCGGTGCTGCGGCTTTTGCCCTCGGTGAGCTGGGCGTCGCGGTAGGCGGCGATGTCGCCCGTCGTGATCGCGTCGATGGGTAGCGCCGCCCGGCCTCCGAGGCTGGATATAAACTCCTTTACGCATTGGCCATATCGCTCCGATGTGCCAGCGCTGCGCGCCCGTCGCTTTTCCGCGAGCCATTGCGTCAGCCACTCCTTGGCGCTGACGGATTGCAGGCCCTTCCCGGTGGTTCGCTCCAACATTCCGGAGAGAAGACGTTTGACCGTGCGTTCGGATAGGGTGCCCTGCGCGGCCATGTTTTCTGCGGCCTCCAGCGTCAGGCAAACTTCGAGGGCCTCCTTTCTGGTGTCGGCTGCGGTCTTTTGAGTGCCGTCGGGCTTCAAATCTCCCCTCGCTGGGCGTATGCGGACCTTTGTGGATTTCTTCAACTGGCGGCCATCGGCCGTGGTGTAGCAGCAATACCAGAAAGGCGAGCGCTGTTTGGAGTCTTGGGCCAGGGACGCCATAGTCAGAATATAGTCAGAATGTACTGGGCCGTCAACCGACGTCCATGGATGTCCGCTTACCTATGAAGAGGGGGATTTGCGGGTAGAGGGAATCGAACCCTCAACTCAGGCTTGGGAAGCCCACATTATACCACTTAACTATACCCGCTGATTTCAGAAAATTATGCGGCCATCGGGGGCGGGTTTCAAGGGGAAATCGGGCTCGGATTTGGGGTTTTGAGTTTTTGGTTTTGGGCGCTGGGCGCACGAAATGGGAAGTTGGCGATTGGATGAAGTGCGTGGCATGATGGGAGGGGTGGATTTTCCGGGAAGACTGAGGTGGTGGCTGGCGGCGGGTTGCGGCGTTGCTGTGCCATGGTTTTTGGTGTGCCCGTGCACGGCGGCGGAGATGGATGCCGGATGGGGGAAGGAGAGGGTTGAGGTGGTTTCCTCGACGCGCGGTCGCGTGTGCCTGAATGGGATGTGGCGCTTTTCACCGGGGGGCGAGGGAGGAGCCCTGACGGAGGCGGAGGGGGCGTGGGGATGGATTCGGGTGCCGGGTTTTTGGAGTGTGTCCAACGGTGCGCCCGGGATCGGCGTGCGGGGCTCCGGGGCGGCATGGGAGAATTTTGGCGATGGGGTCGGGTGTTCCGTGGGTTGGTATGAGCGGAGGGTGGCGGTCCCCGAGGCGTGGGCTGGGCGCACGATTGTCCTAGACTGCACGCGGCTTGAAGGGGACGCCCAGGTGTTGATCGATGGTCGGGAGGCCGGGCGGATCGGTTGGCCGGGCGGTGAGTTGGACGTCACGCCGATGGCCAAGGCGGGCGGCGAAGTGACCCTCCGGTTGCGGGTTGAGCGGCTGGTGGGAGGTGGGGCGCATGGCGGAATTGGGGGCGATGTGATTTTGTCCTGCAGGCCGAAGGGCCGGCACATCGCGGGCGTGATCGCATCATCCTCCATCGAATCGGGCGAGGTGAGCCTGCGGGTCGTCCTTGCGGGAGCGGGCAAGGCGGGCGACGCAACGGTGTCGGCCGTGTTTTCGGGGGCGGAGACGACGAGACGATTCGGCGCGTCGGTGCAGGCGCCCCAAGAGGATGGCGGGTCGTTGCAGTGCTCGTGGCGGTGGCCCGGCGCGCCGGTCTGGGACCTTGGTGCGCCGAGGCTGCTGTCGCTGAAGGTTGCGGTCGAAGGCCCGGGCGTTCGGGATGAATGGGCGGGGCCTTTTGGGTTCCGGGAATTCCGGCTGGAGGGGCGATGGTTGCGCATGAATGGGTCGAGGGTGAGATTGGTGCCCGCGCCGTCACCGGGCGGTGGCACGCCCGAGGCCATCGAAGCCGAGTTGCGGCGTCTGTACGGCCTGGGTTTCAATGCGGTTGTGTGCGATGCGGCCGGTTGGGGGAGGGGATGCGGGGCGCCGGACGCGGCATGGCTCTGTGAGGCTGCGGCGCGGGCGGGGCTGGTGGTGGTGGCACCACTGGCCGGTCTGTCGGTGGTGCTGGACCGGTGGTCGGGGCAGCGCGGCGAGGCGGTTTGGAGACAGGAGGTGGTCAGGGAGTTGGGCCGTCTGGGGGCGTGGCCATCTGTGGTGGCGTGGTCGGCGGATGACGGGGGCCTGGCGTTTTCCGGGGGGGCCCATCCGGCGAGGCTGGGGATTCGCGCTTGGCCGTCGTCGGAGCGTTGGCGGGATCGGGCGCGGATGGCGGGATTTGCAGTTGAGGCGATACGCCGGGTGGACCCGTGGCGGCCGGTGATGTTGTGCGGCGGTGGGCCGCTGGGCGAGATAGATGCGCCGAGGGCGATGGTGGGCTGGGCGCCGGTGCAGGAGGTGGAGGATTGGCCTTCGCGGTGGGTGGAGACCGGCGAGATGCCATTTGTCACGCTCGACAGCTGGGCGGCTTCGGGCGCCGGGCTTTTTGCGGTGGGGCGGGAGTGGCTGGGCCCGCTGGTGGTGGAGCACGCGGCCGCCGAGCTTGGGCCTGCGGCCTATGGGCGCGAGGACATGACGTTGCGGAAGGCGATTGCCGATGGGCCTATGGCGTGGCGTCCGGAGGTGGTTGGAGGTGGTCCGCTGGTCGAAGAGCTGGGGGCGCGTTTCATGGGGCGCGTGGGACGGGCGTGGCGCGGTTGGGGTGTGGCCGCGCTTCCGGTGGCGCCGGGCCCCGCGTTGAGGACGCTGGCGGCGACGGCGGAGGGTGGACAGGGCGAAGTTCGTCCCGGCCTTAGGGGCTGGCTGGTTTCTGCGGGGCGCGGGGGATCCGGGGTATGGCCTTGGCCGGTGGATGCGAGTTGGGCGGGGCCGACACTTGGATGGATCGCGGGCCCGCCGGAGAACTTCACCTCCAAGGATCACCATTATCTGGCTGGCGCGCGGGTGGAGAAGTCCATCGTGGTGGTGAACGACGGGCGTGCGGAGGCGGGTTACTCCGTTCGCTGGCATGCGGATGTTGCGGGGCAGGAGGTTGGATTCGGGGAGCACAAGGGGCATCTGGCGGCGGGGCAGGCGCGATTTTTGCCCGTGGACTTCGCGTGCCCCCTGGTCAATCTCAAGGCCGAAGGGAAGATACGGCTCGAGGGCGAACTGGGAGGCCGGTCGATCGAAAACGATTTCGCGGTGCGGGTCTATCCCGGGGTGCCGGGCGCCGAGGCCGGGCGCGCGGTGCACGTGTTTGATCCGTCGGGCGAGACGTCGCGGGTGTTGCGGGCGCTGGGCTTCAAGGTGCAGTCATGGGATGGGAAAGGCGAGGCGAACAGGGTTTTGATCATCGGGCGCGGCGCGCTTTCGGCGGGGCCTTCGGCGCCTGGATCCTTCGAGCAATTTGCCGCAGATGGTGGGCGGGTGCTGATCTGTGCCCAGGAGCGGGGCTGGGTGAGGTCGGGAACGGCGTTCCGTCCGAATCTGAGGGCCGAGAGGGCGTGTTGGGAGGTTGGGACGCAGCGGTCGCACCCGCTGGTCAGGGGGCTGGATGCCGAGGATTTGCGCGATTGGAGCGGCGGCCATGGTCCGCGGCCTGGGTTGGCGGCGCCCGATCCGGGAGCGACGCTGAGGATCGCGGCGCTATTTCCGCCCGCCTGGGGCGATCGGGGCACGGTTACTGTGGCGGCGCCGGAGAAGCCGCATTTTGGCGGGTGGCATCCGATCATCGAGTGCGGATTTGATCTCAGCTATGCGCCCCTGATGGAGCTGGAGCACGGGCGGGGCGTGATCCTGTGGTGTTCGATGGAGGCGGACTCGCGAGCGGAGAATGATCCCGTGGCGCGGGATCTCCTCATGCGGATGATCGGCTATCTCGAAGGATTTCGGCCCGCGCCGGAGCGTGGCCCGACGTATTACACGGGCGGTGAAATCTGGCGGACGCGGCTTGAGGCCATGGGCGTCGATTTTCAACCGGTGCAAGCGATGCCCAAGGTGCCGGGGTTGCTTGTGGTGGCGGACGATAGCCCGATCGTCGATCGGCTGATCGAGGAGCATCTCGAGCGCGGGGGATCGGCGCTTTTTCTGCCGAGGGAGCGCGAGCGTCTGCCGATGGGTTTCATGGCGAAGCCCGGCTCGTTCTATGGCCGGCCCGAGGGGCTTCCGCCATGGCCAGAATGTCGGGGGCTATCGGTGTCGGACGTGCGGACCCGCTGCGACATTCGAGCACCGCTGATTGTATCGGGGCCGGGGAAAGTGGCCGCGGGCGGGCTGATGGCGAGGCTCCAGAGGGGCTCGGGGACGGCGTTGTTCGTGCAGGTGGGCCCCGATCAGATCGCGAGTGGGGGATCGGCGGCGCTGGGCCTGAGCGAGTGTCGGAATCTGGGATTGCTCTCGAGGCTGTTGGCCAACATGGGGGCGACGTTTGCCACCGATCGGCGGGCGTTTGCGCCGCAGGCGGATCCGCTCTTGCCGGCACTGCTCGAGGGCGGATGGATGGTTCGCATGGAGCCAGGCAAACCGCGCGAGTTGGCCGAGGGGAGTTTTGGGGAATCGGCTGGGTGGGCCGAGGCCGATGCGGAGATGCGGGAGTGGAAGGCGGTACGGCTGCCGGGTTCTTGGCAAGATGCGGATCCGGCGCTTGCGGTCTTTCATGGCGCGGTGTGGGTGCGGCGTGAGGTGAATTTGCTGAAGGAATGGGCAGATAGGCCGCTGCTTCTCAAATTGGGCCAGTGGCGCGGGAGCGTGGTCGTGTACTTCAATGGGAAGAGGCTGGGGGCAGGCGCGGTCGGGGATGGGGGGGCGCTGGTGGTCTCGGTGCCACCGGGGCTCGCCGTGGAGGGAACCAACGTGATCGCCGTTCGGGTGTGGGACGAGGGGGGATTGGCGGGTCTTTTCTCGCGGGACGGTGAATCCCTGCGGCTTGAGGTGGCGGGCCGGCCTTCGGGTCGAGGATATTATCAGACGGGAAGGGACGGGAAACCCCTCACCTCAGATCGGCTGTCGTGGCTGCCCGACATGGATTCGAACCATGACTAAAGGCTCCAAAGGCCTCTGTGCTACCTTTACACCATCGGGCAAAATCAGCCGAGGCGGACCTCGTGTGACCAACAACCATGGCCGAAGGTCGCCCGGAGATCAAGCTGGACGGCCCGCACGTCCGCATCCGGTGCCAGCAGGGCGAACATCGTGGCCCCGGAGCCAGACATCATGGCGGCGGTCGTTTCGGGCCGATTGCGGAGCCAGGACTTGAGCCGCGGGAGCAGGAGGTATTTGCCGAACACGGCGGGTTCGAGGTCGTTTCGCATCTGGCCCCAGGGGAACTCGGCGTTGACCTCGCCGCGTTTTTGGTGCTGGGGCAGGGCGCGATAGGCGGCGTACGCCCAGGGCGTTGGAACGCCAAAGCCGGGATTCACCAGGAGCGCGCGGCCGGGCAGTCCGGCGGCCTCGACGGGGGTGAGGATCTCGCCGCGGCCGGTGCCGCGGGCGACTGGAGGCCCGAGGAAGAACGGGGCGTCGGAGCCGAGTTCGGCGGCGAGCGCGAGGAGGTCGTCTCGCGTCAGGGGCTGATCGCACAACTCGTTCAGGGCGTCGAGCGTGGATGCGGCGTCGGCGCTGCCGCCGCCGAGGCCGCCGCCGGCGGGGATGTGTTTCTCGAGGCGGATGTCGAAGCCGTCATCGCGACCGGTTCGCCGGCTGAAGAGTTCGGCGGCCCGGACGACGAGGTTGTCGGGCCCGCTGGACAGGCCTGAGGCGGGGCATGAGAGATTGATTTTGCCGTGGTCCGCGCGACGGATCTCGAGGCGATCGCAGAGGCTGGTGCGAATGAATATGGTGTCCAGCTCGTGGAATCCGTCGGGCCGGTGGCCCGTGATGTGGAGCAGGAGGTTGATCTTGGCCGGCGGATGGCGCTCCGTGAGGTTCATATCCGCAGCCGAGGAAACGCCGCGGCGCGCGGGATTCAAGGCAATTTGGACCAAGGCGATGCGGAAACTTCGGCGTCTGGCGGTTTTGTCCGCAAGGGTTTCTTGTTGCCGGGGGCGAGGTGGCATTGCAGATTGAGACGAAGTGAGTGCGTCGAAGAAGGCGAAGTTCAGCCGGGTGGTACTGAAGTTGAGCGGCGAGGCTTTGCAGGGGGATGGTGAATCGATCTGCCCGAGGATCGTGTCTGCGCTGGCGAAGGAAGTGAAGCTGGCGGTTGGGCTGGGGGCGCAGCTGGCGATGGTGGTGGGCGGCGGCAACATCTGGCGCGGGGGCGTTGCGGCCGATGCGGGCATGGACCGGGCGACGGCCGATTACATGGGGATGCTCGCGACGGTGATCAACGGACTGGCGTTACACGATGCGCTCGAGAAGGCCGGGGTCCAGACGAGGGTGATGACCTCGATCGACATGCGGAACGTGGCCGAGCCGTTCATCCGGCGTCGCGCGCTGCGCCATCTGGAGAAAGGGAGGGTGGTGATCTTCGTGGCCGGGACCGGGAACCCGTATTTCACGACGGACACGACGGCGGCGCTACGGGCGGCAGAGATCGGGGCCTCGGCGCTGCTGAAGGCGACGAAGGTGGATGGGATCTACGACCGGGACCCAAAGAAGCACGCGGGGGCGACGCGATTCAAGCGGATCACGTACCTCGACGCGCTGCACCGCCGGTTGAGGGTGATGGATGCGGCGGCGTTTTCTCTTTGCATGGAAAACCACATCCCGATTATGGTCTTCGACATGTTCCGGAAGGGGAACATCCGGCGGGCCGTCAGCGGACAAACCGTGGGGACGCTGGTGAGTGACTAGATAACTGGAGGCGAAGATGAAGATACATTTTTCGGTGAGGCACCTGAAACTTACGGAGGCCATCAAGGATTACGTGCTGGACAAGATCTCGACGATGGATCGGCTCGACCAGCAGGCGATCGGCGCGCACGTCGTTCTATACCGGGACCAGACGCACGGGTCGAAGCCCTTCCGGGTCCAGGTGCACGTGGCGGTGCCGGGCAACGACCTGCACGCGGAGACGCGGGCGGGAGACCTGTACGAGGCGATCGACCTGGTGCACGAGAAGCTCGAGACGCAATTCCGGAAGCACAAGACAAAGCTGCGCTCCAAGCGCGTGAGGGCGAGCCAGAGGGCGCTCCGCACGATCCGGGGGAAGTAGGGCCCGCGCCCGGAATACCGAAAGGGAAATAGGCATGACACTGGACGAGGTGATGTTCGAGGCGGAAGCCGCGATGGAGAAGGGCGTGGAGCACCTGCATCATCAGCTCGCGACGGTGCGGACGGGCAAGGCATCGCCCGCGCTGGTTGAGAACATGATGGTTGAGGCGTACGCGGGCACGACGATGCGGCTCAAGGAACTGGCGGCGATCACGGCGCCCGAGGCGAGGATGCTGTTGATCCAGCCATGGGACATGGCGACGGTGGACCCGGTGCGCAAGGCGCTGGAATCGTCACAGCTCGGGATCACGCCCCTGGTGGATGGCAAGTTGATCCGGATCCCGTTTCCCGAACTCTCGCAGCAGCGCCGGGAGGAACTGGTGAAGAACATCAGGAAGATCGCGGAGGACCAGCGGGTGGCCATAAGGCACTCGCGGCGCGAGGCGATGGAGGCCATCAAGAAACTGCAGAAGGACGGCAAGATCACCGAAGACGAGCTGACGGTTTCCGAAAAAGAGGTGCAGAAGCTGACGGACAAGTTCGTCGCGGATGTGGACAAGCACCTGGCCCAGAAGGAAAAGGAACTGATGCAGGTCTGATCCGCCGGCCGCTCGGCTGATGGCCGGGCTCGGGGGTTGTCTGTGGCGGCGTCCGCGATTATCCCGCGTGGCCCGGTTCCACTGCGACGCGGCCCGCGGGGCCGCCAAAGCGTGCGGTGACTTGGCCATTGGGGACCGATCGAGGCATCCTTGGCGAAGCTGAAAGTCGGGAGATTGAGGGAGTTGCCGCACCGCCCACACGCGCTCGTGGCCACGGCGCGTTTTGAGAAGTTCCGGATGCGGCTAGGCTAAGCGACATGGGTGTTTATCTCGATCATCTTTCGGGATCGCCGCCGCATCCGGCGGTGCTGGAGGAGATGGCGCCATTTCTCGATGTGGAGTGCGGGTCGCCCTCGGCGGTGCATTCGATGGGGGTCCGCGCGAGGCGGGCGATAGAGACGGCAAAGGGGCGCGTGGCGGCTCTGGTGTGTGCCCGGCATCCGGACGAGATCATTTTCACGTCTGGGGGTACGGAGGCCGCGAATCTCGCCGTGAAGGGGGCGGCGTTGGCGGGGGGGCGGACGGGGGGCCACATCGTGGCGACTACCGCGGAGCATCCGGCGGTGGCCGAGTCGCTTCGGTGGCTTGAGGGTCGCGGCTATCGCGTGACGCGGGTGGGGCTGGATGCGCTGGGGCGGGCGGATCCCGCGGCCGTGGGCGAGGCGATGCGGGAAGACACGTTTCTCGTAGTGACTCATCTGGTGCAGCACGACATTGGAACGGTGCAGCGGGTCGCCGAGATCGGGGCGCTGGCCCGGCGCGCGGGTGCGGTGTTCTGCTGCGATGCGGCTTGGGGTGCCGGGTGGGTGCCTGTGGACGTGGGCGCGATGTGCTGCGATCTGATGTCATTGGCCCCGGCCCGGTTTGGTGGGCCGAGGGGCGCGGGTGCCCTCTACAGGAGGCGCGGTGTGGCGCTGGAACCGCTGTTGCACGGTGGCGTGCAGGAAGGAGGGCTCCGGGCGGGGGGCGAGAATGTCGCGGGTTTGATAGGCGCGGGGCGCGCCGCGCTTGAGGCCGAGCGGGATTTCGTGGAACGGGTCACCCGCGCACGGGCCTTGCAGGAGCGGTTCGTGCGCGGGATGGCGAGCGCGGTGCCGTCGTGGGCGCTGAATGGCCCGCGACCGGGGGAGGAGCGGGCACCGAACAGCCTGAGCCTCAGCATCGCGTGCGTGGAGGCCGAGGCGCTCGCGCTGGCGTGCGATCTCAAGGGGGTGATTTTTGGTGCCAGCACGAGTTGCGTGAGCCGATCGATGCGGCTGTCGGCGGTGCTGCGGGCGATCGGCCAGCCCGACGCGCTAGCGGCGGGGCACCTGCTGGTGGGGCTGGGGCGGGATTCGACGGAGGCCGATGTCGATTCTGCGCTGTCGGTTTTGCCGAGGGTCGTGGGTCGGCTGCGAGAGATGTCGCCGTCTTGGGGCGAGTTGCTGGCGGGGGGAGGCGATCCGGTGGTGGTCGATTGGTTGATGGAACACGGCGCCTAGCCTGCATATTTCACGCTTTCGCGTGAAACATGCAGGCTCAAAGGAAAACCGCGCTCCGAAAAACCTGATCGTGGAGGGTCTGGGGCCACCGATCCGCGAAACACACTCTGCAACCGCGAAAAGTCCCAGTCTTTGCCTGACCCCTCCCAATAAATGGCTTTCATGGCGCGGTTTTCCCAGAGCCCGGAATTTCACGGACTGACGGCCGTGAAATATCCGGGCTAGAGCAGCGTCTCGTTTACATGCATCGGGAGGGCCCGCGGCCTCGCGGGCCGGGGTCCCTCCTCGTTTTCAAGTCGGATTAGATGGATGTTCAGATTCATCTGAGACACGGCGCCTAGGTGCATGGCGCAGCCCACGAAAGGAAGCATGTGGCCATGCCACCATCGGCCCGGTCGTGGCCCCTGGCTATGCAGGGCCGTCGAGCAAGGACGGTTCCTTCATTCTGGCGGCGGCCTCATCGCGGGTGATGAGACCCTTTCGGGCCAGCGTGACGAGGGAGGTGTCCATGGTTTGCATGCCCTCCCGCGCGCCGAGCTGGATGTGGCTGGCGATCTGGTGGGGCAGGTGGTCGCGGATGCAGGTGCGGATCGCCGGGTTGGCGATCATGACCTCGCATGCGAGTGTCCGTCGTCCGCCCTGTTTCGAGGGGATGAGCTGCTGGCTGATGACGGCCTCGATGCAGTAGGCGAGCTGGGTGAGGATCTCTGGTCGTTTTTCGGGCGGGAAGATCGAGACGATGCGATTCACCGTTTGCGCCGCGTCGGCGGTGTGCAGGGTGCTGATGACGAGGTGTCCGGTCTCCGCCGCGCGTAAACCCCACGAGATACTGTCGAGGTCGCGCATCTCGCCGACGAAAATAACATCGGGGTCCTGGCGGAGAATGCGGGTGAGCCCAGAGGCGAAGGACGGGGTGTCGGAGCCTACCTCGCGCTGCTTGATGGCTGCGAGGCGGTTCGCGTGGACGAACTCGACGGGATCCTCGATCGTGATGATGACGCAACGACGGCTGGCGTTGATGTGCTCGATCATCGCGGCGGCGGTCGTGCTCTTGCCGGAGCCGGCCGGGCCGGTGATGAGTACCAGCCCATTTCGGAGGCGGCAGAGGCGCTCGGCGATCGGGGGCAGGCCGAGTTCGGCGAGGGAGGGGATGCAGTCCTCGATACGGCGGAAAGCGACCTCGATGTGGCCGCGCTGCCAATGGGCGTTGCCCCGGAATCTGCCGGCGCCCGTCACGGAGATGGCAAAGTCCAGCTCGCGCTCGTTGAACAGCCGCTGGCGCTGTTGCTCGGCGAGGGCGGGGAGGAGGATGGCGGAGGGATCCGCGATTGGGCCGCCTTCGGCCAGCGCGACGAGTTCGCCCTGGATACGGAGGAGAGGCGCCGCGTCCGCCATGAGGTGGAGATCGGAGGCGCCGCGCTGACGGGCGATGCTGAGGAGTTCGCGGAGAATGGTTGTGCCCATGTCGGGAGGCACTGCGGGGTCTGCGGGCATGATGTTCTCCCTCAGGCGGAAGGCTCCTGGTCCGATGCGTCGAAGACAAAACGCCGATTCTTCCAGAAGTACCATGCGCCGGAAGCCACCGTGATCAGGGTGGCCCACGCGAAGAGCCAGTCCGTGGCGAGCCGCATCACGTGCCACAGGCCACCGGCTTGGCCCAGCTCGGTCGCCGCGAGGCACGCGAGAGCGGTGAGGATCGCGACGAGCTGGGAAATAGTCTTGTGCTTGCCCGCCCTGTCGGCCGGTATGACGACACCCTTGCTGGCCGCGATGAGGCGGAGGCCGGTGATCAGAAACTCGCGCGCCACCATGACGACGGCCATCCAGAGCGGCACGGATTCAATCTGAACGAGATAGAAGAGCGCGGCGGTCACGAGGATCTTGTCGGCGAGCGGATCGAGGAGCTTCCCGAAATCCGTGATCAGATTCCACCGCCGGGCGAGCCAGCCGTCGAGCCAGTCGGTGACTCCGGCGACGGCGAACAGCACGATGGCCATGGTTGCCTGATAGCGGCACGAGATGGAAGTGGCCGCGACAAACGCGGCCGTCAACCCGAGGCGGCCAAGGGTTAGCTGGTTGGGCAGATTCATAACGGGCGGCAGATTGCGGTCACCATGGACAGGGGAAACTTACGGCAAATGGCGCGCGCGCGCTAGATGGAAGATTTCAGTTTCCGGCGGGGAGGCACAATTTGGACGGCGCAAGTCGGACGGCCGAGGGTTGCAAGCGAGGCCGAGTGTTCCGATAGTAACGGGGTGGCGGTGGAAGGTTACATATGAGATCGTGCGGTGACCGGGCTGGGGATATTGCGCTGGAGTCTCCGGGCGCTGGGCTAAGGGCGTGGGAGTTGGCGCTGGTGAGGGGGTTGATCTTTCCGCTGTGGCATTGGACGACCTCTTGGGGCGAGGCGAGGGAGGTTTTTCAGCGCGAGGGGCAGATGATACTCGGGGAGTGTGGGCGTATGGATGCGGGGCGATTGTTTGAGAGGGTGCTGGTGCCGCGGCTGCTGGGGATCGAGGACAGTTCTCGGTATTGGTCGGCGGCGATGGTGTTGGAGCATCTGATGGTGACGGGGAAACGGATGGGGGAGATCATCGTGGCGTTGACGAACGGTCGGCAGCCGAGGGAAGTGATCGACATCAAGGATCTGAAGCCGACGGGAGGGGCGGCCGAGGATGTGGTCGAACAGTTCGGGGTTTTCCTGAAGGTATTTGAGGAGACGCTGGAGGAGCGGATGGGGGATCCTGGATCGCGATTGGACGTCCCGCATCCGTGGATTGGGCCGTTGGATGGGCACGGGTGGGCATGTCTTGCGGCGCTGCATCAGCGTGTGCATCGGCGCCAGGTGCGGGCGATACGGCGGCGGATCTGCGCTTCGGGCGCCGAGGGCTAGCAGCCTGCCGGACTTTGGAAAGTCCGCCAGGCTGCTGTGCCAGAAACTTCGGGCGCTATTCGCGGGCGCGGCTCGTGCGCCGACCCAAAATCCGGGCCGGGAGGGTTTTGGACTGCGATGGCAGAGCCCTGAATCGGGGCGGCGCCAGCTCGAAAATGGGGCGTAACGACCGAGTAGCGAAGGGCTTGTGCCCTTCGGCGTGGGTCGGGCGTTCGCCGAAGCCAGAAGCTTCGCTACGATTTTCAGACAAACAGACGGTTTTGCCAGAGGAATCTGTCGGCCTAAGTCCGACAGGTTCCTGGTCGTCGGAGGGCTTTTTGGGGGACGTGGTGGAGGGGTTGACCCAGCATAGGGTAACTGCTAATCAGGAGAAAATGAGGGCGCGGCGTTTTCGCATGAGGGTGGCGCACGTGGGATCGTTGTTCGCGTGCTGGTTTCTGGTGTCTGCCGCCGCGCGTGCCGACCTGGCGCTGCAGGATGACTTTTCGGGAAAGACTCCGGGGACGAATCGGTTTGACGATGCGGGCCTGATGGGTGCCTGGCCGACGACGGGGGCGCCGGGGACGACGGGGATCATCGATGATTCGGGGCCGGGTGGGATAGGTAGCACCGGCGCCCTGTACGTGGACACGTCGGGTTTTGGGGGCGTTGCGGGTGTGTTTGACATCGTGGGTCCGTCCTATGACCAGGTGGACATGCTCTTGCCGGGCGACGCGATGGAGCTGAGGTTCCTCTTCCGGGTGCCTTCCATCGCGAGCGGGACGAACAACTTGCGCTTTGGCATATTGAACAACGGCGGGACGCAGAATACGGCGGACAACCAGGGGACGACGGCGACCGACACAATTGGTTTTGGCGCGCGCATTGACGTGGCGCCCGCGGCGGGAAGCGGGAGCATCGCGTTCCTGTATGACGAGAACGTGACCGGCGGCGGGAACATGCTTGGGGGCACGGGCCTGGGCATTTTCGGTGGCGCGGGCGGTCAACCTTTCATCGCGGATACCAATGCCCATGAGGCGGTGTTTCGGATGACGCGGACGGCGACTGGCTACAGCTTCAAGATGGAAATCGATGGCGGCGCGACCTTCTCCGCATCGACCAACAACTTCTTGCCGGTCACGGCATTCCACCAGTTTGGGATCATCAGCGCCAGTGCGGCCAACGACGTGATCCTGGATAATGTCGAGATCGACCGGAACACGCTCAGGAACGGGACGTTCGAGCGAGGCCAGTCACTGGCGACCGATGGCATGGCGGCGGACTTCGCCAGAAACTGGGCGACGAACAGGGCTGGGGTGAGCAGGGATGCAGGGCTGACTGACGGGTCGCACACGGCAGCCTATCTGGATTCGGATGTCGTGGCCGAGCGGGGGTACCTCCAGCAGAGCCCGGAAACGCTGGGTTCCGATTGGCGTTTCGACGTGGATTTCGCGGCCGAGGACGGTGGCGCCGATGGGTCCCGCAGCTTCAATCTTCTGCTGCAGCACGCGGGGAGCGGTCAGATCAACATGCGGCTCAATGGCAATGGCGCGATCGAAGTTTTTGATACAGCGTGGCGGGCCCTGACACCGACCAACTTCGTGTCATTCTCGCTGGACGCGAACAACAACAACAGCTTCGCGGACGTGGGCGACTCGAATCTCGTCTATCACCTGACGATCATCGGCGACGACTACGGGTTGCCGACTGCCAACTACGACGTCTTGCTCTACGCGCTGGCCGATCCGGGGAACATATGGACGACCAATGATCTGGCCCTGTGGCAGACATCGAGCGCGACGAATGCGGCGGTCACGGGCATCTCGCTGCTGCAGTTCACCACCGGAAACGGTTCGACCGGTGATTTCGCCGTGGACAATGTGAGCATGCTGATCATTCCCGAGCCGACGACCGTGGCCCTGCTGGCCTTTGGCGCGGCGTGCATCGCCGGGGCGCTGCGCCGCCGCCGATGATGACGGTGGCTTGCGGGCGAGGCCACTGGCTGGCAGCATCCGGGTGATGTTGGAATCGGAATCGGTCATGTTGGTGGCGTGGTTGGCGGCAGGTGCCGCGCTCGCGTTTCTGGTGGGGTCGATCCCGTGGGGCTATGTGATCGGGCGGGCGAAGGGCATCGATGTCCGGGCACATGGCAGCGGTAACATCGGTGCGACGAACGTGGGGAGGCTTCTGGGGCGAGGCTGGGGGGTATTGGTTTTCCTTTTGGATGCGTTGAAGGGGGTGGCCGGAGTCGTGTGCGTGGACTGGCTGGTGGAGTGGCTTTCGGCGGGAGCGCTCCGTGGGGTGGACTGGCGGGGGATCGTTTTCGGGGTCGGGGCGGTGCTCGGGCACAACTTCTGTCCGTGGCTGGGGTGGAAGGGGGGCAAGGGCATCGCGACATCGGCGGGGGTGCTGCTGGCGGCGCTGCCGGGCGCTTTCCTGTGGGCGTTTGGGGCGTGGGCTGTGCTGTTTGCGCTGACGCGGATTGTATCGCTGGCATCGATTGGGGCGGCGGTGGTGCTGGCTGCGGCGGGAATGTGGCGGTATGGGCATGGGGTGCTGGGCTGGGCGTGCTTGGCGCTTGCGGTTCTGGCGGTGGTCAGGCATCGGGCGAACATCGGGCGGCTGTTTCGGGGCGAGGAACCGAGGGCCTTTCAAAAGAAGAAGCAGGAGGAAGCGGCGTGAACGTTCAGGTTCTGGGTGCGGGGTCGTGGGGGGGTGCGCTGGGAAGAATTCTGGGCGAGGCGGGGCATGCGGTCACCTGGTCGGACGTGGGAGATCCGACGGTGTGGCGCGGGGCGCTGGATTTCGCGGTGCTGGCGATCCCCTCGAAATTCCTGGCCGCGGCGCTGCCTCGGTGGGCGCCTGCGCCGTGCCCGGTGGTGAGCGTGGTGAAGGGCATCGAGCCAGAGGGTTTCCGGCGCGTGAGCGAGATAGTTGCCGATGCCTGGCCGGGTGCCCGTGTGGCGGCGCTCTCTGGGCCGAGTTTTGCGAAGGAGGTGGAGGCTGGTGTTCCGACCGCGGTGGTGGCGGCGAGCGGCGACGAGGGTCTGGCCAAGGGTGTGCAGGATCTGTTCCACCGGCGGAATTTTCGGGTGTACTGGTCCATGGATTTGACAGGCGTGGAGTTGGGCGGGGCGATGAAGAATGTCTACGCGATCGGAGCGGGCCTGTGCAGTGGGTTGGGGCTGGGGGACAACAGCCTGGCGGCGATGGTGACGCGCGCGCTGGCCGAGATGCGGCGGGTGGGTACGGCGCTTGGCGGAAGACCGGAGACGTTCATGGGTCTCAGCGGGGCGGGGGACCTCATGCTGACCTGCTACGGCGACCAGAGCAGGAATCGGCGCGTGGGCCTGGCGCTATCGCACGGCCAACCGCTTGCGGAGATCGAGCGGACCCTCGGAGGCGTGGCGGAGGGCGTCACCACGGCCCGGGCGCTCCGGGGGCTGGCGCGACGGCGCGGGCTGCGCGCGCCTCTGGTAGAGCAGGTCGCCGCGGTGCTGGGAGGCGAACGTTCTCCGGCGGATGCGCTGGAGGAATTGTTGGCCCGGCCGCCGGACGAGGAGTAGTGCGCCGATAACCATCCCGCCCCCGCACGGGTCCGCGACTGAACAACCCCAGCCAGCCGATGCCCCGACTCAGGTTGTCCCGCGGAGGCTCCGCGGGGTCGAACACGGATCAGGCGCGCCATGCCAAGACGCCGCCCGAATGCGAAGTTGTCAAGAATCGAGAGTTGACCCCAGCGGCGGCGGCCCCAGCGGCGGCGGGCTAACCCGTGAAAAGATCCATCTGGCCGGCCTGCGTGGGGCGACGGGCGCCCTTCCGGCGTTTTTTTTCTGGGCCATTGGCGGGGGCCGGGTTTTCGGCGAGGGAATCGGCGGCGATCTGGCCTTCCTCGAGTTGTCGGAGGAGGCCCTTGGCGCGGTCGAGGACTTCCTTGGGCAGGCCGGCGAGGCGTGCGACCTGGATGCCGTAGCTCTTGTCGGTGGCGCCCTCGACGATCTTGCGGAGGAAGACGACCTGGTCATTCCATTCGCGGACGGCGACGTTCATCATCTTGGATGCCCTGAGTTCCTTCGCGAGGCGCGAGGTCTCGTGGTAGTGGGTGGCGAAGAGGGTGAGTGCGCCGATGCGGTCGTGGAGGTGTTCGGCGACGGCCCAGGCGATGGAGAGGCCGTCGAAGGTGCTGGTGCCGCGGCCGATTTCATCGAGCACGACGAGGCTTCGGTCGGTGGCGTTGTGGAGGATGTTGGCGGTCTCGTTCATCTCGACCATGAAGGTGCTCTGGCCGCGGGACAGGTCGTCCGAGGCGCCGACGCGGGTGAAGATGCGATCGACGAGGCCGATGCGTGCCGAGCGGGCGGGGATGAAAGAGCCGACATGGGCCATGAGGGTGAGGAGTGCGACTTGGCGCAGGTAGGTGCTTTTCCCGGCCATATTTGGGCCGGTGAGTATGATCAACCTGCAGGATGGTCCGAGGGCCGTGTCGTTTGGAACGAAGCGCTCGTCGAGGTTGAGGTGCTCGAGAACGGGGTGGCGGCCATCGGCGATCTCGATGCAGGGTTCGGGCAGCATCTCGGGCCGGCGGTAATCGCGGGCACGGGCGACGTGCGCGAGGGAGGCGAGGGCATCGAGGGCGGCGATGCGGTCGGCATCCTGTTGGATGGAGGCCGTGTGCGAGAGCACCTCGTCGCGGACCTTGCGGAAAAGATCCTGCTCCAGGGCGCGGGCCTTGTCCTCGGCCCCGGTGATGCGGGCCTCCATCTCTTTGAGTTCGGGGGTGACGAACCGCTCGGTGTTGGCGGTGGTCTGCTTGCGATGGTAGTCGGGGGGGACGCCCGCGGCATTGGCGTGCGAGACCTCGATGAAATAGCCGAAGACCGAATTGAACCGGATCTTGAGGGATCTGATGCCGGTGCGCTCCTGTTCCTGCTGCTGGAGGCGCGCGATCCATTCCTTGCTATCGCGGGCCAAGGAGCGGAGTTCGTCGAGAGTGGGGTCGAAGCCGTCGGCGATGACGCCACCTTCGCGCATGTGGGGTGGGCAGGCGGGGTCGATGGCGCGGGCGACGAGGGTCACGACGGGTTCCAGGGGATCGAGGTCATCGCGGATGGAGTCGATGAGTTTGGCACCCGGGGGACCGAGCATATCGCGGACCGCCGGGATCTGGCCGAGGCCGTGGGCGAGCGCCAGGAGGTCTCGGCCGCTGCCGGAGCCCTGGGAGAGGCGGCCGGTGCCCCGCTCGATGTCCGGGATTTCGGCGAGCCGGGCGCGGAGGGATTCGAGGGGGAACTCGTCTTCGGCGAGTCGGCCGATGGCGAGCTGTCGGGCGACGATGTGGTCCTGCTGGAGGAGGGGGTGGAGAATCCAGTCGCGCAGACGGCGGGCACCCATGCCCGTGCAAGTGCGATCGAGGGTGCCTAGGAGGGTGATGTCGCGTGCGGCGCCGTGGCGGAGGGGTTCGACGAGTTCAAGCGCGCGGCGCGTCGTCTCGTCGAGGATCATGAAATGCGTGGGGTTATAGACCGAGAGGGCTTGGACGTGGGCGAGGGCGCGGCGGAGGGTGTTTCGGACATAGTGGAGGAGGCCGCCGGCCGCGCCGATGGCGAGGGGCATCTCGGCGCATCCGAATCCATCGAGTGACTGGGTGTGGAAGTGTTCCCGAAGCGTGGCGAATGCGGAATCGAATTGGAAAGCCCAGCCATCGTGGCGCGAGAGTGCGGCGCGGCCCCCCGCGAGGGCGGCGGCGGGATCCCAGCCATCTGGGATGACGATTTCCGCGGGGGCAATCTTGGCGAGTTCGTCGGCGAGGTGTCGCTCGTCGGGCAATTCGGTGAGCCGGAAATCGCCGGTGGACGTATCGACGAAGGCAAAGCCGAAGCGGCCATCGGCGGGGCAGACGGCGGCGAGATAGTTGGCGCGGCGGGAGTCGAGGGATTCGAGTTCGACGACGCTGCCGGGGGAGATGATCTGCGTGATTTCGCGGCGGACCATCTGGCCGGGTTTCGGGGTTTCCATCTGGTCGCAGATTGCGACGCGGTGGCCGGCATTGATGAGGCGGGAGATATAGGGTGTGGCCGCGTGGAAGGGCAGGCCGCACATGGGGACGCCGTTGCGCTGGGTGAGCGTGAGGCCGAGGGCGCGGGCGCCGGTCTTGGCATCCTCGAAGAACATCTCGTAGAAGTCGCCGAGGCGAAAGAGCATGAGGGCGCCATGCGGCACCTGGGCCTTGAGCCGCCTGTACTGCTGCATCATGGGGGTGGAGGCGTCGGCGGTCATGTGGGGATCGGTCAAAGGTCAAACGTCAGGAGTCAAAACCACGGGCGGGGGTTGCGAGGGTCGGGGCGTATACCATGGCTCAATCGAAGTAGGTGTCCTCGTGGGAGTAGGGCGGGGCGCAGCAGCAGAGGAATCGGAGCGGCGTGCGCGCGCGGATCGCGTGGCGCTGGCCCGGCGGGATGAGGATGGCGTCACCGGGGTGGACATCCCGGATTTCGGTGCCGAGGGTCATCTGGCCGTGGCCTTCGAGGATGAAATAGAACTCCTCGCTGGCGCGATGGAGGTGGGGTCGAGTGGCGGTTTCCGCTGGGAGGGAGGCCTCGGCGAGGCTCTGGTTCTGGACGGGGGCGTTGGAGCGGTCGAGGATGCTGCGGATGGCAGAGCCGTCTTTTGTTGTGAACGGGATCTGGGTGGCTACGTTGATGACGGTCACGGATTGGCAACATAGGACACGGCATGGACGGGGCAAACGAAAAGGGAGTTTTGGCGGGGTTGCTTCGGGTGCCACTGCTGACGCGGCGGCGGATCGCGCTGGCGTTCGTGGTGGCGGCGGCGGCGGATGGGATAACGCTTGCCCTGGGACCGCTGGCCGCGGTGCCGGTGGAGGAAGTGGTGGATGTCGTGGCGATGGTGCTGCTCTGGCGGTTGCTCGGCTTCCATTTCTTGCTGCTCCCCGCGTTTGTTGCCGAGGCCGTTCCCGGCGTGGAAATGTTCCCGACGTGGCTAGCGGTCGTGGCCTATCTGGTGCGGTTGCGCTCGAAAGAGCAGCGTGTGGAAAGCGGCGGGGCGGCCGGTGAGCCGCCGGCCGAGGTGTGATCGATTTGGCCGAGGGGAGAGCGTGATGGGTGTTGGCGCTGGAGGCTTGCCGAGCGGGTCGCGGGTGCTATGCGTGAACATCCCATGTTTGAGCGAATTTCAGAGACGTGCGTGAGCGGGAGTGTGGCGTGAGGATCTTGTCTGGCATACAGCCGAGCGGAAGGCTGCATCTCGGGAATTATTTCGGGATGATGCGGCCGGCGATCGAGCTGCAGGAGAAGGGCGAGGCATTCTATTTCATTGCCGACTACCATGCCCTGACGAGCATCCAGAGTCCGGCTGACCTGCGGGTTTTCAGCCGGGAGGTGGCGCTGGATCTGCTGGCGTCGGGGCTGGATCCGGGCCGGGCGGTGCTGTTCCGTCAGAGCGACGTGCCGGAGGTGACTGAGCTATCGTGGATACTATCGACGGTGACGCCGATGGGATTGCTGCAGCGCTGCCACTCGTACAAGGACAAGGTGGCGAGGGGGCTGGCGGCGAGCCACGGGCTGTTTGCGTATCCGGTGCTGATGGCGGCGGACATCCTCATCTATGACTCGGATCTGGTGCCGGTGGGACGGGATCAGAAGCAGCACGTGGAGGTGGCGCGCGACATCGCGATCAAGTTCAACGAGATCTACGGACAGGCGCTGAAGTTGCCGGAGGCCGAGATCCGGGATTCTGTGGCGGTGGTCCCCGGCCTCGACGGGCAGAAGATGTCCAAATCGTACGGCAATGGGATTTTCCTGTCGGAGCCGGAGGGCTCTTTCAGGAAGAAGGTGATGGGCATCAAGACGGACTCCACGCCGGTGGAGGCACCGAAGTCCATCGAGGGTTCCCTGATCCTCCAGCTCTATCGACTGGTGGGCACTCCGGCAGAGTGCCGTGCGATGGAGGCATCGTTCCAGGCTGGCGGGACGGGCTACGGCGAATACAAGAAGGAGCTTTTCCGGGCGCTGTGGGGGCATTTTGCGAACTATCGGCGGCGGCGCGCGGAGCTGGAGGCGTCCCCGGGCCGTGTGGAGGCGGTGCTTGAGGAGGGTGCGATGAAGGCGCGGGCGGCGGCGCGGGTAGTCCTGGGGCGCGTTAGGAAGGCCGTGGGCCTATGTTGAGCCTGGATACCGGGAAGGATCTTCAGGTGCGGTTGCCGGTCTTTGAGGGACCGCTGGATCTCCTGCTCTATCTCATACGGAAGGATGAGCTGGACATTTACGAAATCCCGATCGAGCAGGTCACGGCCCAGTACATCGAGTATCTGGACCTGATGCAGATGCTGAATCTGGAGTTGGCGGGGGAGTTTCTGGTGATGGCGGCCACCCTGTTGTACATCAAGAGCCGGATGCTGTTGCCGGTGGACCAGCAGGCGATAGACGAGGAGGCCGAGGAGGAGGACGACCCGCGATGGGAGCTGATCCGGCAGCTTGTCGAGTACAAGAAATTCAAGGATGTGGCGTTCGATCTGAGGCTGAGGGAGGCGGAGCGCGAGCGGGTGTTTCCGCGGAAGCCCGCGAGGCCAGATTTCGCTCCGTTGCCGGCGTCGGCGGCGGGGGACGCGGGGATCTTCGACCTTATCACGGCGTTCAAGAAGATCTTGGACCGTGTGCAGAAGGCCGAGAATCTGAGGGATATTTTTGAGGATCGCTTCACGGTCGCGGATAAGATCGGGTTCGTGAGGGAGGTTTTCATGAGGGAGCGGCGGCGGATGTTCGTGGACCTCTTCGAGGGGTCGGTCTCGCGGACGGAGGTCGTGGTCACGTTTCTGGCGATATTGGAGCTGATCCGATTGCGGTTTATCGCCGCGCGGCAAACCCGCCAATTTGGGGAGATCGAGATCGTCCGGGTGGAGGCGTCATGACGCTCAAGCAGGTGATCGAGGCCTTGCTCTTCGCGGCCAACGGGCCGCTGTCGGCGAAGGACATCCGCAAGCTATTGACGGAGGCGGCGGAGGTGCAGCAGGACGATGACACCGTGGCGATGGCCGCGGTCAAGGAATCGGAGATCGCGAAGACGATTGAAGAGATCGGGTCGGAGATTGAGGCGGAGCGGCGGAGCTATGTGGTCGAGGAGGTGGCCGGTGGATTTCAGCTGGCGACACGGCCGGAGTATGTGGCGTGGGTCAGGCTGCTGTACGAGCGGTCGCGGGCGGCGCGGCTTAGCGGCCCGGCGCTGGAGACGCTGGCGATCATCGCATACAGGCAGCCGGTGTCGCGCGCGGAGATCGAGGCGGTTCGCGGTGTGTCTGTGGACGCCGTGCTGGCGACGATTCAGGAGCGGGGCCTGGTGACGGCGCGGGGCAGGACCGATCTGCCGGGCAGGCCGCTGGTCTACGAGACGACCGAGTTCTTTCTAGAGCATTTTGGGTTGAAGTCGCTGGACGAATTGCCTAATGCTGAAGAACTAAGGCGGGTGCCGCTGCCCAAGCCACCGGCGTCCACCGAAGGGGCGACGGGGGAGGCTGTACTGCCGTTGAGCGATGAAAATCGAAACCTTGAGACACAAGATCGACGCGCTGGACAGCCAGATTCTGCGGCTGTTGAACCAGCGGTTGAGCCTGGTTCAGGAGATCGGCCGGGAGAAGGCTGACTCGGGCCGAGGCGTTTTCGACCCCGCGCGCGAGGCGAGGCTGCTGTCGCGACTGGGCAACGAGAACGGAGGGCCGCTGTCGGAGAAGGCCCTGCGCTCTATCTACCAGATCATATTTTCTTCGGCGCGTGCCATCCAGAAGCGTTTGAGCATCGCATACGTGGGTTCCGAGTGGTCGGAGTGCCACCATGCGGCCATCGACATTTTCGGGCTGGAGGCCGATTACGGGCAATTCGCGGAGCGGGCGGACGCCGCCCGGGCAGTCCGTGCGGGTAAATGCGATTATTGGGTGACCTGCTGTGATCCTGGAAACGGCTTCCAAGAGGTGGCGGCGATGGTCCTTCCCCGCTTTGGCGGGAAGCGTTTTTTGGTGGTTGCAGCCCCCTCGGATAAGTTAACTTAATCCAATGGGCAGTTTTAGCTCCAGGCTGGCGGGTCTGTTTGGAAAGAAAAAGGGTCCGGGAGAACCTGAGGCCGTCAGGGTTCCGAGTCCCGGTAAGACTGAGCCGAGTCTGAGGGATCGCATGCTGGTGGGGCCACCGCCGGTGCCGCCCCCGGCGCCTGGGGTCGTGCCGGTCCCTCCTCCTCTACCGCAGGCGGCCGTGGCCAAGGTGGGCACAGAGAAGATCGATTATTCATCCGCCATAAGGCGCCAAGTTCGAGGGGCGGGCGTTGGCGATCCGAGTGGGCATGCCGTGGCCGTGCCGCCGGTGCCCCCGCTGATGCCGCCGCCGGTGCCCCCGCCGATGCCGCCGCCGATGCCATCCGCGGTACCGCCATTGCCGCCCGTGGCATTGGGGGTGGGATTCGTGCCGCCGGGACCAAGGGCAGCATTGAGGGTACCCGGTGGATTTTTGGAACCGCCCGTGGCCGTGCAACCGCCGGTGGTGCCGCAACCGATGGTTCCGCCGCCTCCGATCGGAATTGCGCGCGAGATACCTGGGATGTCCGGCCCGGGCAGGGGGCCGACCGGTCGTGGGATGGCGTTGATCGAGGAGACGCCTGGGGCGGAGAAAGTTCGTCCGCCGTGGATGTCGGGGGGGCGGAAGACGCAACATTTGAAGCCGCTGCCGCCGCGGGAGGTGCCGTCGTCTCAGGATCCGACCAAGGGAATGGGGGCGCAGCCGCCGCCATGGGTCGCCGGTCCCGAGGTTTTGCCTAGGCCGGTGCCACCGATGCCTGAGCGCGCTCCCCAAATTCCGGTATCCGTGCCTCCCCTACCTGGGAAGGGAGAGGTGCGTTCGGTCGCACCGTCCGCGCCACGGCCCGTTGCATCGGCGGCGACAGGAGCGGCGCCAGCGGTGCCTTCTGCACCGCAACTCCCGGTTCAGCCAGTGGCGAAGGCTCCTCCAGATTTCCGATTCCACGAACTTCCGGTGTTGGATGCCGGAGCGCGACCGTCGGAAGTGGTGTCGTCGGCACCTGCTCCGCGACCGGTTCCGCCGCCCGTGCGGCAGCCTGCGCCCGTGCCCGTCTTGGAACCAGCGAAGATGCCGGAGGTGCGTGTGCCATCGCAGGCCGCTACCGGGCCGAAGATTGGTCCGCCGCCCGTGCGGCAACCTGCGCCCGTGCCCGTTTTGGAACCGGCGAAGAAGCCGGAGGTGCGTGTGCGATCGCAGGCTGCTGCCGGGCCCAAGATTGGGCCGCCGCCGACGGCCGGAGAGTCCGCGGGGAAGGACACCGCCACGCCGTTGGTTCCGATGGTGTTGGCCGAGGTTCCCAAAGCGACTCCGCCGATAGGCGGGGCACAGGTGAGAATGGGGTCACCCGCGAAATCGGACGCGGGGGCTGCTGGCGCGGCGGGGCCTGGTCCGGTTCCGGCCGCACCGGCGCGGGGCGGCAGGGTCGGGGCGATCAGGGGGATTGGGCAACCGATAGGGACTGGCCAGATGCGCGGGATCGTCCCGCAGGGAGCCATCGAGGCACCCACGAGTCTGGCCGCGCGGAGGCGGGGCTCGCGGGTGTGGTCATCGCTGTTCTTGTTAGTGCTCTTGGGCGCGATCGGTGCGGCGGGGTACTTCTATTGGCGGCAGACGCGCGAGACGCGGTTGGTGTGCCAGCCGATGTTGGATGGATACAGGTTGGCGAAGACGGCCTATCTGATGAATCCGCTGGTGGCGGAGGTCGAGCGCCTGCACCAGCGCTATCTGGAACAACTCGCGCCCCTGCAGCAGGAGCAGGCGCGGCGCGAGCAGGCGGTGGCGGCGGCGGACAAGATCGCGAAAGAGGCGGAGGCCCCTGTCGCGGCGGCCAAGCAGGCGCTGGCGGCACTGGAGATGAAGCACAAGCAGGAGGCGGTCGGCATAAATTCGCAGGGCCAGGAACAGTTCGAGGCACGTTTCAAGGTTCTGGAGGGCGAACTGGCCAGCACGCGGCAGAATTTTCAGCGGGCGATCGGCGAACGGGCGCGTCGCATCAAGATCGACTTTTCCGAAGATCCCGCCGAGACCGAACCGGACATCGTGGTGAGCCGATTTAGGACGGGTCTCTATGGGGCCGGGGCCGGGGTAGATCGGAAGGCCGAGCAGGCATGGGCGGAGGAGCAACTCTCGCAATGGCGGACTTATTTTGACTATTGGAAGTCGCAGCGGGCGGCCCTGCAGGAGGAGTTCAAAGGATCGCAGGGGCAATTCGGGAATATTCTGGAACGTCAGAAGGCTGAAGCCGAGCAGGCGCGGGCGGCGATCGCGAAGGCGGAGCAGCAGTTGAGGGCGGCGCAGGATGCAGCCGAGGCGGCCCGCAAGGCGCAGGGCGCCGGCGGATTCGACCCGAAGAGCGTAGAGACCGAACTGTTTGCGCAGATGGATGCGTTGCCCGAAAAATTCAAACTGGCCGAGAGCGGGGAGCGCACGGAGGGCCGATTCGTATTTTCCAAATTGGAGGCCAATCCCAATACCCAGCCCGGAAAGTATGTGGTGTTTTTCCGGGCGTGGAAGGACGACAAGGAGTATTGGGCATTCACCGAGGCGGAAGTGGTGCGCCTGCAGGAGACGACCGCGCGTGTTTTTCAGGAGAGCCTCTTGGACAAGCGGCGCATGTTGCTCGAGGGCAAGTTCGACGCGCAGTAGGCGGGCGGTGGCCGAGGCGGCACCGCCACGGTTGTCGCCGGGCGCGCTACTCCCTGGGGGAGGCGGGGGCTTTCAAAACGCGAATATCCGGGAGGCCCCGGTACATGCCGTCGTAATCCAGGCCGCAGCCGACGACGAACTCGTCCGGGATATCGAATCCTACCCAGTCGGCGCGGACCCGGTGCGGCCGCCGCTTGTGTTTCCTGACGAGGACACAGACGCGGACGGACCGCGAGCCCATTGCCACGAGGCGCGCGCGCGTGGCGGCGAGGGTGAGGCCCGTGTCGAGGATGTCGTCCACGATCAGGACGTTCGCCCCGCGAAAAGCCCCGGGGGTTTTGGTTATCCCGTGGACGGTGCCCGCGCTGCGGGTGGTTTTCCCGACGTAGCTGCGCAGCCTCCAGCACTCGACGCGGAAGGGGATGGTCAGTTGGCGCGCGAGGTCGGCTAGGAAGAAGATCGAACCATTAAGGATGCCGAGGAGAGTGAGATCCCGGTTTTGGTACAGGGCCGATATTTTACGGGCGAGGAGGGCGGTGCGTCGGCGGACCGCGGTAGCAGGGATCAGGATGGGGCCGGGCGCGGGTTCACTCATGGGGCGTCTCAGATGTGTTTCGAGTCCGATTCGTCCTTGGTGGTGTAGCCGGAGTCCTGCCGCCTGAGGTTGACCTCGTTCTTCTTGACATAGGCCGCGTGGACGTCGGCGGCGCTCATGCCAAGGACTTGGGCGACGGAGATCAAAAAGTGGAAGAGGTCGACAATCTCGACGCGGGCATTTTGCTCATCGAACTTCTGATACTTGGCCCACCATTTCCACGGGACGCTGTCGGTGAGTTCCGCGATCTCCTGGGACATGGCGCGGCAGTAGTTGAGGGCCCAGCGAATCTTTTCTTGCTGGTTCATTGTGGCGGTATCGACGCCGATCCGCAGGTTGAGCGCGCGCTGTAGTTCCCAGATTTCTTCGAGTCTATCGGGCTTTGTCATGGTGGTTTTGATAGACAAAGGAGGGCGCATCTGCAATGAAACCGTGGTCACGGTGCCCGGGGCAGTGCCCGGGAGGTGGCGCGATGGAGATCTGACATGGGCGAGGAGCGAGAGGTGGTAATACTGGGCAGCGGCTGCGCGGGGCTGACGGCGGCGATCTATGCGGCGCGGGCAAACCTGCGGCCACTGGTGTTGGCGGGCAAGATGCCGGGTGGGCTGCTGACGACGACGACGGTGGTCGAGAACTACCCGGGGTTTCCGGAGGGGATGGATGGTTTTTCGCTGATGTCGGGCATGCAAAAGCAGGCGGAGCGTTTTGGGGCGGAGGTGCGCTTTGGGGAGGTGGAGTCGGTGGATCTATCCCGGAGGCCATTTGCGCTGGCGACGGACGATGGGGAGGTGGTCGCGCGGGCCCTGATCGTGGCGACCGGCGCGGGGCACCGGCATCTCGGTCTGGAGAGCGAGGGGCTTTTGGAGAACAAAGGGGTAACCTACTGCGCGACGTGCGACGGCGCGCTGCCGATGTTCCGCAACCAGCCTCTCGTGGTGGTTGGGGGGGGCGATTCCGCGATGGAGGAGGCGATGTACCTGACTCGGTTTGGTTCCCGCGTATTCGTGGTGCACCGTCGCGACCAACTGCGCGCGTCCAAGATCATGGCGGACCGTGCAAAGGCCAATCAGAAGATCGAGTTCGTTTGGAACGCCGTGGTATCCGAAGTGCTGGGTGTTGATGCGGGAAGGGTGACGGGCGTCAGGCTCCGCGACGTGGCGACAGGGGCTGGGCGGGAGTTGGCGTGCGCGGGGGTCTTCGTGGCCATCGGGCACGTCCCGAGCACGGCGTTTCTGAAGGGCCAGTTGGAGTTGGATGCGGAGGGGTTCATCGTCCTGAAGGGTGGGACCCGCACGAGCATCGCGGGCGTCTTTGCGGCGGGCGACGTGGCGGATCGCACGTACAGGCAGGCGATCACGGCGGCCGGCACGGGTTGCGCTGCGGCGATCGAGGCGGAGCGGTATTTGGCGGCGCAAGCCTGACAGCGACCGGGGCCGCCCGGTCTGAGAATGGAGGGCCGGTTTGGGCGAGGCGGGCCATTTTGGTGTTTTGCGAGACATCGCGGTCGTCATGACCGTGGCGGGTGCGGTGGCGATCGTCTTCCACCGCCTGAGATTCCCGTTCGTTCTGGGATATCTGGTGGCGGGGATTCTTCTAAGTCCGGGAGTGTATCCGGCGATGCTGGGCCAACCGATCCACGACATGCGGACGGTGAGCGGATTGGTGGACGTGGGGATCGTCTTTCTGGTTTTCAACATCGGGATGGAATTCCGGCTCTATCGGCTGAAGCAATTGGGGGTCCGGGTTGTTCTCTGTGGGCTGATCGAAGCGGCGGTGATGTTTTTGGTGGGGACGTGGGTGGGGCGCACGATGGGATGGGGCACGGTTTCCTCATTATTCTTGGGGGCGATTCTGGTGCCGTGCTCGACGATCATCCTGTCGAAGAGCGTCGGCGAGGCGGGGCTGGTGGGGAGGCCGTTTGCGCGGATGGCGATGGGTCTCGCCATCCTCGAGGATCTGGTGGTGATCGTGCTGCTGATGGTTTTGACGGCGGTGGGTCAGGGGGCGTCTCCAGATCTGGAGAATCTCTGGGGCATTGCCTGGCGGATGATAGCGTTCTTGGCGGCAGCCATCGTCGGGGGGCTGTTGGTGGTGCCGAGGCTGATGAACCGTTTGCATCGGGCGCACCATCAGGAGGCGCTGGTGATCGTGACCTTTGGACTGTGCTTCGGGTTCCCGCTCGTGGCGACGAGGCTGGGATACTCGGGGGCGCTCGGGGCGTTCGTCATGGGACTGATCGCCGCGGAGAGCCTGGCGCGAGAATGGCTGTTGCGGCGACTGGAACCGATGCGGGAATTCTTCGCGGCGCTGTTTTTCGTGTCGATCGGCGTCCTGTTTGACGCGCGTCTGTTCCTGGAGCACGCCGGCGAGGTTGCTGCGGTGGCGTGCGTTTTTGCGCTGGCCAAGGCGGGTGCGGTGTTCTCTGGAGGAGTGGTGACCGGATTTCACTGGAAGCGCAGCCTGAGGGCCGGCGCCGCGATGACGAACCTGGGGGAGTTCTCGTTCATTCTGGCATCGGCCGCGACGGCCCAGGGCCTCGCGCCGGCCACGCTGTATCCGATGATCGTGGGTGTCTGCGTGATCAGCGCGGCATGGTCGCCGCTGGTGATCCGGCGCATCGACCGTTTGGCGGACGGAGTGGACACGGCGATGCCCGGTCCGCTGCGGACATTCCTGGCGCTCTATGAATCGCGCATCGCCCAGCCATGGGCCCCGCGCCAGCCCGGGCGTTGGTGGAAGGTCCTGCGACGGCCGATTCAGAGACTGGCCGTGGAGGTGGCGGCGATGAGCGCGGTGGTGGCGGCCGTGCCGGCGATCCGATCGGGCGTTTCCCATTTTTGGCGGGGCGGTGGCTATCTGTCGCCTGAGCTGGTCGCATGGGGGCTCGCGGTGGTGTTGTGCGTGCCAGCGGGGGTCGCCGCATGGCGCAATATCGGTGTGGTGGCGATGGTCGTGTCGGAGATGGCGGTGCCAAGGAGCGCGGCGGGGGCAGGTCGCGGCCTGTTCGAGAAGGCGGTGGGCGGAGCGGTGACGGGGTTCGCGGGCCTGCTGGTGGTGGGGTGGTTGGTCGTTTTGTCCCAGCCGTTCTTGCCCCCTTGGCCGGTGACCGCCGGGCTGATCCTGGCCGGGGTCGTTCTTTCGACGGTGCTGTGGCGCAAGATGGTCCAGGTGCATCACCGCATCGAGACGGCGATCCAACTTTCGTTGGACCAGGCGACGGACTTGAGCAGCGTGGCCCGGCGCGAGGTGAGGCAATTGCTGGAAGATCGCTATCCGGTGCAGGCAGGCATCCGCGAACTGATCGTCCTGCCGGACTCGCAGGTGGTCGGGCAGAGCCTGCGGCAGCTGCGGCTGCGCGAGGAGACCGGGGCCACCGTTCTGAGCATAAGGAGATCGGGGTTCGAGCTGGTGAATCCCGCGGCAGACTCGGTCCTGTTTCCCGAAGACCACCTGCTGGTGGTTGGGGGGGCGGATGATCTGGAGCGGGTCGACGCGTTCTTTCGGCGGTCGCGGCCCAGGGACGTGCTATCGGCGTCGGAGGTGTGGACCGTGAAGCTGACGGACTATTCGCCGGCCGTCGGCCGTTCGCTGGGCGAATTGAACCTGCGGTTTGCTACAGGAGTATCGGTGGTGGCTGTAATTCGCAACGGAGAGAATAGGCTGAACCCCGACCCTGGCACGGTGCTTGCCGTCGGCGACGCGCTAGTGCTTTTCGGGACGTTGGCACAGCTCAGCCAGGCGGGGGCTCTCTTGGGGGGCGAGATGATGGAGAGTCCCGGCGGGGTTTCTTGACGGTGGTCGGACCCGGTTCTAGCTTCTTAATACTTGAAGCGATGCGGACATCGTCATCCAACGCTCGACCGGCATTCGGCCGGGAGAGGGCGATTCGTTTTCCCCGAGGTGGCCGGAGGTCGGGCGTACCGTCGGGTCTTCATCAATCACTGACCTTAATTCAAATCAAACCAACAAGAGCATGAAAATGAAATGTTTTGCTGGCGCCGCCATGGCTTTGGCTGCGCTGATACCCCTGTCCGCGTTCTCGCAGGACGCGACGGGGGCCGAGAAGAAGAAAAAGGGGCCCCCGGCGAATGCCGTGGTGGGTGTGGTGAAGTCCGTGGACGCGTCGGCGAAGACCGTGACGGTCGAGAACAAGAAGGCCGGTGAGACCAAGACCTTCACGGTCACGGACAAGACCAAAATCAAGGTCGACGGGGCAGACAAGACCCTGGCCGATCTGACCGAGGGGCTGCGAGTCACCGTCGTGCCCAACAAGAAGGGCGATGCGGCGGCGAGCATCAATGGCAAGACGGCTGCACCCAAAGGGGGCGGCAAGAAGAAGGGGACGCAGTAAGTCCTACCCCAGTTGACTGGCGATTGGTTGAGGCGCCCGCTTAGGCGGGCGCCTTTTTTTGTGCCGGGGTCGGCGGGTGCAACGGGAGGTGAGAATCGATCCTCGCCTGCATATTCCACGCGAAGGCGTGAAAGATGCAGGCTAGAGGGTGACCGGGTTAGGTTCGATACCGCGCGATGGGCGGCATCGGGGGCGGGGTCGACCCAGGCGTGGCGCGGGCAATCCTGCCCGCGGCGTCGGCCAAGGCGCGCGGCGGGGCATCACCGGGGCAGAAGATGGGAGGCAGGAGCGCGCTTGCGCGCGATTTGCGCATGGGATCGCCTGCAAGCAGGCTCCTACGATTCGGCGTCTGAATTTGCGAGTCAACGGCGCACCCGCGCGCGCGGGGGTGGCGCTAGCCAGATTCGTCCACGCGCCGGATTATTCAGGGTGGAACTTCTGGGGGTGGGGCCGTTTTGGACTGCGGTGGCAGAGCGAAGCGGCGACACCGCTTTTGCCTCCGGCGGAGCCGAGACCGATGGCCCCGACTCGCGCTTCGCGCGCTGCCAAAGCGGTGGCGCCGTCCGGCGGTTGCCGGACTCTGCCACCGCAGTCCAAAACCCTCGCCGCGCAGATCCTGGGTCGGGCACGAGCCGCGCACGCGATCAGCGCCCGAAGTTTCAGGTCAGGGGCTTGTAGGACCTTGATTGGCTGGCGGGTTTTCGGGCGAACCATCAAAAAGGCCGCAATAGGCCTTGGCAATCATGAGGCCGCAGATGGGATAGGCGGCCAGCAGTCCCACGCCGCAGAGAAGTGCGCCGACGATCGCGAATGCGATCGCGATGAGGCAGAGCCCGAACATCGGGAACCAGTGTGGGGTGACCGTCTTGCGACTCGTTTCCATGGCATCCCAGAAACCCTGATTCTTTTCCATTACCAAGGGAATGGAGAACGCGTAGGCGACGGCCAAGTATATGCCGGGCGCGACGCAAAGGAGGACGCCGATGGTGATGGCGATGCCCTGGACGATGCCCAGGACGCCGAGCGGCACGGGCTTTTCTCGGAAGCCCGCGAAGAGGTCGGCAAGATCGGGCTGGCCGCCGCGGACGACGCGGATGAGATAGCGGTATGCTCCGCCCCCGAGCATCGTGCCCAGGACGGTGCCAACGAAGCTGCCGACGAAGTAAAGAGGCATGCCGATGAGGGTGAGCGTGTGGCCGTCGCTTCCGCGATTCTTGCCAATCTCCATCATGATGTTGCCGGCGAGACCGATTATGTTGCAGGCAAGGCAGACGGCGGCGGCCACTAGGGTGGCGATGACGAGCGCCAGCCAATGCTCCTGGAACAGCCGGAAGGCCGTCGAAATGCAAGCGCCGATGTCGATGCCATTCGAACCGGTCGCGGCTGGCGGGGGCGGGACCGGGGCGGCCAGTGCGCCGGAGAACTCGGGCATCGAGCCAACCGTGGACCAGTCCGCGGCGCCCTCGGCCTTGATCTTGGAATGGTTGTCGAGTCGGCCGTCGGCGATCCACTCGCGAATGGTGCCCTCGGGTACCGGTCCGTATTCCTGGCCGTCGCCGCCGATGATGCGGTAGTTCATGAGATCCTCCCTGTTCCTTGTGGGGGCCGTGTGCCCTTCGCGGAGTTTGGCCGCGGGTGAGCGGCGCGCGAGCAAAAAATGCTGGCCGGGTGGGCCATTAATTAGAGTTGTAGAACAGCCACCTAAGAATTGCTAATTATTCATTTGCCGGGGACCAAGGCCGCGGCAACTTTGGCGTCTCAGGCATGTCTGGCACAGGATCGATTCCGGCGGGGCACGGCGGGGCGGACGGTGGGGGGCACCCGCACGCCCGTGGCTCCGTGTGGAGAACGTACGTCTTCTCGACCGACCACAAGATGATCGGCATCCAGTATGGGCTGACGTCGCTGGTTTTCATGCTGCTGGGTTTCTTTCTGATGCTGGCGATGCGCTGGCAGCTGGCGTATCCGGGGCAGCCGCTGCCGCTGATCGGGAAATTCTTTTCTCCGCAGAACCCGTTTCTGCCCGGTGGGGCGATGTCGCCGGACCTCTACAACAGCTTTGGTGCAATGCACGGGACGATCATGATTTTCCTGGGGGTGGTGCCGCTTGCATTTGGGGCGTTTGGCAACTACGTGGTGCCGCTGCAGATCGGGGCGCCGGACATGGCGTTTCCGAGGATCAACATGGCGAGCTACCACGCGTATCTCTGGGGCGGCGTGCTGATGCTGGCGAGCTTCCTTGTGCCCGGTGGGGCGGCCAAGTCGGGTTGGACGTCGTACGCGCCGCTGGCGAGCGTTGCGGACACGCGGGCGCTGGCCCCCTCGACAGTGTTCCACCCCGTGTTCAACGGGCAAACGATGTGGCTGATCGCGATGGTGCTGCTGATCACGTCTTCGTTGCTCGGGGCCGTGAATTTCATAACGACGATCATTCAGCTTCGGGCGAAGGGCATGTCGTGGATGCGGTTGCCGTTCTTCGTGTGGGCGCAGCTCGTGACGGCTTTCTTGCTGCTGCTGGCATTCCCTCCCCTGGAGGCGGCCGGCATCATGCAGCTGATGGACCGGCTGGCCGGGACGAGTTTTTTCGTGCTGTCGGGGCTATACGTGGGAGGGAAGCTACTGGAGGCGAGCGGGGGCGGGAGTCCGATCCTGTGGCAGCACCTCTTCTGGTTTCTCGGGCATCCGGAGGTGTACGTGCTGATACTTCCGGGGATGGGGATCGTGTGCGAGGTGATCGCGGTCAACAGCCGGAAGCCGATCTGGGGTTATCGGCCGCTGGTGTTGGCGGCTATCGCGATAGGATTCCTGTCCTTCATGGTGTGGGCGCACCACATGTACCTCACGGGGATGGGTTCCAAGGTAAGCACATTCTTCCAGACGACGACGGTGCTGATCTCTGTGCCGTCGGTGATCATCCTTACGGCGCTGCTGATATCGCTATGGGGTGGGGCGATCCGGTTCACCACGCCGATGCTGTTCGCGGCCGCGTTTATCCCGATGTTTGGGTTGGGGGGGCTGACGGGATTGCCGCTGGCGTTCAACGCGATCGATCTGGCGCTGCACGACACCTATTATGTCATAGGGCACTTTCACTACGTGGTGGCACCGGGAACGATCTTCGCGCTTTTCGCGGGGATCTACCACTGGTACCCGAAGATCACCGGGCGGAGGATGAGCGAGTTTTTGGGGAGGGTGCATTTTTGGCCGTCGCTGGTCTGCATGAACGGGATCTTTCTTCCGATGTTCCTTCAGGGGATGGCGGGGGTGCACCGGCGCTGGTACGACGGCGGTGGGACGATCGCTAACCCGACGTACGAGTTGGTGAGAGGCGCGATCCACTGGAACGAGTTCATGTCGATCTCCGCATTTCTTCTGGCGGCCGCGCAGGTGCCGTTCATCGTGAACCTGTTCGTCAGCCTCTGGAGAGGGGAGAGGGTGGGGGATAATCCCTGGGAGGCGACGACGCTGGAGTGGGCGGCGCCGACGCCACCGCCCCATGGGAATTTTGCCATGCCGGTGGAGGCACATCGGGGACCGTACGAGTACAGCGTGCCGGGCCACGAGAGGGATTTCCTGCCGCAGTGGGAGGCGGTGAAAGGGAGCGGGACCTAGGGTCAGGCGATGGAGATCCCCTACACCGTGCACGAGCGGCCCGACACGGGCCTTTGGAACGCCAAGGTGGGCGTGTGGCTCTTCCTCGCCTCTGAGGTGATGCTCTTCGGCGGCCTATTCTCGGCATACATTTTTCTGCGGATCGGGGCGGACTACTGGCCGCATCATGCGCTCAACGTGCCGCTGGGGCTGACGAACACCATCGTGCTGATCACCTCGAGCATCACGATGGTCTTGGCGTGGGTGTCCGTGAAGATGCGGGATTTCGGGCAATTCCGCTTCTGGATGTCCGCGACGCTGGGGTGCGGTTGCCTGTTCGTGGTGATCAAGTCGATCGAGTACCGCGACAAGTTCTCGCACTATGGGGTGGTGTTTCGCGACGAGGCGGCGTTCCGAAAATATGAGCCGGAGCTGAGTGCGCTGGGGGCGAATATCAAGACCAACACCGAGGGGCACGGGGCGCGGTTGGACAGGACACCGCACTTTGAGATCGCGGGGCACCTGGCGAGCGGGGTGACGGCGGACGCGATCGAGTTGGCGCCCGACCGGCACGAGGGTGGCGCGAAGGGCGGTGCGCACGGCGGGGCGCTTCGGGTCGCGCTCGCGGACGTTGCCCGGTGGGGGGTGTTCGCCCCGAGATACAGCACCTATTACGCGATCTATTTCACGCTGACGGGGCTCCATGCCCTGCACGTGCTGGGCGGCATGGTGGTGCTGTTCTACTTCTTGGTGACTGGGGCAAAGATGTTTGCGGCGGATCCAGAGCACCTGGCGAACCGCGTGGAGGTCGGGGGCTTATTTTGGCACTTCGTGGATCTGGTGTGGATCTTTCTATTTCCGGTATTGTATCTGCTGTAGGAGGCGCGATGGCGGAAGATCGGGCGTCGAGTGAGAGGAGGGGTTTTGGGGAGCGCGCGCGCGATATATTCGCGCACGGCTGGTCGCGCCACTACATCCAGGTGTTCCTATATCTGCTGGCGCTCACGATCTTGACGGTCCTGGCGTCGTATCTCCCGATCGGGGTCGCGGGCCACGTGTTCATCGCGCTGTTGATCGCGGCGATCAAGGCGGGGTTGGTCGCGGCGATCTTCATGCATCTGCTGCACGAAAAGGTCGTGATCCACCGGTTCATGGCATTCACCGTGTTGTTTTTCCTGGCGCTGGTGTTCCTGTCGGTTCTCGCGCTCAAAAACACGGTGGTGGGGGCCCAGTGAGATGTCGCTGAAATACTTCCATCTCGTATTTGTAAATGCGGCGCTGCTGCTCGCGGGCTGGTTCTGCTGGTGGGCATGGGGCGAGTACGAATCTGGGGGTGCCGGGGTCAACCTGGGATACGCGATCGGGGCCGGTGTCGTGGCATTTGCGTTGCTCGGCTATGAGGTATGGTATTTCCGAAAGGTGAGACGGCTGGATCTGGAGTGATCGCCATGCTGTTGCGAGGGTTATCGGTGGTCGTGGCCATGGTTGCGCTGGCGCCGCAGGGCGCTGAAGCTTGCGCCGTCTGTTTTGGCGCCAAGGGGCAACCGGTGACGGAGGCCGCGGGCGACGCGATCCTGTTTCTCCTGGGGCTGGTGGGTTGCGTGCTGGCGGCAATCGTAGCATTCATCGTGTGCCTGGTCCTGCGCGGCCGGCGCGTGGCCGGTGCGGCGGAGGGTGCGCGATGATCAATCAGCTCTTGGGCATGCCGGTGAATGCCTCGGAGCACGGGGCGCAGATCGACCATATGCTCGAGGTGGTGCACTGGTTCATGCTGGCGCTGTTCGTATTCTGGGGGGCGTTTTTCGCGTATTGCCTGATCCGGTTCAACGGCCGCGCGCACCCGAAGGCGGACTATTACGGGATGCGATCCCGCTTTTCGACACATGCGGAGATTTCAGTGGTCCTGATCGAGGCGTTCCTGCTGATCGCCTTTGCTTTTCCGCTCTGGGCCGCGCGGGTCAACGAGATGCCATCGGATGCCGACGCGGTCGTCGTGCGGATCATCGCCCAGCAGTTCGGGTGGAATTTTCACTATCCGGGCAAGGACGGGAAGTTCGGCCGGCAGGACCCGAAGCTGATCGATGCGCAGAACCCGATCGGGCTCGACCGGTCGGATCCTGATGCCGGGGACGATCTGGTGACCATCAACGATATCCACCTGCCGGTGGGCCGGCAGGCCATCGCGCACATCACGTCACGGGACGTGATCCATAACTTCTGTTTGCCGAACATGCGCATTGCCCAGGATGCGATTCCCGGGACGAGCGTTCCGGTGTGGTTCAAGCCGGTCCGGCAAGGGGAATACGAGGTCGTCTGCGGCCAGCTCTGTGGGGCGGGGCACTACAGTATGAAGGCGTGGCTCTACGTCGACGCGCCCGAGGACTACCAGGCGTGGCTTGATGGCATGGCCGCGAGGCAGCTGGGTCCTTCGGGTGCGGCGAAGCCGCCGCAGCCCGCGAATCCGGCAGCGGCACCGTAGGGGGTTGCACGATCTGGGGCCGGGGCCTAGCCTGTGTGCCATGAGAGACGATGTGCTCGGTGGCGGGCGTCCGGTGACGCGGCGCTGTTTTTTCGTTGGGACGATGGCTGCGGCGGGTGCCTCGCTGGGGGCGAGCCTTGAGGAGCGGGCCCTGGCGGCGGGCGGGGGCGAGGGGGGCGCACCGGTGCCGAAGGGCGAGATGCCGACGGGCAAGATCGGCAACGTGACGGTGAGCCGATTGATCTGCGGGGGCAATCTGATCAGCGGCCACGCGCACAGCCGCGACCTCGTGTACGTGTCGCCATTGCTGAAGAACTATTTCACCGACGAGAAGGTCTGGGCGACGTGGCGGGCGTGCGAGGAGCATGGGATCAACACGATGATCTGCAATCCCCGGGACGAGCGCGCGGTGGGGTTGTTCCGGGAGTACCGGGAGAAGCGCGGCGGCAAGATCCAGTGGCTGGCGCAGATCGCGCCGGATCCCGATGATCTGAAAGGCGCGGTGACGCGGGCGATGGACTCGGGCGCGAGCGCCATCTTCCTTCTGGGCAACTTGGGCGACCGATGGGTTTTTGATGGGCGGGTGGACGTGATCGACCGGCTGATCAAGTTGATCAAAGAGCGCGGCGTCCCGGCGGGTGTGGCGGGGCATTCCATCGAGACCCCGCTCGCGTGCGAGGAGGCCGGGATCCCGGTGGATTTTTACATGAAGACATTTCATCGGACGGATTACTGGTCGACGCGACGTCCGGACCAGCACAAGGAGGTCATCGAGAACTATTCGGTGGATAACTACTGGGACATGGAGCCGGACAAGACCATCGCGGAGATGGGCAAGATCCAGAAGCCGTGGATCGCCTACAAGGTATTGGCGGCGGGGGCCATCCGTCCGGCGAAGGGCTTCGATCACGCCTTTGCCCACGGGGCGGATTTCGCGTGCGTGGGCATGTTTGATTTTCAGATCGCGGAGGATGCGGCCATCGCGCGGGAAGCTGTTGCGAAGCACGCGAAGCGATCGCGGGCGTGGATGGCGTAGCCGATCGGTTTTGAATACGGGGAGACTGAAAAAACGAATAGTGTGGGATTGACCATCGGCCGGCCGGTTGCAAAATGCAGCTCAGTCGCGCCGAAGACGCGACGCCGGAAGAACATGATCCCGATGCACCACGTCCAAATGCCGTTGGCAATGCTTGGCGCCGCGTGCCTGTGCGCGTGGCTGAATCCCGGTACCGCATCGGGCCAGGCGATTGGCACACAGTATGTTTGGAACGGCAGCAGTTCCTCGGATTGGACGAATTCCGCCAACTGGACCGGGGGCAACGCGCCCCCTTTTGGTGGCGGCTTCAACGATCGCCTCCAGATCAACAACGCTGGCGGCAATCCGCTGGTCTATTCCGCGGACCTCGGCCACACGATATACGAAACCACCAACCTTGTAGGCGGCACCACCGCGCGCGCGCTGCTCATCGGCAATACCACTCGTGGTTTCATGCAGATCACCGGCGGCACCTTCGAGTCTCGCGGTGACCAGCCAGATCTCATTGGCAACGCCATCGGCGTATCGACGCTATTGATCAATGGCGGCAACTACATCAACACCAACCAGAATGCCCTTGGAAATGCCGACCGGACGCTCGAGATCCTTTTCCAGACCCGCAATGCCACCGCGATCGTGAACATCGCGAGCGGGATGATGGCGGTCAACACCATCCGGTTCGGCAATTCCGCCGGCGCCAGCAATTCTTTCGCCGCCATCAATCTGGGCGGCGGCGTCCTGGCCGCGCAGAGCATCACGCCGGTGGCCAGTCTTCCCGCGAGCACCACCACCGAGTTCAATTTCGACGGCGGCACGCTCCAGGTGCTCGGCAGCGCCCCGGCGCTTCTTCAGGGGCTCACCCGCGCAAACGTCAGCACCAACGGGGCCGTCATCGACACCGCCGGCTACTCTGCCACGGTCGGACAGTCCCTTATCCACCATGCCTCGCTCGGCGCTTCCCCTGACGGCGGCCTGCGCAAGCTGGGCGGGAACCGCCTCACCCTCACCAACGCCAACACCTACACGGGCCAGACCACGGTGGAGGCCGGACAGCTCCGGATCTCGGACCCGGCCGGATTGGGCACGGCTGACGGTGGCACGGTGGTATCCAACGGAGCCCGCGTCGAGCTTTCCGGCAATATCACTGTTTTGGGCGAAGCCATCACCATCAACGGCTCCGGCGGTGACAACACGGGCGCCCTCCAGGGCGTCGGCGGCACCAACACATGGGCTGGCCAGGTCATCCTCGGGTCGGGCACCGGCTTCAACGGGACTCGAGTCGGCGGCAGTGGCGTGCTCCGCCTCGCCGGCCAGGTCACCGACAACGGCGGCGGTTTCGACCTCGCCGTCCGCACGTCAGGGTCCTCCGATATCGTCGCCCTCTCCGCAACCAACAACTCGTATCGGGACACGTACGCTGTGATCGGCACGCTCCAGATCGAGGGCGGCGACGACCGTCTCCCCACCTCCACCGCCCTCCACGTCGGCAACAACGTCAATGGGGGCTCCGCCACCTTCGACCTCAACGGGCTCAACCAGAGGGTCGCGGGCTTTTTCTCCGACGGGACCTTCATGCCGATGGCCGTCACCAACAGCCAGGCGGGACTCTCCATCCTCACGGTCGATAACGCCTCCCCCAACAGCTATGGAGGCATCAGCAACAATGCATCGATCGGAGGCAACCTGAAACTCGTCAAGACCGGCGCTGGCCTTCTCAACCTTTTCGGAAACGACACCTACACTGGCGAAACGATCGTCTCCAATGGCATCCTCGCCGTCAACGGCACCCACACGGGCGGCGGCCTCTACACCGTTAACAGCGGCGCCACCATCCGCGGCACCGGCCTTGTCGAGGCCGCCCTCCACACCCTTACCAACAGCACCGTTGCCCCTGGCAACTCGATCGGCACGCTCACCTTCAACGGTAACGCCGAGCTGGACGGGGTTCTCCAGATCGAACTCGACGGTACCGGCCCAGGGCTCAGCGATCTCCTCGTCGTCACCGGCCAGCTCGATATCTCTCAGACCTTGCTCGATTTCAATGCCCTGACCGCCGTCGATGACACCGCGTACATCTTCGCCTCCTATGGCTCACTGGTCACAAACGTGAACGGCTTCTTCAACGTGGTAGACCTTCCCACGGGCTATAGCATCGACTACAGCTATCTCGGCAACCAGATCGCCCTCGTGATTCCCGAGCCCTCCACTTTCGCCCTCGTCGCCGCCGGCCTTGTCCTCCTCCTCGCCGCCCGGCACCGCAGGCGCCCGTAGCCCGGTCCGCCCGCGGTCTAGGGCGATCCTCTGGAGCAATGGATCGCGTGAGGCCGTCCCCGCCCGCCGCTCACACAAACCAATCCTGCCAGACGGCTTCTTCGGGGAGGATGGGGCAGTCGAGAGAACCTTCGGCCGGATGGCGTTCCAGGACGATGTCACCGCGCAGCAACCTGACGCAGAAGGGCGCGGAGTCACCCGGGCACAGGCCGAGGCTGGCGAGGGGGGTGGCGATTTCGAGGACATCGGCGATGGCGATGCGCGCGGGGATAGTCTCGGGCGAACCGTCGGGGTGGACGCGCACGACTGTCGTGGCCTTGAGGCCGGGCGCTACAGGGATTTGGATGGTGGCGGGGCGGGGATCGACGAATTCGATTTCGAGGGTGACGTCGTTGATCTCGGAGAGGTCGATCCTGATGTAGAGCTGGGAGGCGTCGTTGCCAAACCAGATGCCCTGGGTGAGACGGTTCGCCTGATACATGGCGCCCGACTGGAGTGCCGTGTCGAAGTGGCCCGCGCCGAAGTATTCGAAGAAGCTGAGGACGTAGCCGTTGACGTTTGGGCTGATCAGGGTGCTGGGGCGTGTGTACACGAGCGCCGGGCGTCCCTTTCGGACGGGTTGTCCCAGCTCGGCAGGGGGCGCGGCACCTAAAACGGCGTAGACGGCCGCGAGGTGTTTGCGGAACAGTTCATCGAACAGGAAATCGAGGCCCGTTTGGAAATCGGGCCCAAACCACCAGAACCAGTCGCTCCCTTCGGCGGCGAGGAGGGACTCTTTGGCGCGCGCTGCGACGTCGATCGGCGCGGCGGGCGCATGCGATTCAAAGAAAGCTCGGGCATTGCCGAGGAGTTCCCATGCGCGGTTTTCCTCCTCGTCGCCGATCCAGATATCGAAGTCGCTCTGGATCCAGGATCCGGTGTGGAGGCGGGTGATGCGACGGGAGGGCGGATGTGCGTCAAGGAAGCGCGTGGGGAGCTCGGGCGCGAGGATTTTGCTTTGCACGAGTCCCTCGTAGAAGACGCGGAGGAAGCGCCGGCCACCATCCGGAAAGCTTTCCCAGGCGTTTTCGCCATCCAGGACGAGTGTTGCGACGGCATCCTCGCCGCGCGTGGCTTCGGCGATCCGCTCGAGGTGGACGATGAGGTGTCGTGCGGCGGAATCGGGGGGGTTGCGGGCGGCGTTGAATCCGATGAAGTCGGAGAGCGAGCGTTCCCTGAACAGCGCGGCGGCCTCGGCGCCATCGTGTGAGCAGATCCACGGGTGAAAGAGCTCGTCTCGGTGGTGCGGCGGGCGGCCGTCGGCAGCCAGCGAACGAAAGAGGTTGCCCTCGTCGGTGAAGAAGAGGCGGATCCCGGCATCGCGCAGGATGGGAATGATCTCGGGCGAGACGGAGCCCTCGGCGGGCCACATGGCGGTGGGGCGGCGACCGAAGGTCTGCTCGTGCTGGCGGATGGCGAGGGCGACCTGCTCGCGGGCGTCGTCGGGGGCCTGGAAGCGCCGGGGAAGTGTGCGTGCGGGCATGCAGCGCCGGGCGAGATCGGTGTCGATGAGCAGCGGCAAAATGGGGTGGTAGTAGGGCGTGGTGGTGGTCTCGATGATGCCGGCGGCCTCGGCCTCGCGGTAGTCCTCGAGCACGCGCGCGAGGATGCGGTCGTGGGCATCGAGGACGGCGCACTTTTCGTCCTCCGTAAAACGGGCGCCCTTGAGCTTCAGTTCGCGGATCTCTGGAAACATCGATTCGGCGGTGAAGCCGCACCAGGCCAGGTTGAACCAGACCTGCAGGTCCAGGAGATCCTGTTTCGAGAAGCGGTGCCGGTCGCGCTCGATCTCACCGCGCGAGGCCCGAGGACCGCGGAGCTGAAGGAGTTGCCAGTAGCGCGGATGGGGGCGGATGAGATTGTCCCAGTTCGCATTGAAGAAATGCAGGAGGATGCTCGTCTGCTCGGATTCTGTGAGGTCGGCGGCGGGTTTGCGGCTCCAGTCGTACCAGACATCGCGCACCTCTCGCCGCGCGAGTCCCTGGATCTGCCGGATGAGGACGGGGGTGAAATTGAATGTTGCGCGCGCGCCCTCGACGGCGCGGAGCGCATGGATCATGTCGAAGTAACCTTTGGCGGCGTGGAGCCTCGCCCAGGGCATCAGTGCGGTGTTGGTGGAAGGATCCACGTACAACGGCTGGTGCATGTGCCAGAGGATGACGACGTTTAGCATTGGTGGGGAACTGGGCTAGGGGTGCTGGGTTCGACGTGCCGGCGGCTATTTTGGGAGTTGGACCTGACGCAGGTGGCGGGCGGCTTCCTCGGGGGTGACGGTATTGATGAAACAGCCGGTGGCCATCTCGAATCCGGCAAAGATCGAGAGGCGCGGAAGGATTTCGATGTGCCAGCGAAAGTCATCGCGAACGGTGGGCCACCGGAGTGCATCTTCTTGGATGGGGGCGGAGATCAGGAGCATGTTGAAGGGCGGATCGTCCAGGGACGCGTGGAGGCGGGCGAGGACCTCCCGGAGGATTTCGGCGAGCTGCCAGAAGTCATGGGTCTGGCAGCGGCCGAAGTCGTGCGATTGGAAGGAGGGATAGATCGCGATCTCGAAGGGCGTGCGGCTGGCGTAGGGGCAGAACGCCAAGAAATCATGATTCTGGCAGATCAGGCGCTCGCCCGCGTGGCGCTCGGCATCGAGGATATCCTGGAAGAGTGATCGGTCGGTGCGCTCGAAGTGCTCGCGCGCCGCGTCAAGGCGTGCGGCGGCGGCGGGTGGCACGAAAGGGGTGGCGACGATCTGGGAGTGGGGATGGCGGAGGGTTGCGCCGGCGAGGGCCCCGTGATTTTTGAATGCGACCAGATGCTTTAGGCGGATGTCACGGCGAAGGTCTTCCCAGCGGGCGCGGAGCGCCTCGAACACGCGCACGATCTGCTCGGCGGGCAGCTCGTGGAAGGGCCGATCGGGCACGTGGGTTTCTGCCACGACCTCGTGCGCGCCGATCCCGGTCATGGCATCGTAGATCCCATCGGCGCGGCGGGTGAGTTCACCCTCCACGCGGAGCGCGGGATAGCGATTGGGGACGACGCGGACCAGCCAATCTGGCGAATTGTGGGGTCCTCCGTTGGGGCGAATGGCGAAGACCTCTGGGGGGGTGAGGTGCTCGCGCCCGTGCGTGAAAGGGCTTTCTGCGGCGTGCGAGGTAAGGCCGACCTTGAAGTCGGTGGGGCGACGTCGGCGCTCGGTCGAGAAAACGACCCAACGGCCCGAGAGGGGATCTCGGCGGAGTTCAGGCACGGGCGTAGACCTCCTCGGTTCTTTGCGCGGAAACATCCCAGGAGAAATCCTGGGCCATGGCCATCCGGGCGACGGAGTCCCAGGCGGCTCGGTCCTGGTAGAGTTCGATGGCGCGGCGGATGGCGCCGAGCATCGCGGTGCGGTTGCAGGGGCGAAAGACAAATCCGGTGCCCTGGCGCGCTTCGGCGTTCCAGTCGGTCACGGTATCCGCGAGCCCGCCGGTGCCGTGGACGATGGGGAGGGTGCCGTATCGTTGCGCGTAGAGCTGGCTGAGGCCGCAGGGCTCGTAGCGGGATGGCATGAGGATGGCGTCGCAGCCGGCCTGGAATCGGTGCGCGAGTTTCTCGGAGAATCCGATATCAACCGAGATTTTTTCGGGGTTTTCGTCCATGGCGGATTTGAGCCATGATTCTAGATCGGGGGTGCCGGAGGCCAGGACGAAGAAGCGGACGGGCATTTTGAGGAGCTCTGGCCAAGAGTCGCGAAGGAGGTCGATGCCCTTCTGGGGGTCCAGTCGGCTGACGATGCCGACGAGGAGGTCGGCGGTGTCCTTGGGCCAGCCCGCACGCTTGAGCAGGTTGCGGCGGCAGGCGGCCTTGCCCTCGGCCAGCGTTTCCGCGGTATAGTTTTCTTTGATGTTGGGATCGGTGGCCGGGGACCAGAGGGCGCCGTCGATGCCGTTGAGGATGCCCGTGAGCTTGGCCGCGTTCGCGCGGAGCGTGGCATCGAGGCCGCGGCCGTACGCGGGTGTCTGGATCTCGTTGGCGTAGGTGGGCGAGACCGTCGTCACCTGATCCGCGTGTGTGATGCCGGCTTTGAGGCAATTGAGGTGGCCGTAGTGCTCGAGTCCCGAGTCTGGCGCGAAGTAGCGCTCGGGGAGGTTGCAGAGTTTGAAATCGATGCCCCAGAAGCTGCCCTGATAGCCGAGGTTGTGAATGGTGAAAACGGACTTGAAACTGGCGCCCGCGGCCCGGGCGAATGCGGGGACGAGGCCGGTCTGCCAGTCGTGGGCGTGGATGATGTCGATGTCGGGCGAGATACTGCCGGCGAGTGCGACGACGGCCTTGCTGAAGAAGATGAATCTCTCGGCGGTGTCCTGATAGTCGCCGAGGTCGCTGCCGTAGAGCCCCGATCGGTCGAAGAATTCGTCGCGACGGACGAGGAAGACCGTGACCCCGCTTGGGGTAGTTGTCTGATAGATTCGCCCGGTGAGGATGCGGTCGCCCATGGGTATTTCAAGCGTGAGGCCGGGATCGAAAAGATCCGGGTTGCATTCCATGACGTGGCGATAGAGGGGCAATGCGCAGGAGACGGAGTGTCCCCGCGCCTGGAGGGCGGAGGGGAGGGCACCGAGGACGTCGGCGAGCCCCCCTGTCTTGGCCAGGGGGTAGAGTTCGCTTGCGGCAAAGAGGATGTTCATAGATGCGCTCGGATGCGGCAATGGCAGGGGCCCGCGGGCGGGAAGTCAAGATGCGGTTTGGTGCGGCTACTACTGCATGGCGCCGGTAACCTGGGCGGCGGTGCGGCCGGTGAGCTTGTCGCGGGCATCCTTGGCGGCGGTGAGGTCCGGCTGCAGCCGCAGCGCCTCCTCGTATGCGACCAGCGCCTCGGCGTCCTTTTGCTGGGCGGAGAGCAATTGGCCTTTTAGCAACCAGGCCCGAGGGGCCTGCGGGACCAGCCGCAGGCATGCCTCGATCTCGGCGGTGGCTTCTGGCAGGCGGCCGAGAACGGCGAGTGCACCGGAGCGGAGAAAACGGATCTGGCCGTCGTTGGGATCGCTGGCCAGCGCGCGGTCCAGGTCGGACAGTGCGTCCGTGCCACGTCCAAGTTGAAGGAGCATGGTGACTCGACCGAGCGTCGCAGTGGGATTCGTCGGCTCGATCGCCAGAACGGCCGAGTAGGCGGCGAGGGCCTCACTGCTCTGGGCCTGGGCATCCAAGAGTTGGGCGCGCTGGAGCAACGCGGGTGTGAAGGCAGGGTGGTGGCTGATGATCCGGTCGAGCTCTTTTTTGGCCTGATCCGTCATTCCCTGCGCCATAAGGGCGATGGTGCGAAGCCAGAGGTTTGTCACCGCATTGGGCTGGACGTCTAGCGCGGTGTTCAGGTCCTTGATGGCGGCCGAGGGGTTATTCTGGCGAAGGCGGACCTCCGCCCGGAGCGCCAGGGCCTCGGTTTGAAAGGGATCGGTCTGGAGGAGGTAGGAGAGGGCTCTTTCCGCCTGGTCGAATTCTCCCCGGGCGATCGCCTGCCGCGAGAATTTGATGGGAGCAAACGCGGATTGGACGGCGGCGGTGGAGGACTGCGTTTCGGCGGGCCTCCAGGGGTGTTGGAGTCGGTATGCACCGTAGCCTATTCCGCCCAAGAGGGCGGCCAAGGCTGCCAACGGCCATGCGGTGTGCAGGGCAACGTCCCACGCGTATCGATCCAAGGTGCGAATATTGTATCGTGAAGCGCGGATGGGGCAATTCCATAATCGGAATTATTGGATTGGGGGCTTTTTCGTCATTTTCATTGCGGCAGATTTGGGTCAAAAGATTATCGAATGGCGAGAATTAGGCAGGCGGGGGACAGGAAGAGGCCCAAGGCATCGACAGGTGCGATGGCCGGCGAAGCGGCGCGTGTTTCGGTGCTTGTTGGCCTGCGGCGTGCGGGGGGGCGTGGGGCGACTTTGGTCCAGCTGGGGTGTCGGAAAGTTGGGGATGCGAAGTATCGGGCCATTCGGGCTCTTGTGGGCGAGGGGGCGGTGGTTGTTTTCGGGGATGGGCGCAACGCCTTGGCCGTGCTGGCTGATCGCGCGCCGACCGGGGAGGCGCTGGCGCGGAAGATCGATGCGCGCGCATCGATGAAGCGGGGTTGCGCCCTTGGGCGCGAGGACGTGGCCGCGTGGTGCAGCGCGGCAGAGGAGTTCCTGCTGGATGGGACGTTGCGATTACTGGTGAAGTCGGGGCGGCTGATAGCGTTGCGGCGCGGGGAGGCGACCTTCTATACGCACGCGGACAGTTTTGTTGCGGTCCAACCGGGGTCACGGCCCAAGGTTTCCGAGCCGGAGAAGCCGTCGGGACACGATGTGCGGTTTCGGGTTGTGGAGGCATATAGGCGCCTTGTGGAACGGGATGGATTCAGCAACGTGATTATCGCGGACCTCCGCCGGGAGGCTGACATTTCACAGGAGCAATTGGTGGCCCACCTGCTGGATCAGAGCCGTTGCGGGAGGGCGCATCTGGGGCGCGGAGATTGGTCGCTGGCCGATGAGGCGACGCGTCAGGCGGCGGTGATTGTCGGAGGCGAGCCGCACTTGAGAGTGCGGCTGGTGGTATAATCGATATGGCAAATGGACAGCCAGCCGGTGATCGACAGAACCCGTTCGAGGACAATATCGTATTTGAGCCGCGGCGAGTGGAGCGCCCTGTGACCGGGCTCAATGACGCGGCCTTGGACGCGCTGGCCGCGCGCGTCAGGCCGTTGCTTGGGGGACGGCGTCCGAGGGTGGATGCCCGGCTGCCCCACGCGGTTCTCGTGACGTCGGTGGAGCCCGGGTTTGGCAAGAGCCATCTGATCGGGCGGCTCTTGGTCAAGTTGGGGGGCGACGCCACGCTGGTGTACGTGAGGCCCTTTCAGAATCCCGCGACATGTTGGCGCTCGATCCTTCTTCGGGCGGTGCAGGAGTTGGATTATCCCGAGGGTGGGCCATCCGGATCGACCCCTCTTGATGCGCTGGCGTGTCATGTCATAGCGGAACTGGTGGCGCGCGCGATACGGGCGGGGCTGGTGGAGGGCGTCGAGCGCGAGCAGGCGGCACTGCATGTGTGCTCCGATCCGGTGCGCGTTTTTGGTGGGCAGGACGAGGCATGGTCGGGCTGGTTGCGGCGGGAGTTTGGGAATCTGCTGCCTTTCATGGAAAGCGAACTGCGCAGGTCTGGCCTAGACCTGAAGGCGCTGTCCGGGTCATGGCTGCGCGCCTTTTTCCATTACATTTATTCGCGCGAGGATTTTTTGCGGCGAACCATGTGTGTGGATTGGATGAAGGGGGAAGCCCTTGATCCGGGCGAGATCGGCGAGATGGGCATCAGGCCTTCGGATCTGCCCAGACCCGATGACTCCGCTGCGGAGCTCAACGACGTGTGCAAGGGCAGGCTTTTCGACCTGTGCGCGCTGGCCGGCTTCCATCGGCCGTTCGTGTTCTGTTTTGACCAGACGGAGCTGTACGGCGATGATGCGGAGCTGGCGGCCGTCTTCGGGACGGTGGTGGCCGAGATGGTGCAAAACGGCCTGAATCAGATGACGGTGGTGACGGCGAATCTGGACCCCTGGACGCGACTCATTCTGCCGCGGTTGCAGTTGGCCTACCGGGACCGATTCTGCAGTCCTGCGATCGAACTGGAGGGGCTGGATATAGGTCAGGCGCGCGAACTGGCGGGCAGGCGGCTCGAAGAACGCAGGGTCGATGAGGCGACGTCGAGGGTTTTTCTCTCGGCCGAATGGTTGGGCGGCGTGTTTTCCGAGAAGCAGAGGCATGGGGCGCGGCATTTTCTGCAGCTATGCCGCGCGCGCTGGGAGGTGCTGGCGGGCCGCGAGGCGACGGTTGCGCCGGAGGCGGGGCTGGCGGAGCTCTACGCGCGCTGCGCCGAAGGGTTCCTGCAGAAACCCAAGCGCCTGCAGTATGAGCCCGACATCTTGCAGTGGCTGGTTCAGGAGGTGGCGCGGGGCTGGCGTGGGGTGATGGTCTCCGCCCATAGGCACCCGAAGGGCTATTTCTCGGTGCAGTGGGATCTTCCGGGGCGGCGGGTGGTGTTCGGGTTTGAGAACGGGTCGAACTGGAAACGCTGGGAGGGCATAGCGCGAGACTCGGCGGCGTTGGCGGAAGGGGCGCGCGCGGTGGGCGTGGGCGCGAAGTCGGTGTTGCTGAGGGTGAGGCGGCATCCGCCGATTCCGGGGTCTTGGAGGATTGCTCCAGATATCGAGGCGGCGAAGCGGTCCCACCTGCACGTTTTTCGGCTGACGGACAGGCAGCTCGCCCATTTGTATGGTGCCCATGAGTTGTACGCGAACGCGGTGCAGGGGGACATCTCGGCGAGCGGTGTCGAGGTGATGCAATTTGTCCGAGGGCGACTGGAATCCTTTTGGCGGCGGCTGTCGGAGCCGCCTGGCGCAGACATCGGGGGCGATGCGTCGGACATTTTTGCGCGTGAACCGGAGGAGATTTTGCTCGATGAGGTGCACCGGGTCGTCGGGGAAGCACTCTTCATAGGACTGGAGCACCTTGCGGCTCGGATGTTGCGCCCCTGGGGCGATGCGGCGATTCTGGATGCGTGCCGACACGAACCGGCGATTGAAGTCGTCGGGGGTGACGGGGCTGTGGCATTGCGATGGCGAACCTACGATTGAGTCTGGCGGAACTGAAGCGGGCATGCGCGGATCCGCGCTGGCGGTCGGAATTGGCCGAAGGCCGGCGACCGCCGGTGCGCGCGGGCGGCACATCGGCAGGGGGACGAGGGGTGGGCGCCCTGTTTCGCGACGGGGTCATGGTGCTGGTGGATCGACTGTTGGATCCTGACGCGCCCCGGACGACACCGATGACCCAGTGGCCTTCGCTCTGGCGCGAGATGCATCGGCTGTGGGCGGGCCAGGTACTCGATGAGATGGTGGGGGCGGGGCGGGTGGCGGATGCGGCGCGTCTTGCGGAATCCTGGCGACGATGGTGCGCGGAGGCGGTCGGCTGGCGGGTGGGGCAGGGGCCGCGACTCGATTGGCGGAGAGTTTTTCCGAGGCAAGAGTTTGCCCTGGAGGGGGTCGTTTTGCCGGTGGGCGACCGGGCGGTATGTCTCGACGGTGCACTGGTGGGTGTGCGGAGGCCGGCGGGGCGAGGACTTGAACTGTCGGACTGCCGCGGGGAGAAGTCCGCCGACGCAAAGGATGACCTCCTGGATCTGGCCATTGAAAGGCGAGTCTTGGGCGCCGCTCGACCCGGGCTGAGTGCCGTCTTTGTCCTGGACTACTTCCTTCCGGATCGGGAGACGGTGGTCATGTCTGGAGACGAACTGGAAGCGGTTGCCGCGGAGCGACTCGATCCGGTTCTCGCGCAACTCGCTGCGCTGCCCGCACCGCCGTTGGAAACTGGGTCCGATGTGCGCTAGATTTAGGGGTTAACATGACGAAATTTCTTGTTTTCATCGCGGTGATTGTCGGGCTGGTGATGTGGATTCGGCGGGGACTCAGGCGGCTGGTGCGAAGGTCGGCCAGTTTCCAGGGGAGGCCGGGGGAGAGGAGCGTGCGGCTGGTGCCCTTCTACGATGCCGAGAACAAGAAAGTGATCATGATTCCCGAGGACGAACTGGAGCCCGGCATGCGCAAGGTTCGGATTCCCGGGCTCGATACCGAAGCATACGTCTCGCAGGATGATCGAGCCCGACGGAACACCTGAGGCCGGGTCAGGGTTTCGTGGCTTCGACTTTACCGCACGCGCGGATACCGGTGCCCCTGATTTTGAGGGCCTTGTCACCGAGGTCCTGGCGGATCTGCCCGGCGGAAGCCTCGAGGTGCCGGACGACATCGGGGTGCTGTGCGGCCACGTCGGTGGTTTCGCCGGGGTCTTTCGCGAGGTCGAAAAGAGACAGGCCGATCTGGGCGGTCGCATATTCGACGGGGATGCCGCCGGCACCACCGGGTTTTCCGCCGAGCGTTCGGTACTTGTGGGGGAAGTGGAGCTTCCAGTTGCCAGAGCGGACGGCCTCGAGGCTTTCGCCCCAGTAGAAACTCAGGAACTCATGCGGCGAACGAGCGTTTTCCCTGCCGCACATGAGGGGCCAGATATCGAGGCCGTCGATCTTGTGGTCGGGCAATTTGGCACCGATGAGGCCGGCGATGGTGGGCAGAATGTCGATGGTCATGGCGGGCTCGCGGCAAGTGGTGCCCGCGGGGATCTTGCCGGGCCACCACATGATGCAGGGCACGCGGCATCCGCCGTCGAACATGGTGCCCTTGCCTTCTCTGAGCGGCAGGGCAGAGCCGGCGTGATCCCCGTAACTGAGCCACGGGCCGTTGTCGGATGCGAATACCACGCACGTGTCGCGGTCAAGACCCGTTCGGCGCAGGGCCTCAACGATCTGGCCGACGGACCAATCGACCTCCATGACGACGTCGCCGAAAAGCCCGGCGCCGCTCTTGTCGCGAAACTTGTCGGAGACGTGGAGGGGCACGTGGACCATCGAATGCGGGACATAGAGCAGGAAGGGCCGACCCTTGTTCTTCTCGATGAATGCGACGGCGTGTTGGGTGTACCACGTGGTGAGCTGGTTCTGCTCGGCGTCTCCGACCTGCGGGATCTTGATATCGTTTCCCTCGATGAGAGGCAGGTGCGGCCATTTCTTGAGGCGCTCCTCCATCGGCAATTGGCGCACGCCGGGGTGGTATGGCCACATGTCATTTGAGTAGGGGAGCCCGAAATACTCGTCGAAGCCGTGCTGCAAGGGAAGGAACTGCCGGAGGTGGCCGAGGTGCCATTTGCCGAAGCATGCCGTGGCGTATCCTTTCTGCTTGGCGATCTCGCCAAGGGTGATCTCTTCCTGGCCGATGCCGCTGCGGGACTGTGGGCCGAGTGCGCCGAGGATTCCGATGCGGACGCTGTGGCAACCGGTCATCAGCGCTGCGCGGGAGGCAGAGCAGACCGCCTGGCTCACGTAAAAATCGGTGAAGACTCGACCCTCCTTCGCGAGCCTATCCAGGTTGGGTGTCTTGTACGCCCTGGCCCCGAAGGGTCCGATGTCGGCGTAGCCCATGTCGTCGATGTAAATGATGACAAAGTTCGGTGGCCGGTCGGTGGCCGGGGCGGGGGCAACGAATGACGAGAGCAGGAGTGCGAGGAGGGTCCATCGGACGTGCATGGCGGAAGAATACATTTCCTCCGGGCGAGAGCCAATGGCCAATCGCGGGGCGAAGGGGGTCAAGGTGCGAGGCGGGCTTTGTGCGCGCGGGCGACGGCGATGTACTTTTCTGCCAGCCCGCGAATGAGTTCCCTCTCTTGCTCGGTCACGGCGCGGACGACCTTGGCGGGGGCTCCCAGTACGAGACTGCCGGGGGGGATGATCATGCGCCGGGTCACGAGCGCGCCGGCGCCAACGATGCTTCCTTTGCCGACCACCGCACCGTCCAGGATGGTCGAACTCATCCCGATAAGGCATTCGTCCTCGATCGTGCACGCGTGGATCATGGCCCGGTGACCGATGGTGACGCGGGCACCGACGATGCTGGGGAAATCGTCGGCGAGGTGGACGACCGAGCCATCCTGGATGTTCGAGGCTTCCCCGACTTCGATCCGGTTGATGTCGCCGCGCAGGACGGTCCCGTACCAGATGCTGGCGTCTGGTCCGATGGTGACGTCGCCGCAGATGTCGGCGGAAGGGGCTATGAAGGCGGAGGCATGAATTTTTGGCGCGGAGCCGAGATATCGGGCGAGCCGTTGGTCGAAGGTCATGATGGAGTTCTCCCGCTGGCGCGGGGAGCGATCAAGCCCTAAGTTTGGTGCAACGAGGCGCGATGAAAGTGATCGAACACCTGTACATTCACGTGCCGTTTTGCCCGCGGGTGTGTCCCTATTGTGCTTTCTACGTCGTGCCGGCGGATCGGCGAAAGAGCGGGCCACTGGTGGAGGCACTGCTGGCCGAACTGCGTTTCCGGGAGCGGGCGTCAGAGATTCGACCGCGGACCATCTATCTGGGCGGTGGGACGCCGTCCGCACTCTCGACGGGGGATCTGGCTCGGCTGATCGGAGGGCTGGGCGATCGGGCCGGGGGCGCTGTTGAGTTCACGATCGAGGTGAATCCGACGACACTGTCGCCGGAGAAGGCGGGGCTACTTCGGTCCCTGGGCGTCAATCGCGCGAGCCTCGGGGCGCAGTCATTTGATGTGGGAGCCCTCGCCACCCTGGGTCGGCAGCATGGGCCCGAGAGGATCAGGCGAACGTTTGAGATCCTGAGGGGGGCGGGTTTCGGGAACATCGGGGTGGACTTGATCCATGGGGTGCCTGGGCAGGCCGAGGATTCGTGGTGGGAGACGCTTGACGAGGCCCTGGGGCTTCACCCAGAACACCTGTCCGCGTACGGTTTGACCTACGAGGAGGATACGCCGTTCTTCGATAGACTCGCGGCGGGCGAATGGGTGCGGGATGAGGCATTAGAGATTCGGTTATTCCTGGGCACCCGACGAATTCTCGAGGGGGCGGGATACGTTCCCTACGAGGTCTCGAATTTTGCCCTGCCGGGATTCGAGTCAGAGCACAACCTGGCCTATTGGCGGGGGCGGGACTATCTGGGGCTGGGGCCGTCAGCGGTTTCGACAATCGGGGGCAGGCGCTGGCGCACGGCGGCGGATCTCGGACAATACTTGGCGGCGGCGGATTCGGGTGAATGGCCGGAGGAGGAGGTGGAGTATCTGGACGAGGATCTTCGGCGGCGCGAGCGAATGATGTTTGGGCTCAGGACTCGCGAGGGGGTGGACGGCGCAGGGTTCGAAGAGGAGTTGGCCGGTCTGCGGGAGGCGGGATACGCGGACCTTTCCGGGGGCCGATGGAGGTTGACCGCGGAGGGGTTGTTGCGCGCGGATGCGGTTGGCGCGCTATTCGCGCGGGGTTGACGCGCCGCCCCGAACTCAGGGCTTGGGTTGGGGCCCGGGGGGAGTCTCTTCCGAGTCGGGCACGAATCCGTCGTCCTTCTCGGGTCTGGAGGCAATCTCGAAATAGATGCGCTTCAAGAAATTCTCGTCTGGCTGGATGGATTGAAGGCTTGGCGCAACGGCGGGGCGGGAGACCGCGCTGTAGACATTCCAGGCGTTCAGGGCGGCATCGAGGCGCCCAAGTGCGCGCAGGGCGAGCGCCTGGCCCAGGATCGCCGCCGACCGAACGTGGGATCCCGCCTGATGGATGCTCTGCGCATGTTCGAAGGCGGCCTGGGCCTCTCCGTTGGCCCCCATGCCCAACAGCGCGGCACCGGCGCCGATCCAGAGCTTTGGTTGGGCTTTGGAGATCTTGGCCGAGTCGGTGAATGCCGAGGCCGCGGAAGGCCAGTCGGCGCGGCGGAGGTAAATTTCGGCGCGCAGCGATTTGGCGTCAATGTCATTGGGATCAACCGCGAGCAGCGCATCGATGTCGGCGAGGGCCTTGTCGAGCGAACCGCCGTTCGCGAGGAGGCCGGCCCGCATTTTCCGGGCCTCGAGGGCACCGGGATCAGCGGCGATGATCCGATCGAGCTGGGCGATGGCATCATCGGCTTTTCCGATCAGCTCAGCCGCCCTAGCCCTCACCATCAGGACTCGGTCCTCAGGCAAGCCGCGGGCGATGGCGCCCGCCGCATCATCCAAGGCGCCTTGGGCATCCTTGAGCTGGAGTCGGCTCATGGCACGGCCGAGCCAGAGATCGGCTTTGGAATTGTTGATCGTGATCGCCCGCGAGAAATGTTCGACGGCCATCCGGTGCTCTCCCACGGCAGCGGCCGCACGAGCCGCGTCGACGCTGGCCGAGAAATGGCTGTCGAGGGGCAGCACGTCGCGGCCAATGTGTTGCGCGATCTGCAGGATTCCGAACAGGGCGCCGGACAGGCACGCGAGCCAGACGACGGTGCTGACGAGATGTCTCACCCAGTAATATGGAGATTCGATGTCTGGCAGCACGTGGCCTCCCGAGCAATAAGAATGGCACATCGGCGGGCAGGATGCACGCGGATGCTGCCAGTTTTTTTCGCGGGTGGCCCACGGGAAGTCGTTTTGATCGGGGGTCGTTGATGGGGACAGCGGGTGGTTTTCAGCCATCGGATTGTCCAAATGAGTGCTGGTATTTGTCCGAAAGCGCATTAGCCTATAACCGATGGAGTTGTATGTTTTGCCAAGGGTTTGAGGCAGGTGGCATAGTGCATGGCTTCGTTCAGTTGGTTGGCTAGGGGTCTTGCGGCTCGCACGAGCCGCGAAGGGCCGGCGAAGGCGAGGATCGAGCCGCGTCGGCCCGAGGGGGGCGGAGTGTCGGGGGTGGCTGAAGCGATCCCGTCGCCGTTGGTTGGCAAGGGTCCGGTTCGACCTGCGGCGGGCGAGCGGCAGGGGGTGGTTCCAGGGGCGCCGCGGAAAGAACCGAGCGTGGGGGGCATACCGGACAATGAGACGATCGAATTATCGCTGAGGAGTGTGCTGGAGTGCATACCCCTGCTGTTTCTCGCGGGTGATGCAGAAAAGTTGGTGGCGTCACCAGAGGCGCAGACTCGCACCGTAAGATTGCCGCTCCAGCGATTGCTGGCGCAGTTGCCAGCGGGCCGAATCGAGTTTCGGTTTGCCGATCTGAAGCCACAGATACCCGACGAGTTTCTTGGGGAGGAAGCATCGGAGTGGGAACGCGGAGAAGTGCCGATCTTGCTGGATCTGGCCGAAATCGTGAAACGTCTTCCGTCGGCTACGCTCGCGCGGCGGGGCGACCAACTGGAGGTTCCGCGCGCGTTGGAGCAGGGCCTGCCAGACCTTGTGGTGTGTCCCGAGAAGCGTCCCATGGAGGCACCGTTGCGCGAAACGGCGAGGTTAGCGATGGCGGCTTCGTCGATGCCGATCTTACCGGGGAGTCTGCTCGGGCCGGAGACGGCGAGTTCGGCACCGGCCGCACCGGCGGGCAATGTGCCGCAGGAGTCTGGGGAATCTCGCAAAGAGGTGATATTGCCCGGCGCGGTTCCCGAGGCAGGACCAGGGGCCGAACCCGTGAGCCCGGCGCAGCCACTGTTCGTGAGGAAGACGGCACCGAAGCCTCTTCTCAAGTTGCAAATTCGGGAGTCTGCCGGGCCGAAGGGTGATGAGGCAGGAAAGGCCCTTGCGCTGCGGCGGATGGGGTTGGCGCCTTCGGCGGAGCCTGCCAGTGCGTCGGCCCGGGAGGTGCCGGGGATCGAGAAGAGACCGCATGAGGCCGGGGGCCCATCGGAAGGCCAGCAGGATTTGCGGGCGCAATTCGGGCTCAAGGCCAAGGTGGAGCCGTTGTTTTCCGCGCCCGGAGAAAAGGGCAAGACCGCAGGTGCCAAACCCGTGTCCGAGGAAAAGGGCGAGGCCACAGGTGCCAAGCCAGGGTCCGAGGAAAAGGGCGAGGCCACAGGTGCCAAGCCAGGGTCCGTGGGATTGGGTGCCGTTGGCGTGTCGGCTCAAGGGGTTTTGGCGTCGCCCGGTCTGCCGGTGGCGATGCGCCTGCGATCGGTGCCGCGGGCGCGGTCGGGACAGGTTCCGTCGCTGGTTGAGAGGGCGCCCGTCGCCGGGCCGGATCAGGCGCCGAAGGTCGCGAGCGAACGGACGCGGGCGGCCAAGGGGCTGGCGCGCTGGTTGGGGGTTGGACCCGGCCGCGACATTCTGATCCGAGAGATCCCGGCAATCCTCACGCGTCTGCCGGGTGTTTCCGGCGCAATCATCTCAGATAGCGAGGCGTTAACGGTGGCGAGACAGCTTCCGGCGGGGATTCCCGAGGAGGCCATCAGCAGCAGCGCGTCACTGCTCTACAAGAGGCTCAGGCATGCCGCGGGCGAACTCGGCGGAGGCTTTAAGAACCAGACTCTCGTGGGGCTGGGCCAGTGGACGCTGGTCATCACCTGCGAGCCGCCATTTTTCCTCACGACGGTGCACACATCCCATGTTGTGTCGCCGCGGCTGGCTCGCCGGATGCGCAAGGTCGCTAGGGCTCTGGCACGGCTCGAGGCCGCCCGACCCGTGGGGTGAGCGTCCAGCCACATAATCTCGTCAGCGGTCGAGTTCGTGATCTCCCACCTCCCGACCACGGGACACCACCGGGGGTGAAAATCGATTCTGGAGGGCGGCCGGGTTTCGTTCGGTGCCGCGCGATAGGCGGCATCGGGGGTGGGGACGATCCCGACGTGGCGCGGGCATTCCTGCCCGCGACGGCGGCCAAGGCACGCGGCGGCAGGCAGGATTGCCTGCCCCACGGCTACGGGGATTTTCGATCTAGATCCCATGCCCCGGCCGCCCGCCCGACGGCGGGCATCCGGGCAGTCGGGGGTTGAAAATGGGACGCGGGAACACGCTGGCGCGCGATTCGCGCGCGGGATAGCCTCGTAGGAGCGCGCTGGCGCGCGATTCGAATCGCCTGCAAGCAGGCTCCTACGATTCGGCTCTGAATCCTCTTGAGCCTGCATATTTCACGCGCTTGCGTGAAAAATGCAGGCTAGGCGGTCCGCGGGATCCAGGCGAGCCGGATGGGCGCTACGGTGATATCGGTTTTGCGGGGATGGGAGGAACATCAGCAGAGCTGAATCGCATTGTAAACGAACCACCCATCCAGTCCGAGGAACAACATGGGGGTTGCCGATCCAGAGTCTCGTTGCACTTCGATGGCGCTATCGAAAGGTTCCACAGTCGCCAGCCCAGTGATTGGGAGTTTTAGATGGCGGACCACTCCGTTGAAAAGAAGGTGCTTGTTTGTGATCGCGAACAGCCCTGAATCAGTCTGTTTGACTTCCTCCCGGACTCGCGGGACTGCCCGAAATCCCCCTATGCGCCAGTAGATTCCCTTCGCTAAGCGAATACTGAACCCGGACGAACCCCCAATAACGTCCCGCTTCTTAATCCGCTCATTCAAAGCGACATGAGGGAAAGCCCAGAGCAACTCCTCTCCACGAATCAGTTTGAACGGAAGGGGCGCACTCATGCTGCAGCGGCATTTAACGACTCCTTTCTGGAGATCGCGCAACACAGCCGCTTTGACGAGCCGGGTGAGGTGGCCGTTCTTGTCGAGGAGCGCATCAGCAACCCCCAATGCGTTCTTGAGTGTTGCGAGGCGGGCTTCTTCTTCGTCGGTGAGGAGATGATCGTCAAGTGCCGTATCGACGGCCTGGCACCAGGCATTAGCGAGGACCGCAAATTTTTCCGTGGGATCGAGGTTTGCCGTGGCGATCCGAAGTTGCTCGCGTAGCACGTCATCAGAAAAGCCCTGTCGCAGGGCTTCGGCCACCAATTGGATGGCCAAGTCAGAAGCTTCCATAAAGAAGAATTCTGAGGCGAAGTCATCGCGGGCGCCAGCACAAGTATACGTGGTTCACACTGATGTCACCCTCGCGTGGCGCAAGCTTGGCGGTTTCGATGGTCGCTTTTCCCACGTCATACCGAGCAGCGATTTCGGCTAGAGTCCGATCACATTCTTCCTTGCTGGACGCCAGCTGTCGTTGAATCTCGTCACGTTTCTCCTCGGCCAGCTCAATGTCTTGGCCCTCCTTGTCCACTTTCGAGAGTTTGCGAGCCACCGTCGCTCCCCGGCGGAGATCCGTTGCAGAGAGGCCACCAGATCGGGAAGAAGGGGTAAGCACTTTCAAAATGCCTCGGAGAGCTGAATCCTTGGGTGCCACGGCATCAACCATTTTCGACAGGCCTTTGCGAACAATTCCACTTCCGAGGACGGTCGTTGCCACTTCAACCCACGTTTGGGACTTCTCACGGGATTGATCGCCCATCTCCTTTTCGAGGCGCAGCTCCGCTTGCCGAAGCTTATTTTCGAGAGACACGCGGTTCTTTTCAAATCGATCCAAAGCTTCACTGACTTCTGGCGTTTTGCGCTGCTCAAGCGCGGCGGCCACTCGGGTCCTAAAATCGCCCTCGATTTCGCCGGGGCGGGAGGTGAGTTTGAGCGAGGGGCAGCGGAGGAGGGTGAATTTCTTTTGCTGGTAGAGGAATTGAGCGAGGGATTTTGCCCATGCGGCATAGTTCTTGGCCTGGAGGGCGCAGGCGGGGAGTTCTGCGAAGCGGGCGCCCGCGGGGGGCGCGGCGTTCCCCTGCGGGGCGGTGCCATCCCTGAGATCGGCCTGGTCCCAGTCGATGGCATCGGCCCGGTCAGGGACATCGAGCAGGGCATGGACGGTGGCCCATTCATCGATGCCAGCCGAGGCGCTGACGAAGTGCAACTTGGCCTCGGCGAGAAGGGCGGGTTGGAGTGTGATTTCTCCTCCGGCGGCAGCGCGTTCCGTCGGTGGGAGGAATGCCTGCCTGATATCCGCGGGGACGGGTGGAGCGGAGGTGGAAGCGCCGGGCAGGGGCGCTGCGGCCTTTGCAGGGGTCGATGGCTGTGGTGCCGCAGTTTTTCGGGCCGCCATGAGCTTCTCGATCTGCGCGCGGGTCATGGGGCCACCGAGGTAGGAGAGCGCCCAGCGCGTCTGGAAGAGGGCAGGGCCATCCTCGTGGACGTTGTTCATGAGGAAGACGCGCTTGCCGAGGCCGGAAATCATCTTGTCGATGGCGGCGCGGTCGAACGCGTGCCCGGCGCCCTGGGAGGCGCCCTCGAGGCCGTCGAGGATGCGGGCCTTATCGCGCTCGGTCTGGAGGCGTCCGATGAACCAGGTGCCGCAGTTGGCGAGGCCCTTGTAGTCGAGGTCCACGGGGTTTTGGGTGGCGAGGACGCAGCCGACGCCGAAGGCCCGGGCCTGTTTCAGCAGGGTGAGCATCGGGCCCTTGGACGGGGGCGCGGCCGAGGGCGGGAAGTAACCGAAGATCTCGTCCATGTAGAGGATGGCCCTGAGGCTGGATGTGCCTGGCTGACCGCGCATCCAGGAGATCGTCTCGTTGAGCAGGAGGGTGACGAAGAACATTCGCTCGGCATCGGAGAGGTGCGCGATCGAGAAGATGGCCAGCCGGGGTTTTCCATCCGGCGTGTAGAGGATTCGCTGGATGTCGAGGGGCTCACCCTGGGTCCAGGCGGCGAATCCGGGAGAGGCCAAAAGGCCATTGAGGCGCATGGCGAGCGCGGAACGATCCTTGGACGGGTAGAAAGATTCCAGGTCGAGGACCCCGAGTCGATCGAAAGGTGGGGACTGGATGGAGCGGATCAGGTCGGCGATGGCTACGTCGCGGCCTTCGCGCCAAGCGGCCTCGAGGATATTGGCAATGAGGATGTGCTCGCGGCTCTGGAGAGGATCGGCATCGATCCCGAGGAGGGCCAAGAGGCCGGACGTGGCGCCGACGATTCGATCGCGGAGAAGGTCGGCATCATCGAGGAGAGAAGGCGGTGGTGCCGCGAAGGAGCGGAGCGCCGAGACAGGAAGCCCGGCGGTGCTGCCGGGGGTGTAGACGACGGCGTCGGCGGCCTCCGCGAATCGGCGGATGCGGTCGGGGGACTGTCCCCAGGCCGCGAGGCCCTCGCGCCATGCCTTGGCGGTGTTGGCGGCGAGTTCGGCGGTGCCGATGCCCTGTCGGGAGGCCTCGGCGGGATCGATCCAGGGGGCGAAGTCGTCGGGGCGCAGATCGGGGAAGGTGAGGAGGAGGTTGGCGAGATCGCCTTTGGGGTCGATGACGATGGCTGGGATGCCATCGATCGCGGCCTCCTCGAGGAGCGACACGCAGAGGCCGGTCTTGCCGCTGCCGGTCATGCCGACGCACAGCGCATGGGTCGTGAGATCCTTCGCGTCGTAGAGCAGCGGTGTGTTCGTGGCCTTGCCGGTGGCGGGATCGAACTCCTTACCGAGATAGAAGACTCCCAATTTTTCAAAATCGGTCATGGGC
>Ga0209717_1000197_pt1 | contig 77189 bp, 65 predicted proteins | sample AD_UKC048_MetaG_FD_184418 | JGI IMG/M metagenome (GOLD analysis project Ga0209717, IMG submission 184418) | Active sludge microbial communities of municipal wastewater-treating anaerobic digesters from USA - AD_UKC048_MetaG (SPAdes) (version 2) | ecosystem: Engineered > Bioreactor > Anaerobic >...
CGGCTTCATGCGCGATAGCCAGGGTGTGAAGGATGGTATTGGTCGAGCCGCCCATGGCCAGATCGAGGACGAGGGCGTTGTGAAAGGCCCGCGGCGTGAGGATATCCAGGGGCTTGAGATCGCGCTTGAGCAGCGCCATCACCGCCGCGCCGCTGCGGCGGATCAGCTCCTCCCGGCGGGGATCGACGGCGAGGATGGTGCCGTTGCCCGGCAGGGCCATACCGAGGGCTTCCATCAAACAGTTCATGCTGTTGGCGGTGAACATCCCCGAACAGCTGCCGCAGCCGGGACAGCCGCGGTCCTCAAGTTCCTTGAGTTGGGTGGCGGAGATTTTTCCGGTGTGATACTGGCCGACTCCCTCAAAGATCGAGATCAGATCGATCGCCTCCCCCGCAGCCGTACGTCCCTTGGCCATCGGTCCACCCGAGATGAACAGGGCGGGAATGTTGAGGCGCGCCGCCGCCATCAGCATGCCGGGCACGATTTTGTCGCAGTTGGGGATGCAGATCAGGGCGTCGAGCTGGTGCGCTGCGGCCACGGTCTCGACGCAGTCGGCGATCAGCTCGCGCGAGGCGAGGCTGTAGTTCATGCCGGCATGCCCCATGGCGATGCCGTCGTCAACGCCGATGGTGTTGAATTCGAAGGGGACCCCCCCTGCTTCACGCACCGAGGCTTTCACCTTGCGGCCGAACTCCTGGAGATGGACATGACCCGGGATGAGATCGGTGTAGGAGTTGCAAACGCCGATGAAGGGTTTGTCCATGTCCGCATCGCTCAGGCCGGCGGCCTTGAGCAGGGCGCGGTGCGGTGCGCGGTCGATGCCTTTTTTTACCTTGTCTGATCGCATAGATAATCCTCGTCACGCAGGGTGTCGGGCAGGAACCAGATTTCGGGGGGTACCCTGTTAATCCAGTTCCTTGATTTTAATATTTTTAAAGAAGACCTGATTGCCGTGGTCCTGGAGCAGGATGTGCCCCTGCTCCGCCTCGCCGAAGCCGGGCCAGACCGAATATTTGCTGCGGGCGACCAGGGCGCGCCACATCTGGGTGCCGCGTTCATATTCGACCTGCTTGATGCCGTTAAGGAAGTGACAGACCTTCCCTCCGCGCACGATGATGTGGGCGCGGTTCCAGCCGTACTTGTTCACCCGTTTGGGGGTGTTTTCATCGGGGGCGTAGCGCAGGGCCTCCGGGGCGATCAGATCATACAGGGAGGCCAGGGTGCGGTTGCCGGCCGTGCCCAGTCTGGCGTCGGGATGGAGATCGTCATCGAGAATCTGGAACTCGCAGCCGATCGCCGAGCCTTCACCCTGGTTGGTGCCGGTATCGACGAAATATTTGATGCCGCTGTTGGCGCCCGCGCTGATCATAAAATCGACCTGCAATTCGAAATTGCCATATTTTTTCACGGTTACAATATCCCCGCCATTGCTGGATTCACCGCCGGCGCTCGCCTCCACCTCGAGGAGGCCCTCCTCCATCTTCCAGCCATGAGCAGGGAAATGGTCGAGTCTGGCCCCGCGCCAGCCCGCGCTGGTCTTGCCATCCCAGAGCAGCTGCCAGCCCTCGGCGCGCTCGCGCGCGGTGAGCTGATTGGTGAGGTAGCTGATCTGCGGAATCGTGTTGGCTGCCGGCGAGCGGGCGGCCTCGAACTCCCTGGTCATGATACGCAGGTTGCGCCAGGCGATCTCCTTGCCCGCCTTGCTCGCATCGCCAGCGATGGCGTGCACCTGGAGGGCGATGAAGCCGGAGGGGGCCAGGTCATCGACGATGTCGGCGGTGGGAATATCGTTGACCCAGACACGGATCGAGGTGCCGATCGCCTCGACGCGGAACCGGTTCCACTCCCCGTTTTTAAAGGCCTTCTTGCCGGCCGGATTGCATTCGAGGTTATAGAGCCAACCCCGGCGGGCCTCATCGTAAATGCCGCCGCTCCAGGCGCGCGGCGAGGGATCCAGTTCGATTTGCACACCGTGCACGCGGCCGTTCTGATACTCCGGCAGGCTGAGGCTGCGAATCTGCACGCCGGAATTGAGGCCGTCATCGATCCGGCATTCAAATTCGAGGATGAAATCGTCGTAGCTCGCCCGTGTGGCCAGAAAGCTGTTCGGGGTGTTGAGCTTGCTCACGCCGACGATTGCGCTGTCCCGAACGATGAATTTGGCATCCCCGTTGAGCACCCGCCAATTCTTCAGATTCCTGCCATTGAAAAGGTCGGTCCAGGGCTCAGCGGCCGCCGCGGCGAAGGTCCACACCAGCAGCAACAGGGGAAGAATTCTCATCAACGGCTCCTTTCCGGGGAAGATCATACTCTAATACTGCACACCACCGGCGGACTCGCCGGGCTGAAGGGCGAATTTCAGGCAGGCCGGGGAGGTGGTCGTAAAGGCCGCCGGCAGAAGAAGGGGAAGCCCGCTTTTGCTGTCGATGGCGAAGAGGGCGAGATTATGCGAGCGCTGGTTGGCCACCACCAGATAGCGGCCCGATGGATCGATGACGAAATTGCGCGGCCAATCCCCCCCGCAGGGGGTATGCCCGGCGAGTTCCAGCCGGCCGTTCCCGACGACGCGGAAGGTGACGATGGAGTTATGGCCGCGGTTGGTGCCATAGAGAAACCGGCCGCTCTTGCCGAGATGGAGGTCGGCGCAGTAGCTGGTTCCGGAAAAACCCTCGGGCAGGGTGCTGAGGCTCTGGATCTCCTCGAGCAGTCCCGCGGCATCGACGGCGAAAACCGTTACGGTCGAGTTGCGTTCGTTGATCACATAGAAGGTTGAACCATCTTTGCTGAAAGTGAAATGGCGCGGACCGGCTCCCTTGACCAGGGCCACCTCGCCGTTGTTGACCGACTGCAGCTTGCCGGAGGTGCGGTCAAGTTCGTAAATCATGATTCGGTCGAGGCCGAGGTCGGTGAGATAGATCCTGTTTCCGTCCGGCCCGGGCGCGATCATGTGGGCGCGCGGCGTCCTCCCCGGCACACCCTGAAAAACGAGGGTGTCAGTCACTGCGGCGGGCATACCCCGGGCATCGAGGCGGACGACTGCGACCGAGCCGCCGCCGTAGTTGGCGACCAGGAGATAGTCCCCGGCCGGCATCCGCGAGATATAGCAGGGGCCGCCGTTGGGCACGGCCATCTCTCCCGTCCGGCGCAGTGCGCCCGAGGCGGCGTCGAGGGCCAGGGTGGTGATCCCGCCTGTCTTTTGCCCCCGGAATTCATCGACCTCGTTGATGGCATGGATCAGGCCCTGTTCGCCATCGATGCAAAAGTAGGAGGGGTTGGCTCCGGCCTCAACCTCGGCGGCGAGCCTGAAGAGCCCCGCGCCGGGATCGAGCTCGACAACCTGAAAACCCGCCCCGCCCCTGTCGTTGTACTTGCCGACATAAAGGAGGGGCAGCTTCCCCCCGGCGCAGCCGCTCCCCAGAACCGCGATCATCATCGCACCTCCCGCCAGCAGCCATGCTATCCATTTCATAACATTCTCCCTGCATAGTCGATTTTTTGCCGCTGATGGCCTCTATCCGGGAAAATAGCACTTCACGCGCTTAAAAACAAGCACTATCCACAGCCGGACGGAGTGCAAACCGGGATCGGGCGCGGTTCCAGCTCCTGCGGCCGGTCAGCCGAGCACAACCTGAGCAAGCGATCAGGGTAAAATAATTTCTCCGCCGCAGAAATTTAGTTTGACATTGGGGTGATTTTCGGTTATATTCAAAGAACAGACCCTATCAACCCGGCAGGAAAAACAAAATGCATTATGCGCATCACATCGCTGTTGTCCGCTTTCATGACTCCGCTCATGACGGCCAGGGTGTGCTGCGAGCCCACCTCGCTCTATCCACAGACTCCCTGCGGGCGATCGCTATTCTGCATCTCATTCTTATTAACCTCTTGCTTCTGATTATCTACTAAATCAAGGCTGCAAGAGGAAAACCGCACACCGCTTCATCACCCGTCAACACTCCACACCATCCGCGCATACCCTCTCTGCAGCCACAGGACCATAACGGCTGTCCGTCCTTTATAGCCCGGCGGCGGCCCCCAGCAGAAGGAACACCAGCATGACCGGCGCAGAGATGATCATTCACGCCTTGAAGCGCGAGGGGGTCCGCGCCCTCTTCGGATATCCGGGGGGCATGGTGATCGATATCTTCGATGCCCTCTATTCGGCGGGGGTTCCCTTTTACCTCACCCGTCATGAGCAGGGGGCCGCGCATGCCGCCGACGGCTTCGCCCGCGCCTCCGGCGAGGTCGGGGTCTGTCTGGCCACCTCCGGCCCCGGCGCCACCAATCTGGTCACCGGGCTGGCCACCGCCTACTTGGACTCCATCCCTGTGGTGGCCATCACCGGGCAGGTCCCGACCAGCCTGATCGGCAACGACGCCTTTCAGGAGGCTGACATGCTCGGCATCACCCGCTCGATCACCAAACACAATTTCCTCGTCAAGGAGGTCGACGAGCTCCCCCGCCTGCTCAAATCGGCCTTTTATATCGCCCGCAGCGGCCGCCCGGGCCCGGTCCTCATCGACATCCCCAAGGACATCCAGCAGGCCACGACCGCCATGCCCTATCCCGACGAGGTCAACATCCGCAGCTACAAACCCACCGTCGCCGGCCACTTGCCCCAGATCCAAAAGGCGGCCGCCCGCATCAGTCGCGCCGAACGGCCGGTCATCTTCGCCGGCGGCGGGGTCATCTCCAGCGGCGCCTCCGCCGAGCTGGCCCTGCTCGCCCGCCGCATGCAGGCGCCGGTGACCACCTCGCTGATGGGGTTGGGGGCCTTTCCCGAGACCGACCCCCTCGCCCTCAAGATGGTCGGCATGCACGGCACCGCTTACGCCAATTATGCCATCCAGGAGGCCGACCTCCTCATCGCCATCGGAGTGCGCTTTGATGACCGCGTCACCGGCAAGGTCAGCAAATTCGCCCCCAAAGCGGAGATCATCCACATCGATATCGATCCGGCCACCATCCGCAAAAACGTCAAGGTCTCCATCCCTCTGGTCGGGGATATCCGCTGCGTGCTCACCGAACTCAACCAGCTGGTCGAGAACCGGAACCACGATCCCTGGCTGCAGACAGTCGCGGGCTGGAAAAGGGAAAATCCCCTGCAGTACACCCAGAACGGCGGCATCTCGCCGCAGGCGGTGATCCGCACCATCGCCGAGATGACCGGGCACCAGGCGATCATCGCCACGGAAGTGGGGCAGAACCAGATGTGGAGCGCCCAGTTCTACGATTTCATCTCTCCGCGCACCTGGATCAGCTCGGGCGGCCTCGGCACCATGGGATTCGGCTTCCCGGCGGCGATCGGGGCGCAGGTGGCCCACCCCGGCCGGCTGGTCATCGACATCGCCGGCGATGGCAGCATCCAGATGAACATCCAGGAACTGGCCACCGCCGCTCTCTACAACCTGCCGGTCAAGATCGTCATCCTCAATAACCGCTCGCTCGGCATGGTGCGCCAGTGGCAGTCCATTTTCTACCAGCGCCGTTTCTCGGGGGTCTGCCTCAACCGCGACGCCCGCTGCCCCGGGGAGTGCGATGGCCGCAGCGACTCCTGTCCCCTCTATCTGCCCGATTTCGTCAAGCTGGCCGCGGCTTACAACATCCCGGGCTTCCGCTCGGAGAGGCCCGAGGAGGTGGCGCCGATCCTGGAAAAAGCCTTCGCCCATGATGGCCCCGCCATTGTCGAATTCCGGATCAGCGAAGAGGAGAATGTCTTCCCGATGGTGCCGGCGGGAGCGGGACTGAACGAAATGCTGAGAGGGATGGCCTGATGAGACATATCATCAATCTGGAAGTGGAGAACAGCGCCGGGGTGATGGCGCGCATCGTCGGGCTCTTCAGCGCCCGCGGTTACAACATCGAGAGCATCGTCGCCGGCAAAACGGTGGAAGAGTGCACCGCCCGCATCACCCTGGTGGTGATCGGCGACGACAAGATCATCGAGCAGGTCAACAAGCAGCTCAACAAGCTGATCGACGTCATCCGCGTCACCGATGTGACCAGGGAGGATTTCGTCAACCGCGAGCTGCTGCTGGTCAAGATCCACTGCCCGCCGGCCAGGCGGACCGAGGCCTCGCTGGTCGGCAATATATTCGGGGCCAAGGTGGTCGACATATCAGCCAAATCCCTCACCTTCGAATTGACCGGCAGCGAGTCCAAGATCACTGCTTTTCTGCAGACCCTGCGGCCCTTCGGCATCAGGGAGGTGGCCCGCACCGGTCCGATCGCCATGGTGCGCGATTTCAATCCCAGGAGCAGTGAGTGAAAGCGTTCCACACGGAGTCACAGTGACACCGTGGAGGCAAAACAGCTCTATTCTATCTCGGTGACCTCCGCGCCACCATGAGAAATTTATTGTCGCCCTGTAAATCATTTTAGCAAAGGAGATCTCATGAAACTTTATTATGAACAGGATGCCGATCCCGGCTTGCTGCAGAGCAAGACCGTGGCTGTGCTCGGTTACGGCAGCCAGGGGCATGCCCACGCCCTCAACCTGCGCGACAGCGGCGTCAAGGTTGTCGTCGGCCTGTACGCCGGCAGCCGCTCGCAGGCCGCGGCCGAAAAGGATGGGCTGCAGGTGCTGCCCGTGCGCGAAGCCTGCGCCGCCGCTGATCTGATCATGGTGCTGCTGCCCGATCAGACCCAACCCGCGGTCTATGCCGAATCGATCGCGCCCGCCCTCGCTCCCGGCAAGGTGCTGGCCTTCGCCCACGGCTTCAACATCCATTACAGCCAGATCGTCCCTCCCGCCGGGGTCGATGTCATCATGATCGCCCCAAAATCCCCGGGCCATCTCGTGCGCCGGGTCTACCAGGAGGGCAACGGCGTCCCCTGCCTGATCGCCGTGCACCAGAATCCCTCCGGCCGGGCGCGCGACATCGCCCTGGCCTATGCCCGGGGGATCGGCGGCACCCGCGCCGGGGTACTCGAAACCTCCTTCCGGGAGGAGACTGAAACCGATCTTTTCGGCGAGCAGGCGGTGCTCTGCGGCGGGGTCACCGAGCTGATCCGCGCCGGCTATCAGACCCTGGTCGAGGCCGGCTACGAGCCGGAGATCGCCTATTTCGAGTGTCTGCACGAACTCAAGCTCATCGTCGACCTCATCAACGAGGGGGGGCTCACCCGTATGTACTACTCGGTCAGCGACACCGCCGAATTCGGCGGGCTGACGCGCGGGCCGCGGGTGATCGGTGCGGAGAGCCGCCGGGCCATGGCTGACATCCTCGCCGAGATCCGCAGCGGCCAGTTCGCCACCGAGTGGGTGCTGGAAAACCAGGCCCATGCACCGCGCTTCAAGGCCCTGCGCCGGATGATGCAGGAGTGGCCGATCGAAAAGGTGGGGGCGCAGCTGCGCAGCATGATGAGCTGGCTGAAAAAATAGAAAGGAGGCACATCGTGCCGCAAGAACGAATTCTGGTTTTCGACACCACCCTGCGCGACGGCGAGCAATCCCCCGGCGCCAGCCTGACCGTAAGCGAAAAGCTGACCATCGCCGAGCAGCTCGCCCGCCTCAAGGTCGATGCCATCGAGGCCGGCTTTCCGGTCTCCTCACAGGCCCAGTTCGATGGAGTGCGGCTCATCGCCGGGCAGGTCCGGGGGCCGGCCATTGTCGCCCTCGCCCGCTGCATTGACGGGGATATCGATGCGGCCTGGGCGGCCCTGAAGGGGGCGGAACGGCCGCGGATTCACGTCTTTGTGGCCACCTCCCGGATCCACATGGAGAAGAAATTCCGCAAGAGCGAGGAGGAGATCCTCGCCATGGCCGTCGCCGGGGTGCGGAGGGCCAGGTCACTCTGTCAGGAGGTCGAGTTTTCGCCCGAGGACTCTTCCCGGACCGGGGTCAATTTTCTCCTCCGCATCGTCGAGGCGGCCATCGATGCCGGTGCCACCTCGATCAACATCCCCGACACCGTAGGTTTCGCCATGCCCGAACAGTTCGGGGCCCTGATCCGCACCGTGCGCGAAAAGGTCCCCAACATGGGGCGGGCGGTGCTCAGCGTCCACTGCCACAACGATCTCGGCATGGCGGTCGCCAATACCCTGGCCGCGATCCGGAACGGGGCCGGCCAGGTAGAGGTGACCGTCAACGGGATCGGTGAGCGCGCCGGCAATGCCTCGCTTGAGGAGGTGGTCATGGCCCTCAAGACGCGGGCTGATTTCTACGGCAAAAGCAGCGGGGTCGAGACCCGCGAGATCATGCGCACCAGCCGCCTGGTCTCCTCCCTGATGGGCATTCCGGTGCAGCCCAACAAGGCGATCGTCGGCGCCAACGCCTTCGCCCACGAGTCGGGTATCCATCAGGATGCAGTGATCAAGGACGCCGCCACCTACGAGATCATGACCCCCCAGGAGGTCGGGCTCTCCTCCAATGCCATCGTCCTCGGCCGCCACTCCGGCCGCCACGGCCTCAAAAACCGCCTGGCCGAGCTGGGCTACGCCCTCCAGCCCGCCGAACTCGATGTTATCTATCAGCGCTTTCTCGAGATCGCCGACCGCAAGAAGGAGGTCTTTGACGAGGATCTCCTCGCCCTGATGAGCGCCGAGACCGGCGAGACCGCCGAGATCTGGAAACTCGACTACTTTCACATCCTGTCGGGCAACAAGACAGTGCCCACCGCGACCGTGGTGCTGCGCCGCGGCGAGGAGAGCCTGCAGGAGGCCGCCGTCGGCGACGGCCCGGTCGACGCCGCATATAACGCCCTCAATCGCATTGTTGATCTGGCGGTGACACTGCAGGACTATAATCTGCGCGGGGTCACCGGGGGCAAGGAGGCGGTCGGCGAGGTGGTCGTCCGCGTCCGCCATCAAGGCACGACCTGGCTCGGCCGCGGCGCCTCCACCGACGTCATCGAGGCCTCGATCCGCGCCTATCTCAACGCCCTCAACCGCATCCTGGCCGCGGGGTCATCCCCCGCCCGGCCGGGGGATGACCAGGGAGACTCGCTATGAAAAAGCAGATCACCATCCTTCCCGGTGACGGCATCGGCCCGGAGGTAGTCCATGAAGCTGTGAAGGTGCTCGAGGCCATTGGAGGCAAATCCAAACTCGAACTCACCCTGAGCGAGGCCCTGGTCGGCGGGGCGGCCCTTGAGAAGGCCGGGGAGCCCCTGCCGGCGGCCACCCTCGACCTCTGCAGGCGCAGCGACGCGGTGCTGCTTGGGGCGATCGGCCATCCCCGCTGGGACAGCATGCCCCCTGAGCGGCGCCCGGAACGCGGACTGCTCGGCCTGCGCGGCGAGCTCGGCCTCTATGCCAATCTCCGCCCGGCCCGCGTCTATCCCAGCCTGGCGGAGGCCTCGAGCCTCAAGGCTGAACTGGTGCGCGATATCGACATCCTCATCGTGCGCGAGCTCACCGGGGGCCTCTACTTCGGCCAGCCGCGCGGGATCGAGGCCGACCGCGGCTACAATACCATGATCTATCACCGCCACGAGGTCGAACGCATCGCCCGCACCGCCTTTGAGGCCGCCCGCCGGCGCCGGGGCAAGGTGACCTCGGTTGACAAGGCCAATGTCCTCGAGGTCTCCCAGTTCTGGCGTCAGGTCGTGGTCGAGGTCGCCCGCGAGTATCCCGATGTCACCCTCGACCACATCTACGTCGACAACTGCGCCATGCAGCTGGTGCGCAATCCGGGCCAGTTCGACGTCCTCCTCACCGAGAACATGTTCGGGGATATCCTCAGCGACGAGGCCGCCATGCTCACCGGCTCGCTGGGCATGCTCCCCTCGGCCAGCCTCGGCAGCGGCACCGCCCTCTATGAGCCCGTGCACGGCTCGGCGCCCGACATCGCCGGCCAGGGTGCGGCCAATCCGATCGCCACCATCTCTTCGGTCGGGATGATGCTGCGCTACAGCCTCAACATGGCCGCGGAGGCCGACAAACTCGATCAGGCGATCAACCGGGTCCTCGAGAGCGGAGCACGCACCCGCGACATCGCACCGCCCGGCTCGGCCTGGATCACCACCGCTGCGATGGGGGCGAAGATCCGCACGGCCTATCTGGAAATGTGAGCAAGGGAGACCCTATGAGCGACCGGCTGATTGTTTACGACACCACCCTGCGCGACGGCGGGCAGAGCGAAGGGATTTCCTTCTCGGCCGACGACAAACTCAAGATCGCACAGCGGCTCGATGCCTTCGGCGTGGATTACATCGAGGGCGGCTGGCCGGGCTCCAATCCCAAGGATCTCGAGTTTTTCCGCCGCGCCGCCGGGCTGGCCTGGAAAAACGCCCGCATCGCCGCCTTCGGCAGCACCCGCAAGGTCAATGTCCCGGCCGGGGAGGACCCCAACCTCCGCGCCCTGCTCGAGGCCGGCGCCCCCGTCACCACCATCTTCGGCAAATCATGGGACCTGCATGTCATCGAGGGGCTGCGCACCACCCTGGAGGAAAACCTCCATCTCATCCGCGATTCGGTCGCTTTTCTTCACGACCACGGCAAGGAGGTCATCTATGACGCCGAACACTTTTTCGACGGTTATCTCGCCGATCCCGAGTACGCCCTCCGCACCCTCGCCGCCGCGCGGGAGGCGGGTGCCGCCTGCATCGTCCTCTGCGACACCAACGGCGGCACCCTCACCCTCAGGCTGGCCGGGATCATCCGGGCGGTGCGGGAGCGCTTCCCGGAGATGCCGCTTGGCCTGCATGCCCACAACGACGGCGACGTCGCTGTAGCCAACAGCCTCGCCGCTCTCGGACTCGGGGTGCGCCACATCCAGGGGACGATCAACGGCTACGGAGAGCGCTGCGGCAACGCCAATCTCTGTTCGATCATCGCCGGCGCCCTGCTCAAGCTGGAGATCCCCCTCGCGACGGCGGTCGCCCTGCACGAACTGACCGGCCTCTCCCGCTACGTCAGCGAGATCGCCAATCTCCCCCACCGTGAGGAGAGTCCCTATGTCGGCAACAGCGCCTTCGCCCACAAGGCGGGGATCCACGTCAGCGCCATCCAGCGCAACCGCCGCACCTATGAGCATGTCGATCCGGAGCGGGTCGGCAACCACCGCCGCGTCCTGGTCTCGGACCAATCCGGCCAGAGCAACATCCTCTACAAGGCCGGCGAAATGGGCATCGACATCACCAGCGACCGGGCTGAGGTCCGGCGGCTGGTCGAACAGCTCAAGGAGATGGAGCACCTCGGCTACCAGTACGAAGGGGCCGACGGCTCCCTCGAGGTGCTGATTAAAAAGAGCGCCGGCCTGTACACCCCCTACTTCTCCCTCGAAAGCGCCCGGGTGATCGTCGACAAGAGCGAAAACGGCTTTCTCCGCGCCGAGGCCATCCTCAAGATCAGCGTCAAGGGTCAGATTGAACATACCGCCGCCGAGGGGCACGGGCCGGTCGACTCCCTGGACCGCGCCCTGCGCAAGGCCCTCCATCCCTTTTACCCTGGGCTGGAAAGGGTCAAGCTGGCGGATTATAAGGTGCGCGTGCTCAACAGCGACCTCGCCACCGCAGCCACCGTGCGCGTCTATATCGAATCGACCGACGGCAAGAGCTCCTGGGGCACCGTGGGGGTTTCGGAGAACATCATCGAGGCCAGCTGGCAGGCCCTCTCCGACAGCATCGACTATTACCTGATGCGGACCATCAACGGGTTGTGATACGGAGGGGAGCGCCGGCAGCAAAGACCTTGTAAATGTTATTAAAATATTTTACCTTGGACCAGCATATCCAGCCCGGCAGACCCGGGGAGCGGAACTCAGCCAACAGAAAGAGGTTCCAATGAAAAAGATAATGGTGCTCGGCGCCGGACTGGTCGGCAGGGCCATGGCCATCGACCTCTGCCGCGACCATGAGGTCACCTCAGTGGACATCCACGCCGACGCGCTGGCCAGGCTGGCCGCCGAACACCCGATCCGGACCGTGACGGCCGACCTCGGACGGAAGGAGGCGATCACCTCCCTGGCCGCCGGCCAGGATCTGGTTATCGGCGCCCTCCCCGGCTTTATGGGCTACCGGGCCCTGGAAGCGGTGATCTCCGCCGGAGTCAACTGCATCGATATCTCCTTCTTCCCCGAGGACCCCTTCGGCCTCGATGGCATGGCGAAGGCCGGGGGTGTCACCGTCGTGACCGACTGCGGCGTGGCCCCTGGCATGAGCAACCTCATCATCGGCCACCACCAGCGCTCCATGCGCATCGACTCCTTCGAGTGCCTGGTGGGAGGCCTGCCGAAAAAACGGACCTGGCCTTTTGAGTACAAGGCCCCCTTCTCCCCTCTCGATGTGATCGAGGAGTATCTCCGTCCGGCCCGGCTGATGGAAAACGGACGCATTGTCACCAAACCGGCCCTCTCCGAGCCGGAGCTGGTGGAACTCGAGCCGGTCGGCACCCTCGAGGCCTTCAACACCGACGGGCTGCGCACCCTGCTCACCACGGCGAACATCCCCGACATGCGCGAGAAAACCCTGCGCTACCCGGGCCACTGCCAGCTCATGCGCATCCTGCGCGAAGCCGGCTTTTTCTCGGACGAGCCGATCCCCGTCGGCGGCGCCATGGTCTCGCCGCGCGAGGTGACCAGCCGGCTGCTTTTGCCCCAATGGCAGCTGGGCGAGGAGGAGATCGAGTTCACCATCATGCGCATCACCCTCGAAGGCGAGGAGGGCGGACGGCGGCTGAGGCATATCTATCGCCTCTACGACACCTACGATCCGGCCACCCGCACCTCCTCGATGGCGCGCACGACCGGCTATACCGCCACAGCCGCGGCCCGGCTGGTTCTGGAGGGACGGTTCGTCCGCAAGGGCATCAGCCCGCCCGAATACCTCGGCGCAGAGGGTGAGTGCTTCGAGCGCATCATGGCCGACCTTGGCAGACACAGCGTCCGCTACACACATGAGGAGACCGTGCTTTAGGCGGTCTTCAGCCACGCCCTGCGGGTGAAAGCGCACTGTGGGCATGCTGCGCGGCACGGATTGGCCTGCCTCGGAAAAAGCTTTCATCTTTGCCTGCAATGACCTATATTTAATTATTATCCACGGCTGACAAGTCACTTTCTTCATTGAGGAGAGCAAGAACACATGAAAGAATAATCCATCCTTTTGGAGGTATCCTCATGCATAATCCATTCATCAAGCGCCTTTTCCTGAACCATCCCACCATCATCAGTGTGATCGAAGAGGCGGAAACCCCGCAAAAAGCGCGCAACTATCTCAAGGCCTATCTCGAAGAGTACTCCCGCTTTCTGTCCAAGGGCAGCCATCGCGACAGCAGCCTGGCCTGGTCGCAGCAGATCACTTGTCTCCGCGTCTTTCAGGAGATGATCTCGATTCGCAGCGAGCGGATCAGCCATTTCAGCATCATCATGCGGCTTTGGCAGGCCATTCACGACCGGGAGACGCCCGGGGAAGAGCCCCTGAGCGATAGTTTTTATGCCGATCTGGAGCACATCCTGGCGGGGATGTCCGGTAAAAGCGCGGTCTATGCCTCCGGTGAGCTGCCGGAATTCATGCACATGAGCGGGAACGAAGCAGCCGTCGCCCGCTCGAACGAGCTGGACACGCTCGCCTCCCATACCCTCGCCTGGATCGGCCGCTATGCCCATGGGCTGCAGCCGGAGGTGATCGAAAGACGCCGGGAGAATCGCACGCGCATCCTCGCCCGCCTGGGCGGGAGTGAGGAGGATTGGGGGGATTACCGCTGGCACCTGCGCCATCTCCTGCGCGACAGCGCAACCATCGGCAGCCTCATCGAACTGACCGACGAGGAGAGGGGTGCGGTCGACCGCGCCAGGGCGTCCCGCCTGCCCTTCGGGGTGACCCCCTACTATGCCTCCCTCATGGACCTCGAGGCGCACCGCCGGGATGACCATGCCGTCCGCGCCCAGGTGCTTCCCCCACCCTTCTATGTCGATACCATGCGCGAGCACGACAACGACCGCGCCGAATATTTCGATTTTATGCGTGAGACCGACACCTCCCCGGTCGATCTGATCACGCGGCGCTATCCCCATATCGCTATCTTCAAGCCCTACAACACCTGCAGCCAGATCTGCGTCTACTGCCAGCGCAACTGGGAGATCAACGACGTCCTCTTCCCGGAGGCCCTCGCCCTGCCGGAAAAGATCGACCGGGCGATCGGCTGGCTGAGCGATCACCCCGCCATCACCGAGGTTCTGGTCACCGGAGGCGACCCCCTGGTCATGCCCGACCATGTGCTGGCCAGCATCCTCGACCGCCTCGCCGCCATCAGTCACATCGAGCGCATCCGCATCGGTTCGCGCATCGTCGTCGCCCTGCCGCAGCGCATGACCGAAGCCCTGGCCGACCTGCTGGCGCGCCATCACCTTCCCGGCCGCCGTGAGGTGGCCCTGATCACCCATTTCGAACATCCCTACGAGGTGACCCCCGAGGCGATGGAGGCGGTGCAAAAGGTGCGGCGGCGGGGGATATCGGTCTACAACCAGGCGGTCTTCACCATGGAGAACAGCCGCCGCTTCGAGCTGGTGGCGCTGCGCCGCCAACTGCGCCTGATCGGGGTGGACGCCTATTACACTTTTTGCACCAAGGGCAAGGACGAAACCCGCGACTATCGTGTCCCGATCGCGCGGCTCCAGCAGGAGGTCAAGGAGGAGGCCCGGCTCATGCCCGGGCTGGTGCGCACCGATGAACCGGTCTACAACGTGCCGCGCCTGGGCAAGAATTACCTGCGCGCAGAACAGAACCACGCCCTGGTGACCATTCTGCCCGACGGCAGCCGGCTTTATGAATTTCATCCCTGGGAGAAAAATCTGACCCTGGCGCCGACCTACCTGCACAAGGATATTCCCATCCTCAAGTATTTGCAGGAACTGGAGCGGCGGGGGGAAGAGATCGAGGAGTACCGCAGCATCTGGTACTATTTCTAGGAAGAGAGGGTGGGGCAGCGCGAAGCCTTCTCCGCAGCCTCAGGCCCCTACTGGTCGTCTTTTTTCTTTTTCGGGGGCGCAATCGTAATAAAGATGCCGCCGATGATCATTGTTACCAGACCGTAGACGTAGCCCCCGAGATCGGGGTTGAAGCCGATCCCCGGCTGGGAGAGTTTGAAATATTCCAGTCCGCACAGGAACATTCCGACGATCAGAAGTAATATCCCGATAGGTTTAGCCCACTTGCAGGATAGCGTCAGGATTAATCCAGAAATTATGAGGAAGGGTTTTTCATCCGGCTCAGGCTTGAGGGTGAAGGCCATGTAGAGCAGATAGGCACCACCCAGAAAGAAAAAAGTGCGCACAACCGCCTTGGTAGTATCTTTCATAATCCCCTTCTCCATCGCTATCGGACCTTTTCGACGTAAACGGTTGGCAGACGCGGGTGCCCGAATTTTCAACCAAGCCTTGAAGCACAGGCTCCCCCCGCTGCAGCAGGCGGCCGGTCAGATGTGCGGACCGGGCAGCCATGGAGGTCTCGCCGTTTTGTTTCCCGGCCTGCCGGCGCCGGCTGGCCACAAATCCTCATTGCATTAGAAAATCAAATGCCTTATCTTCAATATACATACCTCATCAACCGCGGGCAAGGATAATTTCCGCCCGCTGCAGGCAGCCTCCTCCGCTCCGAAACGGCGCATAATGAAATATAACTATTTGATTTTTATAGCGATTCTTCCTCTCCGTCCTCTCCTCCCCTCCGAGGACGGACTCCGTGTTGTGGGTCAAGCCTCCCTGTGGGGACTGTACAGCAGCGGCGCCCGCTATCCCCTTGGACTGGGCGGCCGCTGCCTCCCCCAGCTCAACGGCCAGCGCACCTTTAGCGGCAGGACGGTTGACCTGGAGGCCTCGCTTCATCTTCGGGCCGGTCTCGCCGCCGATCCCTTTGATGCTGCCGAAAGCGATGGCGACATCAAGGCCTATCGCCTCTGGGTGCGCTTTTCTGCGCCCCAGTTCGAAATCCGCCTCGGCCTGCAAAAGATCAACTTCGGCTCGGCGCTCCTGCTGCGCCCCCTGATGTGGTTCGATGCGGTTGATCCGCGCGATCCCCTGCAGCTCACCGACGGCGCCTGGGGACTGCTCGGACGCTACTATTTTCTCAACAACGCCACTCTTTGGCTCTGGCTGCTCCGCCCCGCAGATCAGCCCCGCAGTTGGGAGCTGACCCCCTCCCGTCCCGGCTTCCCGGAATGGGGTGGACGGATTCAGTACCCCCTGCCCGGCGGGGAGATCGGCCTTTCCGGTCATCTGCGCACCACCGACGGCCGCGCCCTAGCCGGCGCACTCCTCCCCGACGGTGCGGCCCGAACACAGCAAGAAGAGCTGGCGGAGATCCGCGAAAGCCGCTTGGGCCTGGACGCGAAATGGGACTGGCTGGCGGGATGGTGGTTCGAGGGCGCCTGGATCCACAGCCACCGCTCCCTCGGCCCCTACACCGACGAAACCCTGCTCACCATCGGGGCTGATTATACCTTCCCCGTCGGCAACGGTCTGCACCTGATCGGTGAACATCTCTGGCTCGCCACCGGCGCGAAGGGTCCCGGCCTCGCCGGCGCCCGCGGCCTGGCCGGCCTCTCGCTTACCTATCCGCTCGGCCTCCTCGATCAGCTCTCGGCAATCCTCTATGTGGACCGGGGGGAGGAGGCGCTCTACCGCTTCGCCAGCTGGCGGCGGCAGTACGACCATCTGGCCGTCAATCTGATGGCCTTCTGGAATCCGGAAAGTCAGCTCCTGCCCGGGTCATCCAATGACGGCGGCGCCGCCTTTGCCGGCAGGGGGGGACAAATCATCTTCGTCTATAACCATTAATGAAGCGGACTATGGAAAACCAAAAACTCATCGACATCCGCAACCTGGTCAAACGCTTTCCCATCGGCGATGGCAGCTTCACCGCCCTGCGGGGCATCACCCTGGCCTTCGCAGAGGGCGAGTTCGCCGGCCTGGTCGGACCGAGCGGCTCCGGCAAGACCACCCTGCTCAACATCATCGGCTCGCTCGACACCCCCAGCGAAGGTTCCGTGACCGTGCTGGGCCGTGAGGTCACCCACCTCAGCCACCGGGAGGCGGCCGCCCTGCGCAACCACCACATCGGCTTCATCTTCCAGACCTACAACCTGCTGCCGGTTTTTACCGTTTACGACAACGTCGAGTTCCCCCTCCTGCTGCAGAAGGGGGGCGCGGCCGGCCGTAAAAAGGCGGTGCTGGAAGCCCTGGAGTGGGTCGGACTGGCGGACAAGGCCCAATCCAGACCCGCCCAGCTCTCCGGCGGGGAGTGCCAGCGCGTCTCCATCGCCCGCGCCATGGTCAAACGGCCCCAACTCGTTCTCGCCGACGAGCCCTCCGCCAACCTGGATGCCGACAACTCACATCACATCCTGCGGACGATGAAGAGGCTCAACCGCGAGCTGGGCACGACCTTCATCTTTGCCACCCACGACGAAAAGGTGATGCATTACCTCGACCGCATCATCGGACTCGAGGACGGCCGGGTGGCCCGCGACGAACGGATAGAGAACACAACGGAGGATGACCACCCGCCCGCCTCCGGCGAAATCGGGGGGTCTGAACTCCCCGGGGAGGAAGATTTTGCTCGCCCTTAAACTGGCCATCAGGAATCTTCTCGGCGCCGGCCTGCGCACCTGGCTGACCGCCGGAGTCCTCTCCATCGCCTTTGTGGTGATGGTCTTTTACCAGGGACTGCTCGACGGCTGGAATCTCCATGCGCGCAGCACCACCAGGGAGTGGGAGATCGGCGGCGGGCAGTACTGGCATCCCGCCTACGATCGTTTCGATCCCTTTTCGCTGCAGGAGGCCCATGCCCCCCTCAGCCCCCAGGCCCTGGAGCTGGCCGCCGCCGGCCGCATCGTCCCGGAGTTGATCACCCAGGCCACGGCCTATCCCGACGGCCGCATGGTCAATCTGCTCATTCGCGGCATCCCCCCCGGGCAGCAGCTCCTCAGCCTCCCCACCGCCGCACTGGCGGCCGACTCGGTGGGGATACCAGCCCTCATCGGCCGGCGTATGGCGGCCTCCCTGAGGCTGCAGCCGGGCGACGCCCTGCTGCTGCGCTGGCGCGACCGCAGCGGGGTCTTTGACGCCCGCGAGGTCACCATCGTCGGGATCTTCCGGGCTGACGTCCCTTCCATCGATCAGGGGCAGATCTGGCTGCCGCTCGCAACAGTGCAGGAGATGACCGGCATGGCCGGTGAAGCCACCCTGCTGGTCTCGGCCCCGGACCAACCCCCTCTCCCGCTCGCGGGCTGGGTCTTCAAGGATACCGATTTCCTCCTCAAGGAGTTCACGGAGGTCATCCACAGCAAAAAGGCCGGTTCGAGCATCATCTACGGCACCATGCTCGCCATCGCCCTGCTGGCGATCTTTGATACCCAGGTGCTCTCGATCTTCCGGCGGAGGCGCGAGATCGGCACCTATATGGCCCTGGGCATGACCCGCGGCCAGGTCATCGGACTCTTCACCGTCGAGGGGGCGGCCCACAGCCTCTTCGCCCTGCTGCTGGCCTCGATCTACGGGCTGCCCCTGCTGCATTGGCTCGGCACCCACGGCATCTCCATGCCCGAAGTCGCCGACGCCACCGGCATGACCATCGGCGACAAGATGCTGCCGGTCTACAGTGCCGGCATGGTGCTCTTTTCGGTGGCCGTCGTCATCCTCTCCACGGCCATCGTCAGCTATCTGCCGGCGCGCCGGATCGCCCGGCTCAAGCCCACCGAAGCCCTGCGAGGCAGAAGCCAATGAGGCCGGCGTGGAAAAGAGCGAGCCGGGAAAAACCTGCCCTCCCCCATCGACAGGGTTTGAAAGGAGAACCCGCGTGATCCGATTCCTCCTCAAGGGCATTCTGCACGACCGCCATCGCAGCCTGATGCCCCTCATCGTCATCACCATCGGTGTCGCCCTCACCGTGCTGGGCCACGCCTGGATTCAGGGGGTGATGGGCGAGGCTTACACCATGAGCGCCCACTTCGCCACCGGCCACCTCAAGGTGATGACCCGCGCCTACGCCGATGATCAGGGCCAGATGCCGGTCGACCTCGCCCTCACCGGCAGCAGCGGACTGACCGAGCGGCTGGCCGCGGAGATGCCCGAAATCGACTGGGCGCCGCGCATCCGTTTCGGCGGGCTCATCGACTTCCCCGACAGCGCCGGCGAAACCCGCGCCCAGGGACCGGTGGCGGGCTATGCCATCGATCTGCTCTCGCCGGCGACGCGTGAGCCCGGCCGTTTCAACCTCCCCGAGGCCCTGCTCTCGGGCCGCATGCCCCGCGATGCCCGCGAGGCCCTCCTCACCCACGATTTCGCTGAAAAATTCGCCGTCCAGCCGGGCGACCCCTTCACCTTTTTCGGCAGCACCATGGAGGGCAGCCTGGCCTTTTACAATTTCACCGTCGCCGGCACCGTCCGCTTCGGCTCGGAGGTGCTCGACCACGGCGCTTTCATCATCGATCTTACTGCCGGACAGCAGGCCCTGGCCATGCAGGACGCTGCCGGAGAAATCCTCGGCTTTTTCCGCAGCGGCTATTTTGACGCCCGGGCGGCGCAGCGCCTCACTGACCGCTTCAACAGCAGCCAGCCCGCCGGGACGGACGAGTTCGCCCCGGTGATGATCACCATGCGCGACCAGGAGGGCATGGCGCAATTGATGGACTATACCAACGCCATCGGCTCGATCATGGTCCTCCTCTTCGTGGTGGCCATGTCGGTGGTGCTCTGGAACACCGGACTCATCGGCGGTCTGCGCCGCCACGGCGAGTTCGGCGTCCGCCTCGCCCTCGGCGAGGAGAAGGGCCACATCTACCGCAGCCTGATCGGCGAGGCCCTCCTCATCGGCCTGATCGGGTCGGTGACCGGCACGCTTCTCGGCCTTGGCCTGGCCTGGTATATGCAGGTGGTGGGACTCGATATCGGCGACGCCATGAAGGCTTCCACCATGATGGTGCCCGCGGTGGTGCGTACCCGGATCAGCGCCACCGATTTCTGGATCGGCTTCCTCCCCGGCCTCCTCTCCATGACCCTGGGCAACGCCCTCTCGGGCCTGCGCATCTACAGACGCGACACCGCGCAGCTTTTCAAGGAGCTCGAAGCATGAAATGTAATATCCTCTGCCTGATCCTGGTCCTGGCCGCCGGGTCTGTGCCCGCCCAGACCGCCGGCGAGATCATCAGGAAAATCGATGACAATCTCTCCGCCCGCAACCGCGTGACCGAGTCCGCCATGACCATCCATGGCCGGCGCGGCAGCCGCACCCTCACGGCCAAAAGCTATGCCGAGGGCACTCGCAAGGCTTTCACCGAGTACCTCTCCCCAGCCGCGGAACGGGGCACCAAGATGCTCAAACTCGAGGGCCAGCTCTGGATCTACTCCCCGGGCACCGACCGCACTGTGCAGATTTCCGGCCACCTCCTGCGCCAGTCGGTTATGGGCAGCGACCTCTCCTACGAGGACATGATGGACGACCGCAAACTCGCCGAGATCTACGAGCCATTGATCGCCGGCGAGGAGGAGCTCGACGGCCGCCCGGTCTGGATTCTCGAACTCAGCGCCCGGGTCTCCGACGCCGCCTATCCCAGGCAAAAGCTTTGGGTCGACCGCGAGCGCTTCGTCCCCCTGCGGCAGGAGCTCTACGCCAGAAGCGGCAAGCTGTTGAAGACGGCCCTGCTCAGCGATTTACAGAGGGTGGGGGGACGATGGTATCCGATGCAGGTGCTGTACAAGGACATGCTCAAGCAGGGCAAGGGGACGGAGTTCCGGACCATACAAATCGCCTTTGATCAGGCGATCCCGGAGTGGATCTTTTCCAAGGCGGCTCTGAAGCAGTAAGCGACGGTACTGCCCGCCGGCCCTGGGGATCCCGGGCGGGCCCGCTGCGGCCGGCCTAGTCCACAAAGCTGCGTTCAGGGGAGCGCCGGCGAAAACCGAACTCGCAACAAAAAAAGCCCGGCCATACTGGCCGGGCTTTCCATTTCCCCGTTACGCGCCCTCCCGGCGCCGAAATCCCTCGCTGCACTACATTCCCGCAGTCGCCGCCGTATTGAAAGCCCCCAGCACTCCCCCCGGCGCCACACCCAGCCATACCACCCCGATCAGAGCGATGACAAGTGCAGCGATGAGAAGGGGATGGGCTTTTCCCGCCTCGGCCGGCTCCTCCGCCTCGCGCATATAGAGATTGACCACCAGGCGCAGATAATAAAAGACTGAAACCACGGCGTTCAGCACGGCAATGACCACGAGGGGGATGTACTCCGCCCTGACCGCAGCGGCGAAAAGGAAAAATTTGCCAAGAAAACCCCCGGTCGGGGGGATGCCGGCCAGGCTGAACATAAAGGCCGCCATCGCGAGGCTGACGAAGGGGTAGCGGTAGCCGAGGCCGCGATAGCTCTCGAAGGTGAGGCGCTCCTCGCGTCCGCTGCGCCCGAGCCAGGCGATCACCCCGAAGGCGCCGATGTTCATCAGGGTATAGACCAGCAGATAGTAGAGGATGGCGCTGCGCCCGGCGGCGTTGCCGGCCGCCAGGGCGACGAGCAGGTAGCCGGCGTGGGCGATGCTCGAGTAGGCGAGCATACGCTTGACATTCGACTGGACGATGGCCATAAAGTTGCCGACGGTCATGGTCAGCACAGCCAGGACGGCGAGGACGGGCCCCCAGGCGATGGTCTCCACCGGCACCGCGATGGAGACGAGCCGCGCCAGCACAGCAAAGGCCGCCGCCTTGGTGCCGGTGGACATGAAGGCGGTCACCGGTGTCGGCGCCCCCTGGTAGACGTCCGGGGTCCACATGTGAAAGGGGACCAGGGCCGCCTTGAAGGCAAAACCGATCAGCACCAGCAGGGCCCCGGCGGGTAAAAGCCAGCCCGCGCCGCCCGCCGCGGCGGCCTCACGGATATGGGCCATCTCGAGCTGACCGGTGGCGCCGTAAATCAGGGCTACCCCGTAGAGGAAAAATCCGGTCGCGAAGGCGCCGAGAAGGAGATATTTGAGCGCCGCCTCGAGCGAGTCGACGCGCATCTTGCGATAGCCGGCCAGCACATAAAGGGCGATGGAGAGGATCTCCAGCCCGAGAAAAATCACCAAAAAATGGGTGGTCGAGGTCATGACCATCAGTCCGAACAGGGCCAGAAGCAGCAGTCCGAAGAAATCCCCATGCTGCACATACTCTTCCTCGATACGGTTGAATGAGATCAGCACCGTGAGCAGCCCCCCGAGCAGGAAGAGGGCCTGGAAGGCGAGAGCAAAGCGATCCACCGTGACCATGCCTGCGAAACCCCAGCCGGGCCGGGACCAGAGCCAGAAGGTCGCAGCCAGGGCCGCAGCAATCCCGGCCAGGGCGATGGCGGCGAGAAATTCGCGGCGCAGGCTGCGCCAGAAGAGCGGCAGCAGCAGGAGGAGAATGGCTGCCGCCAGGACAATGAGCTGCGGGGTGATCAGATCCAGCTGGATCAGTGGAGCGGACAACTCCATGTCTTTCCTCTTATTTAGGGTTGATCACATTGGTTTGACTGGCGGAGATCTCTTCGATGAGGGCGATCTTGTCCTGCTTGCTCCGGTATTCGTCCAGCAGCTTTTGTGCGGCGGCCTCGCTCTTGTGCAAAAAGGTGGAAGGATAGAGGCCGATCCAGAGGCAGAGCAGGACGATCGGCACCAGGGTGGCGATCTCGCGGCCGTTGAGATCCTTCAGCTCCTGATTCTCGGGTTTGTCGAGCTTGCCGAAATTGACGCGCTGAAACATGGTCAACATATAGACCGCCGAGAGGATCACGCCTGTGGTCGCCAGTACCGCCAGGAGCCTGTTGACCTCGAAGGTGCCGAGGAGGATCATGAACTCGCCGACAAAACCGTTCAAACCCGGCAGGCCGATCGAGGAGAGGGTGATGATGAGGAAAAAGGTCACAAAAACCGGCATCTGGCGCGCCAGCCCCCCGAAATCGGCGATCAGGCGGGTGTGACGGCGCTCATAGATCATCCCGACCAGAAGGAAGAGGGCGCCGGTGGAGAGGCCGTGATTGACCATCTGGATCAATCCCCCCTGCACCGACTGCAGGGTGAGAGCGAAAAGCCCCAGCATGACGAAACCGAGATGGCTGACCGAGGAAAAGGCGACCAGCTTTTTCAGGTCAGGCTGTACCCAGCTCACCAGGGCCCCGTAGATGATGCCGATCACCGCCAGCAGCATGATCAGCCAGCCGTACTGCTGTGCGGCAGTCGGAAAGAGGGGGATGCAGAAGCGCAGAAAACCGTAGGTGCCCATCTTGAGGAGGATGCCGGCAAGGATGACGCTGCCCCCGGTCGGCGCCTCCACATGGGCATCCGGCAGCCAGGTGTGAAAGGGAAACATCGGCACCTTGATCGCAAAGGCGATGCCGAACGCGAAGAAGAGCCAGACCTGGCTCTTGCTGGCGATGAGCATCTGGCTGAGGGCGAGATAGTCGAAGGTGTACAGTCCGCTCTGGCCGCCGTGCATGAAATAGAGGACGAGGATGGCGACCAGCATCAGCACCCCGCCGAACATGGTGAAGAGGAAAAACTTGATCGCCGCATAGAGCCGGCGCTCCCCGCCCCAGACCCCGATGATGAAATACATCGGGATGAGCATCCCCTCCCAGAAGAGGTAAAAGAGGACCATATCCAGGCTCAGAAAGACCCCGAGCATGGCAGTCTCGAGCACCAGGAACATGATCATGTATTCCTTGACCTTTTTGGTCACGGAACGCCAGCTGGAGAGAATCACCAGTGGGGTCAGAAAGGCGGTGAGCATGACCATCAGCAGGCTGATGCCGTCGACACCGAGATGATAGCCGATCCCGGCCGAGGGTATCCAGCTCCGGTTCTCTTCGAACTGGAAGCCGGGATTGGCGCCGTCGAAGGCGGTGAAAAGCGGCAGCGAGAGAAGAAAGACCGCCAGGGTCAACACCAGGGTGAACCAGCGGATCAGCGCTTCCCTCTGCCGCGGCACGAAGAGCAGCACGAGCGCGCCTGCCAGGGGCAGAAAGGTGAGGATGGTCAGTATGGGCATGGTGCTCAAATCACTCATGAAGAGGCTCCGGAATAATGGGCAACTGCTTCACCTAGACAAAGAGATAGACGAGGAGCGCGATCACGCCGAAGACAAAGGCCAGGGCGTAGTTCTGGACAACACCGGTCTGGAGGGCGCTGAGGGCCCGGGCCCCGGCGCCGATCAGGGCGGCGGTGCCGTTGATCGAGCCGTCGATGATGCGGACATCGATGAAACGCCAGAGCGCCGATTCGGAGATCCGGTGCAGGGGACGGGCGATCACCGCATCGTAGAACTCGTCGACATAATACTTGTTGAAGACCAGCCGGTAGGCCCCGCCGAGCCGGGCGGCCGTGCGCGCAGGCAGGTCGCTCTTGCGCCCGTAGTAGCGCCAGGCCAGCCAGAGGCTGAAGAGGACGAGCACAAGGACGATGCCCATGAGCAGCAGCTCAAGGCTGTGGCCGGCCGCAGGGCCCTCCGCCCCGCCGTGGGCCGCAACACCCCGCAGCTCTGTACTGGCGGCGAAAACCGGGGCGAGGAAATGCTCAAAGTGGTTGCTGCCGCCGAGCACCGCCGGGATGCCGACATAGCCGCCGATCAGCGATAGCACCGCGAGAATGATCAGGGGCCAGGTCATCACACCGGGGGATTCATGGAGATGATGGGCGGTCTTGTCATCGGCGCGCAGGGTGCCGAAAAAGGTCATAAAGATGAGGCGGAACATGTAAAAGGTGGTCAGGGCGGCGGCGACGGCCCCGATGAGCCAGAGCCAGGGCGCTCCGTGGACTCCGGACCAGGCCTGCCAGAGGATCTCATCCTTGCTGAAAAAACCTGAAAAGCCGGGAATGCCGGCGATCGCCAGGGTGCCGATGAGCATGGTCCAGAAGGTGCGCGGCATCTTTTTCCTGAGGCCGCCCATAATGCGCATATCGGTCTGGTTGGACATGGCGTGCATGACACTGCCGGCCGCCATGAAGAGCAGGGCCTTGAAAAAGGCGTGGGTCATGAGGTGAAAGATGCCGGCGGCGAAGGCGCCGACCCCGACTCCGATGAACATGTAGCCGAGCTGGCTGATGGTCGAATAGGCAAGCACCCGCTTGATGTCGAACTGGGTCAGGCCGATGGTCGCCGCATAGAGGGCGGTGAGGGCGCCGACAATGGCAACGACCGCCGCAGCCGTCGGGGCGAGGGTGTAGATGACATTGGCGCGGGCGACCATATAGACCCCGGCGGTGACCATGGTGGCGGCATGGATCAGGGCGCTGACCGGGGTCGGACCGGCCATGGCGTCGGGCAGCCAGACATATAGGGGCAGCTGGGCTGACTTGCCGGCGGCGCCGACGAAGAGGAGCAGGGCGATGGCCGTGAGCACCCCGGCACCCATCGGCATGGCCGCGGCCTGGCTAAAGACCTCGGTGAAATCAAGGGTACGAAAGGTGGCGTAGATGAGAAATATCGCCAGGAGAAAGCCGAAATCCCCGATGCGGTTGACGACAAAGGCCTTGCGGCCGGCATAGGCGTTGTAATCGTCCTGGTACCAAAAGCCGATCAGGAGATAGGAGCAGAGGCCGACCCCCTCCCAGCCGATGAACATCATCAAAAAGTTGTTCGCCGTCACCAGGATCAGCATCGCAAAAACGAAAAGGTTGAGAAAGATGAAGAAACGGTTAAAGCCGCGGTCGCCGTGCATGTAACCAATGGCGTAGATATGAATGATGAAGGAGACCCCGGTGACGACCAGGATCATCACCATCGAAAGGGGATCGATCTGAAAGGCGATTTCGGTGCTGAGAGCCCCGGCGGCGATCCACTTGAAGAGGGGCACCTCCACCAGCCGATCGGCGGCGGGCAGCCTCAACAGCTCAAAGAAAAGGGCCACAGCCGCAGCAAAGGAGAGCCCCACAGCCGCGCTGGCGATGACGCCCGGCCTGACGCCGGCACTCTTCCAGCCGGTCAGGGCATTGATGATCAACCCCAGCAAGGGGAATAGAGGTATCAGCCAAACCAGATCAAACATGTAGGCTCCTGTCGTTCTCGCAAGGTGTCCGGGTCCACTCCGCTCCTCCGCCTCCACCGCCATTGCACGGCGGGAGGCCGGATCGGGTCAACCCTTGAGCAGATTGATCTCGTCGACCTGCACCGTGCCGCGCAGACGAAAGACCGAGATGATGACCGCCAGACCGACCGCCACCTCGGCCGCGGCCACGGCCATGATAAAAAAGACGAACAGCTGGCCATCCAACGTCTGCCATTTGGCGGCGAAGGTGATGAAGGTCAGATTGACCGCGTTGAGCATCAGCTCGATGCTCATCAAAATGACCAGGGCGTTGCGGCGAACCAGCACGCCCGCCACGCCGATGGTGAAGAGAACGGCCGCAACGAGCAGAAAAAAGTTCAGGGGGATGGCGTTCATAGCGATCGGATCCTCATTGCTCTTTGGGCAGCTTTTTGCTGCCGAGGATGATGGCGCCGACGATGCCGGTGAGGAGCAGCACCGAGGCGATTTCAAAGGGATAGAGATAGGTGCTGAAAAGAGTCGCGCCCAGTCTCTCGACCGTGCCGGAGACCGGCGTGTCGCCGCTCAGCCGGCCGAAGACCCGGGTTCCGGCGGCTGCGATCACCAGCAGCTGCACACCCAGGATGGCGGCGAAAACGATGCCAAAGCCGGACTGGAAGCGGCGTCCGGCGGGCAGCCGCACCTCTTCGCTGAGGTTGAGCAGCATGATGACAAAGACAAAGAGGACCATGATGGCGCCGGCGTAGACGATCACCTGGACGACGCTGAGGAACTGGGCGCCGAGAAGGAAATAGAGCCCGGCCAGGGCGAAGAAGGTGATAATGAGAAAAATGGCGCAGTAGACCGGATTCTTGTGGGTCACCATCAGAAGGGCTGATGCGATCGCCAGTCCGGCGAAGAAAAAGAAAAGAATCGGAATCATGCTCTGTTCCCGGGTTACAGGTTTTAGCCCGATTGCCGGCTGCGGCCGGTCATGCCGGGCGGGGTCACGGGGTTACATCCCCGTCTCCGTCTTGCTGCGTTCGAAATATTTGCCGTCCGCCGTTATGTCCCAGTTTCTGAGCAGACGCTCCTTGTCCCAGATCAGCGCTTCGCGGCTGTGGGCAGAAAAATCATAGATCTCGGTCAGCTCGATCGCCTCCTCCGGGCAGGCCTCCTGGCACATTCCGCAGAGGATGCAGCGCAGCATGTCGATCCTGAACTCGACCGGGTATTTGTCGCGGTCCGGCCAGGGGGCCACCCCCGCCTTCATGGTGATGCATTTGGCGGGACAGGCGGTCGAGCACATTTCACAGGCCACGCATTTGATCCGCCCCTGTTCGTCCTTGTTGAGGCGGATGGCGCCGCGGTGGCCCGGCGGCACCGGCCACTTCTCCTCGGGATAGGAGACAGTATACTTTTTCGAGAAAAAATGCTTTATCGTGATCCACATGCCCTTGAGGATACCCGGGAAGTAGGAAGAATCCCAGCGGGCAGGGCGATAGCCGACGTTTTTGACACCCATAAAACTCCCTGGATTGCATTATGACAGCATGACTTGCGGGCGGTTGAGCCAGCGGCTCCTCACAGCCCTTCCGGAGGCCTGACGATTTTCCGCCTGCATCCCCTCCTAATGCACGAACAGCAGCCCGGCGCCGGTGAGCACGATGTTGAGCAGGGCCAGGGGGATCAACACCTTCCAGCCGATGCGCATGAGCTGGTCGAACCGGAATCTCGGGATGGTCCAGCGCACCCAGAGGAAGAAGAAAAGGAAAAAGCCGGTCTTGAGGGCAAAGGCGGCAATCGAGAGCAGCACGCCCCAGATGCCCAGCGCCTTTTCGTCGACCCAGGGGAAATCCCAGCCCCCGAAAAAGAGGGTGGTGAGCAGGGCCGAGGTGGTGATGAGGGCGATATACTCGCCCATGAAAAACATCGCGAACTTCATCGAGCTGTATTCGGTGTGATAACCGCCGACCAGTTCGGGTTCGGCCTCGGCGAGGTCGAAGGGCAGCCGGTTGGTCTCGGCGAAGGCGGCGACCAGAAAGGTGATGAAGGCGAGGGGCTGGAGAAAGACGTTCCAGCGCGGCAAAAAGCCGAGGAGCAGGCCGTTCTGGTATTCGACGATAGTGCTCAGGCGCAGCGAACCGGTGATCATGACGATGCCGATGACCGACATGCCGAGGGCAAGCTCATAGCTGATCATCTGTGCCGAGGCGCGCAGGCCGCCCAGAAAGGGATATTTGCTGTTGGACGCCCAGCCCCCGAGGACCACGCCGTAAACCCCGAGCGAAACCAGGGCGAAGATGTAGAGAAAACCGATGTTGAGGTCGACGATCTGCAGGGGTTCGGCGCGCCCGAAGAGCTCAAGAGTGGTGCCGAAAGGAATGGCGGCGAAGGTCATCAGGGCCGGCACCAGCACCAGCAGGGGGGCGAAGGTATAGAGCCATTTGTCCGCACCGGTCGGGACGACCTCCTCCTTGAAGAAGAACTTGATGCCATCAGCCACCGCCTGGAAAAGTCCCGCCGGTCCGACGCGGTTGGGGCCGAGACGGTCCTGGATGAAGGCGCTGACACGGCGTTCGGCCCATTCCATGATCATGAGGATGACCAGGTTGACGACGATGACGACGAGGATCTTCAGCAAAAGGATGCCTATGTCGATCCAGGCGAATCCCAATTCGTTCATACCGGTTCCTTAGCTCAGTTGAACACCCACTTCAGCAAGTTTGAAATACGAAAGCCCGGCGAAGGCCGGGAGGCGGCCTGCAAGGTCATTGAAAATGTCGGCCGCGGTGACCGCCGTCACCGGCTGCTGCAGCAGCGCGGCCAGGCCGGCCAGGCTGCTCCAGGCCGGCTTGATCCCGGCGGGCGGCTGCAAGGCGGCGTGCATCCGCTGCAGTCGGCCCTGAACGTTGACGAAGGTTCCCTCCTCCTCGGCGAAAGAGGTCATGGGCAGGGCCAGATCGGCCGACCGCACCAGATCGCCGGCGGCGACATCCCAGACCACCAGCAGTTCGAGGCCGTCCAGGAGCTCCTTTTGCTCCCCGGTCAGCTGCAGTCCGGCTCCGCCGCCGAGCAGAAAGAGCGTCCGGATTTTGCCTTCTCGCAGCCCCTGCCAGAGCTCCCGGCTGCTGCCCAGCACCAGCTCGGCGCCGCGGCGGTTGGGGCTCTTGTCGGCGCGAACGGTGAAGCCGCTCTTGTAGACAACATCCTCTCCCTCCGGGGCAGGGGCGTTGAGCAGAACGGTGCGGATGCCGAGGCCGTCGGCAAAGAGACGGCGCAGCATATAGTTGTCCTCGACCGTCGCCCAGGCCGATCCGCACAGAGCGGCCTCATTCAGCCGCCCCTCCTGCTGCAGCCTGCCGATGTGGCCGGCGATGGCCTGCAGGGCTGCTGCCTGTGTGAGGGGGGCCTCTTTTTCAGCGCGCGGCGCGGTCAGGCGGTCGAGATCTTCAAAAGCATGATAGATATAACGGCCGTCGTCGCAGATCCACTCCCGATTGACCTCCTGGTTCTCGCGCGAGCGGATGCGGTAGATCTTGTTCTCCTTGTGCTCGAGATAGATATTGCAGCCGCTGCTGCAGCCCGGGCAGATGCTGCGGGTGCGCTGGAGGTTCCAGACGCGGGCGTTGAAGAGAAAATCCTTGTCGATGAGGCAGCCGACCGGGCAGATCTCAACGACGTTGCCCGACATTTTGTGGGTGAGGCCGCGGCCGGGAAAAATGGAGATATCACTGTGGTAGCCGCGGTTCTCGACGATAAGGTAGGGTTCGCCGACGACATCCTCGAAAAAGCGCACGCAGCGGGTGCAGAGGACGCAGCGGTTGCGGTAGAGCAGGATGCTGCCCCCCAGATCCTTGGGCGGACGCACCCGCTTCTCCTCCACCATGCGGCTGTGGGAGGAGCCGTATTTGAAGGTATAGTCCTGGAGCAGGCATTCGCCGGCCTTGTCGCAAACGGGGCAGTCGAGGGGATGGTTGATAAGGAAGAACTCGAGCATGCTCCGGCGGGCGTCCCGTACCTGTTCGGTCCGGGTATGAACCACCATCCCATCCTTGACCTCGGTGGCGCAGGAGAGGACCAGTTTGGGGCTCCCCTCCAGTTCGACCAGGCACATGCGGCAGCTGCCGGCGATGGTCAGGGCCGGATGGTAGCAGTAATGGGGTATTTCGATGCCGTGGGCGAGGGCCGCCTTGAGGATGGTGGTGCCGGCATCCACGGTGATCTCTTTTCCATCTATCTTGAAAGTGGGCATGGGTCCATTCTGCTGGTTAGTGGGATTCCGTTAACGCCGCTGCGGACAGCGGCCGAGTTCGGCATGGGCGGCGAACTCGTCGCGAAACTGTTTGAGAAAACTGGCCGCCGGCATGGCCGCCGCATCGCCGAGGGGACAGATGGTGCGAAAATTGATATGCCGGGCGATATCCTCCAGGAGGGGCAGATCCTCGGGGCGGCCGCCCCCCATCTCGAGGCGCTTGAGGATCTTGACCATCCAGGTCGTACCTTCGCGGCAGGGGGTGCACTGGCCGCAGGATTCGTGGGCGTAAAAACGCTCGAGATTGTAGAGGGCATTGACCATGCAGGCATCCTCGTCCATGACGATCACCCCGGCGGAGCCGAGCATCGAGCCGGCCTCGGCCAGCGCTTCATAGTCCATGCTCACATCGATCTGGTCGGCCCTGAGCACCGGCACCGAGGAGCCCCCTGGGATGACCGCCTTTAGTTTCTTGCCGCCGCGGATGCCCCCGCATTCCTCGTAGATCAGCTCCTTGAGGTTTTTGCCCATCGGGAATTCGTAGAGGCCGGGGCGGTTGACGTGGCCGCTGACGCAGTAGAGCTTGGGGCCGGTGTTCTTGGGATTGGGCCCGATGGCGGCGAACCACTCGGCCCCGCGGGTGAAGATCAGGGGCAGGTTGGCAAGGGTCTCGACGTTGTTGACCACGGTCGGGCTCTTGAAAGCCCCCACCACCGCGGGGAAGGGGGGTTTCAGGCGCGGCCAGCCCCGTTTGCCCTCAAGCGACTCGAGCAGGCCGGTTTCCTCGCCGCAAATGTAGGCCCCGGCGCCGCGGTGGACGGTCACCTGCAGGTCGTAGCTGCTGCCGAGGATTTTTTTGCCGAGCAGATTCTTCGCCTCCGCCTCTGCGATCGCCTCCTCCAGCACCTGCGCGCCATGGGCGAATTCGCCGCGGATGTAAATGTAGGCGCTGTGGGCGTTGATGGCGAACGAGGCGATGGCGATGCCCTCGAGGAGCATATGGGGTTCATGCTCGACAAGATAGCGGTCCTTGAAGGTGCCGGGCTCGGACTCATCGGCGTTGCAGACCAGATATTTCGGTTTTTCCGAGTCGCGCGGCACAAAACTCCATTTCATGCCGGTCGGAAAGCCGGCGCCGCCGCGTCCGCGCAGCCCCGACTTTTTGACCTCATCGATGACGTCGGCCGGCTGCCACTGCCTGACCACCTTCTCCCACGCCGAATAGCCCTGGTTGGCGAGATAAAAGGCCAGACTCTTCGATTCCGGCTTGCCGATGTTGTGGAGGAAATATTTCTCGCTCATGCGCCTCTATCCTGCTTGGTCAGGGCAATTTCGCCAAAATGTCGTCGATCTTCTCGACGGTCAGATTCTCGTAATAGTCGTCGTTGATCTGCATCACCGGGGCGGTTCCGCACGAGCCCAGACACTCCACCTTCTTGAGGGTGAACTTTTTGTCGGGGGTGGTTCCGCCCACCTTGATGCCCAGCTTCTTCTCGAGGTGGTCGACCAGAGACTCGGCGCCGAGCAGGGCACAGCTGAGGGTGGCGCAGACCTGGATGACATAGCGTCCCTCCTCCTGGCGCGGATAGAGGGTGTAGAAGGAGACCACGTCCATGACCTGGAGGGGGGAGAGCCCCAGCAGCCCGGCGATGTATTCCATCACCTCCGGGGTGATGGTCTTGAACTCGGCTCTGGCGATGTGGAGCACCTGAAGGAGCGCCGCCTCCTTGTCAGGATAGTGGCCGAGAAGCTTTTCCACTCTCTTCTGGGCGGTTGCGCTGAAAACAATGCTCATCTCTGGTCGTCCTAAGTTCGTCGCGTGGATTTCATTCTGATCGTCATCCCGGCACTGCGCCGCGGCTGCGGGTGCACCCGGGCGGGAGCGGAATCTAGCGGTCGAGTTCGCCCGCAATGATATTCAGACTGCTCAGTATGGCCACGGTGTCGGAGAGCAGGCGGCCGCGCAGCAGGCTGGGGATGATCTGGAAATTGTAGAATGAGGGAGGCCGCACGCGGAAGCGGTAGGGGCCGTTGCCCTCATTGCTGATGACGTGATAGCCGAGTTCGCCGTTGGGGGCCTCGGTGGGGATGTAGGCCTCGCCGCGGGGGGCGCGGGCACCGCGGTTGAGCATGATGATCTCAAACTGGTGGATCAGCCCTTCGATCGAGCCGTAGACATCGTCCTTGGGGGGCAGGATCACCTTGGAGTCCGAATCGGCATAGAGTTCGCCCTCCGGTATGTTGGCAATGGCCTGGCGGATGATGCCCACCGACTGGCGCATCTCCTCGAGGCGCACCATGTAGCGGTCCCAGACGTCGCCGGTGCTGCCGACGGGGATATCAAAATCGAAATCCTCATAGCCGGAGTAGGGGGCCGCCTGGCGCAGGTCGAAGGGGACGCCGCTGCCGCGCAGGCAGGGGCCAGTGATACCGTAATCGGCCGCTGCGGCCGGAGTGATAATGCCGACCTCCCGGGTGCGTCCGAGATAGATCGAATTGTGGGAGAGCAGCCGGTCCACCTCATCGACGGTCTTGAGCAGGCCGTCGCAGACCGCCAGGGTACGCGGCATGAAATCCGCGGGGATGCCGCGGTCGCGGGCGAAGCCGCCGACGCGGGCGTAGCTGACGGTGAGGCGGGTGCCGGTGAGCAGCTCGTAGAGGTTGTAGATATTCTCGCGCTCGCGGATCAGATAGAGCAGGGCAGTGAAGGCCCCAAGATCCATGGCGTGAGTGCCGATGCAGACGGCGTGATCCATGATGCGGCCGAGTTCGGCGAGGATGACGCGGAGATACTGCGCCCGCTTGCTCACCTCAATGCCGAAGAGCTTTTCGACCGAGAGGATGTAGGCGAGGTTGTTGTTGAAGGGCGAGACGTAATTCATGCGGTCGGTAATAGTGACGACCTGGTTATAGGTGCGGTACTCGCCGAGCTTTTCAAAGCCGTGGTGGAGATAGCCGATCTCGGGAACGCAGTCAACGACGCGCTCGCCGTCAAGCTCGAGAACCAGTCGCAGGGTGCCATGGGTGGCGGGATGGGAGGGCCCGAAGTTGAGGAACAGCCGCTCCTCCTGGGGCTGGTAGACGAACTCCTGGAAATCGGTCTCGCGGTTCAGGATCTCGTTTTTGCTGTCCATGCTCTTTCCGGTGGTTGTCAATCCGCACCTCTTTACTTCGTCTTGGGATTTTCTATCTTTTCAAAGTTCTCGCGATAGCCGATGCCCTGAACCGGGAAATCCTTGCGCAGGGGGAATCCGCTGAAATCATCCGGACAGAGGATGCGGGTCATGTTGGGATGGCCGGAGAAGGTGATGCCGTACATGTCGTGGACCTCGCGCTCGGCCCAGTTGGCTGCAGCCCAGAGGGGGACAGCGCTGTCGAGGCGGGGATCCTGCTCGGGCACCGGGACGCGCACGCGCAGACGGTGGTTGCGGCCGAGGCTGTAGAGCTGATAGATCACTCCGTAGCGCTCCCGCCCGCCCATCTCCAGATAATCGACCCCGAAGAGATCCATAAGAAAATCATATCCCAGCTCCGCGCTCTGCTTGAGCAACTTGAGCAGTTCAAAATGATCATCGCGGCTGACCGTGAGGGCGAGCTGTCCGCACTCCTCCTCAGCGGCGAGTATCCTCTCGCCGAAGCGGGCGAGAACAAGTTCCCTGATTTCCTGGTTGCTGGCCATAACGTCCTGTTCACGATTGGTTTGCAGTGCCATCAACGGTACTCGCGCGACCGTTCCTGTTGGATTTTCTGCTGGATCTTCATCACGGCGTCGATCACCGTCTCGGGTCGCGGCGGGCAGCCCGGCACGTAGGCATCGACGGGAATGAAATTGTCAATGCCCTGGATGGTCGAATAGGTGTCGAACACCCCGCCCGAAGAGGCGCAGGCCCCCATCGAGATCACCCACTTGGGATCGGGCATCTGACGGTAGATCTGCTGGAGGATGTGCATCATCTTGATGTTGACGCGGCCGGAAACGATGAGCAGATCGGACTGGCGCGGCGAAAATCGCATCGCCTCGGCCCCGAAACGGCCCATGTCATATTTGGGACCGAGCACGCACATGAACTCGATTGCGCAGCAGGCGGTGCCAAAGGGCATGGGCCAGAGCGAGTTCTTGCGGCCCCAGTTGATCACGGCGTCGAGGGTGGTGGTGATGATGCCATCACCGAGCTTGCTCTCTATTCCCATTCCAGGGCTCCTTTTTTCCAGGCGTAGAAATAGCCGACCAGCAGCAGGCCGATAAAGAGGATCATCTCCCAGAAGATAAAGCTGCCCAGGGAGAGATACTGCCGGTATACCACCGCCCAGGGGTAGAAGAAAACCAGCTCGATGTCGAAAAGGACGAAGAGCATGGCGATGATGTAGAATCTGATGGAAAAGCGGACACGCGGGCCGCCGATCGGGATCTTGCCCGATTCATAGGTTGAAAGCTTGACGGGATTGGGACGGCTGGGTCCGAAGAGATTGGTGAGGATGAGGATGGCGACGCCAAGAATCGCGGAGACGGCGAAAAGGAGCAGGATCGGCATTAGATCATGGAGCATGCGATGCCTCTCGTTTATGGCTGATCATAATTGCAGGAAGGCTGTTCCGCGCGGGGAGCGCGGGCCGGCGCACAGCTGTGGTGAGCCGAGGCTGTTCCCGGTTTCGATGCAAATAAAATAAGCCGATGAATTTCAAAAAGCAAGCTAATTATTTGCTCTCTCTCCTCCCCCCCTCTTCCTGCGCGTCGTCTGCACGTGCCCGGCCGCCGGCAGCTGCCGGCGGAAAAAAATGAAATTAATTCAAATAATGCTTGCATTTTTATTGAAATTATTGTATAATAATATATCAATAATGTACGCTTGTGCCCGCCTTCCAAAATCGGTAACGGAGTTTGTTAGACGACAGATCCAAAGAATCGTGTAGAATGGCATCAACAGGCTATTCACGCGATTTTTTTATGCCCTGGCGAGACGAGTAGAGTTGTACACAGCTGTTCATTTTTTTAAGCAAGGAGTTTCCAGATGGAAACAGGAACTGTCAAGTGGTTTAACGCCTCCAAAGGCTACGGCTTTATCACCCGTGAGCAGGGCGGCGATGTCTTCGTCCATTTCAACGCCATTCAGGGCACCGGCTACCGGACGCTCGATGAGGGCGACAAGGTGGAGTTCGAAGTCACCCAGGGCGCAAAAGGCCTTCAGGCTGAAAAAGTCACCAAACTGTAAGCTTGACATAAAAGTCACAAAAAAAAATCCCGGTCCGTATGGACCGGGATTTTTTTTTGCCTGCAGGCGCTGTTCAATTCATGTTCTTGACCGGACACACATCCCCGGGATTCTGAAAGTTACACTCCCCCCAGGCTGGACACCAGGCCCCGCAGAGCAGCACCGAGGAGTCGATCTCGCGCGCCCGCGTCTCCTTGAGTTGATAAACGGGGGGCTCTGTATTCCTGATCTCGCACAAGGCGTGGATGATCTCGTCCATCCGCCGCATCACCGGCGTGGCCGGATCGAGGGCGAAGAGACGGTTGGCGCGGATGGCCGTGCGCACCGCCGGATCAAAGGGGATGGCTCCGCCGATCTCTGCACTCACCCCCACCTCATGCGCCAGATAGCTGTTGAGCAGGTTCATATCCTTGCGATAGCCCTCATCAGTGACCTGATTGAAGAGAACCCGCAGACTGAAACTCCCCGCCACCCGCCGCATCATCTCCTCGGCCGGAATCCCGTGCCGGTGCAGATGGCTGACGGTCTGCTGGAGAAGGGTCGCCTTCTCATCAACACCCCACTCCCCCCTCGCCTGGCTGCGGCTGAGACTGTCCACTGCCAGCTGCAGCTTTTGCTTGACCACCCCCTTGATGAATTTGGCCAGGTTCTCCATCGCCGTCGGTTCGGGAGTGGAGACCACCAGATTCAGATCGGCGGTGAGGAAATAGGAGAGCTCGCGCAGATCGGTGCGCGGTCCGAAATCGAGCAGGACATATTCGGCATCGATATGGCGCAGGGCGCGAATGAAGCGGATGCGCCGCAGGATGGTGGTCTGATCTGAATCATGGGCGGTTTCGGGCGCGGTGATCAGGCGCAGATTGGGCACCGAGGTGGCCAGCGCCGCACCCGCCAGCGGCTCCTGGCTGTCCACCAGCCGCCAGATATTGGGAGAGGCCTGGCGCATGGCGAAAAGCTGACGCTGATTGGCTCCGGTAAAATCGGCATCGACGATGACGACACGCTTGCCCGAGCGCGCCAGCGCGACCCCAAGCAGGGTGGTGAGGACCGATTTCCCCACCCCTCCCTTGCCGCCGGCGATAGCCCAGAGCTTGGCGCGGCGGAGATGACCATTGTTGCGGATGAAGGGCTTCATGCCCTCCAGATATCCGGCTGGACAGCGGTTGGACTCGCCGTCGACCAGCACGTCGTTGGGATAGAGAAGCCCCTGTACTCCCCAAAGGGCAAGGGCATATGAACTCAGGGGACCGATGGTCAGGTCCTCGTGTTCAATGGTCCAGAGTCTGGTTTGCTTTTGCATATTTGCCCGTCTGGTTTTGCACCATGATGATACAATGTACTGCTGCAGTGCATTCCCCCGGCCGGATCGGCGGCACGCGCCCCGGCGCCGGGGTTTCAGCTGCTTTCAGGTAAAGCAAACTCTTGTAATTCCATAACCATGATTTCATGCGGGGACTGAAATGGGTAGTGGAAACCAGTTTCGCTTTTGTACCTGGATATGCAAAGTCCATACCAAAGATGCAGGGCAGAGGAGGAAGGGCAATCCCCGCTCCTTCGCTCCCGGTGAGGGGCGCAGAGAGAAAGCGGAGAGCAGATGATGCAGATAGAATACCAGGCGGCGGGGCCGCCGCCGGTGTGCATGGCCGGCGGCGGAATCCGCTGAGGCTGAACGAGCTATCTTTTAGCGCCGAGGGCGGTGCCCACGGCTTCGGCGACATCAAGCAGGGGATGGTCGAGCGGCACCGTGCGCGTCCTGCCCCCCACTTCGGTGATGGGCACCGAGACGATGTCGGTGCCGCGCAGGGCCACCATGCGATTGAACTGGCCGGTGGCGACGAGCGCGGCCGCACCCACGCCAAAACGGGTGGCGAGGATGCGGTCGTTGGGCGTCGGCGGACCGCCGCGCTGCAAATGGCCGAGCACGGTGGCGCGGGTCTCCAGACCGGTGAGATCCTCAATGTCATTACCCAGTTTTATCGAGACCCCGCCCAGGCGGATCGATTCATGACTGTCCTTGACCAGACGGCTGACCACCACCTCCCCCCCGCGGGGCTTGGCGCCTTCGGAGACCGCGATGATGCTGAAACGCTTGCCGTAGCGGCTGCGCTCGGCCACCTTTTCGCAGATGTAATTGAGGTCGTACTCCATCTCCGGCAGGATGATCACATCCGCCCCGCCGGCGATGCCTGCCGAGATTGTCAGCCAGCCGGCCGTGCGGCCCATGATCTCCACCAGCATGACGCGATGATGCGACTGGGCTGTGGTATGAATGCGGTCGATGGCGTCGGTCGCGATCGAGGCGGCGGTGTCGAAGCCGAAGGTGACATCGGTCCCGAAGAGATCGTTGTCGATGGTCTTGGGCACGCCGACGACCGGCACACCCCGTTCGACCAGCTTGCGCGATATGCTCATCGAACCGTCGCCCCCGATGCAGACCAGGGCATCCAGCCGCCATTTCTCGACGTGGGCGATGGTCCCGGCCGAGACGTCCTTTTTGACCGGCTTGCCATCGACCAGAATCGCCTGGGCAAAGGGATCCGCCTTGTTTGAGGTGCCAAGGATGGTGCCCCCACGCTGGAGAATGCCGGAGACATCGTCGTAGCTCAGGACGCGCATGCGGTCCTCGATCAGCCCCTCAAAGCCGTCTTCGATGCCGATGACCTCAACCTTGTGGTTGAGCATGAGGGATTTGGCGACCGCGCGAATGACCGCGTTGAGCCCTGGACAATCACCGCCGGCGGTGAGGATGCCCACCCGGCGCACTTTCTTGCCAGTCATATCAAGTACTCCCGTCTGAAGGTAAACAACTGCTGCAGTATACGCTAAAAAAAAGCACCAATTTCAATTCAATTCTCCGCCGTCAGATCGCTGCGGATGGCGACAATCTCTCCGCCCCGGCGGTAAACACGAGGCAGCCGGCGCCCCCAGCGCGCCATCACCTCGTAGGAGACCGATTCAATCCTGGCCGCGATATCGTGCGGCGAAATCTCCTCCCCCCCGTCGCTCCCCATCAGGGTGACCTCGCTCCCCTCCACCGCCTCCGGAATATCAGTGACTTGAACGAAACAGGCGTCCATGCAGAGCCCGCCGACGATGGGTGCTCTCCGCCCCGCCACCAGCACCTCGCCGATGTTGCGCAGCTTGCGGTCATAGCCGTCGGCGTAGCCGACCGGCAGCACCGCAATCCGCTCCGGCTGCTCCGCCATGTAGCGCCGGCCATAGCCGACGCTGTCACCCCGGCTGATGGTGCGCACGGCGGCGATGCGGGTGCGGACCTGCAGGGCGGGGCGCAGGTCAAAGGGCCGCCGCACCTCCCGCGAGGGATAATAGCCATAGAGCATCAGTCCGACCCGGACCATGTCCATATGGGCCTCGGGCAGATCCAGAACCCCCCCGCTGTTGCACATATGCCAGAGCGGGATGCGCCGCCCTGCGCCCTCGACCTCGCGCCGCAGGGCGGAAAAACGCCCGATCTGCAGCTGGGCGAAGCTTTTGTCCAGGCCGTCGGACATGGGAAAATGGGTCATGACGCCGATGCATTCGAGCGCGGGCCATTCCGGCAGGCGGGCAATGAGGGCCGCGGCCGCCTCAGCCGGCAGGCCGTAGCGGCTCATGCCGGTATCTACCTTGAGGTGGATCCTGGCCAGCACACCCGCCGCCCGGGCCGCCGCATCGAGGGCCCCGAGCAGCTCCGGCTGAAAAACCATCTGCTCGATATAATAGCGAACAGCCAGAGGGGCCTGGTCGGGAAAGATCGCTCCCATGTTAAGAATCGGGGCGCGAACGCCCGCCTGACGCAGCTCGACCGCTTCATCGAGGGTCACCACCGCCAACCGTTCGATCCCCAAGGATTCGAGGTGGCGCGCCACCATCACCGCACCTGCGCCGTAGCCGTCGGCCTTGACGACCGCGCAGAGCTTTACCTCCCCGAGGGCGTCCCTGATCTGGGCGTAGTTGGCGCCGATGGCATCCAGATCCACCTCGACCCGCGAAGGCCGGAGAAAAACCTCCCCGGGCGGCATGGCGCCCCCTTCCTTCACCCGGATCACTCTTGGGCCTCCTCCCTTCTCATGAAGAGATAGAGGGTATACTCCCCCAGATTCCACAAGGGGGTGCGGTTGAGCAGGGCGTCGATGCGCCAGAGCAGGCGGCCCAGCCACCCCTCTACGGGCAGGAAACGGTGGCGGTACCAGGCCGGGTAGACGATGGAATACCCCCTGGCCTTAATGCACCGGAATTCGGGGGCGAAGGCGCGGCGCACCTCGCGGGCGGAGCGGGCGGAACTGGCCAGTGGGCGGGATGGGGAATAGCCCGCCCAGCTTCCGGTGATGCGCGCCAGGGCCCGGCGCGGCCGCAGGCGCAGCAGGTTCCAGATGAGGTCGAAGAGGAACCAGCGGTTGACAAAGGTCAGCACCATCGCCCCCTGCGGCGTCAGGGCGCGCCCGAGGGACTGTGCCGTCTCGCGCAGGTCGGGTACCGTATTGAGGGCCCCGAAATAACAGTAGATCAGATCGAAGCGCTCCTGCGGGAAGAGGGTGGCGAGATCTTCCGGAGCGCCCACCTCGACGCGGACATCCACCCCGGACAGAGCAGCGAGCTTTTCCCGCGCCTCGCCGACCATGCGGGGGGCGATATCGATGGCGCGCCAACGCAGGTCCGGATGGGCGGCCGCAAACCAGGCGATGTCGATGCCCGGTCCACAGCCGATCTCGAGTCCCGATGTGAAGGGCTGCTCCAGGGTGATGGCGCGAAAATCACCGCGAATGCGCTGGAGGATGGGGTTGTTCTCATAATGGCGCTCGAAGAGGCGAGCCTCGTCGTCGAAATAGCGCGCCACCTCCTGATAATAGGCGGTCCTCTGTGCGGAGGAGGGTACCATCAGGAGGCCTCCTCCAGGCGCCGTGAGTACTCCTGCAGCACCTCCCGGTCGGTCGGATAACCATGGGCCTTGCTATAGGAGTGATGAATACCCTTAAGCAGTGCAGACCGGGTCTGTGGCTGGCGGCGATATTTCCAGCCCCAGGCCAGCCGCCAGATGCGCGGGAGGAGAAACTCCAGGGCATCGGCGAGGGGATTGCGAAAGAAGAACTCTGCCCACTTTTGTCTGCGGCTGTGGCCGTGGTAGATGCAATACTCCTCCTTGGGCGCCCGGCGATAGCGAGGGAAATAGCCCGCCACCCATTCGTTGTGGCGGAGAAAGCGGCGGAAGACCCGCAGTCCGTAGAGGGGGGCGAGGCCGATCACCTCGGCGGCCGTGAAGAGATTCCTCTCTTCGAGGTCGAGATGGCTTTCTGAGAGGAGATAATTGAAGCAGAGCAGCTTGTCCGGGTTATTGCGGCCGATGCGCCGGAAGATAGCGAGAAAGAGCTTGCAGATCCACACCCTGCGCCGGGCGGTGATGATGAAAAAATCGATGTCGCTGTCATGGCCGGCCACTCCCTTGGAGAGGTCGCCGGAGAGATAGATGCCGCGCACGAAGGGGAGATGGCGCATCCTTCCCGCCGCCTCATAGGCCATACTCCAGAGGCGGCGCGCATGGTTCTCTCCCTCCTGCCTTTTATGGATCAGCGCCTCGTGTCCGGGCAGATGGTGCCAGCCCGCCGTGGCGCAGATCTTGCCATCGGCCAGGAGTTCGTCGAGTACGCGTTCGAACTCAAACCGCTCCGGTTTGACGTACATCAGATAAAAATAGAGCTGGTCCCTGCTCAGGGGATAATCGAAGATGTCGAAGTAGAGGAGCGTCGACAGGATGGCCGATTCTATGGTATGCACAACTTCCTTTCAAGATCCGAATCTGAGTGGAGCTTCGGCCGGCGACAGGCGCAATTCCGCAATCGCCGCCCGTTTTACCCCCCCGAATATATAATAAAATTGGAAAAAAGTAAATAAATTCCCATATTATTTCCGGTTTTACCCACTTTTTTTTCAACGGGCTGCCGGGCACAAAGGAAGGATGGCGGGCTGCGCATCAGCCGCTGCAGCCCGTTTGTAACTTTTTACCCCGGTGTTCGTCTTTATACTGTCTTTTAGTGAAATCCAGCGGCGCCGTTGCAGGTCACCTGTAAAATTCAAGGAGGTCCTTCATGCAGATGCGTATGGGTGTGCTCGTCCTGATCTTGCTGCTCACCAGCAGCGCCCTTTTCGCCCAAACGGGAATGCAGGCCGGCATGGGCATCGCCATCGGTGTGCCGATGAACGAATTCGCCGACCAGGTCAACACCGGCGGGGGATTCGGCGGCGAGTTTCTCTACGCCCCGGGCAACGGCTATTTCGGCATGGGCCTCGGCCTCGATTATCTCATCTATGGCTCCGAGACCAGGGAGGAGCCCTTCAGCACCACCATCCCGGACGTAACCGTGGACGTGACGACGACCAACTCCATCCTCCTCGGCTATCTCCTCCTGCGCGTGCAGGCCAAGGAGGGGCCCATCCAGCCCTATGCCGACGGTCTTTTCGGATTCGATTACCTCTTCACCGAAACCCAGATCAACGATGACGACTGGGACGACTGGGATGACCATGACGGATCCGATCAGATCGCCAGCTCGACCAACTTTGACGATACCGCCATGAGCTATGGTTTCGGCGGCGGCTGCAAGTTCCGGGTCTGGGAAAGCTCCACAGAAGCCACGGAGGTTTTCGTCGATGTGCAGGGGCGCTACCTGCGCGGCGGCGAAGCGGAATACCTTAAAAAGGGCTCCATCCACCGCGAGAATAGCAAGCTGCTCTTCGATGTCAGCAAATCCAAAACCGACCTGCTCCTTTTCAAGGTCGGGGCCAGCGTCGAGTTCTAATCCCCCTGATGACGAACAAGCCCGTGGAACCATCCGTTCCACGGGCTTTTTTTTTATGCCCGCCCCGAGAAGCGCCGCCTCCATTCCTCAGGCGATCTTGCGCACCCTGATGGTCTCGGCGATATGCCCCATCAAGTCGAGCACCTGAGTGGAGACCTGCTGGTCGACATCGATGATCAGATAGCCGATTCTCTCCCGAGTCTGGAGAAGCTGTCCGGCGATGTTGATGCTGCGCCGCGCGAAAAGATTGTTGATCTTGGCCAGCACACCCGGCACATTGTGGTGGACGTGCAGGATGCGGTGGGTGTTGGGCACGCGCGCCAGTTCGACCTCGGGGAAATTGACCGCTCCCGTAGTGGCTCCGGTATGGATGAAACGCAGCATCTTTTCACCGACATAGGCGGCGATGTCGATCTGAGCCTCCTGGGTGCTGCCGCCGATGTGCGGAGTGATGATGGTGTTCCGGGCCCCTTGCAAGGGGCTGAGGAAAGGCTCCCGGGGGTGGTTGGGCTCTTCGGGAAAGACATCCACGCCCGCCCCGCCGAGGGCTCCCGCATCCAGCGCCGCACGGAGCGCAGCCAAATCGACCACCCTGCCGCGGCTCAGATTGATCAGGAAAGCCCCCTGCTTCATCCGCGCAATCTGGGCCGCCCCGATCAGATCGCGGGTTATGGGGGTGTCCGGCACATGCAGGGTGACGACATCCGAACGTCCGAGCAGCTCCTCCAGGCTCGCGGCCCTCTGGGCGTTGCCAAGGGGGAGCTTGTCGACGATGTCATGGAAGCAGACCGTCATGCCCAGACTTTCAAGCAGCACGGAGACCTGGGAGCCGATATGGCCGTAACCGATGATGCCCACAGTCTTGCCGCGGATCTCGGTGCAGCCGGCGGCGCTCTTGAGCCACTGGCTCGCATGGGCGGCCTGGCTCTTCTCTGGGATGCGCCGCATCAGCATGATGATCTCCCCCACCACCAGCTCCGCGACGCTGCGGGTATTGCTGTAAGGTGCATTGAAGACCGGAATGCCGGCGGCAGCCGCCGCTTCGAGATCGACCTGATTGGTGCCTATACAAAAGGCCCCGATCACCATGAGATTTTCCATGCAGGCGATCGCCCTGGCGGTCACCCTGGTCTGCGAGCGAATGCCCAGTACGTGGACATCGGCCGCATCCGAACAGAGTTCGTCATTGCTCAGGGCGCTCTTGAGCAGGCGCGGCTCCAGCCCCTCCCGCTTCATCTGCTGCACCGCTGCATCATGGATGTTTTCCAGCAGCAGCACATTCGGCTTGACCTCCTCCTCCACCGCCCCGTTCTGCTGGTAATAAACCTGCATCCTTTCGTTGGAGAACTCCTCCTCGGAGAAAAAAAGCGGCAGGAGCTGATCGAAGCGTTCGATGACGAAATCGGCCTGACGGCGGATCTCTTCATGGATCCGGGTGTTGAGGTAATAGACGAAGAGCTGGGCGACGTTGTTCTTGCGGATCGCCAGGTCGGAAGCGCTGCGGCCGACCACAGTAGTACCTCCGGGCAGGCGGCCGTCATTTTTAAGCTGCTCGACCAGAAAGCCCTTGCCGGCGCTGAGGAAGAGGGGATTGCGCTCGTTGAAACCAACGACCTCCCCACGGAAATCGTAGATGAGCTGGTTGGTGAAGACGTGGTCGTCATCCACATGCAGGGCCCGCGTCACCGGGCGCACCAGCTCGTCGAAACCGGTGCTGAGGATAAAGATGCGCTTGCCGGCCTCCTGGAGGGCCTGGATGCTCTCGATGACCCGGGGATTGACCTCTTCCATGATTCCCGCCGCCACCGCCTCGACATCCCCCCGGTTGACGCCGGTCAGGCCGAAGCACTGATGCAGGGCCTCGGTCACGGAGGTTTCGCCGATATCTGCGAGGCAGGAGATCTTGCCCAGCTCTTCGAGCCGCCCGCTGCGCTCTTTTGGATCGAGCCGCTGCAGGGCCCGCTGGAGGATCAGTTCCACTCCCTCGGTTTTGATCAGGGTGGAGTCAAAATTGAAAATAATGTTGTTGATCATGCTCTTGTCGCGATGGTTGTCCAGGGAAATATTTTACTCGATATGAATATACAAGTTAGTCTTTAGAGACTTCTCAAACAAGTGGAAAAACGGCCTCGCAATCAGCCCGGGAAAAGCTCCGCCAGGGTGGAGAGTTGGAGCCCTGCCAGTGCAGGCAGGATCAGGTCGGCTTCTGCCAGCTCACGGGCCGGATAGGAGGTGCTCACTGCCAGGGCCTTCATGCCGGCGCGGCGTGCGCTGGCAATCCCCTGCCTCGAATCCTCGATCACCAGGGCCTCCCCCGGCGCGATGGCCGGAACCGCCCCCGTCACCCGGTTGAGCTCCGCCAGGGCGAGGAGGTAGCTCTCGGGATCGGGCTTGCCCCGGCTCACATCCTCCGCCGAGACGACCACGCGGAAGCAGGAGAGTAATCCGCCGGACTCGAGCAGGGCGCGCACCTCATGGCGCAGGGAGCCGGTGGCGATCGCGAGGGGCGTGGATCGGGCCAATTCCCGGATCAATTCCGCAACTCCCGGGAAAAAGTTGGCCTTGCCCGCCTGAATCATCTCCATATAAATCGCCCCCTTGCGCGCCACAACCGCCCGCAGTTCCTCTTCCGCGAGCTCCTTGCCCCGGTCGGCGAAGAAGAGAGCGAATCCGCGCAGATCATCATAAGCGAGGTAGCGCTGAGCGTAGAGTTCCGGGGTGAGTTCAGCGCCCAAATCGCCGAGGGCGGCCTTGATCGCCTCGAGATGGATGGGCTCGGAATCGACCACCACGCCGTCGAAATCGAAAATGATCGCCCTCAGCATGCCTCCTCCTCCAGCTTCCAGGAGAAGCAGCTGCGTTTGCCGGTATGGCAGGTCGGGCCGCAGGGTTCGGCCATGACCAGAATGGCATCGCGGTCGCAGTCGGCGTAAAGGGCGCGCACGAGAAGAAAATTCCCCGAACTCTCCCCCTTGGTCCAGAGGGTCTGGCGCGAACGGCTCCAGAAGGTGACCTTGCCGCTCTCGAGGGTGATGCGGAGGCTTTCGGCATTCATATAGCCGAGCATGAGCACATCATGCGCGGCGGCGTCCTGAATGATGGCCGGGACCAGCCCCTTCTCATCGAATCTGACGCAGGCGGTGAATTCGGCGGGAGCGAGGTTTTCCGTTTCTGACATGGGGCTCTCCTTGCGGGTTATTATTCAGAGCCGGACCGGAATCTGCCGTCCGGCCAGGTAACGCTTGACTTCAGGAATCGAATTGCGGCGGTAGTGGAAGATTGAGGCCGCCAGGGCGGCATCCGCCCCGGCGAGGGCGAAGACGTCATGGATATGCTCCGGAGTACCACAGCCGCCCGAGGCGATGACGGGGATGGTGAGGGCCCGGCTGACCGCCCCGGTGAGTTCGAGATCATAGCCCTCGCCGGTGCCGTCGCAGTCCATCGAGGTGAGCAGGATCTCCCCGGCCCCGAGGGATTCGACCCGGTGGGCCCAGGCGAGGGTCTCCAGCTCCAGGGGGATGCGCCCGCCATGGGAATAGACCCGCCAGCCCAGCGCCGGATCGCGGCGGGCGTCGATGGCCACCACCACCGCCTGGCTGCCGAAACGCTCGGCCAGCTCGCCGACCAGCTCAGGGCGGGCGATCGCCGCTGTGTTGACGGCCACCTTGTCGGCCCCCCGCTGCAGCAGCATCTGGGCGTCGGCGAGGCTGCGCACTCCTCCGCCGACGGTAAGGGGCATGAAGATCTGCTCCGCTGTCCGCGCCACCACATCGAGGAGGATATTCCGCTTTTCGGACGAAGCCGTGATATCGAGAAAAACCAGCTCGTCGGCCCCCTGCTCGTCGTAATAGCGCGCCTGGGCGACGGGATCTCCGGCATCCCGCAGCTGCAGGAACTGGATGCCCTTTACGACCCGCCCCTCCTTGACATCGAGGCAGGGAATGATGCGTTTGGCCAGCATGTTCTACTCCCCTTGATAGACCCGGATCAGGTCAGCCAGGATCAGCTCTTTTTCGTAGAGGGCGGTGCCGAGGATGGCCCCCTCGATGTTGGCCAGTGCAAGCCCGGCGAGGGCCGCCAGGTGTTCCGGCCGGGAGATGCCGCCGGAGGCGATGATGCCCATCCCCGTCGAGCGGGCAATGGCCTCCAGCCGGGCGAGATTGGGGCCGCTCCCCTCGCCGTCCCGGGCGATATCGGTATAGATGATGCGCCGGACCCCGGCCGTCTCCATGGCGGCGACGAAATCCGCCAGCTGCCAGGCCGACTCCTCCTCCCACCCCCTGATGGCGACCCGCTCGCCCCGGGCGTCGACTCCGACGACAATTCGACCGGCCCCGAAATGGTGCACAGCCTCGCCGGCCAGCTCGGGCCGCAGCACCGCGGCAGTGCCCAGAATCACCCGCGCCACCCCCAGCTCCAGCCAGGCCTCGATATCCTCCAGGGTGCGGATGCCCCCACCCAATTCGACGGCGCAGCCGGTGCGCCTGAGGATGGCAGTGATGGCGCGGCCGTTGGCGCCGGTACGGCCGAAGGCCCCGTCGAGATCGACGATATGAATCCAGGCGGCCCCCTCCTCTTCCCACTGCGCCGCCACCGCGGCGGGATCATCGGCATAGATCTTCCGGGTCGCCTGCACCCCCTGCTTGAGGCGCACACAGCGCCCCTCCATCAGGTCGATGGCGGGTATGATAAGCATTTTCTTCCCTTCACAAGGTGATAAAGTTGCGCAAAAGCTGCAGTCCGTGCTGCTGGGATTTTTCCGGATGAAACTGCACGGCATGGATCATCCCCGACCCGATCGCCGCCGGCACGGGGCCACCGTAGCCGGTGATCCCGGCGATCACCTCCGGTTTCGCCGGCTCCGCATAATAGGAATGGGCGAAATAGAAATAGCTGCCCGGCGGGATCCCCTTCCACAGGGGTGAGGACGGCCTCTGTTCGAGAGCGTTCCAGCCCAGATGGGGCACCTTGAGCCCCGGCCCGAAGCGGCGCACCCGCCCGGGCAGCAGCCCCAGGCCGGCCGCCCCCGGGCTCTCCTCGCTGGTTTCGAAAAGCAGCTGCATCCCCAGGCAGATCCCCAGAAAGGGGCGGCCGCTCGCGACAAAGTCGCAGATCGCCTCGCGCAAGCCGAGCCCGTCGATGGCTTCGAGGGCTTTGCCGAAAGCCCCGACGCCCGGCAGGATGAGCTTGTCCGCCATTATAATCTCTGCAGATGAAGAGCTCACCCGCGCCTCGGTCCCCAGGTGCTCGAGGGCCTTGTGGACGCTGCGAAGGTTGCCCGCCCCATAGTCGATGATGGCGATCACCCGAGCCTCCCCTTGGTCGAAGGCACCCCGGGCTGGCGAGGATCGAGGGCGGCCGCCATGCGCAGGGCGCGCGCCACCGCCTTGATGACCGCCTCCATGATGTGATGCTGATTCCGCCCCGCGAGCAGGGCCGCGTGCAAGGTGATGCCGGCGTTGACAGCCAGAGCGCGCAGGAACTCGGGCAGGAGTTCGCCGTCAAAGTCACCGACCTGACGGAGGGGAGGAGGGCATTTCCAGGCGAAATAACCGCGGCCGCTGATGTCCACCACAGCACGAGCGAGCGCCTCGTCGAGGGGGCAGTAAGCGTGCCCGAACCGGACAAGCCCCTCCCCTTCACCCAGGGCCGCCGCAATCGCCCGGCCGAGCAGGATGCCGGTGTCCTCAACGGTGTGATGGCCGTCGACGTGCAAATCCCCTGCAGCCTTGATCTCGAGGTCGATGAGGCTGTGTTTGGCCAGGGTGGTGAGAAGATGGTCGAAAAAACCGATCCCGGTTTCGATTACGGAACGGCCGGAACCGTCGATATCGAGCGCCACAGAGATGGCAGTCTCCGCCGTCTGCCGTGACATTGCAGCCTTGCGCTGGTTCATGACAGCTCCTCCTTCAATGCTTCGAGAAACCAGAGATTCTCCTCGCGGCTTCCCACGTTGACGCGCAGATGATTCTCGAGGAGGGGGTATCCCGAGACGTCGCGGACGAGAATGCCCCGCTCCTTGAGGCGGCGAAAGAGGCTGCCACACTCCGCGCAGCGGAAGAGAATGAAATTGGCCGCCGAGGGGTAGGCGGCGATCCCGGCGATTTCCTGCAGCTCGCCCAGGAGCCAGTCGCGCTCGCGCACAATACAGGCCACCCGCTCCTCGAGGAGCTCCGGGCGGGCGAGCAGGCGCACGGCGATGTGTTCGGTGATGAGGTTGACCGTATAGGGCAGATGGGCCTTGCGCAGTTCGGCGATGTTGGCGGGCCGGGAGATCAGATAACCGAGCCGCAGTCCGGCCATACAAAAGGCCTTGGAAAAGGTGCGCGAGAGAATCAACCCGGGGTAGCTCTCGAGCAGGGAGAGGCCGCTCCAGCCGTTGAATTCCGCATAGGCCTCATCGAGAAAGACCAGTCCGGGCGCGGCCTGGCAGATCGCCTCGATCTCCGGCCTGCTCAGGGCCCGTCCGGTCGGATTGTCCGGCGAACAGAGCAGGATCAGCTTCGGGGCCCTGGTGCGGATCGCCGCCAGGGCCTGCTCGAGGGGAAAGGGACGTCCGGGCGGGCAGAGGATGGCGGTTTTATCCGCTCCGTTGATGGTGGCAAAGAGATCGAAGAGGCCGAAGGTCGGAGGGAAAAAAAGCAGCCCGTCGCCCGGCTCGATAACGGCGGTGAGCAGGGTTTGCAGCAGCTGATTGGAGCCGTTGCCGGGCAGGATCTGCTCCGGCTGCAGCCGATAGCGGGCAGCCAGGGCATTTTTCAATGCGCCTGATTCGCTGGCCGGATAGCGGTTCCAGGAGAGGGCGGCCGCCTCCGCGATCACCTCCCGCTTGAACTCCTCCGGCAGATCGAAAGGGCTCTCATTCTGGTTGAGTTTGGCGCGCACATGCTCCTGGGGAGGCGGCTCATAGCCGGCCAGGGCCGCTACCGACTTTTTGAAGTATCTAGCCATTTTTCTGCACCCTTTTGGTTACGGCCTGGGCATGGGCATCGAGCCCCTCCGCCAGGGCGAAGCGGGCGATCTTGTCCGCATGCCTGACCAGGGCCTCACAGCTCCAGGCGATGACGCTGCTGAACTTGAAAAAATCCTCGGTGCGCAGGGGCGAGAAATAACGCCCGGTGCCGTTGGTCGGAAGGATGTGGTTCGGCCCGGCCCAATAATCGCCCACCGTCTCCGGAGAGTAAGGTCCCAGAAAAATCGCACCGGCGGTGCGGATCCTGCCGAGAGCGTTCCATGGATCGCGAAGATGAAGGCCGAGATGCTCGGGGGCGAGGCGGTTGGCCAGCGCGATCGACTCCTCGAGGCCGCTGCTGAGCAGAATGGCCCCATAGTCCGCCAGGGAACGGCTGAGGATCTCCTGGCGCCGGAGCGCACTGTACTGCGCGCTCACCTCCTCTTGTACCGTCTGCGCCAGGGTTTCCGAATCGGTGACCAGCAGGCTGGAGGCGAGGGGGTCGTGCTCCGCCTGGGCGAGCAGATCGGCGGCGACAAAACCGGGCTCGGCGCTCTCGTCGGCTACGATCAGGACCTCGCTCGGGCCCGCCACCATGTCGATGCCGCATTGGCCGAAGAGCAGCTTTTTCGCCGTCGCCACATAGATGTTGCCGGGGCCGGCGATCTTGTCCACCCGCGGAATGCTCTCCGTGCCGAAGGCGAGGGCGGCGATGGCCTGGCTGCCCCCGACGCGAAAGAGGCGGGTGATGCCCAGTGCAAAGGCGGTGGCGAGGATGACCGGATTGACCTGCAGGTCGGCCCCGCAGGGGGTGACGACGACGATCTCGCTCACCCCGGCTGCAATGGCCGGGGCCGCCGCCATGATCAGGGAGCTGGGATAGGCGGCGCGCCCGCCCGGCACGTAGAGGCCGACCCGCTCGAGAGGGATCGCCCGCTGGCCGAGCACTACGCCATCCCCCTCCCAGTCGAGCCAGGAGCGGGGGACGGATTTGCGATGAAAAGCCATGATGTTGCCGATCGCCTCGCGGATAACCTCCAGCAGAGCGCCGTCGCACTCCGTATAGGCGCGTTCCATCTCCCCGGCCGGGACGGCAAGGGTGGCGGGAGTCAGAACGGCGCCGTCGAAGCGGCGGGCATATTCGAGCACAGCCTCATCCCCCCGCTCCCGCACATCCGCGATGATCCCGGCGACGCGCGCCTCCACATCTCCGGCCGTCTGCGTCCGCCGCGATTCGTAGCGGGCGATGAACTCCTCCACCGCTCCGTTTCTGTAGATGCTGATCATGAAATGCTCCATCCTTTCAGGTGCACCGCCTGCGCGGGACCTTGTCAATAGATGACCTTGTTGAGGGGATACTCGATAATGTCCTGCGCGCCGGCTTTTTTCAGCCTGGGGATGAGCTTGCGCACCGAGTGCTCCTCTATGATGGTCTCAACCGCCACCCATTCCGAGCCGTGGAGGGGGGAGATGGTCGGATTCTTCATGGCGGGCAGCTCCTTCATCAGCTCCTCCAGCCGGGCGGCGGGGGCGTTCATCTTGAGGCCGACCTTGCCCTCGGCGCGGATCGCCCCCTGGAGCATCATGTTGAAATTCTCGATCTTTTCCCGTTTGGCAGGGTCAGCCCAGCTCTTGCGGTTGGCGATGAGCATGGTGCGGGATTCGAGCAGGGTCTCGATGATGCGCAGATTGTTGGCGCGCAAGGAGCTGCCGGTCTCGGTCACCTCAACGATGGCATCGACCAGGGCCGGGGCCTTGACCTCGGTCGCCCCCCAGCTGAACTCGACCTCGGCCTGGACCTGGTGGCGCTCCAGATAATCCCTGGTCATGTTGACCAGCTCCGTGGCGATGCGCTTGCCCTGTAGGTCCCGGACGCTCTGGACCGGGGAATCCGCCGGCACCGCCAGCACCCAGCGCACCGGCCGCATCGTCAGCTTGGCGTAGGTCAGCTCGGCCACCTCGACCACATCGGCCCGGCACTCCATGATCCAGTCCTTGCCGGTCAGGCCGACATCGAAGACCCCCTCCTGCACGTAGCGGGCGATCTCCTGGGCGCGAATGAGGATGGCCTCGATCTCCTCATCATCGATGGAGGGGAAATAGGAGCGTTCGCTGACCGAAAAATGGTAGCCGGCCTTGGCGAGGAGGCGGAAAGTGGCCTCCTGCAGGCTGCCCTTGGGCAGGCCGATCCGCAGAACCCGTTCATCCAGTCCATTCCAGTCCACCATAAATTCTCCTTTCGCACAGGGGTAAAAAAAAAGCCCGCTGAACAGGTCAGCGGGCAAAGTGAAAACACCATTCCAAACCGGTTCGCTATGAGAGGGGGGCCTCCGCATGATGGTGGGAATGGTGGTGATGTTTTTGAATGGTATTGTTCATAATCTAATGTAGCGAAATCGCCGTTTAAATGCAACAGGAAAAATGGTCAGCCCAGAACTTGGAGCGCGGCCTCCGTATCTTCCAGATCAGTAAAGAGATGATCGGGATTACATGCGGCGAGGTGGCTCCTTGAGTGAGCGGCGGCGGCCACAGCCACGGCGACCGCCCCGTGCGGCCGGGCGCACTGGATGTCGTAGGGGGTGTCCCCGATGACATAGACCTCCTCCGGCCGGGGCGAAAGGCCGCTCAGATCGCGGAAACGCGCCACGGCGAAGGGGAGGAGCTGGTCGCGCACCCCGGAATCATCGGCAAAGGCGCCAAAAGGGAAATAGCGGTCCAGTCCGAAATCGGCCAGTTTGAGATAGCCGCTGGTGCGCCAGTTGCCGGTGAGCAGGCCGAGATGGACATCCGGGCGCCCGCTTAAGGCCTCGAGCAGAGCCGGAATGCCGGGCATGAGCCGCTTGCCTGCTCCCGGCAGGGGCATCTCCTCTGCCAGCAGCTCGAAATAGCGCTGTTTGTACTCCTCCTCGATCTCCGGAGAATGGGGCAGGGCGAAGATGGCCAGGGCATCCTGGAGGATCGAGCTGTCGGTGCGTCCGGAGAGGCTGACCCCGGCCAGGGCGTCGGGGATGGCGTAGAGATCGGTGAAGGCGCGGGTCATGGCGCGCAATCCGGCTCCGCCGGAGTGGACGAGGGTGCCATCGATATCGAAGAGCAGCAGCTTCACTAGAACTCCCCGCTCACACCCAGCCCCGCTCCGTCAGGAAGGATCAGCCAGCCGTCCCTGACCGTCACCCCGGTGAAGGGGTCCTTGGCGAGGAGGAGGTTGCCATCGAGATCGGGATAATCGGTCAGGGGCGAAAGGTGGGCGGCCGCAGTGATCGAGAGCGAGCTCGAAACCATGCAGCCGAGCATGATCTTGAGCCCGAGGGAGCGGGCCATCCAGATCATGCGCAGGGATTCCTGGAGACCGCCGGCCTTGTCCACCTTGATATTGATGCCATCAAAGGCCTCGGCCAGCCTGGGGATATCGGCGCTGGTCTTGACCGATTCGTCGGCGAGGATGGGGATGGAGGCGCGTTCCTTGACCCAGGCGGTCTCCTCGAGCATATGGCTCGGCATGGGCTGCTCGACGATGTCGACGCCGTTGGCCGCCAGCCACTCCACCTTGCGCAGGGCGAGTTCTTTCTCTTTCCACCCCTCGTTGGCATCGACGCGCAGGGTCTTTTTGGTGACGCTCCGCACCGCTGCGAGGATCTCCTCGTCGTTGTCCTTGCCCATCTTGATCTTGAGGAGAGGATAGGGGGCGGCCTCCTCCACCTTTTGCTTGACCATCTCCATGGTATCGATGCCGATGGAAAATGTGGTCTGTGGAGCCTTTTTGGGGTCGAGGCCCCAGAATTGATAGAGGGGGATGCCTAGGGATTTGCTGATCCAGTCCATGAGAGCGATATCGATGGCCGCCTTGGCCGCTGTCTGTCCCTCGCAGACCGCCTGGACAGCGGCGTTGACGTCGACGAACTTCCAGGGATCGCAGTTCTCGAGGATCGGCCTTGCCTTTTCGAGGGCGGCGATGATCGACTCTAGGGATTCTCCATAGCGGACGTTGTGGGCGGCCTCGCCGAGGCCGTAAATACCATCTTTTTCAAGTTTTACGAAGGCATATTCCTTGTAGGTGCTGGTGTTGCGGGCGATGGTCCAGGCGTGGCGGAGGTCAAGGCGCTTGCTCTTGATCTCCATCCTGAAGCCGCCGCTGCTCGACCTGCTGCTCTTCTGGCACCCGGCCAGCAGGGGTGAAGCCGCCGATGCGGCCCCGGCCGCGATGATCCCCTTGCCGGTTTTATGGATGAACTCTTTGCGTGACATGGACATTCTCTTCCTCCTCCGAGTGGTTATTCGCCTCTAAAAATACGCCTTTCGCCGCAAAAAGGCAAACGAAATGCGCATGCCTGCCGGAGCCGACCGGCCGCAAAGAACGCCGGCGGGCGGCTCACCTCCAGATAAGATGTTACTTTTTCGCAAAAAATGCGTAAAATCGGGTGTACACCGAGCCGGGAGAGTGCCATGTCAGGACAAGGGTCAACTGTGGATCCGCAGCTGCGCAGGGTGCTGCGTGACGATCTGCGCCGCGGGGGCTATGCCGCCCAGATCCGGCGTGAAAACGCCGAGATGAAACAGTTTTATCTAAGCGACGAACAGCGCCTGCGGATCCGTTCCATGGGTACGGTGCGCCGCTTTTTCGCCGTGACTTTCTGGCTGCTCAGGAGCCTGCTGCTGCATATGAGCAGCTTCCGCCGGCTCATGCTCATCCTCGCCCTGCTCGTCATCTACTCCCCGCGCTGCGAATGGCACGGCACCTCATTCCAGGCCAGCAGCGACATCAGCCTTGCCGGGGTGCTGCTCCTGCTCTTCATCATCATGCTCGAGGTCAAGGACAAGATGCTGGCGCGCAGCGAACTGCAGGCGGGGCGCATCGTCCAGAAGGCCCTCATCCCGAACCAGCCGCCGGCCATCCCGGGCTGGTCGATCTGGCTCTATTACCACCCGGCCAATGAGGTAGGGGGCGACCTGCTCGACTATCTGCCGATCAACAGTCATCGCCACGGCTTCGCCCTCGGCGACATCTCGGACAAGGGGCTGGGGGCGGCCCTGCTCATGGCCAAGCTCCAGGCCACCCTGCGCGCCCTGGCGCCGGAATGCTCCGATCCAGCCGATCTCGGCCAGAAGATGAACCGCATCTACATTCGCGACACCATGGCCAACCGCTTCGCCTCGATGATCTATTTCGAAATCGCTTCGAATGAGTCGAATATCCGCTTCATCAACGCCGGCCATCAGCCCCCCCTGCTCGTCCAGGGCGATCAGGTCAGCGAATGGCCCAAGGGCGGCCCCGCCCTGGGGATTCAGCCCAATGCCAGTTATACGACCCAAAGCCTCACCCTCAAACCGGGCGAGACCCTCTTTTTCTACTCGGATGGATTGGTGGAAGCCCGCAATCTGGAGGGGCACTTCTGGGGAGAGGAACGATTGCGCGCCTGCCTGGCCGCTATGACCCACGGCAGCGCCGACGCCATCGGTGAAAAGCTGGTCAACCGCTTGCAGGCCTTTGTCGGTGACGCCCCGACCCACGACGACATTACCATGATTATTCTGCAAAAACTCTAGGCTGCGCCGGCCCTATCCGGCGCAGCCGTCAATCCATCGCCTGTGGTTCAATCCAGTCCGATCACCCGGCCGTTGCGGGGATAGGAGACGGTAAAGTGGAGGGTGATCTCGCTTTTGCCGCCCGGTTTGATCTCCATTGGCCAGCTCATCTGCTGCTTTTCCTTGTCCCACTCCCCCGGCTCAGGTGAAAGTTTGACATCGCCGAGTTCGATCTCCTCCTGCAGCGGCCGCGGCAGCTGATCCACCACTTTCACCTTCACCGCCTGCTTCTTGAAATTCTCGACCACAATCCGGTAATCGTACTCCATCTCCTGCTTCTTGCTCAGGGTCCCCTTGCTGCGCTCGTACTTTTTCACCAGCTCCCGTTTGATCTTGATGCCCTCATCGATGCCGAGTGAGAGATCGGCGCTCTCGCCGGGGGCGAGGGGCTTGATGCCGGTCTTGCCGACATAATCGCCATCGACGTAGATCATCGCCTGTCCGGCCAGGAGGGGAGCCAGCCCCTCATTGACAATTTTGCCCTGCAGATAGACGAAGGAGGAGAGCTTGGGGATGGTGATATAGCTCATCTGGGCGGCGTAGTCGCTGCGGGAGATCAGGACCCGGGCCGGTTCGTCTCCGCTGGCGACCGTGCGTTTGCCGGGGATGGCGAAGAGCAGCGAAGTCGACCGGCTCTCGATCCCGGCCGGGGCAGGGGGCGCCATCTCCTCCTCGACCTTGTCATAAGCTGCGGCCATGACCGCATTTTCCGCCCGGCCGCCCGCCTTTTGCAGGGCGGCGCGTGAAGGCTCCCACAGGCGCAGCTCCCAGGGGTAGAGCTCGGGCACGGTCGCGCCGCGGGCGGGCTGGGCAGTCGAGAGCGCCAGCTCGACCTCATTCCACTCCTCGCCGCTCTTCTGGCGCACCTGTCCGGAATAGAGCAGCTCCATCCGGCCTTCACCCGGCAAGGCGCGGATTTCGTAGGTGGGCCACCACGAGACCTCACTGACCAGATAGGTGAGGGCGAGCCGGCCGGTCCCGCCGCCATCCGCGCGCAGGGTCAGCTCGATCGACTTGTCCTCGCGCGGTTTGACCGACTGGAGTTCCGCGAGCTGCTTGTCCAGAGCCTCCTTCTCCTCCTTCAGCCCGCGCCGCTTCAGTTCGAGTGCGGTCATCTCCTCGTAAAGCTTGTTCAACTGGCTGCCGAGGTAGGTGAGGGTGGTATTCCAGGCGGCGGCGTCCGGCCTGAAGGCGGCCGCCTGCCCCGCAGGATTGGAGGCCTGGATGGAGTGCAGGAACTTTTCCTTCGCGGCGAGACTCTTGAGCTCTCCCTCCAGCAGCATGATCTGGCGCTCCAGATCGAGAATAGCCGTCTCCACCTTGCGGGCCTCGCCCTGATCGGCTCGGGAAAGGAACCAGCGCTCGACCTTGATCTCCTCAATGGCCAGGCCGCGGCCGGAGATCAGACGGGCATGCACAGATTCGTCCACCAGCACCGCTGGCAGACCGGCGAGGGTGAAAGTATTCGCGCCCGCCTTCAGATTCAGATCGGCTTCCCGCTCCACCAGGGCCGCGCCGGGATAGACGGTCACCCGGACGATCCGGCTTTCCAGTTCGGCCGCGCCGAGGGCGCCGGCCGCCAGCAGCATCAATACGATTTTTCTGACCATGACAAGGCTCCGAAGGTGAAATGAAGATCCCGATACCGCCACCCGGGGAGGCCGGCCATGCGGCCCCACCCCCTGTAAGGTATAAAAAGACGCGACAAATATCAAGACCAAAGTGAGGTGGGGAACGCGGCGCAAGAGGTCGGGTGGTAACCAGATTTCGCGGGAGGTGGTACACGACGTGGTGTCGGGTGGTAACCAGATTTCGCGGGAGGTGGTACACGACGTGGTGTCGGGTGGTAACCAGATTTCGGGGGATTGTACACGACGCGATGTCGGTTTGTAACCAGATTTCGGGGGAGCTCCGCACCGGCTGTTGACAATGGCCCGTCATTTGCGTATATTTAACGGAAATTCACCCGCCATCGCCCATTACGGAAAAAACATGCCAGATCCTCGTTTTGCCGCACTCGCCCGCACCATCGTCCGCCACTCCCTCCAGCTCCAGCCGGGTGAGCGCTTCCTCATCGAGGCGACCGACATCCCCCCGGAGATGGTGATCGCCCTGATCCGCGAGGCGCGGAGCGCGGGGGCGGTTCCCCTGCTCAATCTCAAGCAGAACCTGGTGCTGCGGGAATTCTACCGTCTCAGCGACGCCGCCGGGCTGGAGGAGATGGGGCGGCTGGAGGCCTCCCAGATGGCCGGGGTGCAGGCCTACGCCGGTCTGCGCGGCTCCCATAACAGCGCCGAGTTCTCCGATGTCCCGGAGGAACAGATGCGCCTCTATCAGAAGCTGTGGTGGCAGCCGGTGCATCAGGCCATCCGCATCCCCGGGACCCGTTGGGTGGTGCTGCGCTGGCCCCATCCCGCCATGGCACAGCTGGCCCAGCAGAGCACCGAGGCCTTTGAGGATTTCTTCTTTGCAGTCTGCACCCTTGATTACGGCAGAATGGCCGCGGCCATGGCCCCTCTGGTGGAGCTGATGGCGGCGACCGACCGTGTCCACATCGAGGGACCGGGGACCGACCTGCACTTTTCCATCCGGGGGATGCCGGTCATCCCCTGCGCCGGCGAGTACAATCTGCCTGACGGTGAGGTCTATACCGCCCCGGTCAGGGAGTCGGTCGAGGGGCGAATCCGCTTCACCGCCCGGAGCATTTATCGCGGTGTGGTGCACGAGGGCATCGAACTCGAATTCGAGAAGGGGCGCATCACCGCCGCCCGCTCGGACAATAGCGAATTGCTCAACCTGGTCCTCGACACCGACCCCGGCGCCCGCTTCATCGGCGAGTTCGCCCTCGGGGTCAATCCCCATATCAGAAGGCCGCTGCTCGATATCCTCTTCGATGAAAAAATCGCCGGCTCGTTTCATTTCACGCCGGGAAGCTGCCTGGATAACACCCCCAATGGCAACCAGTCCGTAATCCATTGGGATATGGTCTGCATCCAGACCCCTGAATTCGGCGGTGGTTCGATCCGCTTCGACAACCGTCTCATCCGCCAGGACGGCCGCTTTGTCGTGCCGGAGCTTTACCCCCTTAATCCGGAAAATTTGCTCGTGTAAAGAGGAGCAGGCACCATGAAAAATGATCCCGTCGCCGCAGCGCGCAAGGCCATAGCGGAAAAGGAGTACGCCCAAGCGATCGAACTGCTGCTGCCGGCGGCCGCCGGGGAAAAAATGAACGAGGAGGCCTTGCTCCTGCAGGCCCGCTGCGATCTGGCCCTGCACCACCACGCCGCCGCCGGCAAAATCTACAGCTTTATGCTCCAGCAGGGAGCGCCCTTCTCACCGGCCGCCCGCGCCGAGGCCGCCCTCATCCTTGGCCAGCCCCAGACCAGCCTGGCCCTGCTCGCCCCCCTCGCCACGGGCGACCTCACGGGCGAAGCAGCCCTGATCGCTGCCGTCAGCGCCTACTGCTGCGGCCGCATCTCTGATTGCATGCGCTACCTCGCCCGCTTCGCCGCAGCCGGCGAGGCATGGGACGAGGAGGATCCCGTCGAGCTGGTGATCGAGCACGCCCTCGAACGCAGCGAGTACCACGATCTTGAACAGATCTATCTCGACGCCCAGGAGAGCGCCGGCAAGCCCGGCCCCCAGCCGCGCAACCGCTGGTTCGCGATCAACATCCCCGTCTATGAGCTCTATACCGCCTCCAGACCCGATAAAAGGCTGAAACGAGCCGCCGCCCTGGTCCGCGTCCTGGCCCCCGGCGAGCCCTTCTCCCCGGAGGGGGCAACGGAGCGGCTGCGGGGCATCCTGCAGGATTTTGCCGGCAGCGAGGAGGACGCCCGCTTCGGCCTCGAAAGCCTCAAGCACCTCGAGGCCGGCAGCTGGGCCGAACTGGCCCGCATGATCATGGCCCTGCAGCTCGAACACCTGCGCCAGTTCGCCGGCAGCCTCGGACTGGAGGGCGAGCGCATCGCCACCGGCGCGCTCCAGCAGCTCATCCCCCTCCTCCCCCTGCGGCCCGCGATGGGACTGATGCTCCTTTACGCCATCGCCGACAGCGAGGACCGCATGCTTCAGCAGATGGTCCAGAACATCGAAGAGGAGGTGCTCGCCGCCCTCATCCAGATCGCCTTCCAGGCCTTCTACCTGGAGATGGAGCGCATCCGCCTCCTCAACCTCCCCGCCTCCTCCTCTTGAGCCAGATTTGCCTTGACTTTCAAGCTTTAAAGACCTAAAATAGGACGTGAAAACGTGCAGCGGGCCCCACCCTCCCGCTGCGCCCGTCTGACCCCATTCCAGGAGGAGCCTTATGCTTTCCCCTTTTCACAATGAGTCTTTCACTGATTTCAGCAAGCCGGAAAACCGGCAAAAACAGCAGGAAGCCCTGAAACTGGTCGCCAGCCAGTCCGCCCGGGAGTATCCCCTCTTCATCGGCGGCCGGGATGTGACCACCGGCAGAACCTTCGTGTCGATGAACCCCTCCCACACCAGCCAGGTGGTGGGGACCTTTCACAAGGCCGGACAGGCCGAGGTTGACCTCGCCATGAAGGCCGCCCTCGAAGCCTTTGAAAAGTGGCGCTGGGTCGCACCCAAGGAGCGCGCCATCATCCTGCTCAAGGCGGCGGCGGTGATGCGCCGGCGCAAGCTCGAGGTCAACGCCTGGATGATCACCGAGATCGGCAAAAGCTGGCCCGAGGCCGACGCCGACACCTCCGAGGCGATCGATTTTCTCGAATTCTACGCCCGCGAGGCCCTGCGCTGGAGCGAGGTCAAGGGTGCCACTCCCTTTCCCAACGAGTACCCCGAACTCAACTACATTCCCCTCGGCGTCGGCGCCATCATCCCGCCCTGGAATTTTCCGATGGCCATCCTCACCGGCATGACCGCTGCGGCCATCGTCACCGGCAATACCGTGCTGCTCAAGCCCGCTTCCGACACCCCCTGCATCGGCTATCTGCTCGTCGAGATCATGCGCGAGGCGGGGCTGCCGGCGGGCGTCCTCAACTTCATCCCCGGCAGCGGCGGCGAGATCGGCGACTATATCGTCACCCATCCCAAAACCCGCTTCATCTCCTTCACCGGCTCCAAGGAGGTCGGTCTGCGCATCATCAACCTGGCAGCCCAGGTTTCCCCGGGCCAGATCTGGGTCAAACGCGTGGTCGCCGAGATGGGCGGCAAGGACACCATCGTCGTCGATGCCAATGCCGACCTGGAAGAGGCGGCTACCGCCATCGCCGTTTCCGCCTTCGGCTTCCAGGGGCAGAAATGCTCGGCCTGCTCCCGCGCCATCGTAGTCGAGGAGGTCTATGACAGGATCATCGCCCTCCTCGGCGAGCGGGTCAAAAAGCTGACGGTCGGCCCGCCCGAGGATCCCTCCACCTACATGGGACCCGTGGCGAACCAGGCCTCGGAAGAAAAGATCCTCAGCTATATCGAGATCGGCAAGAAGGATGGCCGCCTCATCTGCGGCGGGGCCAAGGCCCCGGGCGAGGGGTATTACATCCAGCCTACCATATTCGCCGACATCCAGCCGGGCACGCGCCTGGACCAGGAGGAGATCTTCGGGCCGGTGCTGGCGTTGATCAAGGCGAAGAATTTCGAGGAGGCCATCCGCATCGCCAACAGCACCGAGTTCGGCCTCACCGGCGCAGTCTGGACCCGCGACCGCTACAAGATCGAGGAGGCCAAGAAAAAATTCCACGTCGGCAACCTCTACGTCAACCGCAAATGCACCGGCGCCATGGTCGGAGCCCATCCCTTCGGCGGCTTTAACATGAGCGGCACCGACTCCAAGGCCGGCGGCATGGACTATCTGGGGCTGTTCATGCAGGCCAAATCGGTCTCGGAACGGCTGATCTGATCGTCTCTCTCTGCACCTCGCCCTGGTCGGGCGGTATAACCATGAAAACCAGCAAGGCGTGCCCTCCCCGGCACGCCTTTTTTTGGGGAAGAGGGAGCAGGCCGACAGCCCACCGTGTGCATGCAGCATTTCGCCTTATTTATTGACAAATTGTAGACAAATTCCTATATTTTTTCATGCAAAAAGAGCCCCTTTATACCATCCGCACCCTGGCGTTGAAAAGTGGTGTGAGTATGCATACCATCCGCGCCTGGGAAAAGCGCTATCAGGCCCTGCGCCCCCAGCGCACTCCCGGCAACCGCCGTCTCTACACCGAAGAGGACCTGGCCCGGCTGCAGCTCCTCCGGCAGGGGGTCGCCGACGGGCACACCATCAGCCTGCTCGCCGGCCTGCCCACGACCGATCTGTGGCGGCTGGTGCACGGCCGCAGCAGCATCCCGGCGGAGCCCGAGACCATGGAGCACTCGCATGCCGTCGAGGCTCTGCTCGAGAACAGCTGGCGGGCGGTGCAGAACCTCGACGACCGCGCACTACAGAAAAACCTGCACCAGGCGGCTGCTCTGCTCAGTCAGCCGGTCCTGCTCGAGCAACTGCTCGCCCCCCTGCTCCAGCGCATAGGCCACGGCTGGAGCGAAGGACGGCTGCGCATCCTGCATGAACACATGGCCACCATCGTCATCCGCGATTTTCTCACCACCCTGCGGCTTGCCTGTACGGCCGATCCAGAGGCTCCCGTAATCATCATCGCCACCCCCGCCGGTCAGCTCCACGAAATGGGCGCCCTCTTCGTCGCCCTGACCGCTGCTGCTCAGGGCTGGCAAATCCAGTACCTCGGCACCAGCCTCCCCGCCGATGAGCTGGCTGCAGCAGCGCACAGACTTGATGCGCGCATCATCGCCCTCAGCATCATCCAGCCCTCAGACGATCCGCAGCTTCCCCTCCAGCTGGAGATTCTTCGTAATCTGGCCGGCAGTGAGACGATACTGATCGCTGGCGGCGGCGCCGCCGCCTTCTTCGCTCCCCTGCTCGACCGTCTCTCCATTCATTTCATCGCCGGCATCACACAGCTCCGCGAGTTTCTCGCCCGTGAGCGCGGCCGCGGCCAGCGGCCGCAGCCCTGACTCCACAATAAAAAAAGCCCCGATTCCTGCCGGAATCGGGGCTTTTTTTAAAACCTGCTGCTTACTTCATCAACACCATCGATTTGGTCGCGCTGTAGGCTCCGGCCTGGATGCGATAGAAATAACGCCCGGAGGGCAGCCCGCTGGCATCGAAACTGAAAGAGTGGGCGCCGGCGGAGAGCTCACCCATTTGCATCGACGAGACCTGACGTCCGGAGACATCAAAGACCTGCATCTGCACCACCTCACTGGCGGGGAGGTTGAAACTGATACGGGTAACAGGATTGAAGGGATTGGGATAGTTCTGCTGCAGAGAGAATCCCTCAACCCTGGCAATCCCATCCTCGATCCCGGTCAGAGCGGCGGCCGACCTGCGCAGAGTGGGCGCCGGCAGCGCAATCACTGTGCCATTAGGCAGGGCGGCGTAGAAACCGAAAGCCGCACCGTTTTTATTCTGATCCGGCGCGAGAAAACCGGAAGCGAAGACCACCGCTGCACCACCGCCGAGCCCGCTCAAATCAGCGGTGTAGGAGGCGACCACAGTTCCAGGCACACCGGCCGGGGTGATCTGAAGGGTGTAGCTGGCCGGGACGACCGCAAGATATCCGGTGAAATCACCGAAAGCCAGAGCAGGGACAAGAGGATCAACCAGTCCGACCACCCGCACATCGACCGTCGGCGCATCAGTGGCGCCGTGGAAAGCACTGAGCATCACCTCGCCGGCGGAGGCGGACTCGCGTCCGGCCGCATTGACGTAAAGAGTAAAGCCGGTATTTTTGCCGCCAGGATTAGCCGCAAATTCGGTCGGGTTCAACACACCAGAGGCCATCACGACGTAAGTCTTGCCCGGTTCAAGGGTCACCGGAAAGGTGGCCAGAGCCTGAGCAGATGAGGTGCTGGCGCCGGGGGCCACACCGATACGCAGTTCGGTATTTGAGGGAACATCGATGAAGGGCGTCGCTGCTCGGAAGGCAAAGTTGTCCAGCAGCAGCGCATCGTTTACATAGATGTCCACAGCTGCCGCAGCAGGATCGGCCGCGTTATGGATGACCTGGAGACGCGCCGGCTGTGGCTGGGGTTTCTCCGCGGCTGGCAGTTCGATCACCGTGCCGTTGGGATAGGCGACAAAGAGACCGAAGGCTTCACCGTTGCGATTGGCGGAAGGATTCAGAAAACCGGAAGCAAATATGACACCTACCTGGTACTTGAGGGCGGAAAGGTTCGCAGCGTAAGAGGCGACAACGGTCTCGTTATCACCGGCCGGGGTGATGTCGAGGACGTAGGAGCCCACCGGGACGCGGATATAATCCGTGATATCCTGGTAAGCGGCACCCTTGACAATGGCGCCGACACCACGCGCAACCACATCCACTGCGGGGGCATCGGTGCTGCCATGAAAGACGACAAAGTCATAATTGCCGGGCTGGCGCTGTTTCTGCTTCATGCGGTCCTTGATGTAGAGGTTGTTGCTGCTCTTGCGGCCCTCCGGATTGGGGGCAAAAAGACCGGGTTTGAGAACTCCGCTGGCAAAGGCGACGTAATTGACTCCTTCATCCAGAGTGACCGTGTAGCTGTCCAGAGCCTCAGCCGAAGAGCTGCTGTACGAGGGCGCCAGCTCGACCGTGAGGGGAACGCCGGCCGGGACATCCAGAAATTCGGTAGCCTCACGAAAAGCAAAGTTGTCGAGCAGCAGACCGCCGTTAACATAAATGTCGACCTCCCTGAGGCCGGGATCCGCTGCGTTGTGGATGATCTGCAACCCCGCAGTGCTCATTGATTCAGCAAGATTCGCGCCGGCAAGTCCCAGCACGATAATAGCCAAAATCGTGATGCTCTTTCTCATATTGCCTCCTGTTATAGTTGACGATGCACCCGTGTGGACAGTCGATCAGGTGCGCAAGGTAGCCAGCTCCTGATTATTTTATGTCCATATTTTGTCTAACTTGTGTACATTATATAACCAGGAGACATTATCTCGTATTCCCGAAATAATATATTTTTTCTATCCCGGATCTTTAAGAGCGGAAAAGCCGGCGGGCTGCAGATAAAAGTTTGGATAATGTGGTGATACGAAAAAGTCCGTGACGGCTCGTCACGGACTTTTATTTTTTACTCCTCATCCTCACCGGTCGGAAGGAAAAATGCCGCATGCACCGGCGGTGGGCAGGGGCGTTCCAGCCCCTTGACCGCCCGCCAGATCACCTCGTTGAAAAGGTCATCCGGGCAGCGATCCTCCTGAGCCCAGTTGAAACTCTCGCTCAGCTCCGACCATTTGCTCACCTTTATATTCTTATCATTCAGATCGACATTGATCGGCCGCACGGCATAAGGGGCGTGGCCTGTGGTCTGGGCGAAACAGCGCCACATCGGCGTCGCCGCGGCATCATACTGGCTCATCGGCGGCAGGCCGAGGATGAGCTCGATGGTGCGCAGCATCGAGGAGGTGGAATAAAGAGTGTGGTCAACAAAAGCGCTCTTGACGAATCCTCCGGCCACGAGGGCGACCGTGCGGTGGGCATCGACATGGTCAGGACCGTTCTGGGCATCATCCTCGACAATAAAAATGGCGCTCTGGTTCCAGATCGGATGGTGGCTGAGATAATCGACGAAGAGGCCGATGGTCAGGTCATTGTCGGCGACATGAGCGAAGGGAGTGGGTTTGCCGACGCCGAGCCCCTCGGTATGGTCATTGATGAAGCGGATGGTGTTGAGCTGCGGAACGCTGCCGGCGGCATAGAGGGAATCAAAGTCCCTTTTCCACTGATAGAAGCGGGTGGTGTCGCGCACGCTCTGGTCCCAGCAGGTGAAATAGGGGCAGAGGTGGCCTTCAAGAACCGGAATGTTGGGCTTGTAGTCATCGGCGAACTCGCCGTAGGTGCGATAGCTGATCCCATAACGCTTGCAGAAATCCCAGATAAAACCGTCGCGGTTATTGGCGATTTCCCGCCTCCCTTCGGCGGTGTAAAAGCCGCCGCGGCCGCCATAGGTCGTGGGCCAGCTCTTCTCGAGATAGTCGGTGGCGTAGGCCCCCAGGCTCCAGTTGTGGCCGTCGGCGCTCACCTCGCCGTTGACATAAAAATTGTCGAGGAGGACAAATTCACGCGCCAGGGCGTGATGGTTAGGGGTGATCCTTTCACCGAAGAGGACCAGAGTGGTGTCGCCATTGCCCTCGGGCAGATCGCCCAGTATCTGGTCATAGGTCCGATTTTCCTTGATCACGTAAAAAACATAACGGATGGGCGAGGGATCGCCGACGCGCATGGGGATGGGATTGCCCGCCTCCCCCTCACTGCTGGTTTCTCTGTTCTTGGTGTAGGGCGTATTGGTGTAGACGGCCCGCGAATAGACCCCGAGCAGCGCGTCATCAGGCTCCGCAAGGATGCTGAGTACACCGCGGAAGAGGCCGCCGATGTACTGCTCCTTTTGCCGGCTGCCCTGCTGATAACCGACATCGGCGCGCTTGCCTGCGGGATTGGGGCCCCGGGGATTGGCCAGAGAGGAAAGGCCCTTGCCGTTGGCAATATAGAGCTTGCCCCCGGCTGCGCGCACACAAGTCGGGTACCAGCCGGTGGGGATAAAGCCCCTGCTGATGCTTGTGCCGGGCTCCTCGACATCAAAGACCGCCAGGCAGTTGTTGTCCGCATTGGCGACATAGAGGCTCCTGTCATCCCCGGAGAGGGCGAGGCTGTTCGCAGTCGATCCGCTCGGGGCGTCGGGGAAGAGGGCGGTGTTGAGGGTCTCCACCACCTTGCGCAGCCGCGTGTTGATGACTGAGACGGTATTGTCATTGGCATTGGCTACGAAAAGCCACTCACCGTTCCTGCTCAGGCAGAGGTCGTTGGGATTGTCGCCGACAGGAACCTGGCCGTCGAGCTGCTGGGTGACGGCATCGAAAAGCACCACCTGGTTGCACCCCCAGCAGGAGATGTAGAGCCTGCTGCGGTCTGGTGAGAGCAGGCAGGTGTACGCCTCGCCGCCGAGGGGATAGCGAGCGAGCACGTGACCGCTCCCGGTATCCACGGTGTAAAGGGAATTGTTCTCCCTGGTTACGGCATAAAGGAGATGGCGCGAGTCATCGAGGGCGATACCGGCCACAGAGATCAGGGCCGGCCAGGGCTTGCCTAGCACGAGGGTATCCACCGCCTTGAGCCTGCCGCCCGCAAGCGCGAACTTTACTATCCAGTTGTCGTTGCCGCCGGAGGCGTAGAGGAATTTTTCATCGTCCGAAAAGGCCAGGCCCAACCAGGCCTTGCCGACAGCGACAGAGTCGGCCATGCTGTTCTTGCGGATGTCATAGAGCTGAATCGACTGGTCGCTCTGGCCGTTGTTGGTGACCGCCAGCCAGCGCTGCGAGGCCGAGAGGGTGAGATTGAGGGGCAGATCACCGAGGGGGACCTTTTTGCCGACCGGCGTCAGCTTCCAGCCATTGGGCAGGGCAACCCGCCCGGCTTCGATATCCGCCAGGCTCTGCGCTGATAACCCGGAAAAGCCGCTGAAAAGGATAACAAACATAACGGAGACAAGCGAAGAGAAGAAAAGCCTTTTCATTGGATCGCTCCTCATCCTGTGGATGCCGCTCTGTCCGGCCGAGCTGGTTACGGCCGGACCGGGATTGATTTATGTCTATTTTATCACTCTTCTGAATAAAAAACAAGTATTACCTTGCTGCCGGAAAGCCGCAATTCTGGCACACCTTTTGACTAAGAGAGTATGAAATCAGGCCGCGCACGCCTGGCGGCTGATTAATAATTTATTTAATAACAGTTAGTTGAAATATCCTGAACCTCGCAGATACGATCCGATTATGTGGCGCCGCTTCCTCATCAGGGATATTCGATGTGGCATGAATGGGGCATTGAGCAATCCGAGGAGAAAGATTGTGAAAAAGAACCTGAGCTTTTCTGATTCCCGCGCCTGGAGCACCGATCTCGTCCGGTTGGGCTGGCTCTTTCTGCTGGCGATCCTTTTCCTGATCATGTTCAGTGGAGCGGGCTACGGCCAGGCCTCCATCAGCGGCAGCGCCTGGATGGACCAGAACAAGGACGGCCTCCGGGGCGAAAGCGAACGCGCCTTCTCCGGGGTGCGCGTGCAGCTTTTCCGGCGTACAAGCGGGGCCGCCTATGAAGTCCTCACCTCCCTGCGCACCCAGAGTGATGGGTCATTCCTCTTTCTGGTCTCCAGTTCCCTCCTGCCGGAGAGCTATTATCTCCAGTTCGAGAAGGTACCGGGGATGTATTTCAGTCTGCCCCGGACGGGCGGCGACATCCTGACCGATTCCGAAGTCGATACCAGCAGCGGCCGGACGCCCATTTTTACCCTGGCCAATCAGTCCAATTCCATCGGCTGGAACGCGGGTTACATGAGTTCACCTCTGGTGGTGCCGGAGATCAAGCCGGCGGCCAATCTCGTCCTCAATGTCGCCGTCAGCAACGATTCAGCCCATGTCGGGGAGTACGTCGATTTCACCATCGATGTCACCAACCGCGGGCCCGACGCCTCGCTCTCGCCGCATCTGGTCATGCAGCTGGCGCCCAACCTCATCTTCGTAAGCGCCTCCCCTGCTCCCGTCGATCCGGACAATAATCCCCTGGAGTGGAGCCTCGAGACCCTGGTGATGAGCGAGATGCGCCGGGTGACGGTGCGCACCCTGGTCGTCGACGACGGTGAAGCCACCGGCACCATCTATCTGCTCACCACCACCGAAGAGACCGACCAGACCGACAACAGCTATCAATACGTCCTCCGGGACGGACTGCCGGTCGAACTCACCGAATTCATCGCGCATTTTAACGGCCGCGGCGTCCTGGTCAAATGGGTCACCGCCTCGGAGACTGAAAATTTCGGCTTCCAGCTCTTCCGCGCCGAAGAGGAGCAAGGCCGGTATGAAAGGATAAATCCGGCCATCATCGAGGGCGCGGGCACCTCCTCCTCCGAACACAGCTATGAATATCTCGACACCGAGGTCATCGCCGGCACCACCTACTACTACAAGCTCATGGACGTCGATTACAGCGGTCAAATGGCCTGGCACGGCCCCGTCACCGCGGTCGCGAACCATCCGGCGGTCTTTGCGCTTTCGCAGAATTATCCCAATCCCTTCAACAGCCAGACTCGCATCCGTTTCACGATCGGGCAGCCCGCCCAAGCCGAGATGACCATCTTCAACCAGCTCGGACAGAAGGTACGGAGCCTCTTCGCACAGGAGTGGCCCGCCGGGCAGCATGAAGTGATCTGGGATGGCACCGATGAGTACAATCTGCCCGTCGCCAGCGGCCTCTACATCTACCTCTTCCGCTCGGGCGACTATACTGAGAAAAAGATCATGAATCTGATCAAATAGGGATGCAGGGCCGGGAGGGTGCTCCCTTACGGCCTGCTGCACGTGCATTGCACAGCTGCAACCGCTGCACCATCAGACACCCTTTGCCCTTACCTCCTCGGGTGCAGCGGCGCGCCGGACAGATGTCAGGCGACTCGGGAGGTATAAAATGAAACACCAGTATCTGTTGTTCGCAGCCCTCGCGCTCCTCACCCTGGCGATGACCGCCAGGGCCGGGGAAGAGATCCTGCCCCCGCTCACCTCTCCCGCCGTGGTGCAAACCAACGGCCCCCAGGGCCGTCTGAGTCACGGCGACTGGTGGAGCAACAGCGCCGGCGGGAACCAGCCCCATCTCTTCTATCTCTATGTACCCCAGGCGGTGCCGGATAACTTTACAATCCGGGTGGAACTCTACGATCCGGAGTGTTTTCAGACCGGCAGCGAGCTCGATGAACTCAAGGGCAGCGCCTGGGACGAAACCCGCTTCCGGCTGCTGGCGCCGGACGGTTCGACCGTGGTGGCCGACGTCACCTGGCCTGCAGCCGCCTCGACCTCGGAGCGCTGGAACAGCTTTGCCGAATTCACCCCCGGCCAGTACGGCCGCGGCGTTTTCCTGATCCAGGCTACCACCGCCGAGGATGACGAAAACACCTACCGTCTCCGCATCGTCGAGAGCGATCCGGACAACACCCCCGGCAGCGGCGATGAGATGCACCTCGCCATCGGGCGCAGCGCCCTGCAGATGCTCGCCAGGGCGACGGCCACCCTCCACCTCTATGCCCCCCCCGGCAGCGAAGAGATGCTGCTGGCCAATTTCGGCATGGATAACAACGAAGCGGTGGTCTATCTCTCCCCGACCGGGCAGATCCTGGCCGGCACGGTCTCGGGTGACGGGGTCTGGAATAACAGCACCAGCGCGCAGCTGCCCCCTCCGGGCGGAGATCTGATCACCGCGCCGCAGCCGGGATGGTGGTCGCTCCAGTTCACCGCTGCGGCGGACAACCAGTTCTCTCTTTACGGCCCCCAGCCCTTCCTTATGAGCGAAGCCCCGGCTGCTCCGCGCCTCAGCGCCCTCCTCCAGGACGGGCGCACCCAGGTGCGCAAGGGCGAACATGTCACCTACTCGGCGACGATCCGCAACCAGGGCAGCGCTGCAGCGCAAACCTGCACACTGGCGGTGGCCCTTTCGCCCGGCCTGGTCATCACCCAGCCCGGTGAAGGCACCATCACCCCCACAGGCGGCTGGCTCTGGACGACCGGTCTGCTGCCGGCCGGCGCCGAGCGCACTCTGAACTTCACCGTCTTTATCAGCAGCGAAAGCACCAGCCCGGTCGCAGCCACCGCCCTCGCCTCCGGCCAGGACCTCCTCTTCCAGCGGCTGGCAAGCGCGCCGGCTCCCGACATCGACCAGCTCGTGGTTGCGGGCTCCATCGCCGGACTGATCTGGCAGGACCTCAACCATGACGGCAAGCTTGACAGCGGCGAACCCGGCATCTCCGGCATCAAGATCGATCTCTACAGCCCGACCCTCGAGATCCTCGCCTCCGACACCAGCGACGGAACCGGCGCCTACGCCTTCCCCTCTCTTCCCATCGGCACCTATCAGGTGCGGCCGGATGCCGCTTTTCTGCCCGACGGCTGGGATGCCACCACCACCGTTCAGGGCGAGTGGCTGACCATCACCGACCTGGGCGAGCGTTTCGCCGGGATCAACCTCGGCTACAACAACTTTGAAACCCCGGTCGAGCTCTCGCGCTTCACCGCCGTGGCAGGAAAGGGCGCCATCGAGCTCTCCTGGACCACCCAGAGCGAAACCAGCAACCTCGGCTTCCATCTCTACCGCAGCCTTTCCGGGGACGGCCCCTTCTCCCGCATCACCACCGCCCTCATCCCGGGCGCCGGCAGCAGCCAGTCCAGACGCAGCTACTCCTACAGCGACCCCCTGCCGTCGGTGGAGGGGACCTTTTATTACCGGCTCTCGGATATCAGCTATGCCGGCGTGGAGACCATGCACGGACTCGCCTCCGCCACCCTGGTCACAGCCCCTGAGGAATACGGCCTCGCGCAGAATTATCCCAATCCCTTCAACAGCTCAACCGCGATCAACTTTATCATGAAAGAGAACGGAGGGGTGCGGATCATGATTCACAACCTGCTCGGGCAGGCGGTCCGGCTGCTCATTGATGAGGTGCGGGAAGCGGGTGAACACCGCCTGCTCTGGGACGGCCGGGATGAAAACGGGATTACCGTGCCGGCAGGGGTTTACCTTTACACCATGCAGGCGGGCCAGTTCAGGACGACGCGCAAACTGCAGTTCTTGCGTTGATCGAAAGTTTTTTTATACCAGGATAATGCGGGTGAATCCGGGAGGCGGGCCTGAAGCAGCGGCCCGATACTGAAGGTCCGGAAAGAATGCGAGAGCGGATCAGGAGGGTTCGCCTCCCGGTTTTTGCGCCTGCACCCGGTACTGCCGGGGACCCTCTTCATGGAGGAGGCTGACGAAGCCGCAGCCGGCAAGTTCGCGCGCCAGCGTGCGCGCGCTCACCAGCCGGTCGGCGGCAACCACCCCGGGAAGAAGGGCATGGTAGCGGTTCAGCTCCCGGCTGGAGCAGGTATGAAGGATGAGCAATCCGCCCCCCGGGCGCAGGATCCGGAGCAGCTCCTGCATCACCCTCTGCGGATGGCAAAAGTGGGGCCAGGTTCCCAGGCAGACCGCCTTGTCGAAAGATTCAGCTCGCAAGGCGAGCAGGGCGGCGTCGCAGCAGAGGGGTTCCACTCCTGCAGCGGTATACTCATCCGCCCCCGCCGCGAGCATCCTTTCCGCACAGTCGAGGGCGACAATTCGCCCCCCCGTCCCGCAGCGGCTGCGCAGTGCGGCCGCCAGCCGCCCCTTGCCCGCCCCCAGATCAAGAATCCAATCCCCTTCTCCGATATCGAACCCCTCCAGCCGCGCCTCCAGCTCGCTCTCAGACTCTCTGCGCGATGGCCACTCCTGCGCCCGCGCATTGAAATAGAGGCGATGCTGATGGGACATAGGCACTCCGTCTGGTAAGCGGCCGGAAGAGGCGATCAGATGCCCGCCGTCCATTCCAGCATGGCATAGCGCCGTGGCATGGGATAGCCGGTCATGGTCTGGTATTCGGCATCAAGGGCATTTTTCAGCAGCAGCCGGCTGTTCAGCCAGGAGAGCACGCGCCACTGTACCGCCGCATCGACCAGTGTATAATCGGGCAGGGGTTGGGCGCTGAAATCCGCGCCGTGCAGGTCGCGGATATGCTGGGCCGCCAGGCTGAAGCGCAGGCTCCGCCAGGGGAGGTCAATCCCGAGGCTGAGCTTTTTGCCAGGGCTGTTCATGGTCTGGTCGTCGAGATCCAGCTTGCTCCAGGAAGCGGTTATCTCCCCCTCTGCGAAGGGGAGCCAGCTGGCGCTGATCTCATAGCCGCTGTGGACAAAGACGCCGCTGTTGGAGAGAAGCATATTGGGATAGCGCCCCTGCAAGCGGATCAGATCCGACCCCTCGCTGCGGAAGAGCACCGTCTCGAGACGGAATCTCTCGGCTGTCATCCAGGAAAGGGCCATCTCGTAATTCCACATCGATTCGGGCTCCAGCCCGGAATTGGGCGCCGGGAAGAGATAGAGTTCGCGGATGGTCGGGCTGCGGAAACCCTCCGCTGCCGAAAAACGCAGACTCAGGCTCTCCGTGGGATTGATCACCACCCCGGCCTTGGGCAGGAGGACCGAGCCGTAGAGGCCGTGGTGTTCGGCGCGCAGGCCGAGGGAAAGAATAACGCGCCTGAGGAGGAGCTGCTGAAAGTGGAGATAGGGGGCCAGCTCGCTGATCCTGTGGCTGCCGAAATCCCGTCCCGCGATGATATTCTCCGCTTTTCCACCATAGCTTTTCCAGTCCACCCCCAGGGTGGTCGTGACCCCTCGCCAGGGCGAGCTGGATTGGTAGAGCATGAGGCCGTAGGTATAATCGTCGGAGCGGAATCCGTCGTAAACGCGATGGCGTCCGAAATTGCCATGCAGCTTGAGATTGAGCTCGCCCAGGCGGTTCTCATCAGTGAGCGAGAGATCCAGCCCGCGGCGGCGGAGGTCGTACCACTGGCCGCGGGCCGGCGCCGAGATCAGGCCGGGATCAGAAAGGTCGATGTTGGCCAGGTTGGCATTCAGCTCCACCTGCATGCCCCGCTGAGGTCGATAGCCGGCGTGAAGGGTATAGTGGAGGCCTGTGTACTCCGAATTCTCGCGGTGGCTGTCGGTTTGATCCGAGGCGGCGGTGAGATAATAGTCCCAGCGCCCGCTCCGGCCGCCGTGGGCCAGGGAGAAGGAGCGGCTGTTGTAGGCGCCGAGGGCGGCTTTGGCCCGGGTTTCAAAACCCTCTTCATGCCGCCGTTTGCTGATAAGATTGATAACCCCGCCCATGGCGTTGGTGCCGTAGAGGAAAGAGGCGGGTCCGCGGACCACCTCCACCCTTTCGACGCCGAGGGCGCCGTACGAGTCGGGCAGGGGATGTCCGAAGAGCCCCATCATATCGGGGCGGCCGTCGCGCAGCACCAGGATCCCGGTGACCGGGCTGCCACCCACGCCGCGGATGGAGAAGGTGCCCGCCCCTCCGGAGACGCCATAGCCCATGACCGCGCGCTCGGTAATATAGAGGCCGGGCACCCGCTGCTGGATCGCACCGAGCAGGGTGGCCGAAGGCGCCGTGGTGAGGCTGGCCTCCTCCAGCACGGCGACACTGGCGGCGATTTCCCGCTGCGACTCGCTGATCTTGGAGGCGGTCACGATGACGGCATCGAGATGGTAGCGGATGGAGTCGGAGGCGGCTCCGCTTGTCCCCCCCTCATGATTGCTGGATGCCCGGACTCCCATGGGAGCGGTCATCAGGCAGATGGCCAGGGCGAAGATATGAAATTTCTTCCTGCAGATTGTCACAGTATTCCCATAGTATGCATAATCATTATTTCAGAGTAACAGCGGGGCCCGGGATGCTATTCCCCGCCCGGGGCGGCCTCAGTAGAGCAGGTAGGGCCGGCGGCGTTCGATGAAGCGGGCTTCCTCCGCACGGGCGATGGCGAGGAGTTTTTCCACCTTCGCACCCTCGATCAGGGCCCTGGTCAGCTGGCTGTCGCCGCCCAGGCGGTTCATGCCCGCCTCGCGGATGACGAGAGAATCGGCATGCAGATCGCGCACGGCCGCGAGCAGATGCAGTCCGAGCGCGACGGCGCGAAAGCGCCCGGGATCGGTCACTGTGAAGGTCACACCGCGGCAGGGGCGGTTCTCATGTTTGTTGTTGGTCGCCGTCCCCGGCAGGCTGACCGGGGTGAAGGTGACGGTATCGATTGTCACTCCGGCGAGTCCAGCCGCACGCAGCTGCCGGCAGAGGGCCGGTGCGTTGAGCCAGGGCGCGCCGATCTGGCGGAAGGGAGCGGATGTGCCCCGGCCTTCGGAGAGATTGGTCGCCTCGACCAGGCAGGTGCCGGGATAGAGCAGGGCGGTGTGCGGGTCGGTCATATTGGGAGAAGGTTTGATCCAGGGCAGGCCGGTCTCTGCATAAAAGAGCCCGCGGCGCCAGTTCTCCATGCGGATCACGCGCAGATCTGCCTTGACTCCTCCCGCCAGCCATCCCTCCCCGTTGAAGAGGGTGGCCAGTTCTCCCACAGTGAGGCCGTGGCGGATCGGCAGCTGATGGATGCCGACGAAAGAGCGGTGGGCGAGGTCGAGGAGGGGGCCCTCAACGATCTCCCCGCCAACCGGATTGGGGCGGTCGAGGACCACAAAGGGGATGCCCTTTTCGGCCGCCGCCTCGAGGCCGTAAAAGAGGGTGCTGATGTAGGTATAAAAACGGGCGCCGACATCCTGGATGTCGAAGACCAGCACCTCTACATCCGCGAGCATCTCCGGGGTGGGCTTGTTGTGTTCGCCGTAGAGGCTGTGGACCGGGATCCCGGTGCGGGGATCCTGTTCGTGATCGAGCAGGGCGCCCGCCTCCAGGCTGCCGCGCACTCCGTGCTCCGGGCCGAAGAGGGCGACCAGCTGCAGATTGCCGGCTTGCGCGAACAGGTCGGCGGCATGGCGGCCGTCGCGGGTGACAGCGGTGTGGTTGGTGATCAGTCCGACCCGCTTGCCGGCGAGGGGTTCGAAGCGGTCGCGGACGAGAAGGTCCAGACCGGAAAGGATCCTGCCCTCCTCCCCGCCGTATCCGCAGTGGATCAGGGTCAGTGCAGCGATGACCAGGATTTTTTTCATCATTTATCCTTTCCGGAAGGGGGGCTGGCCGCATGGCTCAAGGATTCACGACTGCCCCCTCGGAGAGCGGCGAGAGCAGGGGATAGACGATAGTCTGCCCCGGCTTCAGGGCGAGCAGGTTCTCCCCCCGGTTGTAGCGCTGCAGGAGCCAGAAGGGAGCATCGAAAAGGCCGTTGCAGAGGGCCCAGATCGCATCGCCCTGCTTGACGGTATAGGTGGAGGTGCTGTCGACGCGGAAATTGGAAAAGAAATCCTCCTGGAGGGCGCGGTGGAACTCGAGGCGGCGACGGTGGAACTCGACCGGGGTGGTGGCGGAAAAAACCACCTTGATCTTTCTGCCGACCGTCAGCCTGGCGCCCGAGCCGAGAGCGTTGAGGGCGCGCAGCCGCTGCGGCGTGATGCCCAGCCATTCGGAGAGATGGCCGATGGTCTCCTGATCCTGAACCGTGATGGTGCTGCCGGCCGGTTCTGTGAAATCGACCTCGAAGCGCCAGTTGCTGGGGGCCGGGGGCTGCTGCCCCTCGGCATCCGGGGCCGCGGGTCCGTAGAGCGTGCCATCCCGGCCGGCATGCTCGCGGGCCAGGGTGAGCAGATCGGCCCGGGGCAGGGAGTCGGCGGGGGCAGCGGTAGCAACTTCTATCGTGGTGCTGCCGGGCAGTTCGTCGCGTTCGGCGGCCGGGGTGGCGACCGCAGCCGGAGGAATGAGCACGGGCGGCTGGGTGGAGGGAGCGGCGCCGGCCCGACCCGCAAGGCGGGCCGAACCCGGCAGCTCGAGGAGCTGGCCGACGCGCAAGCGGCGCGGATTGCTGATGTCGTTAAGGTCCATCAGGGTCTCGACCGTGGTGTTGAACTCGCGGGCGATGCGGCCCAGATTGTCCCCCTTTTCGACTACATAGTAGCGGTCCGACACCTGTTCGTCGTACTTTTCTTCAGCGGGGAGTTGGGCATAAAGGCTGGCCGGATCGACGCCCGGCTGCAGCGGCAGGCGCAGCTTGTAGCCCTTGGGGATGCGGCGGGCCGATTTGAGGATCGGGCGGCGCAGGGCGGGATTGAGTTCGGCGATGAGATCCTTGTTGAGCTTGAACTTGCGGGCGAGGGCGTCGAGGGTGATGTAGCTGGGCAGCTCGAAAATCTGGTGATCGGCCGGCTTTTCCAGCTCCACCTCGCCGAAATAGCTGCGGTGGTTCTTGCCCAGCTCGCGGGCGGCGAGGAATTCGGCGTAAAAATTCTTGGAGGCGAAGCCAAAGCGCCGGCCGTCATATTCGTCGATGATTTCGGCCAGATCATCGCTGTCGACCTGCTTTTTCGCCCGGGCAACCCCGCCGGTGCCGTGATTGTACGCGGTGATTGCCAACGGCCAGCTGCCCAACTGCTCGTGGTTGTGGCGCATCAGGCGGGCCGCGGCATGTGTGGCCAGATAGGGATCATAGCGCTCGTCGATGGCGTAATCGATGCGGAGGTAAAGGCGCCCGGTCGAACGGGTGAACTGCCAGATACCCGCAGCGCCCACCTTGGAGTAGGCGCGGGGATTGAAGGCGGATTCGACGTGAGGCAGGTAGCAGATATCCTCAGGCAGGCCGTGAGAGCGGAAGATCGCCTGCATGGTGTCCAGATAGGCGCCGGAGCGCTGCAGCCCCCGGGTGAAGAGCTCACGCACGCCGTACTGCAGATGGATGTTTTCAGCCGCCTTGGCGAAACGGCGTGGATCATCGCTGAAGCTCCAGAGGCTGTAGATCTGGCGCTCGCGCAGGGTCAGCTTGAGTGTATCGCTCGGAATGGTGATGCTGTTCAGCCGCTGGAGGGCAGCTCGAATCTCCTTGCGGGCGGCGTCCACCCGGCCGAAGCGGGAGCGCCGCGTCCCTGTACCCTCGGTGAGGTCGACTACATCGTAGATGACATTCATGTGGTCGGTATCATGGATGATCACCTGGTCCCGGCCGTATTTGCTGAAAACCTTGATCCAGAAGTTGACCCGGTGCTGAAGATCCGGTGACACGGGAAAAAGATCATCCGCGAAAGCCCCCTGAAAACCCCCCAGAAGCATCAACGCTGCTGCTGTGTAAAAAAACCTGCCAATTCTTGACTGCACCATCTTGTGATTTCTTCCTGTCCTGAATGCGCGCAAACTCCCCGACTCCCTCCGTCCACCCTGCCCGTTGTCCCCCTCCTATCCGCCGATCTCGGTCTCGATCTCATCCCAGTCGGGCGGCTGCCTCTTGAGAAAGAGTTCGGCGTACTCCGGATTCTGGCGGATGATGTTCTCGATGACCACGAGGAGCTGCTCCTTTTTCATGGCGCGCACCTCGGTGAGAACATCCTCGACGTCGAGAAACTCCCCGCCGTCATTAACCCAGCTGTAGAGCAGGGCGATGATATGCTTGCAGATCTTGCGGGAGCGCTGGCAGGGGCAGGAGCCGGCGATTTCATTCTCGTGGAAGGTGATGCGGACATCATAATTTTCCACGTAATTGCCGACACGACCGGAGATGTGGTTGTGAAAGACGGCGGGACGGGAAATCAGGGCGGTCTCATAGTAGGCCAGTCCCTTGCCGCCGGTGGTCTCTCGGTCGAGGGTCTCGACCTGGCTCAGCTGCAAATTCTGCAAATCGGGAGCGATATGTCCCTTTTTGTGCATGACTCAACTCTGGTCTATACCCGAAAATTGCGACACACAGTTAAGCCACAAGATGTGGAATTTCATACTGTGACGGGACTGCAAAGTTGATGGTAGAATGAATTCTTTGCCGATTGTAAAAGATTTCGATGAACTCAAAGATTTGTAGATACGCTGCTTCTCTGGTTTGAAAGAAATCGGGATAGACCAATTCCAATTTCAAAGTAGCGAAGAACGATTCTGCGACGGCATTGTCGTAGCAGTCACCTTTCTTGCTCATACTTTGCAGGATTTTGTGTTTTTCCAGCAATTGCCGGACGTTATGAG
>Ga0209717_1000200_pt1 | contig 76551 bp, 60 predicted proteins | sample AD_UKC048_MetaG_FD_184418 | JGI IMG/M metagenome (GOLD analysis project Ga0209717, IMG submission 184418) | Active sludge microbial communities of municipal wastewater-treating anaerobic digesters from USA - AD_UKC048_MetaG (SPAdes) (version 2) | ecosystem: Engineered > Bioreactor > Anaerobic >...
GCCGGACTCCCTATACTTCTTGCATAGCAAGGGATAGGTATATGTTTTTCCGTTTTGTTTTGAAGAACAATATTGTATATACATGCCGCAAATATACAAACTATATTTGCTACTTAATAAGTTTTATTAAATTATTTATGAACTTGTTATGAACATTTTATATTTGCTACTTATTAAAGAAATTCCTAAGGTTTTCCTTGATTTGTCTCAATTTTTAAAATTAATATCCGTTATGAATATCAAAGAAGTACCTCAGGATAATGCCGGTTTTCTTAAAGAGGGCAAAGTGCGTGATGTTTGCTATGCTGTTGACGATGAGGGCAACTATACCAGGGTGCTGAGCGTTGGTTGGGATCCTAAAAACGAAGCCATAAGGCAAGCATGGGAGCAAGTTGGCCAAAAAGCTGAAAAAATTCGGCAGAAAGTTTTATCGGGAAAACTCAGCCCCTTGGCATTCCATATGGTAAAAGGTTTGATGAGTAAATCCTTATTGGCTCAGTATACCGGATATTCAAGGTGGAAAATAAGAAAACACATGAAGCCATCTGTTTTTAATACCTTGAGTGATGAGCAACTTGGTAAATATGCAGAAGCATTGAATATCCCGGTTGAAATCCTTAAAAAAATCTGATGAATATTGATTTTACACATAAAATGGCTGCTCATTGCGAAAATGGCACCACGGCAAACCTGTTAAATTTTCATGGAATCAAACTTAGCGAACCTCTTGTTTTTGGGATAGGGGCGGGTTGTTTTTTTTCATATACGCCCTTCATCAGGGTTAACAACCTTCCGGTTATTTCTTTCCGTCATTGGCCGGGAGTTATCTTTCGACGGACTACATCAGGACTGGGCGTGCAGGTTGAAACCATGAAGTTTTCAAGCCCGGCTAAATCGATGGATGAGCTTGATAAACTTATCGAAAAAGGAATTCCCGTGGGGCTGCTGGTGGGCGTGTTTAATCTGCCTTATTTTCCGCCGGAGTACCGCTTTCATTTCAATGCACACAACCTCGTGGTCATCGGAAAACAAAATGATTTGTATTACATCAGCGACCCGGTGATGGAAAATATTGAAACACTGAACGGTAAAGAATTGCAGCGGGTACGTTTTGCAAAAGGAACCTACCCGCCCAAAGGACGTATGTACTGGATCCGGGAGACTCCTCAAACCGTAGACATAGAAAAGGCGATATCTGTGGGAATTAAAAAAAATTGCAGCTATATGCTACGCATTCCTGTCCCTCTTTTTGGTGTTAAAGGTATCCGCTACATTGCCGGCCGTTTAAAAAACTGGGATTCAAGATTTGGTGATTACAATGCCGCGTTACGGCTGGGACAGTTCATACGCATGCTCGAAGAAATCGGAACCGGAGGTGCAGGGTTTCGTTTCATCTATGCCGCTTTTCTTCAGGAAGCAGCAACAATTCTTAATAAACCTGAACTGAAAGTACTTTCGTCAGAAATGACCGGTATAGGTGACCGCTGGCGGAATTTTGCCGCAATGGCTGCAAAAAACTTGCGCAACAGGGGCGTTCCGGCAACACCGTACCCGCATCTTTCTCATCTTTTGTTACAGATAGCTGACCAGGAAGAAAAACTCTTCAGAAACCTGGATGGTATTTTCAAATGATTTGTATATAAACACTTATTATTGTGATATATGAAAACATTTTTTGATTTTAAAGCGATCGCCATTGATGGCCCTGAAGTTAGTATGTCGGAGTTTGCGGGAAGAAAGATACTGGTGGTGAATACAGCATCAAAATGCGGTTTTACCCCTCAGTATGCCGATCTCGAACGTCTGTATCAGGAATTTGGCCCTGAAGAATTTGTGATACTGGGTTTTCCGGCCAACAACTTTTTATGGCAGGAACCAAAATCTAATGAAGAGATAGCCAGTTTTTGTTCGCTGAAGTATAATGTTACATTTCCGATGTTTGCCAAAATATCAGTGAAGGGTACAAACCAGCACCCGATCTACGAATGGCTTACTAAAAAAGAACTGAACGGGGTAGCCGATGCAAAAGTAAAATGGAATTTTCAGAAATTCATGATCAGCGAAAAGGGAGAATGGGTTGGTATGGTGCCTCCGGCCGAAACCCCATATTGCAATAAAATAATCAATTGGTTAAAAAACATTCAATGATAGTTTCCTGTTATCCCATACGACTGATATGACATTTTTTTTGTTAAATTTCTTAAAAAGAGATTTCCGGACTGCTCAGACACCGTGACTTGGGCTATTTCAATAACACATTATCCGGACTTTAGTCCAATATGTGAATTAATCAGGTTTAGTACTATTAGCTTTTTCCTTAGCGATGATTTCTCCAACTTGTTTTAAAAGAAAAAGCCATCTCATGATTGAGACAGCTTCTCCAATTTATAAATTATGATGCGTTAGCTCAATGCACCAACTTCAATACCATGCATTTTGATTTATCCCTGCCTGTATATTCGAGTATAAAAGTGTAAAGGCCGGAAGGCAGGTCCTGTAGTGAAAAATTAACTGAATGTTTCCCGTTTTCCTGATGTTCATTAATGAGTTCACTAACCAGTTTGCCCAAAGTATTGTATGCTTTTAGCCTGACCGTTCCGTTATCAGGGATATTGTATGTAAAAGTTGCTTCACTGTTGACGGGATTGGGGTAGGCAGATAACTCGAAATTTGATTCATGGTTGATATCCTGTACAAAGATTTTCGGCATGATCAGGTACGCATCCTCATTTTCGTTGCCATACTGGTCGCCAATCACCCCCGTGCCGGTCAATGAAAAATCAAGTATTCCCTGGTTTATATCCCTGATCGGACGGAAGCCCAATGTAATCATTTCATCATTAGCCTCAACATCGAAATGGTTTGTTGTTGCATAAACAATCCGTATTACGCCGTTTTCATCCGTTACTAATAAATCATTGTCATTGGCAATTATTTCGTCAAGAGTTGGATTTATCTTAGACGGTCTGTTCTTACTGTCAACCCTGTGCATGGACACGTTCTCCAACCGGTAATCATGGTTCGGATAGTTCAATTCCAGACCTAAGGCCGAAAAATCCTTCATTTTGTTGCTGATGCGCAAAGGAATTTCAAAATAAGAGGGATCGCCAATAGTGATATAATCGTCCGAAACCGCAACAATATTTTTTGTCAGCATTTTTGCTGCAGCCCAGTTTGTGACAGAATCCCGGTACTTAATACTTGATCCATTGTAGTCTCCATAGCAGATAGTTTTAAGGCTGATGTTTAAATCTGCACCTGAAATGATCACATTGGTATCAATGGCCACCCAGTTGCCCTTAGGAAAGTTCTTGCTGGCAAGGTAAGGCGCTCCGACCTTGGCTTTTAATCTCGCAATGTCAACAGCATTGATAGCTAAATTATTATCAACGTTTATAGCTTTTTTGTACTCTGCTGAGAAATTTCTGGAAGGGTCTGCCATGTTATCTGCGCCAATAAAATATTTAACTAAAGCAACATCTATCGCATTTACATCATTGCCGGTCTGCATAGTATCTGATGCGTATTTATGGTAAGATAATTTATATTCACCATCCGGGACGCCTGAAAATTGAAAAACTCCGAGACTGTTACTGGTATCCCTTGCAATTTCCGCTCCTCCGGGAACACTTTTCATTATTACAATCACATTATCGATGGCGTATTGTACAGCATTATACGTGGGCGGATTAGGTGCCGGGCTTCCTGTGTTGGCCTTTCCCACATAAACGGTTTTGCCGGAGAGGGTATGTCCTGTACCTGTTAAGGTAATCGAAATATTACTTCCATTGTCGGCAGCAGTCAGGGCGTAATTGGAAGAAACTACGCGTACGCGATATCCGCTGCCTGTAAGCGTGCCGGCAGGGATGGTCCCCGCTATATTCCCGGATGTCGTTGTTGCCAGTGTGCCGAGCGTGACCGGTGAAGCAAAAGACCCGTTGGCGTCCGATAGCTGCGCGGTGACAATATTTCCGGCATTCATCGTTCCCGTGAGGGTGAAAGGAATATTGATAGGAGCACCGTTTATGGCATCAACCAAATAGGATGACGGACTAATAGTCCCTGTTGTTAATACGGGATTGTATATCAATTGCAGATCATCAGCATAGACACTATCTCCGGCAGTGCCTGTTCCGGCATCTTTACAGGTGGTGATTGAAATCAGGATATAGTTCGGACTTGTTGCCGGCCCGTTGTAAACAAAAGGAATACTTTTTCTGACCCAAATATTCCCTGTAGTTGTATAATTTAATGTGGCTTCGGCAACAATATGACTTGCAGAATTTCCATCAATAGGATCCCGGACATCATAATTATCATGGATTATTGCATGTATTCTGGGCTGATGACTTGAGTTACTGATCTTGGTCCTTACCCAAACGACCAGAGAATCCGGATGGGCGCCTAAGGCCTCACTGAAGGCAGGGTTATTAAAATGAGAAATATTATAATTGTTTGAATTGCTGGGTATTATACTTCCCATATTTATTTGCCCGGTAGTTAAATTCCCGTTGGCTTTTACGCCCAGCACAGATCTTGTCCAGATAACACAACTATAGGTGCCGGTTGATCCCGGTCTTTTAACAGTCGACCGTTTTATTTGTTGTGCAGCATTCCCGTTAAGGCTTCCTGATGCGCTCATAAAAGAATTCCAATCCGTAGGTTCCTCTGTATCTGCACCAAGGTTATCCCAGCTTTCAAAGCTGCCATTATTCACCTGAGGTGTTTGTGCATTTGATATTAAGGTTATTCCCGGAAGAATTAATCCCGCAAAAATTAAAGTTTTTAGTTTCATAGTTCTTAGTTTAAAAAAATAGGCGGCAAAAGTAAAAATTTTTCTAACACCATTCCAATTTCATTAATCCGTATTGATATCCACGGATTAAGTATTTGAAAATCAAAATATGTTTGTAATATTACTATAAACAGCGTTATTCAGTAACGGTGTTTTTTATCCATTGTGCCAGGTAGTCCAGAACTTCCGGCGAAAAGGTCTCTTCAATATCGGCATATTCCGAAGGGGAGCCGGTGGCTGAATGTTGAAATAAATGATTCAGTCCGGCAAATTCTTTGACCGTAACGTTTAAATTTCCGGCACGGGAAAGATATTTCTTTATCGCAGCAAGGTTCTCGGCAGGCGGAACCTGAAGGTCGTTGCTTCCGGCTATGGCCAGAACGTGACAGTGAACCTTTGTCAGGGCAACTTTAGGGTCGCAGGTCAAAAAATAACGGAACCAGGGAGTTATCAGTTGGTAAACGCCCTGTACGAGGATCTTTTTATCCAAACCCTTGCTCTGTATGGTTTCAGGGCTTATGGTGGCCCAGTAATCGTCAATAAGTTTTCTCATTTTTCCGGCAGCTTTCCTGTCGTCTTTTTCATTTACAGCTATGTTATACAGCTTTTTATTCAGCCGGGTATTATTTTCAATTTCCTGTTCCGGCGTGCTGTCTGCACGGGCAATCCTTTCCGACTGAAGCAGTAGGATGTCTTTACCTTTCAGCCCGGGGCCGGCAAGCATAACAATAAATGCAACATCCTTATTCCTTGAGGCTATGATGGGAGCGATCAGCCCGCCTTCGCTATGGCCAATGATGCCGGTCTTTTTGGGATTGATCCGTTGGTCTGCCACCAGGAATTCAAAAGCGGCTTCGGCATCACCGGCAAAATCAGCCGTGGTAGCCGATGAAAAACCCCCTTTTGATTTTCCGGTTCCCCGGTCATCATAGCGAAGCACTGCAATGCCATTTCGCGTGAGGTAATCAGAAATAACCAGAAAAGGTTTGTGCCCCAGCAGTTCTTCATCGCGGTTTTGCGGGCCCGAACCGGTGACAAGTACCACCGCCGGAAAATTTTCCCCGGAAGATGGCAGTGTCAGCGTCCCCGAAAGAGAAACCCCGGCTTTGTCATTGGTAAAAGTAACTTCTTCTTCCTTATACGGAAAAGGCCTCCGTGGTTCCTGCGGACGGTTCAGTTCAGGAAGCTTTTCCACCCTCAGCAGGGTGAGCGGAATTTTAAGGCCCTGCATCCAGTTTCCTGTAAGTGTATCTGACGATTTATTTATTTTGCCTTTATAAGAAGCGCGGATTTCTGCGGAATTTATTTTTAGGGTATCATTATAAAACTCTGTTTTATCGACTTTTATATCCATTACCCCCTGGTCGGGACTCATTAGTTTTGAAATTAATATTCCTGATGAGTCTTTAACCAACAAACCAATTTTTAGCTTGCTGACTCCTGTGTTCAGCGTGCCCAGCCAGTTCCCGGTAAACCTGTGCATATCAAGCTGTGCCGGGCTGAGAAAGGAAATCATTAATGCCGCAAGCAGAACTGCAATTCTTTTGGTCATAGGTTGTGTATAAGGATGAATAAACAAATGTATTACAAAAAGAACCGCCGGTAATTAAAAGTGAAATATTTTCAGGAAAACTGTATTTTTGTAAATCTGAAATACCGGTCATTTGTCTACAAAACCAAATAAAAGCGCCCTTAAAGTTCAGCCGGGTATTGAACCCCCGGTCACGGTGAACAAAGATGCTGTTTTGCGGCTCAGGCAAAAAAAATCACCGGCGATGTCCCTAAAGGACATGCTCGATGGCATTTTATCGGGCAACATTACTGTGCTGAGCAGGGCAATAACGCTGGTCGAAAGTTCGCTTCCGGAACATCAGCTACTTTCACAACAGCTCATTGAAGCCTGCCTGCCTTATTCGGGACATTCCTTACGAATTGGGTTTACCGGCGTTCCCGGAGTAGGCAAAAGCACGCTTATCGAGACATTAGGAAAATATATAACACAGCATAAATATAAGCTGGCCGTATTGGCTATTGATCCAAGCAGTTATCGGACCAAAGGCAGTATTCTGGGAGATAAAACGCGTATGGAAACACTGTCGGCCGATCCGGATGCTTTTATAAGGCCGTCACCGTCAGCAGGGACACTGGGCGGGGTAGCCCGTAAAACATGGGAAACGATTATCTTGTGTGAAGCTGCAGGATTTAATGTAATATTTGTAGAAACCGTAGGGGTGGGTCAGTCGGAAGTGCTGGTGCACTCCATGGTTGATTTTTTCCTGCTGCTGATGCTCGCAGGCGCCGGAGATGAGCTGCAGGGCATTAAAAGAGGCATCATGGAAATGGCCGATGCTATCGTGATAAATAAAGCCGATGGCGATAATATTCATAAGGCTGAAATAGCCCGGACGGAATATCAAAAAGCTTTGAATCTCTTCCCTTTGCCTTCTTCCGGATGGCAGCCTTTAGTTGCCATTTGTTCGGCACGCGCCAATACGGGAATAAAAGAATTATGGAAAATAATGGACGACTATTTCCTGTATACAAAAAATAACGGATATTTTTATGCCAAAAGAACGGAACAGGCGCTCACAAGAATGCATTATGCCCTGAAAGAACAGTTGTTTGTTGATTTTTACGGGAACAGGAAAATTGAAACCCGGATCAGAAGTATCGAAAGCGATATTGCAAAAAACAAGGTCAGTTCGTACATTGCAGCACGGGACCTATTAGATTTATATTATGATTCTCTGAAACAAAACGATTGATTTATCAGAAAAAACCAATGTTCTGAAATATTCTGTTCCCCAACTTCGTTATTTTAAAGAAAATCTTATATTTTTGTTTAACAAAATAAACTTCAAACCATGAAAAAAATCAGATTTTTTTGCTTTGGTCTTGCTGCTTTATTGGTAGCAGGAATGGTTATTTTTTCTTCATGCAAAAAAGAAGAAGATGATAATCAATACAGTTATCGGGCGGCACAGGATAATTCGAGGGCCGAAGGAGCTTTTAACCGCTGCTATTCAGAGATTCAGAAAGCGGCACGGCAGGTCGGGAACAAAAGTACCAACGACACCATAAACGGTTGTCCCACCTTATATATCACCGGTACATGGCCTAAAACCCTTACCCTTGATTACGGAAGCACCGGTTGTGCATGTAATGATGGCGTGACACGCAAAGGACAGATCATCACCGTTATTACCGGGCTTTATGTGGACTCCAACTCGGTAGCCACTTCCACCTTCAATAATTTTTCGGAAACCATAAACGGTGTGGAACATAATATTACAGGCACACAAACCATCACTAACCTGGGACATAACGCACAGGGACACCCTCATTTTTCGGTCGATGTGCAAAATGCCAGTGTTTCCTATACCGAAGGAACCATTCACTGGACTTCGCAGCGCGAAAATGAATGGATATTAGGATATGACACTTATTTAAATCCATTTGATGACGAATACAGTGTGACCGGTTCGGCAAACGGAACCGACATCAACGGTGCTTCATTCAGTGTCAATATCACCTCACCGCTGATTTGCAAATACTGTATGTCCATGTGGCGATGGATAGTTACTTCGGGAGCCCTCGACATTATTAACCCCGGATATCCCAATATTACCGTCGACTATGGCAACGGCGACTGCGATTTGATCGTCTATGTGATCATTAACGGAACATCATACACCATTGTCCTGACGTAAGATTTGTTTGTAACCCGATGGCCTGTTACAGATTTCTGTGACAGGCTTTATTATAACTTTCCGATGAAAAATATAGCTCTCGTTGTCCTTATACTGTTAATCATCTATCTGCTGGCCTTTGTATTTATTTATGTTTTTCAGAGATGCCTGGTTTTTAATCCGCAAAAAGGTTCGTCATCCCCTCCTGAAGATCTCAATATCAGAGAACTATGGATAACCACAAAGGACGGACAAAAGCTCCATGCCTGGTGGATGCCTTCGGAACTGGCAGAATATACGGTGTTGTTTTTTCACGGTAACGCAGGAAATATATCACGGGGAGAAAAAAGGATGCGCCTTTTTCGTGAGATGGGCTGCAACGCATTTGCAGTCGAATATCGCGGTTATGGCATCAGTACCGGAAAAATCAAAAAGGAAGAAGATGTCTTTGCAGATGCAGATGCTTCATGGGAATATCTTATCACTAAACTCGGAATACCGGAAGAAAAGATTATTATATGGGGATGGTCGATGGGCGGAGCCGTAGCAGTGAATCTGGCACAGCAGAAAAATTGCCATGCCCTGGTGATGGAATCTACTTTTTACAGCCTGGCCGACATGGCGCCGGGATATTTTTTGCTCTTTCCCAAAAAACTGCTGATGAGGTATTATTTTAAATCGGGAGAAAAACTATCAAATATAAAAGTTCCGGTTTTATTCATACACAGCAGAACGGATGAAACGGTACCCTACACTCAGGGTGTAAGGCTGTATGAAACCTTTTCCGGCACAAAAAAATTTATGGAGATCACAGGTGACCACAATCATGGTGTCTTTGACTCACAGGAAAAGTTTCTTCCCGAAGCAATGCAATTTCTAAGGTTATAAGAATATTTGTTATTTTTGCCGGTCATCATCAGAAGAACACCCTGCCGGAAAGCAGAACTTTAACACAGGAGCTATTTATAGATTGATGCATAAAAGGGAAGAAACAAGGTATGGAAACGGCGGAAAATACAGTGATGTGGCAGCGGGACGCTGATGTAATAAAAAATTATGATCATATAATTATACAATGAGGTTTAATATGAAAGGTTTGAGAGTATTTGTTGCCATTTTTTCAATATTTATGGTATTATCCTGTGGCCAGGGACAGAAAGAAACGACCCTGCAGGAAAAAGAAAAAGATTCGATCATGAACCTGGAGCGGGATCAGGCGCTGGATAATGCAGACAAATTACTGCAAAGGCAGGATTCTATCGATGCCGTCAACGACACGGCTACCGGGGCAAAATAAATAAAATACCTTTGCTTTTTTGTCAAAACAGCTTGACTTATAATGTTTTAGCCTTTATGGTTTTTTTATGCCTTTATCACCTTTATTTCCAAAATAAATCACTAAATTCGCAGCCTGAAATGCAAATAAGAATTAATAATCATAATATCAGCAATTTAAACAAGAAAAATTGACATGGAAAAAAAATCAAAATTTATCACATGCGACGGTAATTATGCGGCGTCGTATATTGCTTACATGTTTACCGAAGTAGCGTGCATTTATCCCATTACGCCATCGTCGAACATGGCCGAAAACATCGATGAATTTGCGGCTGCAGGAAAGAAAAATATTTTCGGCGAAACCGTTACCGTTTCTGAGATGCAGTCCGAAGCCGGCGCTGCAGGTGCATTGCACGGCGCTCTTCAGGCCGGAGCTTTGGGCGCAACATACACAGCATCACAAGGGCTGCTGTTGATGATTCCGAATATGTATAAAATCGCCGGTGAATTATTACCGGGCGTACTACATGTGTCGGCCCGCAGCCTTGCTGCTCAGGCATTATCAATTTTTGGCGATCACAGCGATGTGATGGCTACCCGCAACACCGGTTTTGCCATGTTGGCTACCGGAAGCGTACAGGAAATAATGGATATCGCCGGTGTTGCACATTTTGCAGCCCTGAAATCACGTGTTCCCTTCCTGCATTTCTTTGATGGGTTCCGTACGTCTCATGAGGTACAGAAAGTCGAAGCTCCTGCGATGGAAGACATGGAAAAACTCCTTGACAAACAGGCATTGAAAGAATTCCGCGAAAGATCACTCAATCCTGAACATCCTGTAACGCGTGGTACAGCCCAGAACCCGGATATTTATTTCCAGACACGTGAAGTCGCCAACAAATTTTATGATGCCGTTCCCGATATCGTAGAACATTATATGCAGGAAATGCAGAAAATAACGGGCAGGGAGTATCATCCTTTTACTTATTATGGTGCCCCTGACGCAGAAAATATCATTGTTGCCATGGGTTCCATTACCGAAACAATAAAAGAAGTGATTGATTATCTGGTGGCTAAAGGAGAAAAAGTGGGACTTATTACAGTTCATTTGTATCGTCCTTTTTCGGAAAAATATTTTTTGAATGTTTATCCGAAAACCGCTAAAAGAATCACCGTGCTCGACCGCACCAAAGAACCCGGCGCCAACGGCGATCCTTTGTATCTTGATGTGCGCGACCTGTTCTATAACAAACCCGGCGCACCCATGATCGTTGGCGGACGCTACGGTTTAAGTTCCAAAGATACCACCCCGGCTATGATGCTTTCGGTGTTCGATAACATGAAAATGAACGAACCCAAAAATCAGTTTACCGTAGGTATCGTTGATGATGTTACCTTTAAATCGCTGCCCTTACTACCCGAAATCAGTGTTGCCCCTAAAGGAACCTACGAAGCCAAATTTTATGGGCTGGGTTCCGACGGTACAGTGGGCGCCAACAAAAATTCGATAAAAATTATCAGCGAAACCACAGATAAGTATTGCCAGGCCTATTTTGCCTACGACTCCAAAAAATCAGGCGGTATCACCGTATCCCACCTGCGTTTTGGCGACAAGGCCATCAGATCGCCATATCTTGTTAATACCCCCAACTTTGTTGCCTGCCATGTTCCGGCCTATCTCGAAAAATACGATATGCTCAAAGGGCTCAAAAACGGCGGAACCTTCCTGTTGAACAGCATTTGGGATGTTGAAGAAACCAAATCACACTTGCCGAACCATATCAAGAAATACCTGGCCGCCAACAATATTAGTTTCTATATCATTAACGCCACTAAAATCGCGGAAGAAATTGGACTGGGAACCAGGACCAACACCATTATGCAAACAGCTTTTTTCAAAGTGTCGGAAGTAATTCCTTTCGATCTGGCTGTTGCTCAGATGAAAAAAGCCATCGAAAAAACCTATGGCCGTAAAGGTGAAGATGTAGTAAAAATGAACATCGCCTCTATCGACGACGCCATCAAGGGAGTGATCGAAGTGCCGGTACCTTCCGAATGGAAAAACCTCGACCGTGATGTGGCCAAAGAAAACAATGATGTTCCTGATTTCATTAAAAATGTCTTCAACCCCATCAATGCACAAAAAGGCGATGACCTCCCGGTGAGCGCTTTTCTGGGCAGGGAAGACGGAACCTTCCCTTCAGGCACTACCCGTTACGAAAAAAGAGGTATTGCCGTAAACGTCCCCGAATGGATACCCGAAAACTGTATACAGTGTAACCAGTGTGCCTTTGTTTGTCCCCACGCAGCTATCCGTCCGTTCCTGCTCAACGATGAGGATGTGAAAAATGCTCCCGCAGGCACCAAAACATTGAAGGCTGCCGGAAAAGAATTAGAAGGCCTGCATTTCCGTATTCAGGTCAGTGTGCTGGATTGTACCGGATGCGAAAACTGCGCCGATGTTTGTCCTGCCAAGACCAAAGCCCTCGTAATGAAACCACTGGGTACCCAGGAAGCAGAAATCGACCGCTTCACCTATATGGATAGCAAAGTAGGCTACAAAACCTCCAGCGTTGATATTTTTAAGATATTTAAAAACAGTCAGTTTGCTCAGCCACTGTTTGAGTTTTCGGGCGCCTGCGCCGGTTGCGGAGAAACCCCCTACATTAAATTGATTACCCAACTTTTTGGCGAAAGAATGATTGTGGCCAATGCTACAGGATGTTCTTCCATCTATGGCGGATCGGCTCCTTCAACGCCTTATTCCATTGCAAAATCAGGTAAGGGTGTTGCCTGGGCCAACTCGCTGTTCGAAGATAATGCTGAATATGGCTATGGCATCGAAACCGGCGTCAGGAAAATGCGTCAGCGTATCGAAAGACTGATGAAAACCGGTATGGATTCCGATCTGCCGGCTGATATAAAAGAAGCTTTCAAGGCATGGCTCGAAGGTATGAATAATGCTGAAGCCTCTAAAGCAGCTTCTGAAAAAGTGCTGGCATTACTTGAAAAGTCAGAACATCCGTTGGCTAAACAAATTCTTGATCTTAAAGATTACCTGGTGAAAAAATCGGTCTGGATTTTTGGCGGCGACGGATGGGCTTATGATATCGGTTATGGCGGGCTCGACCATGTGCTTGCCTCCGGCAACGATGTCAATATGTTGGTTCTTGATACCGAAGTGTACTCCAATACTGGCGGACAGGCTTCCAAATCAACACCTATTGCTGCGGTGGCAAAATTTGCCGCTTCCGGAAAACGTATCCGCAAAAAAGACTTAGGCATGATGGCCATGTCTTATGGGTATGTATATGTTGCACAGGTGGCTATCGGAGCAAGCTATGCACAGTATTTCAAAGCTATAAAAGAAGCCGAAGCGTACCCCGGACCCTCCTTGATCATTGCCTATGCTCCCTGTATCAACCACGGGCTGCGCGCCGGAATGGGTAAATCACAGCAGGAAGCGGAACGCGCTGTGGAGGCCGGATACTGGCACCTGTACCGCTATAACCCCCTGTTGGAAAACGAAGGCAAAAATCCCTTTACCCTCGACTCGAAAGAGCCTAAATGGGAAGAATTCCAGAACTTCCTCGCCGGAGAAGTCCGCTACACCTCATTGAAAAGCACCTTCCCCGAAGAAGCGGAAGCCTTGTTCAAAGCAGCTGAAGAAAATGCCAAATGGAGGTATAAGAGCTATGTGATGAAAGCTCAAATGAAATACGATAATTAGAATTTTCATTCTTCAAAAAAATCCAGACAAATATTGCCTGGATTTTTTTTGATGTTTTATCCTGCCGGCGGGTGTGTTTTGTACAGAGCGTGTTTTTGTTTTTATCAGGAAAAAAACAGGCAAGTATTTATAAAACATACTTATAAAATTATTATCTTGCAAACAAATTGAGCTAATTGAAAATCCGTATCAACAGAACCGAACTTGTACTGTTCAGAGGAGCTACCATTGCCGATGCCGTTCACATTTATTATGCGCTGCACGGAAAAAAAATTCCGAAGATTTTTCCGGCAGTAAAAGACCGTTTTGGAAATTTTGTGGCCCCCGACGGCAGACTCACCGACGGTAATCAACTGTATATAAAAACAATAAAATAAAGATATGAAACAATCTGTTATTTGTTTGAAAATCATTCGCGTGGTCCCCGTAGTGTTTATGGCTGTTATGGTGGCCTGTCAACCGGTACGTCAAACCTCTCAAAAAATTCCCGTAACCAGGCATGTGGAATTTCTGGCTGTAAATGACATGCATGCCGCTATCGACAACTTTCCGCATTTTGCATTCATTGTGGATAGCCTGCGGACCCTTTATCCGGATATGTTGCTTGTTTCGGCCGGCGACAACCAGACGGGCAATCCGGCAAACGATCAGTATAAGGAAAAGGGCATGCCCATGATAGAACTGATGAATGCCGTTAATTTCGACATTTCGGCGGTTGGCAACCACGAATTTGATTCTAAACCGGATGGTTTTGCGAAAAATACGCAAAAGGCCGGTTTTGATTTTATCGGATCCAATATCTTGTTGCCCGAAGGCAATGGCTACCGCATCAGGCCCTTTAAAATAATTACTACAAAGAATGGCGTACGGATAGCCTTTGTTTCGCTTTTAAATATCAACGAGGGCGGCATCCCCGACTCTCACCCCGATAATGTAAAAGAGTTTCGTTTCAAGGAACCTTATGCCACGGCTAAGGAATACCTTTTTCTGTCCGACAGTTGCCAGGTTTTTGTTTTTCTTAACCACATGGGCTTTGAAGAGGATGTGGCATTGGCCGGACAGCTGCCTGCAGGAAAAGTAGATCTGATCATTGGCGGACATTCGCATACACGCGTGGATAAAGAACAGATACATAATGGCATCCTTATCACACAGGCAGAACGCAAACTCAAATATGCCACCCTTATAAAACTCACCCTGAACGATAAACGGGTGGAAACTAAAACCATGCAACTGCTGACTATTGGGAATAAAGGTAATGTACGAAGCGATATCCGCGATATGGTGAGCAAATACAACAATAACCCTTCACTCAGCGAAACCATTGCCGAGGCCACTGCGGATTTTACTTCCTACGAGCAGGTGGGCTACCTGATGGTTGATGGCATACGTGCGGCAGCTGGGGCAGATATCGCACTGGCAAACCCGGGTGGTGTGCGTATCGACCATTTGAACAAAGGCTACGTAAGCGTAAAAGATATTTATACCATGGATCCCTTTGGCAACGAGATGGTATTGTTTAAACTCAGCGGACACGAACTCAGGGCGCTGCATCTGGCGGCCTTCACCATTGACGACAGCAGCGCCATTTATCCTTCGGGAATGAAATCAAAATATCAGCTCACCGATAAGGGCGCACTGGCCGATGTGCAGTTTTTTACCAACGACGGCAAACCCCTCGAAATGGATAAAACATACACCGTGGTCATGAACAATTATATGTCTTCGGTATATAATTACGAACACCAAGATAGCGGGCACGGTTTATTCAGAACTACCGCAGAAGGCATCATAGATTATTTGAAAAAGTTGAAAAAAATTCCTGATTATCAGGGAGAAAAAAGGGTGGAAGTTATAAAAACCGGTAAATAAACGGACGTGATTTGTAGCTTGTTTTAAAAATTTCTGATGGAAAAATATCGGATTTTATGTTATTATAGCCGAAGATTTAAAAAACAAAAGAATTAATGCCCTAATTTTACACAAAAAGATCAAAGCAACAGAAAATGAAAAAATCTCACCTTCTGCTTATTACCGGTATGTTGTTTTTTGCCGCATCCGGATGTAAAAATGTGGAACAAGCCACTGCTCCGGTTTATCCCGGCGAAGTACAGAATAACGATTACATGGAGCTGGCCATATTGTATCATCAGCGGTCTGCCGAGATAAAAGCCCTGTATTACCAGTCGTTTAACCTGGCAAAACTGATGTTTGAAGAGGATCTCGCCAATAAAAATGTGGCCAAAAAACGTGCAATAGTTGTGGATATTGACGAAACCATGCTCGACAACAGTCCCTATGAAGCAGAATGTGTTATGGGCGGAATTACCTATCCTGTGAAATGGGATGAATGGGTTAATAAAGGCACTGCTGATGCCTTGCCCGGTGCTGTCGACCTATTGAATTTCTTTGCCGGTAAAGGCGCGGAAGTGTTTTATGTTTCCAACCGCACGGAAGACCAGCGCGAAGGAACGTTGAAAAATCTGAAAGAAAAAGGCTTTCCTTATGCCGACAATCAGCACCTGAAGCTGAAAACAAAAACCTCGACCAAAGAAATATACAGGCAGCAGATAGCAGAAAACTTTCATATCAGCCTGCTGATAGGTGATAACCTGTCGGATTTTGTCAGCGGTTTCGAAAAACAGCCTTCCGGTATCAGAGATTACAAAGTTGACAGTTTAAGAAACGAATTCGGAAAGCGCTTTGTGATATTGCCCAATGCCATGTATGGCGACTGGGAATCGGCTCTTTATAATTACAACTATAAGCAAACAGAAAAACAAAAGGACAGTTGCCGGAAAGCGAATCTGAAAGGATTTTAATATGTCTGTTATGCAGGCCTGAAATCCTTAACAATTGTCTGTTTTAGCAGCCCTGACCTGATAGTCCTGCTATGCCGGACCGCTGACCGGGGCTGCAGAAACAGATCGCTGCTTTATTCTTCTCTCAGATCGTAATCCACATCGTCAAAATATAATAACTCCGGGGATTTTTTTGCTTTTGCCGGAGTCATCAGATCCATTGGACGCAACATTCTTGTTTTAAATACCGGATCGGTAAAGATGCTGCTTCTGATCTTTTTCATTTTAAACAGGGGGGTAATTCCCTGTTCAGCAACTATTTTTGTGTACAGGTCTTTTGAAAAAGCACATTCAAGATTAAGACTGGCATCTGCAATATCCAATTTTGCTGTCGAAATATCGGCTTTGGCTTTTAATTCAATTTTAGCATCCTGCGAACTTGAAATAATTATTGTCGCAGAGTCTGCTGTGACCAATTCAGTAATTACAGCCCAGTCTTTATCCCATTCGCCCTGCTGGTAACGCTGGATTATTTCTTTTCCGAGCTTGATCTGGTCGCTGATGCAGGGGCTTAAAGTTCCGTTGGCTTTGAATAAAATGGCATTTTCCTGAGAAAAACTGATGGAAAATCCCGCATCCCCATTGGCAAGTACGCTTCCCAAAGCCGGTACCGTGCCGGCAATTTTTGTCATTACGGATACCTCGCCCTTTGTCATATGTTCCAGGTCGGTTTTTGTAGTATCTTCTTTGATCTGGAAAACGATGCCTTCATTTTTGAGATTCGAAATTTTAGTGAACTCGTTGTTTTTAAATAACCCGATATCTCCCAATTCTAAGGGAGTGCCCGGAAGCCATGTGGCAAAATAATCGAATTGTCTGTACAACTCGTTTGTGTACTTTTTTACTGTTTTCATAATTAATTAAATTTAAATGTTTGTTAGTGTGTCTGTTATTTGTTGTTTTTGATTGTTATTTGTTCTGTGTCCTTGTTAATGGCTTATAGCTAATTTTTTTATTACTTTCATGATATAAATACGAATTTAAATCATCAGAAATTATAATTTTTCAGCAACCCAGCAATGAACATTCGACTGAAACATCTTTTCCTGCGCAAAATTAGCGGCAATACAGCTTCCGCGGCAGTCGGCAAGCCAGTCGCAGCGCCGGCAGGGGCCATCAATATCTTCCGTAACAAGGCTTCTGAAATAATTAAGTATACGAGATTCATACCAGATGTCCACAAAATTCTTTTCCATAACATTGAAGGTAGCTGCTCCTTCAAAAAAGTTACAGGGTAATACGTTACCTTGTGCTGTAATGGTGCAGTATGCTATTGCCCCGTCGCAGCCGATATGCTGGACCGAGGGATGCTGTTTCTGAGCTGCAGGGGGGCGGAGCGTACATTCAAATTCCATGGGTATCAGCTCCAGCCCGACTTCCTTTTTCAGCTTATAAAGAGTCTGTGTGAGTTTTCGCATCCTTTGGGGTTTGATCTCGAGGTCGCGGAATTCAGATCCCCGGCCAAAGGTAACAAAGGGCATGATTCTGAATGAACTGACCCCCAGATTTTTAACAAATTTGAAAAGATGGGGAATCTCATTAACATTAAGACGGGTCACCACGGCAGCCACCGAAACCCAGGCACCTTCGCGGATAAGATTTTTTATGCCCGAAACGGTTTTATTCCACGATCCTTTTTTATTTCTGAATTTTTCATGCGTTTCAGGGTTTATGGCATCAAGACTGATCTGGGAGTACAGGCCAAGTCCTGCAATTTTTTTCGCCACTTCCCGTGTAATAAGAGTTGCGTTGGATGCCAGCTGAATGGAAAGCCCTTTTTTAACCGCATATGCTGCAATAGTAAAAAAATCAGGGCGTACCAGCGGCTCGCCTCCGCTCAGGATTAACTGTTGAACACCGAAACCTGCCATTTCATCAATGAGGCTCAGGCATTTTTTCAGTGGGAGTTGTTCTTTGCGGTCAGGCCCGGAATCAACCACGCAATGACGGCATTTAAGGTTGCAGCGGGAAGTGATATCCCACAGGACTGCTATGGGCGGAGGAGGCTGGTAATACTGCATCCGCTTTTTGCGCCACCAGATGAAACCCTTTTTCGTCAGCTTGTCCATGAACAATTCTGTTTTCTGACGTGTTTCGGAATATGGCGTTTTAAAAGCCTTTGCTGTTTGAAGGACGATCTCGTAAAAAGTGTGATATCCGTCGCAAAGGTTTACGATCCAGCTTCCTGACTCATTCAGAAAAAGCTCCGTCCCGTTCACAGGGTGGCAGATCCTTCGGGATCCATCGCCGGTGATTCTGAAAGGGAAAAAAGGAACGCCGTCCGAAGGGTATACATCTCGTAATTTCTCTGATTTCTCAGAGAAGTTCTTCCCGCTGCACCTATCCATTATAAAAATAATAAATACTTGAAAAACAATTATTTGTGCATAATTCTCTGAGCGCTGGCGTTGAGTTTTTTAAGTTCTGCTGCTGAAATTCCTGACACACGTGATAATTTAGCTGTTTTATTCGGCGTGCTGGTCGCCGAAATAAAATCAGCGACCGTTTTAATGTTCATTCGGGTCAGTATTTCAATGTATTCTTTTTTGATGTGAGGAATTTTGTCCAGTACCAGAACAGGATTAGAAACGATGTCGGGATTAAACACGGGGTCTGGTCCGGGCAGGCAGTGCACTATGGGCGCCACCGAACATATTTTGGGCGCCGGAGGACAAATGTATGCGGGTGACGGCGGGCAGATGACCGTTGGAGCGGGAGGACACACCAGATGAGGAGCCAATGTGCATGCGACAGGCGCCACGGCGCAGATTACCGGTGAGGGCGGACATGCTGCCATAGGGCCTACCCAGCAGGTGATGGGGCAGGTTACGGCCGATCCTATTCCTACGGAGGCGAAAGCATTTATGATACTGGCGCGCCATCTGTTATAATGCGATGTGCCAAGATAAAGATCTTCCAGCGAATCAAGCACAGCATCTTTCATATCGGCAAAGTCAGAGGTAGACGTCAGATAATTGGTGAGTGCATGATAATACAATTCTCCCAGGACATCACGGCCAAGGCCTTCACAGATAGTTATCCCCCTGTGTGACCCGCCGGTGGCGATCAGATAGGCCGCCTTATTCATAATGCCGCTGTTAATATGTACTCCGCCATAATCATCTGTACCAGTGTACATATCATTCGTGTGGTCGGGCTGGTGTCCGTCGATAACACTACCAATGGGATCTGTAGTGTCGTATTGTCCTCCGTTGGTCGGATCCTGGAGGTTTCTGCTGGCAGGCGCGGTGGTTTTCAGCCAGTAATCTTCCCCTTGCAGCCAGTCTCCGTCGACTAAAGCGGCAAAAACATCAGACATGGATTCATTGAGGGCTCCGGGCTGATTGGAATATACCAGGGCGGCAGTATGTTCTGTAACGGCATGGGTCCACTCGTGCGCAATAACATCAATGGCGCAATAGCTGTCCTTGTCAACCTTATCCCCGTCGCCTATCAGCACATAACTCCCGTTCCAGTAAGCATTATTGGTATTACTGCCATAATGGGCATAGATATGCATCTCGGCGCCTGCATTGTCATAACTGTTACGGCCATGCTTGCTGAGATAATAATCAAACACCATCCGTGTATAGAAATGACAATCGACTTCTTCCCGCTGATCGGTGGCACTCCAGTTATTGTTGGCATCTTCAGAAATGGGTGAGGGCGGATAACCACTGTTGCAGTCATGGGTAACAATTTTTGTTGATGTCCCTGTGGCGCCGTCTTCAAGGGTATATATGCCTGAAGCATGGTTGTGCATGGTATTCAAAGGGCTGGATGTGCTGGTATGGGCCCCGGAATATTTTCCTGTCCCGCTGCCTAAGGCATTGGTATGCGCGTATACATTATTATACCTTACAATAAAGTTACCCGTCTGGCTGTCGATGAAATAACTCCATATTGACGGATAGGGACTCCCGTCCAGCGCCTTGTCTTCACCTTCTGCAAAAACCTGCCATGCAAGATAGGGTTTGTTCTTCACGTCAATTATTACTTTGAGGACAGGTTCTCTTTTTAACCGGTCGGGTTTATTGTTCTTGTCGTGCTTTAAAACAATGGCCAGCGCCTGCCTTCCCTGAATCTTTGGTTTGTCCGGCACCACAATATTCGAAAAAAACCGGCCGGCTATACCCCGTATTTCATTCTGACGGTTGATGTGTACAACTAATTCATGCCCGAAAACAGGATAGTTTTTGAACATTTGCTGGTATTTGAAATGTCTGTTGCCCATCTTATCCTGCAGGGCATCAATAAGTTTTAATTCCTCAGCAGGAGATTTAAAACCATATAGATCTTTGATTTCCTTAAAGAAATTCATTACAGCTAACCGGGGTTCAGCAGCCTCAGGTTTCGACAGCGCCCCCCTCATTCTTAAGGGAACTCCGGTTTTTTCATTCCAGATATATTCAAGATTGGAATCAGCCTTTTTGAGATTTTTAAGAATCTTGTTTTGTTTTTCTGTGGGTTTCATAATTAATTGATTTTTAGGTTAATATTTATGCAGACATTTTTTGTTCAATTGGATTTTTACAAGGTCCCGGCTCACACTTATCAATCAACCTGATTTGTTCATTCGTTTAAAACTATCTGAAAAACAAATTTTCAAAAAAAAGGATGTTGTAAAAATATTTCAAAGAAACCAACAAAGTTAACATTTTATTTTTTTAAATAACGAGTAATTAACAAAAATATTTTTAATTCAAATTATATAGATACGTATAGTGGTGTCCTGAATAAATATTCCGATGCTAATTTGTTGTGGTGTTTTCTACCGGATTGAGATTGTCTCCACAAAAATTATTAACATGAGCACATAAAAAAGCCGGATTTTTTGACGATCCGGCTTCTATTGCTAAAGTAAACTAAAAAATTTCCGTACTGGAACTTAAAGGGTTTAACCGAGGATTTTAATCAGGTTGCCGCCCCATTGCGGTTTCATATAAACGGATTCGATGATCATTCCATAATCATTGTCATCTTTTCCGCCATCCTCGATGTTGAAAATATAATTTCCGAACCGCGTGTTTACTTCAACTTCAGCGGTATTATCTCCGATAGTATTGATTTGAATGTCGTCTTTTTCGATAAAATTATAAGGAGGAGGAAAACTGAATCCGGCTGGAGAATCTGCATCAATTTTTGATTTTATGAATTTATTGTGGTGATGTATATTCCATTCATCCAGAGACTTCTTATCTTTCACACTTGATTTTTCTTCAGTCAAAAAATCTATTTTGCATCCATAATCATCATAATCGTCCGGTTTGCAAAAATTGTTTTCAATGGAATTTGAGACACAATTGATCAAATCTATGCCTGTTGTATAATCAATTATGAAGTCTTCAATTTTTTCTTTATTTATCATGGGTTAAAATTTTTATGAATGCTTTGGTAATTTTTACAAAACTATTTGTTTACGTTACCACAATTCATTTCTCCTTCGGTGTAATAAATGTTCAGGTATTTGGGGCCATATTGTCCGCCGCCTTCATGTTTTTGAGCCACAGAGCCTTTCACATAGTAACATTTTCCGTCGGCTTTTTTTGTCGCAATGTCAACTTTTACAAATTTTAATTTCGCAATGCCATATTCATTGTTTTCAACTTCCCAGGTGTTGCTGGTAATCACCACACGTATAGGTTCGCCGTATTTTGCCTTGTCAATTTTAGAGGTGACCGTCGAATTTACGCTTGCGTCGGTCATGCCGGCAGCATGCAGCCTTCTTTCTTCAACAAGTTTTTTCTCAATTTCGGCATCCCGTTTTTCTAATCCGCCGCCGTCCACATAGGCTTTTATTTTGTCTTTCTGATCTTTGAGCGATTTTTCATATTCTTCTAATGCAGGATCTGGCTTGGTCAGAAATTTTTTTGCACTGGTAACCATTTTCTCAGCCACTTCAATATCTTTTATTCTGTCGGTAGGATACACGGTCCAATCCTTATCATCGAAACTTCTTTTTGCCTTTTCCTTGATACTCGCCATTTTTTCAGGAGAAACCGTTTCGGTATAAAAGGCATCGATTTGTCCTATCAGCTTAGTTGTATAAGTGTCACTATGGTCTTTTCCATTTTCTTTTTTGTAACCAGCACTAAAGTCGGCATAAAATTTTTCGTATTCCGTTTTTTTTGCAGCATATTCGTCGTAAGCCAATATGTCAATTTGTTTTTGCAGCCTTTCAAAAGTGGATGTCCATTCCATTTTTTGTGTCTCCAGTTCTCTGAAGTCAACCTTAACGGCAGGGGTTGAGGTCTTTGGTGTTTCCGTTGCGGGTTTGGTTTCTTCGCCGGTCTTGCTGTTTGTTTTATCGGAACCTTCAGTTGCAGCAGGTTTGGTTTCTTCGCCGGTTTTATTCTTTGTCTTATCGGAACCTTCAGATTTGCCCGGTTTTAGCTGTGGTTTTTCCTGTATCTTTACATTGCCCGGTTTAAGTTTGTCGAATTGTCCAAATGAATTACATACTCCAAAAGAAAGAATTAAGGAGATTAAAACAATGAATGGTTTTTTCATAATGAATAAATTTTGAGGTTTTTAAATAAAAAAGCGGATAAAAGTAACTATAATATTTTTTAATTATATGTTTTTTTATCGAAAAAACGTTCAAAATCAATAATTAACAAATATTGTTCAAGCGATTTTTTTTTATAAATGCGTCAGTCGCTTGGTTTAGATGTGATTTCTATTCTTTGACAATTCTTTTAACGCAGGTTCCTGAATCTGTCCGGATAATCAGGCAATACATGCCAGGGGACAAAAATCCCAGGTTCAAAACCGGGTTTAGGGTTTCGTCGTCTTGCTGATAGATCATTTGTCCGTTAACACCATAGATTTGAATGTTATGAATAAAGCCGGATGACTGTATTTGCAGCATATCTCCGAATGGATTGGGGTACAGATGAATCTGCTGTTCGTTGTCAGGGTTTTCGTTAACCAATGCTGAAATATTCTGTATCTGAATGTCATCAAGGAATAAAAGGTACATATTCACATCGCTGTAACATTTCCAGCCGATAAAATATATATCTGTTGCCGGCACGGTGAACACCACTTCTTCTTTGATATAATCCTGATTTACAATGTTGGTATGATCTATTAAGAGGTTGGTTAAAGAGGTTTCATCAGGGGTATTGCCGAAACAGACTTTCATTTTTTCAGGATAAACAGAAGAGCCTGCTTTGTACCAATAAGATAATTTGTAATAGGTGCCGGTTTGGAGGTACATGCAGTTTGAGATCAGCCAGTCGTTGGCGGCAAATATTGTATTCCATGAATGTTTATAGCAGTAAGGCGCAAAATGCCCCCCCGACGTGCTTAACGCCCATGCAGCATAATTATTTGACGGGTTAAAGACCGACCAGCCGCCCAGGTTCTCACCGGATTCAAAACCCATAGAAAAAGGCTGCAGATAAATGTTGTTGGTAAATGCAAAATCAACCGAGTCGTTAGCCCCGTTATCATCGGCTAACATCGTTTTAATTTTAATGTGGTACAACCCATTGGCCAGCAGGGGGGCGGGCGTTGAAAACGTATACACCGACTGCTCTCCCGGATTGATCAACCCCGTAAATGTTTCGGTGACCGGAATGGAATTATTTACCGTGTAGGAAACCGGGAAGTTGGTGGCTGTGGTTGCGCCATAGTTTCTTAAGACGGCTGTGATCTGGCTGTCGTCGGAGCTGCACCCGTCAGCAGGAGAAACAACCGATGTTATGCCGATATCGGCATAATCACTTTCGATGATCGCAATATTGTCAATCTTCATGGAATACATATGAGCATTGCTGTAACACTGCCATCCTATATAATAGGACCCGCCGGCAGGAACTGTAAAATTTATGTCTGCCTTTTGAAAGTTTTCATTAGTAATGTTCTGTAAGTCAAGCAGTAATGTATTTAAGCTGTCCGGCAACTGGCGGTTCCCAATTTTTACACGTAATTTCTGCGGGCATGAGGCTACAAATGTCTGGTACCAGAATGTGAGTTTATAAGTTTTTGAAGATTCCAGAGAAAGACATTTTGATATGAGCCAGTCATTGGCGTCTGATGTTGTACTGCCTCCGAACCGGACAAATCCCGGGTCAAGATTTGCCTGCGGATGCGTCGGTTCCACTGTCCATGTTATGGAATCGGCGTTAAGGTCAGATATTTTCCAGCGGTAATAGTCGTCATTTTCGGTGAAATTCATAAAATAAGGGGTGTTTGCGCAAATAACGTTTTCCACTGGGGTAACGAGTGTGTCGTTTTCGCTATATGAGTCAGGAGTATAGGAGGTGATTACTTTTACGTTAAAAACATGTCCGGGAAGTGTCGAAAAATCATACTGTTGTGAAAACTCATAGATTATTTCTGAAGAAGGCAGAATGGTGCTTGTGATAACATCACTTACTACCTGTATGTTATCAACAAATAAGGTTACAGGAATACCTGTATGGGCTATGGTGTCGTAATTGGCAATGCGGACTCTGACAGGTTCCGGACCGGTAAAGGTCGCTGTGACATCGGGCGCTGCCAGGCTCTTAACGGCAATGTCGCCGGGCATCAACGGCATGATGCCGATGAGGGCAATCAAATGAGTGGTGTACGACCCTGCAGGTCCCGGGATCAGGTTGCTTACTGTATAATACCCGTCAGACGACCCGCCCCAGCCGTAGTTAAAATGGAAAAGATCGTTTTCATCATAGCCATCACAAACAAAAGCATGGTAGGTGTAATTCTGCGATCCTGCAACCCACATGGGCCTGCCGCCGTCTAATTCTCTTTTCATTACTGAAATGCGGGTGCTGTCGTCTGCGGCGTAAATGCTAAAATCATGTACATTTGGGGAATATCTGAAGTATTGTATTAATGGTTCTTTTTTAATGGATGATGCAGAGCCGCTGGCTCCGTAATTCATTTCGAGCGAAACGCCGCAGTGGTACATCAGCGTGGCAACAGGGGTGTTGGCCGATGTCAGATGGCCGGGCATGGCGCCCCATGGATAAACGGTGTTGCCGAAATCAGCGCTTAAGGTTCCATACGTCGGATGCACATAAGTGTGAGAGCCTGTGCCGCGAGGGGGGTAGTTCCATTTTTTCATTATCTGTGCCATCGAGGTGGCTACACAACCGGTTACCGCATGGCCGCACGAGCCGTTGGCATCGGCAGGGCAGAGCGCATTATAATAGCAGCCCTGTCCCCACGTAGTAAGGCATAACGGAGTAACAGACTTCACACCCTTGACAGAAAACCCGGAAAGCAGATCATCCCATTTTTGCTTGTTGGCATGGCACACTACTCTTGTATCTATTATTGTTTTTATCTGACGGCAGTATTCATGATATAAAAATTGTGCAGCAGGAGGGATGTTGTTTTTGTCATATCTTCCTTGTGTGGAATAGCCCAGTACCGGTGTAACAGCATCGTCGGCAGCCATCATTACAAAACCTCCGCCGGAAAAATTAAAAACATAATAGCAGGTAGTTCCTTCATATTGTTCCTCGGTAATATCCGAAAAGGATATACCGGATCCTCTCTGTGTCTGTTTCATCAAAAAAAGTACTGCCGCCTTTTTTGCATCGCTAAACGCAACGTGCGAAGCATGAAGATTAATGAATATTAAAAATAAGAATAAAACAAAACTTGCTTTTTTCATAGTTACAGGGTTTTTTTTGATGATTGATTTAGCAGATCCGGGATCATGATTGTTGATTAAATGACGAACGAAGCTTTTTATATTTCACTGTACAATAATTTACTGATGACTATCCTTTGGCCGTCCATAAAAAATTCCTGCCGTTAGCCATCAGGAACTCTATTTTTCAAAAGTACAAAAAATACGGTCACTAATCGTAATAAACGATGCCATTCAATGAAGTAATGGGGAGTGTCTTATGTAATTAATATAAATGTGAAATTTGTAGCCCTTTTTTACTCTGGATTTTTTTCCGAATAAACCTGCAAAAACCAATGTGTGTTACTTTTGCAATTCCCAAACCAGTTTTCTGTGAAAAAATTATTACTTTTATAAAAAAATAGTTATGAAGAAAATTTCAGCGCTAACCATTTTATTATTTGTGTCATATGTGTTGTCATGCACAACCGAGGCACAGGTGCTTAAGCCCGTGATCACCTTCGAGGAAAATCCCCTGACACATAATGTTCATATCGCTTCCGACGGGCAGTACTATTATGCCGTGAACGGAGGGAAAGCCGATAAAGGACAGATCAACAAATTTGACTTTGCCGGAAAGCAAATCGGCAGTTACGAGATAAAACTCGATATGCGCTCCATTATGTACAACAAAAAGGATAAAAAATTATATGTATGCACTTATGAAAGAGAAATATATTGCATTAACAACCTGCAGCAGAGCAGTTACGAAAAAATCAACGGTGATATTTATGAGAATGAACAGGCCAACCTTGCCATGAGTGAAGATGGCAAATACATCTATTATATGTCGGATGGGACATTAAAAATCTACAAATTTCCTTCCGGCAAGTTATCGAAAGAAATAAAAGGCCTGGACTGCGGAAAAAGCTTTACCACCGGAAGTGCATGCGTGGCTGTTGATGATGAGCATATTTATACCTGGAATTCCGACTATAAAATGATCTTTGTCTACGATATGAAAGGCAATAAAGTTAAATCGGTAGAAATAGAAAAAGGCAGCTATGGCTTTTCGCTTTCGTATGCCAACGGTCTTATTTTTGTTTCTGATGATGGCGATTATGACATCGGTACGTGGTATGGATATGAGCTTTGGGGAAAATAATAAAGATCAAAAATTCATTCTTTTTGTATCTTTTTATAGATGGTTATCCCTTCGTCATAAGAAGTTATTACCCAAACGTAACGTTCTTTAATCATAGATAGAAACTGCACATCGTTCGGGAGCGAAGGATGCTGGTTTTCCTGAAGTATGGCCACATAATCTACATTACTGTAAAAAAAATCCGAAACATTTCCCGAGTAATATTCTCCCCATACGCTTCTTATGGTGTCGGGGTGTTTCCATTTCAATGGGAAAAAATTTTGATCACACTCGTAATTATTATACATGACAAGGGTGTTTTCGGCTCCCATGTAATTTAACAGGTGGTTTTCAAGCCAGTGCGAGGAATAATTGACGCAGAAAACCCGCGCGTTTTTTTCGATTCTCAGACCGGCATCATATGCGTAATAGCTTCGCATGGAAAGATATGGAAGAATTTTCATATAATAATTCAGAAAGACGACAGATACCGCCAAACTAAATACGATAAGCAGTATTTGTATCAGTTTTGGAATCCTTTGAATGGCGGTCCATGACCACCACAGCAGGAAAAACAAAAGAAGCAAACGGCTTTGAATGTAAAGTCCCCTGTCGAGAAAAAACAAGGTGACCACGTATAGCAGCAATAATATCAAGGCGTTAAACATCAGAAAGTAACCGGTCTTGTATTTTCGGGCAGTTAGCGCGCGTAATACAATAAATATCAGCACGGACGAAAAAAGAGCAAACAATATGGTGGTTAGCACGTGATAATCGTTGCTGAGTCCCTGCAGGGGGTATATTTCATAAATGTCGGCCAATATTTTTCCCCGGGAGATGTCGTTGGGCGGTTTGTCAAACTGATGGCGGTCGCTTCCCAGAAAATAGGCTGCGAGCAGCAACAAGCCGCCAATGGTGAGTGAAAAAAAAGTTTTCAGCGGGACAAGTATATCACGCAACAAATTCTTTACATGAAACTTGTTTTTTTGGAGCACAGGCCAGCCGAGGAACCATGCGAACATCCCCAGTGCAATCATAAACACAAAAACGTGCGAAAATTCCATCAGCAAAAACAAAACAATGATAAAAATTTTTTCTTTCCGGTTATAAGTCCGGCTTTCTTTGTAAACAAAAGCCATCCATAAAAAGAAAAAAATCAAGGCTAAAAGAAAATTGTAAAACCCCAAAAAGAAAAATACGGAATAGGAAAAAGGAAAAATGATAAAGCTCAGGTATCGCGATGCATAATTTATCCGGCACACCATAAAGGCAAAAGTGGCAGGCAGTGCTACTACCAGCAGGATCAATAATATTTTTTGAGCAATCCAGGCCGGCACTGCCAGATGAAATAAAATAAGCAAAAAATGTCCTAACCAGTTGGTAAAGTAATTGTTGACCGCTACAAAATCGTTCACAGAGCTGTTGCCGTTTATCATTGCAGCAATCAGATTGGCATTGTATAGGTGAGAAGGTCCGTCGAGGGTAAGTATAAATGTGTTGAGTATTATGGGCAAGGTATTTAGCACACATGCTATCATAAATAAAATTAAGAATATTTTGTCTTTATAAATTTTCATTGCAACTGTTTTATATCCAAATTCCGTCCTAAATTAATCAATTCAATCCCGATGGGTAGTTATCTTTGTTTTTAATTTCAAACTCGATGATTTCCTGTACGGAACGCCGATATTTTTTTGACAGTACCCGGTGCCGGAAAAAATGAAGGTCGTTTTTTTTCAACTCTTTGAGAGCCTCATAATCCTTGTTATAGTCGTCGGGAAAATAAATTTTAAAGGCCTCGTCAATAAATCCCCAAAACCCGTAAAAAGCGTTCATCTCGGTAAAACCAACCAGGATAACATCTTGTTTTTCAAGTTCTTGCTGAAAATTAAGTTCCAGGGGAATTATTTTATAATCCCATATATCAGGCCAGATTCCCGAGAAATAGTACCAATATTGGTGACCGGAAAACAGGGAGTCAACAATATGATTATTGATAAATCCCCAGTAATAACTGTCGCCTATGGTCAGCAGTTTGGGTTTCATTGCGCCGGGACCCGACTTATATCCAATTTGCGGATAACACATTTCTGTATGCGGCAAATCAAATAATAGGTTCATGGTGGCCTCAATATCAAAATCCACATCTTTGATCTGGTCGGTAACGCTATAGCCCTGCCAAACTATTTCAGGCATCTCAGTGCCGCGCAGCCGTGCAATAAAACGCGACAGGGTATCGGCGGCCTTATACATGCCGTAAGTACTCCAGTGCACTCCGTAGGTGGCGTACAAAGGATATGTGGAGGTGTCCTTCATAGCGCAAAACAGGGTGTTCAGATCCAGATGGTTGATTTGCATCTGCCGGGACTGTTGAGCAATGTAATCCATATTGGAAATGGTTTTTTGGCCGGCATGATACCTGTCGGGGATATATTCGGGATAAAAACTGGCCTTACCGGCTTCCAGAACAAGGATAAGGTCGGTGTTACTGATCTTTTTCAGGGTGTCCTGCACCAGTCTGGTGCGGCGCAACAGTTCATCCCAGTATTTTTTCCCCAGGAAATTGCTGCCGGTATAGTCCAGGATATAGCCTTCTTCATACAAGCAATTGTTTTTACCTACCACTACGTTTCTGGCATCAGTTTTTTTGAAAAGGCTATAGTTTATCTGGTTATTGATCCTGATCATGATCTGCCGGAAACCCAATGTATCTTCCAGATAGTTCGAAAATTTTTTCTGAAAAGATTCGTTAGTCCATGTCCTGAAATTGAGGGTGTCGGGTTTGGGTGAAGGCGAATAAAAGCCCTGCAGCTTTTTTATCTTAAAAATATGAAAATGTTGCTGTACCATAGGTAAAAACAGCATCGCAAGGATCAGTGGAATTAATATTTTTTTTATAACTTTCAGCATATCAGAACCTGAAATAAATAAAAGGATTAAAACCCGAAGAAACCACAGCAGACGAACAAATCACAAATAAAAAAATACTTAAAATGCTTAAAAACAACACATTGCGATTTTTTTGTCCGGAGGCGTATGTCTGTTCCTGCCACTTTTCCACACCGCCAAAGGCTCCAAAAAACGAAAAGAAAATTCCCACGGCCAGCATCACCACAAAACGTTTGTCAAAGTATAAGTCAGTTGACCTGAAACTAAAATCAAACAGCCGGGCGAAATAGTATTTTATTTGCTCGAGGCTTTCGCAACGAAATAGTACCCAACCCATTAGGGTGATGAAAAAAGTAAACAGTATACTTGGTAATTTTCCGATACGTTTTAAGAGTTTTAGCAGAAACAGGCGGTCAAGTATAAGAAACAGCCCGTGGAAAGCGCCCCATAAAATAAAATTCCATTCCGCGCCATGCCAGAATCCTGAGATAAGAAAGACAAATGCCAGGTTGAAATACATCCTCGGCACGGATACCCTGTTGCCGCCCAGCGAAATGTAAAGGTAATCTCGCATCCAGCGGCTCAGCGACATATGCCAGCGCCGCCAGAACTCGGTGATGCTTTGGGAGATATAAGGATTATTGAAGTTTTCCGGGAAAATAAAACCCATCATCCGGGCCAGGCCTATAGCCATATCCGAATACCCCGAGAAATCAAAATATATCTGAAATGCATAGGCCAGCACCCCCAGCCAGGCCAGAGGGGTCGTCAGATCGTCAACACCAAGGGCAAAGATTTTATCCGCCTCCTCACCCATCACATTCGCAATCAGAACTTTTTTTGCCAAACCTATGACAAACCTGAAAAACCCCAGCAGATGATTGTCCACCGTGAACTGATAGCTTCTGTCTTCTATCTGGTCGGAAATTTCGTTAAAACGGATGATAGGACCGGCAATCAGTTGCGGAAAAAATAAAATATATAAAGCATAGTTCATGATGTTTTTCATCGGAGGTTTTACGCCACGATAAACATCTATAATATAACTCATCTCGTGAAAAGTAAAAAAGGAAATCCCAATGGGCAGCGCAATTTTTATCCATCGTATTTCTTCAAATCCCAAGGAATAAAGCAGCACATTAACATTGTCCACAAAAAAATTGGCGTATTTAAAATATACTAAAACGCCAACATTCAGTGTGATGGCGAGAACTAGCAGTATCCTTTTTTTTCTGCCCTGCGACTTGTGAATAAATTTTGCGAAAAGAAAATCACAGATGATCGATCCGAAGATCACAAAAACAAACAAAGGCGCACCCCAGGCATAAAAAACCACGCTGGCCAGCAAAGCAACCAGATTCTTATACCGGTTACTTGTTATGTAATATAAGAACAGGGTGACCGGAAGAAAGAAAAACAGGAAGAGGACGCTGCTAAAAACCATGGGGTTATTTCATCAGGATGATACGTTGTGAAATAGCGGCATCCTCACCGATAAAGCGATAATAATATATGCCGGAAGGGGTATTCTGGTGGTTTTCCCCGGTGCCGTCCCATATTATTTTATGGATACCTGCACTAAAATCACCCGACGCCAGCGTTTTTATTTTTTTACCATTCAGATCAAAGATGCTGAGGCTGATGGCCGAAGGCTGGTCAAGGATAAAGGAAATCGTTGTCTGATGAGTAAACGGGTTGGGAGAGGCCTGCAGATTGAAACGCAGGGTGGTGTTTTCATCAACCCGGCTGGTGTTTACCACCTGAAACGTTACCGGAACAGATACGCTGTCGGCAAAATTATAGGTCAGATGAACCAAGCAGTTATAGGTGTCGGGCAACAGGCTGTGAGAGTCGAAAATCAGTTTCAGCGAGCCGGTACTGTTAGCATCAATACAACCGTAATGTACTTCGGGGGTGAGCCAGGTATGGGTGCTGTTGGCCGAAAAATTCGTGATTTGACATTGATACAGCGCCGGATTGGTAAGGCTGAAATTGGTAAAAGTTATAGAGTCTGTCGCAGAAGATTCTATTTCCTGTTCTTTGAAAATGGATACGGGATGCTGCACAACATCGGAACCGGTTTCTATGGAAGGCGGGAAGACGATATAGTCGAGCCATGCACAATCTTCGCCTTCACTGACTGAATAATCTTTTTTATAGGTCCATATAAATGTATGAATACCTGCGCTAACAGGATATTCGGAACGAATCCATGCTGTTTGCCCATCCCAGCGGCCTTTTTCAATGCCATCGATAAAAAAAGCCAGAAAATCATAGTCGGTAACACCGGGGTGATCTTCACAGGAAACTTTTCTGTAAAAACTTACTGTACCACTGTTCAGTATATTCAGCGTTACGGCAAGGGAAGTCTGTTGGTTTTCCGAAATGTTTCCTGATTTCGTGCAATAGGATCCTTCAAAAGGCAACTGCGTGCTTACAAACCATGCCGAATCACCTGTAGTGGTAGCCACCCAGGGGAAACTGCTGAAATCACTGGTTTCAAAATCTTCGGCGTTGCCGCCAATCTGTATCGTGAAAAACTTATGTGTGACGTATCCGCCGTCGGCGCTCAGCTTCAGGTTGAACACCGCCAGGTGTCCGTCGGGAACTGTATTGGCAATATGAATCACATAAAATCCCACAGAAGTATCGCCTCCGGCCAGGCTCGAAAAATACATGGAGTCGCTGATGACTGACACATAGGGATCGTTAGAGCTCAAAATTGCGGCGATATGATATGCTGTAGTGCCTCCGATATTTATGATGTCTGTCAGCACAGAGGCATTTTCACCCGGCTCCAGTATGTTATTGTTGCCATCAGCCACACCTATGGCGCCGATGTCTAATATCAGCGAACGCACCCGCAATGGTAAATTATAGTAAAACGTATCTGCTGCATTATATAACACCAGGTTTATATTGATAAGGTAATTGTCTGAAACAGCCGTATCCACCAAAAAGGAAAATGCATCCTGAAAAGCCACCGAATCGTCAGGAGCCAGGTTCCCGGCGGTTTCGATACTGTCTGTAAGGATTATGTGAACATCGTTGGAAGAAATTTTCATTTGGGCGTTGGGGAAAACATTGTTGCCGATATTTTTCAGCGCCACGCTTAATAAAACGGTTTCGCCGGCATTGATTATCGTGTCGGGTCCGGCGCTGACACTGTGTGCTACCAGCACGCCTTCGGAGGAAAACAAAAGGGTTTTGGTGCTTTCTATATTATTGTTGTCGGTAACTTTAAAAGTAAGAGGGATGTTGTTGATTTCCGAAACCGGTGTACCATAAAACAAACCACCGTCTGAGATTTTCATTTCAACGGGTATGGCAGGCGGGGTGAGGATTGCCACCCGAGTAACGGTGTTGACGTTTAACTTGCCGGAAAAGCTGGTGAACTGATAATTGTTGTTGTTGCCTCTCGATACCGCACTGATCCAGCCGGTGGTGGATGCCACGCTGATGTTGTTGTAATACATTTCAAATTTTCCGTCGGGGAAAAGTTTAACCACCACATTGACACTGCTGCCCGATTGTCCTGAAACATAAGCCTTCCATCGAAAAGCCGCATACTGGCTGTTGCCTTCGTACCAAAAACCCTGACCCGAACCAAAAACCAGGTCGGCCAGAAAAGGCGCAATCATTTTGGTGCTTTTGAATAATAAGACTTTATCAATAAGAAACGGCCAGGTAAACACCTGATCGTCAAATTTTATATATCCGTCCGGGCTGATGTAAAGTTTATTGTATTTTTCACCATAAAACGGAAAGTCAAAACTGAGATTCTGAACGGCATATCCTGTTGAATTAGCCACAAGTTGTATGGAAGTTACAGCCGGCGAAATGCCGCCTGAATAACTTTCTGAAAAATCGTATGCAAAATCCCAATGATAATCAGGGGTTCCGTTTGAAGCATTCAATTGAACAGCATAGGGCTCGTTTATAGTGCCATTGGGAAGGGAATTCGTCGTAATTCCTACCCTGCTGTAATTCACCGTCCTGTTCACCGACAAACGGGTTGTATCGTTGTTAATAAGATTCACATTCGTAGATGGGCAATCAATTTGGACAACTCCTGAGGTATAATCCATCATAGAGTAACTGATTATTTTACCCGTGTAGGTTCCGGATGGGTCTTTTTCGGCTACCTGTAAAAAATATTTTGCGTTTTGACCGGGTTGCACATACGTCAGCAACGGGCTGATATCTAATCCGAATTCTATGCTTTTTGCCGCCTCCGTTGAATCGCCCTGCATATAATATTCACCGCCCTGAAAATTAAAAATCGGGAAATCCAGCACATACTGTGGTTTGATATCAGAAAGGTTTGTTGAAACGCCGGCAGTGACTTTTATTTTGTTTCTGCAGTCGTGCTGCAACCCGACTTTCATGGTAAGAAGGGGGTTATATTCCTGTTTCACATACTGGATTGAAACCCTGTGGTTCCATATTCCCCCGCTGCTGATATCGTCTGCAAGCGCCTTATACATCATATAACAATATCCACCGTTTCCCCAGGCCGGACCAGCATATCCGTTAACAAATTTCAGCCCGCCGGTTTCCCAGTCATGCATGTCTACCACACCATCATAATTGATATCGAGCGTATTGGTATAAAATCCATCCCCGTTGAAATCAAACCGGATAGAGTCGTTGTACCCGACTATGGTCCATGTATGGCTTGGACTAGTGCCCCATGTCGACATTAAGGCTTTTCCTCCTTCTTCGGTGCCGGCAGGAAGTGTGGCATCGGGAGATCCGTATTTTGCATAAAAATTGGCCAGGCCTCCGACAGCGGAACCATCAAGATGATTATGCAGCCAGTTTTTCAGGATCATCAACCCCTCCGGAGTTCCAACCTGGATATTATATCCGGCATATAAACGATTGAGCATCGCATCATAATAAAGATCATAACCGGTCATCCAGCGTTTTTCGCCACCGGAATATAGTTCGCCTCCATAATCTTCCACATTGGGAGTGCCGCACATACGCACGATCTCCCAGGAATCGTAATAACTGGCCCCGGTATAATTATGTCCGTTATTCAGAAAATTCCAGGCAAAATGTGTTACATAGCGGTTTTCGGGAATGTTAGACGGAAGGTTACGCAGCCGGTTAATCTCATACGTAAAATCGTTAGCAATACTTGCTGATTGCCCGCATTCGTAACCGGATTGCCAGGTTGTCGCAATCATATATGACTGAATGGAATTATCAATTTTATACGGTAAGGTGACCTTATTTACCAGATCTGGTGGAACGATTAAATCAGGCAATGTTGCAATTTTCATCAGCTCCTTATCGGTAAGCATCGGCAGGGATTTCGACACAAAGCGATCCGGGTATTGCATAGAGTCCGACAGAATGAAATACTGCGGAAAAACAGTGCATGCAAACAGGCAGATGAATAGCACGACAGCTGAAAATGTTTTTGGAAACATATAGGTAGGTTAAGCTTAGTGCAAATGTAAATAAATTAGGTTTAAAAAGGGATTTATGCCGATAAATCGGAAAAGCCTATTTTTGCAAAAAAAAGAATGAAACTGGTATTTGCGACAAATAATAAACACAAACTCGACGAAATACGCAATATTTTAGGGCGTTCCGGCCTGGAGATCGTCCCGTTAAAAGAGATAGGCTTCAGCGGGGATATACCCGAAACCGCAGATACACTCGAAGGCAATGCTCTGCAAAAGGCGCGTTACATCTATGACAGGTACCATGCAGATTGTTTTGCCGACGATACCGGCCTTGAAGTTGAATGTCTGAATGGCGCTCCCGGCGTGTACTCTGCCCGTTATGCCGGCGAAGGCTGCAATTTTGATGATAATATTGTTAAGCTGCTGAAAGAAATGAAGGACTGCAGCAGCCGGAGGGCTTGTTTCAAAACCGTGGTCGCCCTTATTATAGATGGTAAGGAACATATATTTACCGGAAAAGTTTGTGGTGCCATTTTACACGAACGCAGAGGCGTAGAAGGTTTTGGCTATGACCCGTTGTTTCTGCCCGATGGCTTTGAAAAAACTTTTGCCGAGATGCCGCCCGGAGAAAAGAACCGTATTAGCCACAGGTACCGTGCTATCGCGGCTCTTAGAGATTTTTTACTGTAATTAATGCAGGATAAATTCATGAATTTATCCTGCGGTCTACGATAATGCCTCAAAAATTTGTTTATTTTTGGGTCAGAATACAGATAATCAATTTATGAATATTTTACTATTGGGTTCCGGTGGACGGGAACATGCTTTTGCATGGAAACTCATGCAAAGCCCTTTGCTGGAGAAACTATATATTGCTCCCGGAAATGCTGGTACGGCCTTGTGCGGGGAAAACATCAACTGCAGCCCGCTGGAGTTTGAAAAAATCGCGCAGATCGTCAGAGAAAAAAAGATCGGCCTTGTGCTGGCAGGCTCCGAAGATACGCTGGTGCATGGAATTTATGACTATTTTCAGTCGCACGATGATTTAATGCACATTCCCGTGATAGGCCCATCGCAAAAAGGCGCAAAGCTCGAAGGAAGCAAGGATTTTGCTAAAGCGTTCATGCAGAAATACAATATTCCCACGGCTGCTTACCGGACTTTTACTAAGGAAACGCTGGAAGACGGCCTGTCTTTTATTGATGCATCAGAACCTTCCTATGTATTAAAGGCCGACGGCCTGGCAGCCGGAAAAGGTGTAGTGATATTAAACAATGCCGATGATGCAAAAACAGAATTGGAACAGATGTTAGCCTGTTCGAAATTCGGGAAAGCAAGCGAGAAAGTGGTCATCGAGGAGTTTCTGAAAGGCATAGAGCTTTCAGTTTTTGTGATTACCGATGGTGAACATTATCAAATACTGCCTGCCGCCAAAGACTATAAAAAAATAGGCGAGGGAGATACCGGCCCGAACACGGGGGGCATGGGCGCTGTTTCCGGAGTGCCGTTTGCCGGTGATGTTTTCATGAAAAAGGTGGAAGACAGGATCATAAAGCCAACGATTTTGGGAATTCAACAGGAAAAAATTATCTACAAGGGCTTTATTTTCTTTGGCCTGATGAATGTCGGCGGCGATCCTTATGTGATTGAATATAATGTACGTATGGGCGATCCCGAAACAGAAAGCGTGCTGCCGCGGATAAAAAACGACCTGCTTGAACTTTTGCTGGCAGCCTCAAACGGAACACTGAATGAGATTACCATGGAAATTGACCCCCGTTTTGTCGCAACAGTTATGATGGTATCACAGGGGTATCCTTTTAACTATGAAAAAGGAAAGAAAATTGCTGGTCTGAACGCCGTCAGCGACAGTATCGTTTTTCATGCAGGAACAACATACGACGACAATAATTCCATAGTAACCAATGGCGGCCGCGTGCTGGGTATCACTTCTTTCGGAACTACGCTGCAGCAGGCACTGGACAACTCCTATAAAAATGCAGCGGTTGTCAATTTTGAAGGGAAATATTACAGGCGTGACATTGGTAAGGATTTGAAATAACTAAATATATTTTGTTTACACGAATTTTTAAATATCACACGAATTTTCAGATCGCATTTATTTTTATTGCGGCAATTGCACTGTGGATGCCGGCATTCATAAAGGGTTACCCGCTGTATGAACCCTTCCGCCTGTCGTTCGGATATAATTTTATATACTACAGTTTATATGATGCTAATTTTTTGATTTACACTGCTATAGCTTTTGTTCTGTTGCTGGGCGAAGCCGTATTTCTTCATGAAATACTCGCCGAATTCAAAATAATTCCCAAAAACTCATACATAACGGCCTTTTTTTATGTCCTGCTTATGAGTTCTACCCCGCCTTTGCTGACCCTGCACCCGATTCTGATCGTAAACGGGTTGGTGATGATGCTCCTGCTGATGTTTTTCAGGATCAAGACAAAAGAAGAAGGGTATAAAGAAATCTTCTTATGCGGTCTGCTGACCGGTATCTGTTCGTTGTTCTATTTTAAATCGGCCGGATTAATATGTATTGTCTGGATTTTCCTGCTGATCTTTCATTTTTTCTCCTGGCGTGAGTGGTTGATCAGCATTACAGGCCTGATGACGGTATACTTGTATTTATTTACTTATTTTCTGCTGACCGATCAGTTAATGGCAGCGATTAATGAGTACCGCCAGGCATTTACGGTTATTGATTTAGGCGGGTTGGCCGGGCCGGTGTCGGTATATCAGTATTTAACCGTTGCCATTATGTTGGCGCTTTTTCTGGTTTCTGCAGTAAATATTTATATAATTTCCAGTGACAAGGTCATTTATGTACGAAAGATTTTTAATATCATTTTCTGGCTGTTCTTACTTAACACCGTGAGTATGTTGTTTCTGATCAGAGATTTTATTTATGAGTTTTCATATTTACTGTTTCCGGTTTCTATAATGGTTTCCTGCTATTATGTCAATCAGAGAAAAATTCTTTTAGGCGAAATTGCTTTAACCCTGCTTATTATTTCGATTATACTTCAGAAAGTTTTTATCGGTTAGTTTTTGCTACCGGTCTGAAAAAAATAATGGTTCCCGATACCTTGTCGCGGAGGTTCAGTTCACTTATTCCGACTTTGCGTCCCGAATAACCATTGTTCTGGTGTGCGATTTCAAAAATTCCTTTTCCGGATTTATTGTAAACCACCGCAGTATGCTGCCCGTACGTTTCTTTAATTATCTGATTCCCGATTCGGTGTTTCAGCACAACATTATAAAGTTGTATGATATCGCCGGGATAAATGCTGTCAACAGAGGGGTTGAGTTTATTTCCGAAATAAAACTTTCCGTCCCATTCGCAGTTGTTGAGTGTCAGCGCTTCGTATGCAAGGTCCCAACATTCGCCCCTGTCAACTTTCTTCCCGAGCTGTGCTTTTACATATTCGGTTATCTTCTGGTTTAATTCAGGGATTTCCTGGGCGCCGGCGAAAAAGAGAAAAAACATTAAAATGGATACTGTGAAAAAAACTTTTCTCATGTTGGGGTTTTCTGAAATATAATAACGTCAGCAAGGCATAAAATTATATGGACAACCACAAACAAATTTTTGTTGATAAAATAAAATTATTCATTTCCTGTTTTGTTACATCAGAGCTTTAGAAATTGTTTTGATTTTATCTTTTCATATCTTTATGCGTCTTTTTTGCTGCAACTTCGTTAGATTTTTCGACATAGGATAAACTATGTCTGCAAAATCTGCCTCGTTTTGCTAAAAAATCCATCATAATTCTTATGTAACATAAAATCAAAACAGTTTCTTATATATTTTTAATTTTGCAAAAAAAACCTTCTTGTCAAATCCTCTCCGAAAATTAGCAGGGCAGACAGCCATTTATGGCACAAGCACCATTGTTGCAAGACTGATAAATTATGTGTTGGTACCGATACATACTTATATTTTCAGTCCGGGGGAATATGGCGTGGTCGGCGAAATGTATGCATATGTGGCTTTGTTGATCGTGCTGCTTACCTATGGCATGGAAACAGCTTTTTTCAGGTTCTATGAAAAAAAATCAGATGAAAAGGAAAGTGTTTACGGAACAACCATCATTTCTCTATTAGTAAGCTCTCTGGCCTTCCTTATCATTATGTTCATCATGGCAAAGCCTCTGGCCTCACTGATAAGGTATCCCGACAACAGCGAATATATTATCTGGTTTTCACTGATCATCGTGTTCGATGCTGTTTCAACTATTCCTTTTGCGAAACTTAGGGCGCTGAACCGTCCGAAAATGTTTGCGTTTTTCAAGATTTTCAGTATTACCATATGTTTTTTGCTCAATATTATTTTTCTTTATGTCCTTCCGTATTTATATAAAAATCACATCCTGTATGAAGTGGTTTCTTTTGTTTATGATCCCGCTGTCGGTGTCGGATACATTTTTATTGCCAATCTTATTTCTTCCGGCACCACGGTGTTGCTTTTATTTATCATGCTGCCGCATAAGAAACTGCATTTTGACAAGGCCGTATGGAAACGCATGATGCAATATGCGTTGCCCCTGCTGATTTTTGGCCTGGCCGGAAACATAAACGAAACGTTCGACCGCATCTTGTTAAAGTACTTGTCGCCGGCCGATATCGCCTCATCACAGGTAGGTATATATTCGGCATGTTATAAACTGTCCATACTGATGACCATTGCCATACAGGGATTTAAATATGCCGCAGAGCCCTTCTTCTTTTCTTATGCCAAAGAAACCGACGCAAAGGAAATTTATGCCAAAGTGATGAATTATTTTGTGATCGTTTGCCTGTTGATTTTCCTGGGTGTCATGTTCTATATTGATATCGTAAAATACTTTATCGGTGAAAAATTTCATGAAGGATTGGGTATAGTACCCATTCTGTTGGTGGCCAACATGTTCTTAGGTGTTTTTTACAACCTGTCCATCTGGTACAAACTTACAGACAGAACAAGGTTTGGCGCATACCTGTCAGTTTTTGGAGCAATGGTGACTTTGGTAATGAATGTTTTGCTCATTCCTGTGATCGGATATACGGGCTCTGCCTGGGCAACATTTACCTGTTATTGCGCCATGATGGTCCTTTCATATTTTCTTGGACAAAAGTATTATTATGTCAAATATAATATAAAAAAGATATTGGGATATCTGGCTTTTGCACTGATATTGTATTTTATAAGCTGGTTGATAAGAGATATCCCTGTAGCTATAAAGCTGACGATTAATACATTGTTGTTGCTGCTTTATGTTATTGTGATCATTTATTTTGAAAAACCGTCACTGCTGAAATACATCAAAATCAGAAAATAATGAATGTGAAAATTGTAAACAAATCCAGGCACCCTTTACCAAAATATGAAACCGAAGCCTCAGCGGGAATGGATCTGCGTGCTCACCTTGATGTGCCGGTTACCCTGAAACCATTGCAACGGGCGCTTGTCCCTACGGGACTATTTATTGAGGTCCCCGTCGGTTATGAAGCACAGGTCAGGCCGCGCAGCGGGCTTGCCATAAAGAAAGGCGTTACGGTGCTGAATACCCCGGGAACAATTGATGCCGATTACCGTGGTGAGGTCATGGTTATTCTGGTTAACCTGTCTTCCGAAGACTTTATTATTAACGACGGCGAGAGGGTGGCACAGATGATCATTGCAAAACACGAAAATGCAGCATGGGTTGAAGTCAGTGAACTGAAAATGTCTGGCCGTGGTGAAGGCGGCTTTGGTCATACGGGCAACAAATAGTCACTTCTCTTAAAATTTGTTAAAAATACCATTCCGGGAGGGCTTATAACCAACTGACTGTCAGATAATAATAAATTAGTGTGAATCATAATGGAAAAAAACGCTTTGCCATGTCTGAATTAATATTTTTCTTTGCAACCTTATTTTAAAATTTTTATTATGTCAGACATTACAGCAAGAGTAAAAGCTATCATAGTTGATAAGCTTGGCGTGGACGAAAATGAAGTTACACCTGAAGCAAGTTTCACCAATGATCTGGGTGCAGATTCTCTTGATACTGTTGAATTGATCATGGAATTTGAAAAAGAATTCAACATAGCCATCCCCGATGAAGAAGCAGAAAAGATCGGGACTGTTGGCGATGCCGTCAAGTATATTGAAAATAACACCAAGTAAGATATTTTTTAATGGAATTACGTCGGGTTGTTGTTACCGGGCTTGGTGCAATAACCCCAATTGGTAATAATCTCGCGGATTATTGGGAATCGTTACTTTCTGGGGTAAGTGGTTCTGCATTGATCACCCGGTTTGATACGGCTAACTTCAAGACAAAATTTGCCTGTGAAGTTAAAAATTATGATGTTAATACGTATTTCGACCGGAAAGAGGCTAAGAAGCTGGATCTTTATGCACAATATGCTATGGTGGCAGCCCAGGAAGCATTTGATGATGCCCGGCTTGGCGTTTCAGTTCTAGACTTGAACAGAGCGGGAGTGATATGGGGCTCCGGAATCGGGGGGCTGGATACTTTTACAGAAGAGATATCTGCATTTGCTAAAAGTGATGGCACACCACGGTTTAATCCTTTTTTTATTCCCAAGATGATTTCCGATATAGCTGGCGGAAATATTTCGATTAAATTTGGTTTTAAAGGCCCAAACTATTCAACTACTGCTGCTTGTGCCTCATCATCACATGCCATCATTGATGCCTTCAATTATTTGCGTCTCGGCAAAGCAGATGTGTTTATTGCCGGAGGTTCTGAGGCCGCAATAGGTATTGGCGGTATTGGCGGCTTTAATGCCATGCACGCCATCTCGACACGTAACGATGATCCTTCCACTGCTTCACGCCCTTTTGATAAGGATCGTGATGGCTTTGTACTTGGCGAAGGCAGCGGCGCATTGATACTTGAAACACTGGAACATGCCATAAAAAGAGGGGCGAAGATATATTGTGAAGTCGTCGGAGGAGGGCTATCTGCTGATGCATACCACATCACACAACCACATCCCGAAGGCGACGGCGCATACCGCGTTATGATAAATGCTCTGGAAGATGCTGAAATGAGTCCCGCTGATATTGATTATATCAATACACACGGCACTTCCACCCCGCTGGGTGATATCTCCGAGACAAAAGCCGTTATCGCTGCATTCGGAGAACACGCCTATAAAATGAACCTCAGTTCAACAAAATCGATGACCGGTCATTTGCTGGGAGCTGCCGGAGCTGTTGAATCTATTGCGACGATACTGTCTGTGATGAAAAATATCATACCTCCTACCATAAATCATTTCACCGACGACACTGAACTGGACAGCAGAATAAACTTTACTTTTCACAAACCCCAACAGCGTGAAGTAAGAGCTGCCCTGTGTAATACTTTTGGGTTTGGCGGTCACAATGCTACCATAGTTTTTAAGAAATATAACGGATAATCTTTCACGGCTACGGTTACCAATAAAGAACTCTCACGGACCCTTAAAAATATTCTCGGTTTTACACCGGGAAATATTAATTTGTACCAGCTTGCCTTTCTACACCGTTCCGCGGCAAAAGAAATATTAAGCGGTCATAAAAATTCCAATGAACGCCTCGAATACCTTGGCGACGCTGTTTTAAGTTCTGTTGTTGCCGATTATCTTTTCAGAAAATATCCTTTGAAAGATGAAGGCTTCCTGACAGAAATGAGATCGAAGCTGGTAAGCAGGCCACATCTGAACAAACTTTCGGAAAAACTCGGACTGGACAAACTGATTCAGTCCGACCAGGAAAACGGCGGCATATACAAATCGATGAACGGGGATGCCTTCGAAGCACTGATTGGTGCCATATATCTGGACAAAGGGTATAAGATGGTAGCCAAAGTTGTCATTGACCGTATTTTAAAATGCCATGTAGATATTGACGCCATTGAAAAAACAGAGCTGAATTATAAAAGTGTTCTGATTGAAATGGCACAAAAAGAAAAAAAATCCGTGGATTTTAAGGTCATAAATGAAACAGGCAAGGGCTTTCATAAGCAGTACGCCGTTCAGGTTTTTTATGATAATAAGTCTGTTGCAAGAGGTTATGGACGTACCATCAAAGAAGCCGAACAAAACGGAGCCGAGAACGCATTTAACAACCTGAACCCTCAGGGCGTTTCAAAAACATAAAAAAATCGTACTTTTATTAAAAAATGTATTTTTGCCCTGTTAAATTGCTTTCGCAGGAAAATACCTGTATGGGTCAAGAAAACATCAGGATTCCGTTTAAAGTACGGACAATGCTGTAATTTTATTTTAGAATAAAATAAATGAAAAAAGGCAAAAAAATAGTTGACCGTTTTATGGTCTGGCGTATCAGACATATCAGCGACAGAAACCTCCTGATGCTGTTGAGTATGTTCTGCGGATTTGTGTCGGGAGTGTTTGCCGTATTTATAAAAAACTTTGTTTATTTTATTGAAAGTCTGAAATTTATTGAAGAATCAAATGGTATCATACATTATGAATTATTTTTTTACCCGGTCATTGGAATTTTTCTTGCTATACTTTTCAAAAAATACATAGTAAAAAAGGATCTGAGATATGGTATTCCGGGGGTTCTGAGCGCTATTTCGAGACAATCCGGCTATATTCCGCCCCAAAATATTTATGCTCCGGCAATTGCTACTTCGGTAACCCTCGGATTCGGTGGTTCCGTGGGAATGGAAGGCCCTGCTGTAAACACAGGAGGGGCTATCGGGTCAAATATCGGGCGGTGGATGGGGCTGCAGTACAAACAGATTGTTTTACTCATTGCCTGCGGTTCCGCTGCTTCCATTGCGGGACTTTTCAAAGCCCCGGTTACAGGGGTTGTATTTGCCCTTGAAGTACTCATGATAGACCTTTCCATGGCCTCGCTGGTACCTCTTTTGATTGCGTCGGTAACCGGAACCCTGACCTCATATTTCTTTCTCGGGCAAAATGTTATTTATCATATTTCCGCTTTGGATCCTATGGATTTTTCAAACTTGCCGTACTATGCCGTTCTTGGAATTTTTTGCGGATTCATCTCGGTATATTTTACCCGTGTGCTGATGTTTTTTAATAAATATTTTAACAGAGTCAAAAATATTTATGTGAGAATGTTGGTCTGCGGCGTGTTACTCGGCGGTCTTGTGCTTTTATTACCGGCTTTATACGGGGAAGGTTATCACCAGATAAATTTATGCCTTAAAGGACAGACACAGTTTGTGTTTGACAATAGCTTTTTCGGCTCGTTCAGCAACAGCATGGGGGCGGTTATTATCATTCTGGCCGCCATTATTGTCTTTAAAGTAATAGCAACTTCGCTCACCTTTAGCGCCGGCGGGGTGGGCGGTATTTTCGGACCCACATTGTTTTTAGGTGCAGTTACGGGTTTGCTGTTTACGTTAGTGGTAAGCTATCTGAATATCGGTAATATCCCGGCAACAAAATTTGCGCTTGCCGGCATGACGGGTATTCTGACAGGTGTTATGCACGCCCCGCTGACCGGTATATTCCTGATTGCTGAAATAACCGACGGATACCATATGATCGTCCCGCTGATCATAACGGCCTCCATCTCATACCTCACCATCAAATCTTTTATTCCCTATTCGGTGGACGCCATTGAACTGGCAGAAAAAGGAGAACTGATCACCCATGATAAGGACAAGACGGTTTTAAATCTTATGAAAATAGATAAACTGATAGAAACCAATTTTATTACCGTTTCTCCTGATGATTACCTGGGTCAGTTGGTGAAGGTTATCGCCCGTTCAGAAAGGAACATCTTCCCCGTGGTTGATCATGATAATAATCTGATGGGCATTATTTTTCTTAATGATATTCGTGATATTATCTTTAACCAGTCGCTCTACGGAAAATTATTTGTCCATAATCTCATGTTTATGCCATCACCCATTGTTGATCCTGACGAATCGATGGAAGAAGTGGCCATGAAATTTGAAAAAACAGATAATTACAACCTGCCGGTGGTGAAAAACGGGAAATATATAGGTTTTGTTTCACGGGCGAATTTCTTTTCGCAATACAGGCAAATGATAAAGCAGTTTTCTGAAGAATAATATGGGAAAAAAAACAAAAGCCGGTCTCGAAATTTTTGCTCCTGAAACAGGCAAAAAGATATCTTTACCATTTTATGTCGCAAAAATATCTGCCGGATTTCCTTCACCCGCCGAGGATTTCATTGAACGGAAACTCGATCTCAACGAATACCTGATCAAAAATCCCAGCGCTACCTTTTTTGTGAAAGTTTCCGGCCAGTCCATGATCAATGCCGGAATTCACGACGGCGACATCCTGGTGGTAGACCGTTCGGCAGAACCGGCAAATAACAGAATAGTGATCGGCGTCGTAAACGGAGAGTTTACTGTTAAAAGGTTGCTGAAGAAAAATACCAAATTATTTCTTGTCCCCGAAAATACTGATTACAAACCCATTGAGATCAATGAAACCATGGATGTTTCCATCTGGGGCGTGGTCACTTATACGATCAGGAAACTGGTATAAACTCAGTGTTTTTTCAGAACGATCTCCGGTGTCGAGATAATATTGCTTTCATGCAGGGCGCGGTCGGCAATATAAGCTTCAAACCGGATAGTATCATATACAGAAAAAGGATTATTGATAAACAGTTCAATTTCGATTTCCCCTTTAAGTGCGCCATTGCTGCTGGTAGATTCCAACACGGGTATTCTTGAATTAAACGTAACGGAGGGTATCACTTCAACAAATTCACCATGTTGTTTTTCAAAATACGAAATAAAAAAATTATAATAGTATTTGCTGCCTTTATCGAATGGTGGCAGGGTATCCCAATCGGCAAGGCCCATATCGTTATCCCCGTCGGTGAAATATATTTTCAGAATACCCTTTTCGTCAATAGTACCTGAATTCTGGATCTTGTTAAAATCCAGAAATTCAATGTGCGGTATTTCAGGAAAATCTTCTTCTTTGGTGCATGATACTGCTATCATCAGCATAATCATCACAGAGATTATTATCGTGAGACGGGCCTTCATCTGAAGAATATGATTAAATTTGAATATAAAATTACACAAAAAAATAATGCGATGGATTTTGAGAAACTTAAATCTTCGATATTTAATATTGCCACTTTTAATGAGTTCAATACAGTTGCTTTACAAATTTATTATTTTCAATATCAGCATAACGCTCTTTACCGTAAATTTGTTGATCTGCTGCCGGTAAAATTTAAAGAAATAACCTCATGCTATGATATACCATGCCTGCCCGTGGGATTTTATAAAACCCACGAAATATGCAGCATCAGTTCACCGCCGGAGCTGATTTTTAAAAGCAGCGGAACAAGTTCCGGCACGCAAAGCCGAAGCCTGGTGTTTTCAAAGACTCTTTACGAGAAAAGTATTTTAAAGAGTTTTTCATCATTCTGGGGAAATCCTGAAGATTATACGATACTGGCGCTGGTACCGGATTATAAAACCGCTCAGGATTCTTCTCTGGCGTTTATGCTCGATTTTCTGATCCGAAAGTCAGGGCACCGGCAAAGCGGTTTCTATATGAACAACTATGATGAACTGAAAAAAATTCTGTTTGACGGTTCTGACAGAAAAAAAATCTTATTCGGGATCACGTATGCACTTATGGACTTTGCCACAAAGCATAGTAGCGGCCTTAAAAATACCATTATCATTGAAACCGGAGGGATGAAAGGCCGGAGAAAAGAGATTACACGAGAAGAGCTGCATGATTTTTTACGAAACAAGTTGGGTATCAGTAGGATATATTCCGAATACAGTATGTGCGAACTGATGTCACAGGCCTATTCGTCAGGCGAATCATATTATACGCCGCCGCCCTGGATGAAAGTCTTTATCCGGGAGTTAAATGATCCTTTAACAACAGTTAGAAATGAAAAAAGCGGGGGAATAAACATTATTGACCTGGCTAATATGCATACCTGTTCATTTGTTTCAACACAAGATATCGGAATAGTGCTTGAAAATGGAACATTTGATGTGCTGGGCCGATTTGACTACAGCGATGTCAGGGGCTGCAGTTTACTCGGATGATTATTTTATTTTAAGTCCTGCTTTTTCCAAATTAGTTTATATATTTGTGGCTGAAACCTGAAAATACATTATCAATGAGAAAAATATTATTTGTTTTTGTTGCTGTCGTAGCGGTTATTGCTCTTGCATCGTGTAAAAAATGTGTTACCTGTAGCTATGAGTATGATTATCTTGGAGAAAAACAAGTGGTCACGTATCCGCAGGAATGTGGCAGCAGTAAAAAAATTAAAGATTTTAAGGCCACCGTTGAAGCTGATGCCAACCGCCACGGCGTTGAATCATCATGCACTAATGATTAATAATATTTATATTGGATTGTGATATATGGCCACAGCGCTGTGTCACAAATCTTCTCTTCTGTAATCTTTATTCAGCAATAATTGTTGCAACAATTATTGCTGTTTTTTTTGCACGGTCTTTATTTGTTTTACACCCTGCAATTTCATGATGCACCTTCCGGCCATATCCCGGTCAGTAAAAGTAAAAATCCTGTTTCTTAAAGAATGGTAAATAGTATTACTAAAGGGCATCTCTGTTAATCCTGATCGGGCGCTTCTACAAAAAAGTTTGAGGCAGTCGAAGTTCTGAAAACCGCAGTGTACTAAACGTACATGCAGTGTTGAGCCTGCCGAGCGCAAGGATTTGAAGAACGAAGACGAAGAAGAATTTTGAAGTTTTTTGAGGTGCCCTAAAACAAGCCCTGTTCTGTTTCCTGTAAATGGATTTCAGGGAAATCGTTTTTTGGGGAGTTGACTTTTTTTGACACAGGGTAAAACGTCATTTTTTCTGATTCTAACGGTTTCAGTAATGAAGAAATGCCGGATTCCGCATTTTTAAGCCATGATTTTTCTGCATCGGAAGTGTCAAAAATTACGGGCATGCGGTGGTGTATCTGCTGTGTGATTTCATTGGCCTCGGTTGTGATGACGGCAAATGATGAAATTATTTCATTGTCGGGGGATTTCCATTCGCTCCATATCCCAGCCATCGAAAAAACGGGCTGGTTTTTCAGCATGATCCGGTATGGTTTTTTATCTTTCTTATCCGACCATTCGTAGAAAGAATCAGCAGGAACAAGGCAGCGCATGGTCTGCAGAGATTTTTTAAACGCCGGTTTAGAGTTTATGGTTTCTGCCCTGGCATTGATCATTTTGTTGCCAACAGAGGCATCTTTTGCCCAGAAAGGTATAAAACCCCATTTAAAGAAACTGAATTTGCCAGGGCTTATATCCGTTATCACAGCCAATAGCTGTGAAGGCGCACAATTATAGCGGCAAATCATTTCTGATGGAACAAAACCATAATGATCTTCGATAATACGGTCACTTATTGCAAACGAAAACCGCCCGCACATAACGTAATTAAATAATTATCATTTAATTAGAACAACAATACCTTTGATAGTATGATGATGAAGGAGGGCGTCAATATACGAAATATGCCATACGTAAACACCCTGGTCGCACACTGTTCCGTTGAAAGTGCCATCCCAGCCGGTTTCCATATCATACGAGGTAAAAACGTGCCGCCCCCACCTGTCGAAAATGTTCATTGCAAAGTTTGATAAATCAATACCTTCACCATAAGCCCTGAAAACAGAATTCAGCGGGTCTTCATTGGGTGTAAAGGCATTAGGGACATAAATGACGGTATTGGGTTCAACGGTGACTTGTCCGGAAATGGTATCGGAACAGCCGTAATTATTGAAGACAACAAGCATAGGGTAATAAGTTCCTGTGTCGGAATACACGTGAGTGGGGTTTTGCAGGTTGGAGTTGTTGTTGATCAGGCCGGGTTCACCGAAGTACCAGTTCCAGATATCTGCGTTTATGGATTGGTCATGAAAAAACACAAGAGAATCATGTTCGTTGAGCACCTGGGGGCTTACTTCGAAAAAAGCGGATGGATTCGGATGTATGATAATATAGTCGGGGTAGGTCATCTTCATTTTGCATCCGTCTGTTGTAACCACCGACAGTGAAACATCAAAATACCCTGCATCTTCATAATAGTGTGTGGGGTTTTGTTGTGTCGAGGTGCTACCGTAAAGCAGTACATCGCCAAAATTCCACAACCAGCTGCCTGCAGCCGGTGTGGTCAGATCTGTAAAATTAATGACAAGGCCCTGGCAACCCTCCGTGATATCGGCAGCAAAATCTACCGTGGGCAGGGGTTTGACTTCAATAGTGATTTCTTCGGTGCTGATACATCCGCTGTTATCGGCGACGACAGTGTACGTTGTTGTTGTCAGGGGAAACGCATATATTGTGGTTCCGGTGGTGTTCGACAACGAAATACCCGGCGACCAGGTAAATGTCTGAGCCGTCCCGAAAACATTAAGCGTGCTGGAATCGCCCGGACAGATATTCACCGGGTCGGCGATAACGAGTATGGAAGGTCCCTGGGTTGCTATTATGGTCGCCGTGGTGGAACTTACACACTGATTGGTATCTGTCCCGATGACGGTATATGTGGTTGATGAAGCGGGAAAAGCTGTGACGTTTGCGCCCGATGAAACCGTAAGAGAGTTGTCCGGAGACCAGGTATACGTGTTGGCTCCGGAAACAGCGAGGTCAATGGAGTCTCCAATGCAAATCTGACCCCCCGGCGGGCTGACCGATAAAACAGGAAGCGGATTTACAGTAACAGTAATGGTGTTGGTTGCTGTACACAAAGGACTTACTCCTGTAACGGTATAGGTTGTGGTGACTGTGGGAGAAGCCGTTACAGAACCTCCTGTTGTTTGGTTCAGCCCTGTTGCAGGAGCCCAGGTAAACGTATCCGATCCGGTAGCAGAAAGGTTGATGGACCCCCCGGTACATATGGTAGGATCGGTGGGCGACAGAACAACGTTGCCACTTGAAAGGGAAAGTGTAATCTCATCGTCCACCGTTACCACCTGTCCGAAACAGGTGTTGTAATTAGCCTGGGCACGATAGGTTGTTGTTCCTGTAGGACATACCTGTATCGAATTGCCGGAACCTATCTGTGATGTTCCGTCAAACCATGTAATACCCACCTGGGACGAGCCGGTTGGTGTAAAACGCCATGCTTCGTTTTGTGCCGACCATGCCGAGGTGTTACGACCCGGGGCTGCCAGTCCCACCGTTCCCGATGCGTTTTGAATGCCCACTAAACCGTTTCCCGAGTTCCAGCTGCTGCACAGCGGCTTGTTCTGTATATAAACCTCAATGATGTTGGAAGTTTCATATAAAACAATCTGGTGTGTTGCTTTCAGATAGTTGCAACTGCTTGAATACATGGCGATCTGATACCAGTTAACTACGAATGTCCTGCAGGGATAGGTTCCCAGAATAGCATAATACATGGTTCCGGAAACCGCAGGGTCAATATCATGGTAAACACCAAAAATAGCGTTGGTTATCAGGCTGCTTGAGGGACATGTGGCCGAAAAACTCCACGGGCAATAGCTGCCGGCAGGAGTCAGATTGAAAGATACCACCCCGTTCGATCCTGCAATGATCTGATTATAACTTGTTCCGTAAAAACAAAAGGTAAACGGCAGGTTTATCACATTGCTCCAGGTGTCATCAATATTTACTAAAATGGGAGTCCCGGTATTAAATGCATAGGGTGGCGTAAACGGAATGGTAGACACGGAATAAGAGCTGGTTTGACCGCTGGTTTGTATGGCAGTTGCTTCTATGGTAGCACACTGCTGGTTGCAGGGTAAGGCAAAATCATTGCCGCCGTTTGTGGTAATAGTCACACTGACACATCCCGGTTGTCCTTGAACAAGGTACGTGTTGCCGAATAAAATAGATAAAAATAATATTAATATAACAAATTGTTTCATGGCTGACAAAAAATTTCAGGTTTTGAAAATAAAACGTAAATTTCTATTTACCTATTGGTTTTTCGAAACATAAGTTTGACAAAAAAAAGATGAATAAGGTTGCAATAAGTTACAAAAATAAACAATATTAAGATGAATTACCTGAAATTTGCTTATTATGGCAATTTCTTTTTTTGAAGTGCTATTAGAAAAAATAATTACTAAGAGTATCGAAAAAATGGCGTTACCCTGGAAACACGACCATCGAGATAAACGATAACAGGGGCAGCGCCCCGAAATATTTGTAAAGCAGTAATATCCCACAATAATTGTAAGGTGCAGAGCACCGTAATATTATATATGCCACGCACATATTAATGTAAATGGTCGGATGTGGTTCTATTGGTAAACAATTAATGCCTGTAATGTATTACCATGCCAGGTATCAGTACCTCTTTTTGGGTTAGTCAGAATTTGTTGTGTGAAGTTGGCAACTCTGCTGGTAAACAATTAATGCCTAATCTATTGTTTAACATTACGGTGCGCTGTACCCTTGTTGTGCGAAGTTTGCAATTTGTTGTTTACAATCATCAATATGCCGGTGATATTGACTTCCAAAGCTAACGTGAAGCAGGTTTAAAAGGGAAAATTTGTGAAAAACCGAAAATGCTGTAACGAAATGAAGAATAATAACATATGAAAACGTTAGTCAGAATTTGTTGTGCGAATTTGTTGTGCGAGAAAATTTGTGAAAAACCGAAAATGCTGTAACGAAATGAAGAATAATAACATATGAAAACGTTGGTCAGAATTTGTAGTGCGAATTTGTTGTGTGCGAATTTGTTGTGCGAAGTTTGCAACTTCGCACACTGTTTATAAACAACTGAAAAGATCAAGAGCGCCTTTGGCAGAAAATTTTATTTTTCAAATTGGTATAATTATATTATTGTTAGACCTATAGGATTATCTGCACCTAAAAAAAGATATTATCCTTATTATATTTTTATGGTCAGCAGGTCTTTCCATTTGCTGGTATATTGTGGCGATAAACGTTCCTGATGCATTTTCCAGCGCCGCCGGTTACCCTGAATGGCAAATTTTACAGCGCCCTGTCCGACCGATGCATTTATTTTGTCAATAACCTGCATAAGGCCGGAGAGTTTTTCACGGTTCATGTCATCCCAGATCCCATACTGAAGTTGATCTTCGGGAATTAGTTCGGAAAGGATAATGCCTGATTTTTTATATTTATATCCCGGCCTGAAAATTTTTCTCAGCCCTTTGAGGGCATGATGGATGATTTCCGAAGTAACATTGGTGGCCACCGGTAGTTGTACTATTGATCCGTTGACGTATTTCGGGGTGTCCGAGAATTTGTTTGTCATCAGAAAAACGGTTGCCGTGCGTGCACAGGATTTCTGTTTCCGGAGTTTTTCGGCGGCACGGGCAACGAATGTGGTGGTGGCCTGCTCAAGTTCTTCGTATGATTCAACGGTAGTCCCGAAAGAACGCGATATACAGATGCTCTTTTTATCAGGCGTCATGGTCTCGAGAGATATACAGGAGATGCCGCGCAATTCAAAAAGGGTTTTTTGTCCCATGACGTTCATGTGTTTTCTTACCCATGCTTCGTCTGCATTTTTAAAATCATACACGGTGGATATCCCTTTTTCGGATAGAAATTTACTGTATGCCCGGCCAATGCCCCAGACCTCAGAAACAGGGATGGTTTTGAATAGTTCGTCTTGATTTTTAATGGTGTTCAGGTTCAGGATGTTACCGTATTCAGGTTTTTTCTTTGCTGCATGATTTGCGATTTTTGCCAGTGTTTTGGTCGACCCGATACCGACAGAAACAGGAATGCCCACCCATTGCTTCAGGGTTTTCCTGATTTTTTTTGCATACACAGCAAGGTCTTCAAATTTCATACGGGTCAGGTCCAGAAAAGCTTCATCAACAGAATATATTTCCATCTCGGGCGATAGTTCATACAGCGTATTCATTATTCTGTTGGAGATGTCGCCATACAAAGCATAGTTGGACGAAAAAACATGGACGGAGTGTCTTTCAATCAGCTCTTTAAACTCAAAAGCCGGCGCACCCATTTTTATGCCGATTGCTTTGGCTTCGTCGGAACGGGCAATTACACAGCCATCATTATTCGATAAGACGATGACCGGTTTTTTTTCCAGTTTAGGGTTAAACAAGCGTTCACAGGAAGCATAAAAGTTATTACAATCTACAAGCGCAAAAACATTATTCAGAGCAGATTCAGGGAACGTGCTATTCGGATTTTTCAATCTCATTGATTCTTTGTAATGCGTTGTTTTTAAGGGTTCCGCCCCGGTCAATGATTTCATTAAGTAATCGGCGGGCATCTTCCGTTTGATTATTTTCAGTAAATATCAATGCATTCTGCCATAAGGCAAGGTCGTAATAGGGATTGGTTTTCTTTTTCAGGAGTTTGTCAAACCAGGTTGTGGCCACATCTTTCTGACCGTCGTTGTAGTAAGCCATGGCAAGATAATACATTGCCTGAAAGTCATTTTTATTTTTCGCAACGGATTTTTCTAATTCTGCGATAGCTTCTTTGTAACGGGCTGATTCAAAGTACATCAACCCTGCGACGAGCGACTGCGGCATATCCGTACTTGTGGCAGCTCCAGCTGCAGGAGCCAGCTCGGCTTCTTTTTTTTCAACCCTGTTTTTTGGGTTTTTCTCAAATGAAAGACTCTTTTTGGAAGCGATCTCAGCGACAACACTCTGGTCTTGCGATAAATCCATATCCTTTGCGGCTCCTGTTAAACTTAACGAATCTGTTATTGTTTCTGTCAGTTTTTCCTCCAGGGCAATTTCGTCAGAAAAACTGCCGTACAAACCTCTGTTGTTTTGTGCGTTTTCATTGTCCGCCTTATAAATATATTTGCGATCATCTTCATTTAGAGTTTCACCGGAATACACAACGGATGACGGCTCTCTGGATTTGCTTTGTCCGGTAATCTGAGGAATACCCTCGCTGATCGTACTGCTCTTGTTATTTCTTATCCCTTCCTCCTTTGTTTCTGTTGTCGCAATATCCTGTACTTCAACGCCTTCCTCTGCCGCTGAATTTTTTTGTTTGCCGGAGATGGTATTCTCAACTGGTTTAGGAGCATTGTAGCTCAGATCAGAGTTTGTTTTTTTGGTTGTAACGTTAATAAAATAGTAACCCGTGATGATCAGTAAAAAACTTGCAGCTATGGAAATAGATGTGATGAGAGTCCTTTGATTATTGCTTTTTTTTAATGTTTTTCTGCCGGAAGAAGTCAGTTTTGTTTTGAAATCATTTTTTATGGTTTTGAGTTCTGCAAAAGCCATATCGTAGTCCGAATGGTTTTCGAACCCGTCAAGTGCTTCGTTGCAAAGCAGACATCCGGCGACATGCTTTTCGAAAAGGTGTTTTTCTTTCTCTGTAAGTTCTTTTTTCAGATAAAGCGATAACCCTTCTTCACTGAGGCATCCCGAAGGACCAAATATCCTGTTGTTTTTGACTATGGGTTTCATTTTTGTGTTTCGAGCATGATTTTCAAGTTTCTTTTTCCATTCTGTATAAAGCTTTTTACCTGGTTCATGGTGAAGTTTGTCGAATCGGCAACTTCTTTGTATGATTTCTCATGAAGGTAGAAAAGCTCGATGCAGATTCGTTGTTCATCACTCAGTTTTTTTATGGCTTCAGGCAGTTTTATATCAATAATATCGTCGTCAGCATGATTAAGAGAAAAATTACCGTCGAAATCCATAAAATCCTGCTGAAAAATTTTTAATTGTACCATTTCGTTGAGCGGAACGGTATTTTCTTTACGCAGGATCATCAGGCAATGATTTTTGGCCACACTGTAGAGCCAGCATTTGAAATTGATGATATTGTGTTCTTTCAACGATTCGTAAAGTTTTTCAAAAACCTGCATAACGGTTTCGCGGCGGTCGTCTTCACGGTCGAAATATTTTAATGCAATACCGTATACAAGGTGTGCATAGCGGTCGAACAATTCCCCGATAAGCGCAGTGTCATTCGTTTTCCGATACAAATCAATCAGTTCCTGATCTGTCAGAGGATCGGATTTTACAGAGGAGGGCTTTTTAAAAAAGAGGGCCAAGGTTCAGGTGATTGATATGCAAATTTAAAATTTTATAATGAAAAAGAGCACTTTGTGTTCCTTTATTCTTGTTTCTTGTGCCGACCCCGGGCTTCAAGTTTTTAATAATATTCACTATTGTCCGGCAAAATAAATTTATGAAGAGCAATTCATCAAGTAAAATAATGAGGTAAAATTTATTAATATTATTTGAAAGTCCATTATGGTAGGGCTTTTCATCAAATAATAAAATTTTTACCGGACATCAATGGTTTTTATTCATTACCATCTCTAAGGCTAATAATATTTTAGGGATATACCTGGCTGTCTATATTGATAAAATACTTAGTTTAGCATCAAATTAAATACGTTATGAAAAAAATTGTCACCTATAATGTTAACGGAATACGGTCGGCTTTATCGAAAGGCCTGCTTGAATGGATAGCTTCCGCTGAGCCCGATATTGTTTGTTTTCAGGAGACCAAAGCCCAGCCTGAACAAATACCGGCGCTGGATTTTCATGCTGCGGGGTACCATAATTACTGGTATTCGGCAAAGAAAAAAGGGTACAGCGGTGTCGGCATATTGACGAAACATGAACCGGATCGTGTGGTATATGGAATGGGCATCCCGAAATATGATGATGAAGGCCGTTTAATACGGGCCGATTACGGTGATATTTCTGTGATCAGCGTGTATCATCCTTCAGGATCCAGTGGTGAAGAACGTCAGGATTTTAAAATGTTATGGCTTGAAGATTTTCTGGAATGGATCAGTGGACTGAAAAAAACAAGGCCCAATCTTGTGGTCTGCGGCGATTATAATATCTGTCATCAGCCTATCGATATTCACGACCCGGTGCGAAATGCCACCAGCTCAGGCTTTCTCCCCGAAGAACGCGAATGGCTTTCACGGTTTATTGATTCAGGATTTGTAGATGGATTCAGAGCGTTTAACAACGAACCCAAACAATATACATGGTGGAGTTTCAGGGCGAATGCACGTGCCAAAAACCTGGGCTGGCGTATAGATTATCACATGGTGAGCGAACCGATAAAACACTTGATGAAACGCGCTGTAATATTGCCTGAGGCCATACATTCCGATCATTGTCCGAGCATACTGGAGATGGATTTTTAAACGGATATAGGGTTTTTTCTTAAAAAAATTGGTCTGTACAAGCATTTTTTCCGAATAAGTGTGTGTTTAAACCTCTATCAATTTGTTGAAATCACATATATTAATTTAGTTATATGTTTGTCTGAGTTGCATTTTTAACAAAGTGTTGTTAGTATTTTAAAAAGATTGTGATTAAAGGAATATTTCATTAATTGTATTTTTGATGATTAATACTAATTCCTATGTTGAAAAAAGCTTTCTTGTTTGCCGGCATCGCAATATTCCTGACTTCCTGTGTATCTTTAAAGAAATACCAGGAAAAGGAAGGTAGTTACAAAAACTGTCTGGAGGAAAATGCTGTCCTGAAAAGCCAGAATCTTGATTATTCCACCCGTTTAAACGAAATGACAGCGACAGCTGATAACCTGAAAAAACAGAACGAGACGCTTATTTCGGACTCCTACAGAAACGGTGAGAAAATAAAAGATCTGACGGAAAAATATAATGAACTGAACAAGGCATACGACACCCTGGTCAGCAGTAATATTAAGCTGATGAAAGGCAATAAGTATGAAACGCAGAAATTGATTTCGGAACTCGAGAATACCAAAGCGGCATTGCAGAAAAAGGAAGATGCCCTTAAAAGCCTTGAAGCCGAACTTAATGCGAAACTCGGTCATCTTAATGATTTAGAGTCGAAACTGGAAGAAAAACAACAGCGTTTAGCCGAACTGCAAAGCATACTCGACAAAAAGGATTCGTCGGTGAAAGCATTGAAAAATAAGGTTTCAGAAGCATTGCTGGGCTATGAGAACAAGGGACTTACAGTTAAACAAATGAACGGCAAAGTATATGTTTCAATGGACGAGGCCTTGCTCTTTGCTTCCGGAAGATATGAGGTGGCTCCCAAGGGCGCAGAGGCCTTGAAAAAACTGGCAAAAGTTCTTGAAAGCAACACCGATATAAATATTTTGGTGGAAGGGCATACCGATAATGTTCCGTATAAGGGAACAGACCAGATACTGGACAACTGGGACCTGAGTGTAAAACGGGCTACATCGGTAGTCCGTATTTTATTAGCAAAAACCTCGATTGCCCCTGTCCGTATTACGGCGGCCGGACGCAGCGAGTATTTCCCTGTTGATAAAGCCAGTACTTCTGAGGCCCGCAGCAAGAACCGCCGTACAGAAATCATTCTCACTCCGAAATTGGATGAATTATTGAAGATCATTGAAAGTAATTGACAGAAATAGCAACCTTCAATCAAAATCTATATATTTGCAGGGGTAGATCATTTTGATCTGCCTCTTTTTTATTTTTTTATATGGACAGCATAGAAAAACTGATACAGTATACACCCGAAGACCTGCAAATGGCTTATACTATCCATTTAAAAAAAACGTATCCCTTACGGAGCAGATTGTTACTGGTGGTGAGCGCAGTATCGTTAATCGTCGGAGGAGCTCTGCTCGTTTATGAAGCGATGAAAGGCAATGCGGATGCCATTAACTGGGCGGCATGGTTTCTTATTGCCTATGGCATTGCTATTGCCCTGCTGTACTTTTATAACCTGCGTACCATAGGAAAAAAAATGTTTACCAAAATGCCTGAATTTGCGCGGCCTTTTCAATATCTTTTTACCGCCGCCGGCGTTCAGGTGTCTACTCAAAATATGAATAATCAAAACAAATGGGATTTTTATCAGTCCGCATTGATATGTCCGGAAACCATTATTATTTACCCCAATAAATTCCGTTTCAATTTATTTCCGAAAAAATACTTTACAGATGAGGAATATGAGCTGTTGAAACAATGGATACGGGAAAAAATTAAAACCAAAGAAACAGAATGAAATTCCTTGAACTGGTGAGGCTGCGTCAGAGCTCCAGAAAATACAGTACCCGGCAGGTTGAGCGGGAAAAAATACAGCGGTGTATTGAAGCTGCGCGCCTTGCGCCTTCGGCCTGCAATTCGCAGCCATGGACTTTTGTTGTAGTCGATGAACCTGAGTTATGCCGGAAAGTTGCCGGCGAAACATACAATGCCCTGATCCCGTTCAACCGGTTTGTTGCCCGGGCTAAGGTCATAGTCGTTATGGTCGCCGAAAGGCCTAATGTAATATCCCAAATTGGGGGAAGGATTAGAAACAAGGACTTTTACCTTATTGACACCGGCATCGCTGCAGAGCATTTTTGCCTGCAGGCTGCCGAAGAAGAACTGGGCACGTGTATGCTGGGATGGTTCAATGAAAAGAACGTCATGAAACTGCTGAATATTCCCAAAGGTAAACGCATCGGCCTGATGATAGCCATGGGATATTCCGAATCCCGGTTAAGAGAGAAAATACGAAAACCAATTAATGAAATATTAAAATATAATAGTTATGAATGAAAAGGTCTTAGAAAACATTAATCTGCCACTGCTTCAGGATGCAGACCTGAAAAACAAAGTAGTTCTGGTCAGGGTTGACCACAACGTGGTGAAAAAAGGTATTATTCATGATCCGTACAGGATAGATGCGACAATTTCGACCCTTTATTACATTAATGCCAAGGGTGGAAAAATAATCCTGATGACTCATGCCGGCCGGCCGAAAAACAAAAAGACGGGCGAAATAGCCGTTTCTGATGATACATCCGTACAACCTATTGTGGATTATCTGCAGAACAAGCTGCATATTACAATCAAAGTCCCTGAATTTCAGCAGCATGGAACACTTGGTTTTCTGGATGTCGAGACATCGATCAATCACCTGATCCGCGATCTTAACGACCACACCATTGATATGGTATACCTGCCTAATACCCGCTGGTTTGCCGGCGAAGAAGCCAAAGGAGGCGATGCCGACCGTTTTGCATATCAGCTTGCAGGACTTGCCGACATTTTTGTGAATGATGCCTTCGGTTCGTGGCAGGCACACGCATCAACCGTCAATGTGGCGAAATACCTTCCTTCTTATGCCGGGTTTTTATTGCAGAAAGAAATCACGAATCTTGACCGTATTTATAGCCCCGACAGACCTTTTGTTTCGGTGGTTGCCGGTTCCAAGTTCGACACCAAGGTTGATTCGCTGAACGCCCTGCTGAAAGTGTCAGACCACCTGGTGCTGGGCGGTGTGATCTATAATGCTTTTTTGTGTGCAAAATATGGTTTTATGATCGAAGGCATAGAAAATGAAGACATAGAACTGGCCAAAAAATTCGTGGAATATTCCAAACAATTTCCGGGTAAACTGGTTGAACTTCCTTATATTGTGGAATCGGACACCATGGAAGGTTTGCTGCCCGGACAGTACCGCGTGCATAATATTAACGACCTGAAACAGGGACGTCACCTGAACTATGTGCTGGATGTGGATCCGAAATCGTTTCAGGTGCCTGAGGTTGAGGAAGTCTTTTTGAAAGCCAGGACCATCTTTGTAAATGCTGTTATGGGCTATACGCCTCATTTTAACGAAGGAACCATTGCTTTGGATGAACTGATTGATAAAAACAATGACGCAGTAAAACTTTACGGAGGAGGTGATACCCTGCAGGAACTGAAGCGCCTGCTGCCCGGCTTGTACATAGTTGCTCTTGACAGCCCGCAATACTATATTTTTACCGGCGGGGGAGCCGTGCTGAAAGCCATACAGGAAGGAAATGTCCTTGGCCTGGAACCGGTGAAAGCACTTATTAAATCCAAAAAATAAACATAAACATACATTTTTGAATGTTTGTGCCAGAAATTTCGTTCAACAGTTAAATTTATGATAATGGAAACCCGTGGTGATCTGAGAAAACTTGTAACAGGAATTGATATCGGTGGTACTAACACCGTCATCGGTTTTGCTGACGCAGGGGGCAACTGTTTGTATAAAACATCTTTAGGCACCGCGGATTATGAAGACCCTGCCGTGTTTGTAAAAGATGTTGCAGGGATAATCGTTGATTTTTTTCAAAAGAACGATGATACGTACCTGATTGGTATCGGTATCGGTGCGCCGAACGGAAATTTTTATAACGGGAGTATCGAGTTTGCACCCAATCTGAAATGGAAGGGTGTCGTTCCGCTTGTCGACCTTTTTAAAAAGTATTTCAATGTTCCTGTAACGCTTACCAATGACGCCAATGCTGCCGCTATAGGAGAAATGGTCTACGGTAACGCAAAGGGCATGAAACATTTTATTGAGTTTACGCTTGGAACCGGTGTGGGAAGCGGTATCGTTGTCGACGGGAAAATGGTTTACGGGCATGATGGTTGTGCCGGAGAATTAGGCCATGCCATTATTTTTCCCGGAGGGCGCACTTGCGGATGCGGCCGCCAGGGCTGTCTGGAGGCCTACTGTTCGGCTAAGGGTATCGTTACCACCTTTCTGGAATTACTGGAGAACGAAGGCAGAAAACCCGACGGAAAAATTACGCCTTATGCTATTTCGGAACTGGCTTCAAAAGGGGATCATGCCGCTATCAAAACTTTTGAATTTACCGGCGAGGTGCTTGGGCTGGCCATTTCAAACAGTGTAACCTATACCAGCCCCGAAGCGATATTTATTTTCGGAGGTATTGCCAATGCCGGCGAACTCCTGCTGAAACCCATCCGCGATAGTTTTGAAAAGAACCTGTTGGGAGTTTACAAGAATAAAATTAAGATCATGCCATCGGGTATCAAAGAAAATGATGCAGCGATTCTTGGCGCCGCATCTCTGATATGGCAAAATTATTGATAATGAATTAGTTTTGGCAAAACGAAATGATGAAAATCAACATTAGAATAAAAAGATAAAGAATGAAACCAATGAAAGAAATTTTGCTGCTTATTTATATGATAGTTATGTCAATGAGTGTGTTCGGACAGAAACAAATCCTGTCTGTTTTTCCGAATCCTGCAGAAACAACGCTGGTAAAAGGCCGTTTTATTCTCACTTCTGCAACAAAGATCTATGTAGACAACTTAGAAACTTCTGGCAGGGATGCCGAATTGTTTAATGAATACCTTTTAAAGTATTACTCTTTTTCACTGGACATTTCTGTGAGCCAGCGATACGACAGTAATGCAATCATTATCAGAACCATTACGGAACAGGATATGCCTGATGATGCATACCGGCTTGATGTTTCCAACGGTTTTATTATTATTGAAGGTAAAGGCGCCGGGGTTTTTTATGCATTGCAAACATTGATACAGATGTTGCCGCCATATAAAACAGATGTGTTTAAACTTCAGCGTATTAAGATTTATGATTATCCGCAATACAAATGGCGTGGGATGCATCTTGACGTGTGCAGACATTTTTTTACTGTCGAAGAGATAAAAAAATACATTGATCATATTTCATTTTATAAGATGAATGTGTTCCACTGGCACCTTACTGATGACCAGGGATGGCGTATTCAAATCGATAAATTCCCTAAGCTGACCAGCATTGGCGGATACAGAAACGGAACACTGATAGGTCATGCCAAAGATACTGTGAAGAAATATGACACCATTCGTTATGGCGGATATTATACAAAAGAACAGATCAGGGATATTGTAGCCTACGCTGAACGGCGGCATGTCATGATCGTTCCGGAGATAGAAATGCCCGGACACAGCCTGGCCGCACTAAGTGCATACCCCGAATATTCATGCACCGGAGGCCCTTTTGAAGTAGCAAAATCGTGGGGCGTGTTTGAAGATGTGTTTTGCACCAAAGACAAAACCATTCATTTTCTCGAGGATGTATTATCCGAAGTAATGGACCTGTTTCCCGGGAAATATATACATTTAGGCGGGGATGAATGTTCGAAAGTCCGTTGGGAAAAATGCCCGGAATGCCGGAAGGTGATGAAACGCGAAGGATTCAAAAATACTGGACAACTCCAGCATTATGTGATGCGCACCATAGGAAAATTTGTCAGTTCAAAAGGAAAAACGATCATCGGATGGGATGAGATACTTGAAGAAAAACTGTCGCCCGGTGCAGTGGTGATGGCATGGCACGGAGATTCTGTCGCAACTGCTGCGGCAAATCTGAAACATGATGTGATCATGTGTCCCACAGACTACTGCTATTTCGATTACTATCAGGGGGATTCGATTACTGAACCATTGGCTATCGGTGGAAATACAACGCTTGAAAAAGTCTATTCCTTTGATCCCGCGCCAAAAAAAATTACTCCTGAACAACGTAAATATATACTCGGAGGGCAGGGAAATGTGTGGACAGAATATATATCCGATTTCAAACAACTGGAATACATGGTGTTTCCTCGTATGATAGCCCTTAGCGAGGTTTTATGGTCCAAAACAGAAAACCGTGCCTACGAAAGTTTTGACAGAAGACTGCAAAAACATGTATCGTTGCTTGATATGTACAGAGTGAATTACCGGCGATTGAATAAATAGTGGGGTTCTAAAACTCCAATTTCTTCCCTGCCTGACCCAGCCCAGTCGGGGAACCTACACCGAACAAGGGCTTTGTAGTCATCTGATGACTGCCAACCTTTGATTATTGTAGTGTTTTGTAATTTTTCAGTCATCTGATGACTGGTTAAAATCATAAACGATTCCTAAAGCATACGTTGGCTGGCGTTCCCAGAAATTATAAACATACATTTCCAGTGATAATTTCTTGTACCCAAGCACGATCATGGGTCCGGCAGAAATGTTTTTTTCACCCGATTGCGGAATAAACAGCTGCACAGCGCCACCCATCCCAAAATGATCGGAAAAGTTAAAACTGAAATTTGTCCAATCCCAGAAAAAACTGTTCGGAAAATCCTTCAGGTCAAAGGTGTACTGGCACTGTGTAGAAGTAACAAATGATTTATATTCCAGGTTGAAATTAAAGCCCGGAGATATGCCGCTGGTGGAGCCTGCAACACCTCCCAGCATGGGCGTTAATTCTATCCAGGTATTTTTCCCAAAAGAGAACGACCGGCCAAAATACAGGGAAGCCGTTTCGGAGTTTTCATAATTATATCGTGCTTCAAGGTAGTAGTCACCGATATAAACCCAAAACTGCGGCGTAACCACTGCCGGCCCTCCGGCCGACCATTGAATGGTGGTGTAAATGCCTGCATCATGAAACAGGCTGTCCTGCTCCTGTGCTTTAACCATTAAGGGTAAAGCAGACAGAAAACAAGCCCCAAAAAACCAGTGTTTCATACTGTAAAAGTATGTTTTTTTATCCGATTATGCCTGGAGGAAAATTTCAAAATATTATATCGGCTCCATGATGTATTTCTTTAAAAAAAACGCCGGATGCATTTCTATTTTTGATTTACGTATAGATTCTATTCCCAGGTCGGCCTCCCAGTTAAGATATTCTATTCCGCGGCTGCTTGACAAGGCAACTATTTCTTTCATCAGGTACTGGTAAACACCCTTGCAGCCAGTGTTGGCTTTACAAAAAAGCCCGGTAAGAAATTTTGCATTATTTATATCGAAGATAGAAAATGCAATCAAGGTCTGTCGGTCAAAAAGTCCTATGGCGCCAACGGAATCGAAATTACGGACTATCGACAATAGCTTTTTTAATGCGTTATGCTCACCGGTGGATTCAAAATTCTTGTTGCCGGCTGCTTTAGTGTTTGCCCAGGTGTCGTAAAGAGTTAGTATCTGACTAACATATTGTTGTGCAGTAAGATCAAGGATGCGCGTGATGATGCCCGGATATTTAGTTTTAAAGGTAGCGCATTTGTGGCGGTAAACCCTATACTTGCTTCCACGAGCTTCAAGGAAGCCGGCCACCGGATAAATGTAATCAAAGTTGTCGCGGTCTTCGGTAATTCTGAACAGCGATGGGTCAAGGGTTTTTACCATTTCTTCCGGCAGGCATTTTAAAGCGGAGGGAACATGGTTTATGGTCAAAAAATCCAGCACCTGCCTCACAGTGGCTGTCAGATTATTTTTGCCAATCAGCGAAAAAAAATACTCACCCGTCAGACAATTGGTTTGTTTAAGAAGGAGGTTGCCGTTGATTATTGAGAGTTGAAAAGGTTGGTGGATTTCCCAGCAGCACATGGTGGCGAACTGGTATTCGGCATAGGGCGGAAAGGCCGAAGTGTATTTTTCGACCTCCTCTTTGTCGTAGAGATCCAAATTCTTAAATGCCGGAAACTGCGGAATCATTATTGACAAATTTGTAAAATGTGATTCATAGGAATTTTAGCTTCAGCAAGAAGATGTCAACCCAAAAATAGATAAAAATACTTGAATAATATTATTATGAATAAATGTCATAATACCGGGACAATACAAAAATGTTTTTTCTGTGGCACGCTGTTAAAAAATCGGAGATTTGCTCTATGTGACTTTTTTTATTTCACAGAGGTACACAGAGGGTTCACGGAGGACCACAGAGAAAGTATTTAATTTTAACTTTGTGGCTCTCGGTGCAAAACTCCGTGGTTCTCTGTGTAACTTTTTTGCATTATTCTGAAAAAACGTACATTTTAAAATTATTCAGATTAATACAATAGTGTACGGATTATTTATGAAAATCGATTCGCCGGAATTAAGAAACTGGTTTGATTTTATCTTTTCATATCTTTATGCGTCTTTTTTGCTGCAACTTCGTTAGATTTTTCGACATAGGATGAACTATGTCTGCAAAATCTGCTTCGTTTCGCTAAAAAATCCATCATAAATCTTATGTAACATAAAATCAAAACAGTTTCTAAGTATATTTGTAAATATTATTTCTACAGATGAAAAAGATTTTTTCTGTTAAAACGCTTGGACTGATGGCCTGCCTGATAGTTTTCTGTTTGCCGTCATGGGCTCAAAAGAAGAACCGCCCGGCAAAGGATTCTATAAAACAAAATACTCCTGATTATTTTACCGATAATTATATGCGGGCCGAGGATTATATTTACAAGCCCAACATTAAAACGGTGCTGTTTTACCGCGAAGGTTTTGTGCTGACTTCACCAATAATCACCCTGAATTCGGATGAAAAACTCATCCTGAAATTCGACGACCTTGACGGGGATCTGAAAAAAATGCGTTATACTTTTATACACTGCGACGCTTACTGGACTCCTTCAGATTTGTTACCCAATGAATACCTTCAGGGTTTTTATGAAGATGATGTCACCGAAGTTAAATATTCTTACAACACCTTACAGAAATATACGCATTATACCCTGACTATCCCCAGCGAAAACATGCAGCCCGTATTGTCTGGAAATTATTTACTGAAAGTTTATATGGAAGACGAGCCTGAAAACGTAATCCTGACCCGCCGTTTTATGATTGTGGAGCCCAGGGTGACGGTCAATGCCATCGTGAACAAACCAACCGTGGTAGAATATCGCAATTACAGGCAGGAAGTGGATTTTTCGATTGATAAAACAGGCTACACCATAAACAATCCTTATCAGGACATGAAAGTTATTGTGCAGCAGAACGGCCGTTGGGATAATGCCATTCTAAACCTTAAGCCCTTGTACATTAAGGGAGACATTCTTGATTATAATTACGAAGAGGAAAATGTATTCCCTGGAGGAAACGTTTTCAGGTGGTTCGATATAAAAAGCATGAATTCGTATACCGAGAATATTGCTCATCAGGAAAAGGATACGGCGGGTTATCAGGTTTTTCTGAAAGAAGAACAGCGGAAAACGTTCAGGGTTTTTGTTTCGCAGAAAGATATCAAGGGCCGGCAGTTTATCAAGTCGGATGATAACATTACCGACAGTGACATTGAATCAGAATATGTGTATGTTCATTTTTTCCTGAAATATGAAGCTCCGTTGCCGAACGGCGCCGTATATATCCTCGGAGGGCTGTCCGGCTGGGGCTATGCCAAAGAGGCCAAAATGGAATACAATTACGAATGGAAGGGATATACCGCCACACTGTATTTAAAGCAAGGCTATTATAACTATCAGTACGTGTTTCTTGAGAACGGCAAAAAGGTGGGCGACGAAACCCTGATCGAAGGCTCGCATTACGAAACCGATAATGAATACTCCATTTATGTCTATCATCGTGAGTTGGGCGAAATATATGACCGGCTGGTGGGACTGAAGCAGTTTAATACCTTCAGCAAATAATTTCAGGGTGCCATTACCGTCGGGTAAATTCATGAATTTACCCGACGGTAATGGAACTAATTGCTATTTTTTGGGCTCCGGTTTGCCGGCGTTTTCTTCGCTCACCTTTTTACCCTTGGTAAAAGTTACTTTATACAGCAGTTTGCCGTCTTTGTCCCAATAGTACCAGGTTCCTTCGCGCAAAGCATTTACATAGAGTCCCTGGCTAGACTTCTGTCCGTTCTGGAAATATTCAACAAATTTTCCATCGGGACGTCCCTGGCTGAAACCCTGTTCCTGGAAAAGCACACCATACTGATCGTAAAAACTCCAGTAGCCGCTTTTGAGGTCGTTGGTATAATAGCCGCTTTCGGCAATTTTTCCGTTGTCGTACCATTCGCTCGAAGCGCCGTTTTTTTCGCCGTTTTTAAACATCTGTTCGATGCGCATATTGCCGTTTTCCCACCACAGTGTATACTTTCCGTTCTTTTTCCCTTCGAAATATTCGGCAACATATTTCTTTTTTCCGTTTTCAAACCATCCTTCCCATTTCAGGTGCATCTGTCCGTCTTTAAATGTCCCTTTGTCCTGCATCTGGCCGTTGTGATACCAACTGGTCCAGAGACCGTTTTCTTTATCATTTTCAAACGAGCCTTCCCTTTGTTTTTTACCATCTTCGAAATAGGTAGTCCACAAACCTGATTTTTTTCCGTCCGTGAAATAGCCGTTTTTCCATTTTTCGCCGGTTTCATAGTAATATACCCATGCGCCATGCTGTTTTCCCTGGATAAAATTTCCTGTGCTGCCTTTGGAGCCGTTTTCATGATAAAACACCCAAATACTGTCCTGTAAGTCCCCCTTGATCTTTCCTTCCATTTCTTTATTGCCGTTGCTGCGCCACCAACGCCCATAACAATTCAGTGAGTCGTGGATATAAAATCCTTCCATTTCCTTGTTGCCATTGTCGAACCAGGTCTGTGATGGGCCTTCTCTGAGGCCGTTTTTATAATTGGTTTTTTCTTTTATCTGGCCGTTGGCATACCATTTCGTCCAGATTCCTTCTTTTTCACCGTTCTTGTTGATACCTTCTTCCTGTTTGGCGCCGGTTTCGTACCAGACCGTGTTCAGTCCGTTGTCAAAATTGAGGTCTTTCCATTTTTTTCCGTTTTCATAAAACTGAAGCCATTTTCCAGCTTTCTGATCATTTTTGAACTGTCCCTCCATCATTTTTTGACCGTTTACATAATAAATAGTCTGGGTTCCTTCCCGCTGATCGTTAATATAATTGGTTTCTGTTTTGATTTTCCCGCCGGGAAACCAGGATGTTGATTTGCCATCTTTCTTGCCGTTTTTTACAAACCACTCGCTTGATTTTTGCCCTAAAGAATCATAAATGATTACAGGGCCGTTGTCGTTTGAAATATCTTTCCAGATTTTTCCATCGGGATACCAGTATGTCCATTTGCCTGTTATTTTATCATTCAGGAATTGTCGTGTGGCCTGTTTGGCGCCGTTTTCATAATAATTGTTCCAGACACCGTCCTTCAATCCGTTTATGTAGTTACCTTCTTCTTTTACTTTTCCGTTCGGGTACCATTCGGTCCATTTTCCGTCGCGTTGTCCATTCACAATGTTTACTTCGTATTCTTTTTGTCCGCTTGGAAAATAGCGGGTATTCAGCCCGTTCTCATAATTGATGTCTTCCCATTTTTTTCCGTTCACATGCCAGTAACCCCATTGTCCCGTCTGCTTGTCATTTTTATATAAGCCTTCGCACCATTTTTTTCCATCTTCATACCAATACGTCCATTTTCCGTCCTTTAAACCGTTTACGACTGTTCCTTCGCCTTTCTTTTTATTGTTTTTCCAGTATTCGGTTTTTTTTTCCTGCGAAAAAGCATTAAAGAAAATGTTCAAACAAAGAATTAAGACAAAAAGTTTTCTCATAATAAATCAATATTTGTTTGGTTTCAATATTTGTATATGATGTGTACTAGTCGAAAAACAGCCTAATAAACACGTTCAGTAGTGAAAATAACGAGGTTTTCCAAAGATTTCTTATAGGTTGAATCGGGAAAATCTGCTAATATGGCCAAAGACTTGTTTTTAAATTCGTTCATACGTGACTCAGCATAGTCAAATCCCTTTTCTTCCCTGATACGCTGAACAAGATGAGCAATTTTCTCTTTGTTGGTGTTATGATTTTTCAAAATGCCAAGCAGGTGTCTTTTTTCAGCAAAACTGACATTTTTAAGAGTGAATATCAATGGCAGGGAAAATTTGCGGTCTTTCAAGTCGTTATGTGATGGTTTGCCGGTTTTGTTGGAAAGGTCAAAATCCAGCAGGTCGTCTTTTATCTGAAACGCCATGCCGAGATTTTCACCGAAATTTTTCATCTTTTCAACAGCGGAAGGATTGTCAGTGGTTGAAGAAGTCCCGGCAGAGCAACAGGCAGCAATCAGCGAAGCGGTTTTTTTACGGATGACAGTGATATACGTTTCTTCGTCAATGTTCATGGTCCGAGATTTTTTTATCTGTAAAAGCTCACCCTCACTCATACTTTGTATTGCTTCGGAACCCAGATGGAGGTATTTGTATTCCTTGTTTTCAAGCGAAACCAGCAGGCCCTTCGACAGCAGATAATCGCCTGCAAGGACAGCGACTTTGTTTTTCCATAAAGCGTTAATTGAAAAGAACCCCCGCCTCATATCCGACTCATCAACTACATCATCATGCACCAGGGTTGCGGTATGCAGTAATTCTATAAGAATGGCTGCCCTGTATGTTGACATATTAATGTTGCCGGACAAACCGGCAGATAGTAAGACAAGAATAGGGCGTATCTGCTTACCTTTGGTTTTCAGAAGATAACGCACTACTTTGTCAAGCAGGGGCGAATCGCTATGCATGGCCGCTGCAAAAAGTCTGTTGAATTCAGCAAGATTGCCTTCAATAGGCCTGGTTATTTCCTGAAGTGTGATCATCCGCAAATTGTCGGATTCAAAAGTAAGAAATTTGCAGTGTAAACTGTTAATAATTTTTTATTAAGATTATTTGTGCTTCTTTACCAATGAAACAGTCACCGGCAAATGATCGCTAAAGCCGCCATGGTACATTGTTCCGCTATAGGTTTTTGAAGGCAGCATTTGGCTTTTAGGACTTTGGTATAACAACCAGTTTCGCCTGAAAATTTCGGCAGAGCCGGGAACATAATGCAACACGTTTTTTTGTGATGAAAAAAGATTTCCGGAAAGAATTATCTGATCCATCATATTCCATTTTTTATCACCGCCATAATAATAGGAACCCTGTCCGGCTTTGTAGAAGTCATAAAAAAGGTTGTAAAGTTTTTGGGGTTGAGGATTTTTTACCATGCCTTGAGCGTTCAGTTCTCTGAAAACTGAAGTATCGCCCGGTTCATCGTTCAGATCGCCCATGATGATGATATTAGCATTTGGATTTTTCAAGAACAAAGAATCCGTGATCTTTTTTAATACTGAAGCATACATAATTCTTTTGGACTGTGTTTCTGCGATGCCACCCGACCTCGATTTCCAATGATTGACAAAAATATGTAAGGTGTCGGAGTTGAAAACAACTGTTTTTGCATAAAGGATTTCCCGGAGTTTAACACCGGAAAAAGATACAGGGACAGGACGTGCAGATAAAACCTTGGCGGCTGACGAATCGAACAGCAATGCTACATCTATTCCGCGATCATCAGAACTTTCGAAATGTACCGCTTTATATGCTCCCCGGCTGAGGTTCTGGTTTTTTATGAGATCCGCAAGGGTTTTGCCGTTCTCAATCTCGCATAACCCAACAATATCCGGCAGGTTGATGCTGTCGATAGCACAGATTACCCTCGAAATATTATTGACTTTTGTTTGGTACCGTTCGGCGGTCCAGTTTTTTTTGCTTTGAGGCAAAAACTCGTTGTCGTTTTTTACAGGATCATCGTAAATGTCAAAAAAGTTTTCACAATTATAAAAAACTATTTTCAGACGACAATCTGCCGGATTGCGCTGGGCGTAACACGTAACAGAATAAAACAGAAAAAAAATATAAAAATATAAAATATATAATTTATTCACAATTCATTTTGTTTTTAGCTGCTATGGTCAATAATGATTTTCCATTTTCCGTCGATTTTTTTGACAACCAGTGTAAATCGGCCGCCAACGGTTTCATTGGTTTTTTGCAAGGTCCAACGTCCCATAACAAAAACGGTAACGGCGTTCATTTGAATCATGTCAACCTCATCAAAAATCAGGGTGCCCATTGCTTCTTTCGATGGATAATGCTGTTTGTACATTTCCAATGTGTTTTTCCAGCCGGTAGTAACCCCGGTTTTGGTGATGAATTTCATTGAATCCGACTCCCAGTAACCGCTCATATACCCTTCGATGTCGCCGGTATTCCAGCATTTTTGCTGACGACTGAGCACAGAGGCAATCTCATAATGGTTTTTAACGCTGATATTCTGGGCATTTAGGGTAAGGGCTGTAATAGTTATAAACAATATTATTAAATGTTTCATAATTATATTATTTAAATTTTTCTATATCGCGCCGTTCTTTTTTGGTTGGCCTTCCCAGTCCTTTAGGCCGGTAAATAAACGAAACAGCTTTTATGGTTTCAATTTTTTCATATTCAGATTGAGGGGTGAGGTCTTCCATGAACTGTGTTACCAATTTGGCAGAAACGCGTTTTTCAAGTAAAGCCATAACTTTTATGGTTTTTGTTATCTGTTGTTGCTGTATGGTTATCAAATCATTACATTTTACTTCGCGTGAGGCTTTGACCACCTGGCCGGCTATTTTGACTTTACCGTTACGGCAGGCATCGGTGGCTAAACTTCTGGTTTTGTAAATACGGACGGACCACAGCCATTTATCGATTCGAATTTTGGTTTCTTCCATATTATTTTTCCCTGAAAAAAATTTCTATAGGAACTCCGTTTAAATTGAAATGATTCCTTAGTTTGTTTTCAAGAAAGCGTTTATAGGGGTCTTTGACATATTGACTGTGGCTGCAAAAAAATGCAAATGCCGGATAATGCAAGGGCAGTTGTTGAACATATTTGATCTTCGGGAATTTTCCCTTGACGGATGGCGGCGGGCTCATAGTCACTATTGGCAGCAGCAGCTCATTAAGTTTTGAAGTGGTGATTTTTTGAGTCCGGTTTTTGTAAACCTGTACAGCCGTTTCGAGGGTTTTATGAATGCGTTGTTTGGTCAGTGCCGAGGCAAATACGATGGGGACATCACAGAAGGGTGCGGTTTTTTCTTTTATTTCCGACTCAAATTGTATATGTGTTTGAGTTTCTTTTTTGATCAGGTCCCATTTGTTGACTACGATCACAATACCCTTGTGGTTTTTTTCAATGATACTGAATATGTGCATATCCTGGGCGCCTATGCCTTTTTCAGCATCAATCATCAGAAGGCAGACATCACTGTTTTCAATGGCACGGATAGCCCGAAGGGTAGAATAAAACTCAATATCTTCGGTGACTTTTGTTTTTTTTCGAAGGCCGGCTGTGTCAACCAATAACATATCAAAACCATAACTATTGAAATGGGTATAAATACTGTCACGTGTAGTTCCGGCAAGCGGGGTGACAATGCTACGGTCGTTACCGAGTAAAACGTTTATAAGAGAAGATTTTCCTGCGTTGGGTCTGCCTACAACAGCAATTCTGGGAAGGTCGGGCTCGTTTTCTTGTTGTTCAGGGTTGAAGCATTTTACAAGTTCGTCTAAAAATTCGCCGGAGCCGGCTCCGTTTGCTGAAGAAACCGTAAAAACCTTTTCAAAACCCAGCTTATAAAATTCTGCAGCTTCGGCGATACGATCATTGGTGTCGACTTTATTGACCAGGAGAAAAACGGGCTTTTTTATTTTTCTTAGCATCATGGCAATATCTTCGTCGAGCAATGTCAGTCCCTCTTTCACATCAAGCATAAATGCGATTGCATCGGACTCCTCAATTGCAATAGCAACCTGTTTGTTTATTTCATCTTCATAAATATCCTCTGAACCGACAACAAGTCCGCCTGTGTCAATTACAGAAAAAGAAATACCGTTCCAGTCGGATTTACCGTAATGCCTGTCGCGCGTAACTCCACTTGTTGGATCAACAATAGCATTACGTTCTCCGGTTAACCGGTTAAAAAAAGTGGATTTTCCAACGTTGGGCCTTCCGACTATGGCTAATATATTTGACATTTTTAAATTTATATATCAATAAGCAGTTAAATAACCGTTAAAACTCATATCCGAATCTTTGTAACATAGTTTCATTGTCGCGCCAGTTATCATTTACTTTTACGGTCAGGCTTATAAAAACATGTTTCCCGACAAAATTTTCAATGTCTTTTCTTGCTTCGGTTCCAAGCCTTTTTATTCCTGCACCTTTATGCCCCAGTATTATTGCTTTTTGGGTTTCCCTTGCGACAAAAAGTGTTGCGGCTATACGAATAATATCCTGTTCTTCATTATAGGTTTCAATATAAATTTCAACGGAATAGGGCACCTCTTTTGAATAAAACAAAAGTACTTTTTCTCGTATGATTTCCGAAACAAAAAAACGCATGGGTTTGTCTGTCAGTTCGTCTTTGGAATAATATGGCGGTGATTCGGGCAGCAGGGAAAGAACCTGTTCAAAAACCTTTTTTATATTGATTTTTTTTAAGGCTGAAATCTGGAAAACCATAACATTATTGAAAAGTGGTGCCCATAAACGTTCACAGTCCAGGACAATTTGGGATTCTGCTGTATCAATTTTATTTATCAATAAAAGCACTGGCACGTTTGTTTTGTTTATTTGTGGTATTATATCAAAGCCTTCAGGAACTTTCTCCCCGGCTTCAACCACATATAACAACACATCGGCATCACACAGGGCTGTGGCAACCTGTTTCATCATTGCCTCATGGAGTTTGTAATGCGGTTTTAATATGCCGGGTGTGTCTGAGTATACGATCTGAAAATCTTCCCCGCTGATTATTCCCATTATCCGGTGTCTTGTGGTTTGTGCCTTACGCGTGATTATAGATAGATTTTCACCCACCAGGGCGTTCATCAGGGTTGATTTTCCCACATTCGGACTTCCGATAATATTTACAAAACCAGCTTTGTGCATATTAAAATATCAGCAAAGGTAATCATAAAAAATGAAGATATCATAAAAAAGAATTACATATAATGAAATGTTAAAAACAGTAAAATTCACACATGATTTGTCGTTGTTTTTGTGAATTTTTTTGAAAAATATATTCTTTTCAACTTTTTTTACATACGTATTAATAATTTTTTGTATACATTTGAAAAAAATTTTTGCCTACATTTGAAAAACTTTATAAATACGAGATTTTTAACCAAAAATTAAACAATATGAAAAAATGTATCTTACTTCTTTTGCTGACCGTCTTTTGGTTAACAGCAAGTTCACAGACAGCAACCATACAAACCGTATCGGGGGTTTGTCCTGGCAGCACCACCACTGTTGATGTTACGTTGGGTGGTTTTTCTGTACCTGTTTCCGGTTTTCAATTTACTCTCAGGTTTGATACAAATTATCTCAAATATACCGGCACCACCAACTGGGCAACAGGGATTTCTGGCGTTGGAATCTTACATAATTACTACGGCAGCATTGATGCCCTTACCTTTGTGTGGGGGGATAATCCCGTAAGTGTCAGTGGATTATTATGCCGTTTGAATTTTACATTTAAAGCAGCGGCAAGCGGCTGTAAAACGGTAATATGGTCGGATAACCCCACCCCACGGTTATTTGCAGATGACAACTATAACGAAATCACGGTTTCATATACCGACGGAATGGTTTGTGCTCCGTCAGAAACGATCACGGGTACAACACCGATATGTGTCGGTTCATCCGAAACCTGGACTGCTGTTAATTCCGGTGGGACCTGGACAAGTTCAGCTCCTTCAGTAGCTATTGTTGGAGCGTCTACAGGTATAGTTTCCGGAGTGGCAGCCGGCACCTCGCTGATCACCTATTCGGTAACAGTTGGTAGTTGTACTGTTTCTGCAACCCAAACAGCAACTGTAATAGCATCGAATACCATGACATTAATTGCTGGCGGAACACAGTCGGTACCGGTTAATACGGCGATTACAACCACAACCTACACTACCACGGGGGCCACAGGTGCCACTGTTGCCGGGTTACCGGTCGGTGTCACCGGAAACTGGGCATCCAATACGGTAACGATAAGCGGCACCCCTACAACTGCAGGAACATATAATTATACGGTAACGACAACCGGTGGTTGCGGCGTAGCAACTGCTACCGGAACGATCACTGTTACTGTTGCCAGTAATCCAACAGCCACTATTCAAACGGTGACAGGAATTTGTCCTGGCAGCAGTACCACTGTCGATGTTACATTAAATGGATTCACCGTTCCTCTTTCTGGATTTCAATTTACAATAAGATATGACACCAATTATCTCAAATACACCACTACAACTAACTGGGCAGCAGGTGTCTCCGGCGTTGGGATATTGCATAATTATTACGGCACACCGCCTAATGTAATAGATGCGCTTACTTTTGTATGGGGAGACAACCCCGTTACGGTCAGCGGGGTGCTCTGCAAATTGAATTTTACATACAAAGCTAATGCAAGTGGCTGTAAAACGGTAACATGGTCGGATAACCCCACTCCACGGTTATTTGCAGATGACAACTATAACGAAATCACGGTTTCCTATACCGACGGAATGGTTTGTGCTCCGTCAGAAACGATCACGGGTACAACACCGATATGTGTCGGTTCATCCGAAACCTGGACTGCTGTTAATTCCGGTGGAACCTGGACAAGTTCAGCTCCTTCAGTAGCTATTGTTGGAGCGTCTACAGGTATAGTTTCCGGAGTGGCAGCCGGCACCTCGCTGATCACCTATTCGGTAACAGTTGGTAGTTGTACTGTTTCTGCAACCCAAACAGCAACTGTAATAGCATCGAATACCATGACATTAATTGCTGGCGGAACACAGTCGGTACCGGTTAATACGGCGATTACAACCACAACCTACACCACCACAGGGGCCACAGGGGCCACTGTTGCTGGGTTACCGGCCGGTGTCACCGGAAACTGGGCATCCAATACGGTAACGATAAGCGGCACCCCTACAACTGCAGGAACATATAATTATACGGTAACGACAACCGGCGGTTGCGGCGTGGCAACTGCTACCGGAACGATCACTGTTACTGTTGCCAGCAATCCAACAGCCACTATTCAAACGGTGACAGGAATTTGTCCTGGCAGCAGTACAACTGTCGATGTTACATTAAATGGATTCACCGTTCCTCTCTCTGGATTTCAATTCACGATAAGATATGATACCAATTATCTCAAATACACCACTACAACTAACTGGGCAGCAGGTGTCTCCGGCGTTGGGATATTGCATAATTATTACGGCACACCGCCAAATGTAATAGATGCGCTTACTTTTGTATGGGGAGACAACCCCGTTACGGTCAGTGGAGTGCTCTGTAAATTGAATTTTACATATAAAGCTAATGCAAGTGGCTGTAAAACGGTAACATGGTCGGATAATCCCACTCCACGGTTATTTGCAGATGACAACTATAACGAAATCACGGTTTCCTATACCGACGGAATGGTTTGTGCTCCGTCAGAAACGATCACGGGGACAACACCGATATGTGTCGGTTCATCCGAAACCTGGACTGCTGTTAATTCCGGCGGGACCTGGACAAGTTCAGCTCCAGCATTAGCAACAGTGGATGCTTCATCGGGCGTTGTGACAGGAGCGGCAGCCGGGACCTCAATTATCACTTATTCTGTTACAGTTGGTAGCTGTACGGTTACCGCAACAAAAACAGTGACCATAATTGCATCCAATACCATGACGTTAACTGCTGGCGGGACACAGTCTGTACCTGTCAACACCCCGATCACAACTACAACATATACAACGACTGGTGCCACAGGAGCTACGGTTACCGGTTTACCGGCAGGAGTGACAGGAAACTGGGCATCCAACACGGTGACGATCA